>Ga0209415_10011707_pt1 | contig 14733 bp, 10 predicted proteins | sample PeaSoiSIISIP2007_FD_187696 | JGI IMG/M metagenome (GOLD analysis project Ga0209415, IMG submission 187696) | Peat soil microbial communities from Weissenstadt, Germany - SII-SIP-2007 (SPAdes) (version 2) | ecosystem: Environmental > Terrestrial > Soil > Wetlands > Peat | place: Germany...
AGAACGCGCCGGCGAGCGCATAGCCGGCGCTCCACTTCCAGCCCATCGCCCAGCCGATCGTGAACTCGCCGCCAGCCGGGCCGAGCCGCCCGGCGTGGACGAACCCGAAGAAGGACAGGACGGCGCCGACCGCCATCCACGCGGCCGCGCCGAGGAGCCTGCGATCGAGCAGCGACGCGCTCGCCGCCGCCCACACCATGCACGTCAGCATGAAGCCCTGCGAGAGGGCGGCGATGCCGTCGATGTGGAGCCCCGCCGTCGCGAACGCGCCGGGGTCGGCGAGCACACGCGCTGCGAGGGACGGATCGCGCGTCGCGACGCCCGCCGCGCCGAGCGTCTGCGTCAGCACGAGCACGCCCCACGCGGCGATCGCAGGGAAGAGACCCACCGCGACCGCGCTGGCGTGGAGGCGCGGCGTCGCCGCAAACGCCTGCGCCGTGATGACAATGCCGATCCACAGCACGATCGCCATCCCCGCTTCGAGCGGGACGATCGCCGCGATGAGGAGCGTGAGCCCGAAGATCGCCACCACCGTGAAGAAGACACCGCTCAGGATCGAGTACCCGCTGCGCGCTCCGAGCGCCTTCCATCCGGGATGACCGATGTAGATGGTCGTCGGGAAGCACGATCCGAACGCCGCCGCCGCGACGCTCCCGATGCCGTTCACCGCGAGCGACGGCAGCGTCGGGTATGCGTCCCCCGCGGCCTCGGCTGACTCGATGTTCTGGAGCGATCCCAGGACATTGAAGAGCCCCATCGGCAGCATCACCGGGACGAAGAACTGTGACGCGAGCGGGTGCGTCGCGCCCGCGACGAGATCGGCGATGAGCGGCACGGGCGCGTGGAAGCCGATCGTCGCGGTCGCCTCGCGCACCTTCGCGATCGAGACGGGCGCGGTCGTGTCGCCCGCCGCGAGGAGCAGCCACGCGGCGGCGCTCCCGAGCGCGACGGCCCAGAGCCCCCCCGGGATGCGCAGCGGCATCGGCACGCGCGCGAAGTACGTGGTGAGGACGACCGCGAGCGGCAGTATCGCGACGAGCGGCGCCGCGAACGTCCGCATCGCGAAGTCGATTGCTATGAAGCTGATGGCGATGCCGGCCAGCGTCGAGAGCAGCGCGGCGCGGGGCGTGACCTTGCGGATCTGCTCGGCGACGAACGCGCCCGCGAGCTCGATGAGCCCGCACACCAGGCACGCCCAGAGCCCGATCTGCCACGCGACGTGCGCCGCCTCTTCTGAAGTCGCTCCGCGCCGCTGCGCCTCGAGCTTCACCGGAAGCATCACGAGGAACACGTACGCGAAGAGGGAGACGGTGTTGATGCCATATGGAAGCGCGGCCACGTCCTTGCGTCCGGTGCGTGCGCTCAGCCTCTGCGCCTGCCACGCGTAGAAGAGGTTGCCGACGAGCACGCTCAGCGCCGCCCCGGGCAGCACCGTCCCGATCACGAGCGGCATCGGGAAGCCGAGCACGCCGGTCGTGAGGCCCAGGATGAGCAGGAACTGGATGAGGTTGTCGATTGCGAGGCCAAAGAAGCCGTCGATGTCGCCCGCGACGAAGAGCGGCTGCGGCGTCGCACGCGATGGCTTCGGCTTCCGTTCGCGCGTGCTCATCTTCGCGGACTCTACATCACGCACACACGGGCGGCCGGGTTGGGAAAGCGCGGTCGAGGCGCAGGTTCGCTTGCCTTGGGAACCGGAGTCGGCGTGTGTTGTCGGAGTCGGTTCCCATGACGGCGCTCTACTTCGTTCTCGCATTCGCCATCACCTGGGGCCTGCAGCTTCCGGCGCTGCTCGCGTCGCGAGGCGTGATCGCGGGTCCCGTGGACCGGTACATGGCGCTCGTCGGGCTCGGCGCGTTCGGGCCGATGTTGGCGGCGATGATCGCGGTGCGCGTCGAAGGGATCGGGATTCGCGGCCTCTTTCGCCCACTCCTGACCTGGCGGGTGGGAGCGTGGTGGTACCTCGCAGCGCTCGTGCTGCCCGGGGCCATCTTCGTGGTTGCGGCGGCCGCGTACAACGTGGTCGGTCACCACGAGCAGCTCGTCTATCCGCCCAATCAACCCGCTTTCGTCGCCGCTGCGATGGTCTTTCCGTTCGGCGAGGAAGTCGGGTGGCGTGGGTTCGCCCTCCCGCGGCTTCGTGACCGGTACGGGCCGCTCGCGGCGAGCGCGATCATCGGAGTCCTCTGGACGTTCTGGCACGTTCCGATGCTCACGCTGCAGGGCGTCTCGCCGATGCTCTATCTCGTATTCGTCCCGTTCATGGTCTGCGGCAGCGTGCTCTTCACGTGGATCTACCAGCACACACGCGGCAGCCTACTGCTCGCCGTCCTTGCGCACGTCGGTGCGCATCTGAACAACCCGGGTCACGCGATGCCCGGTCGCGCGACGCCGATGGTGATTCACACGGTCGCGTACGTGCTCCTCGCCACCGTACTCGTCGCCTGCGACCGCCGAGCGTGGAAGGTTGCCCCTCCACCTTGCCCGTGCTGAACTCCGCTCCCCAGCATGGCAGCCAAGAAGACCAACTCCACGAAGACCGTCAACAAGTCCGCATTCATCCGCTCCCAGCCCGCCACGCTCTCTGCCGCCGAGGTCGTCGCGAAGGCGAAGGCCGCTGGGGTGACGGTCCGTCCGGGACTCGTCTATGAGGTCCGCCGGACGGCGAAGGCGACGAAAGGCGTCACGAAGAAGACCCCGACGGCGACGAAGAAGGCCGCGTCGGACAGCACTGCCAAGATGAGCAAGGCAGACTTCGTGCGGGCTCGTAGACACCTTTCGCCCAACGAGATCGTCGAGGACGCAAGGGCCGCCGGACTCAAGTTCGCGGTGCAATACGTTTACAATGTGCGTCGTCAGGATCTGAGGGCGGGCAAGGAGAAGAGAGGAGAAGCGAGAGGGGCAACCGCTCCGAGCGCCGCCGCTTCGTCTGCCGAGAACCTGCTCAAAGCGGTCGCCGCCGAGATCGGGCTGGGGCGCGCGGTCGAGATCCTCGCTGGCGAGCGGGCACGAGTGCGCGCGGTGATCAGAGGCTGAGAGGCTCTCGAGCAAGCACCGTTCGGCGTCGTCGCAGTGGCCTGCGGTTCGGCGCTGGAATTTGCGCAGCCCGATCGCGGCGTCTATGCCGGGTCCATGCCCGCCGAACGAACCCCCTCGCGGAAGCGCTCCATCGTAAAGGCGCTCACCTACCGCGTCTTCATCGTCTGCCTCGATTTCATCGCGATCTTCATCTTCACGCACAAGGTCGAAGTCGCGCTGGGCTTCATGATTGTGAGCAACGTGTACACGACGGTCGCCTACTTCGCCCACGAGCGGATGTGGGCGCGCATCCGGTGGGGCTTGGAGTCGACGAAGGCTGCGTAGATTACGGGGACGGCAACGACGAGCGAGCACGTCGGAACTCGAGATTGGTTACGAAATACCCTTTGGCCCAGTCTGCAGTCCGAGCCGTTTGAGCTTTCGGACCAGGCCACCGCGCGTCAGCCCGAGCGCCTTGGCGGCGTGCGTGCGGTTGCTCTTGGCGAGTTTGAGCGCGTCGAGCAAGATCTGCCGTTCGGCCGCCTCCAGCCGCTCGGTCAGGGTGCCGCGGGGCATCGCCAGATCGCGGCCTCGCTGGCGGATCTTCGGCGACAGGTGCCGCTCTTCGATGGGCCCGGCCGGTCCGGCTAGGATGCTGGCCCGCTGCAGCTCGTTCTCCAGCTCTCGCACGTTGCCCGGCCACGGGTAGTCGAGCAGACGCCGCAGCGTCTTGGGCGGCAGCGTCGTGTGCGCGCGACCCATGCGCTCCAGAAGATGGCGCGCCAGCTCGGCGATGTCCGGCAACCGCTCGCGCAGCGCGGGCAGGCGGATCTCCACCACGTTGATCCGGTAGAACAGGTCCGCTCGGAACCGCCCCGCCGCCACGTCCGCCCCCAGGTCCCGATTGGTCGCCGCCACCAGGCGAATGTCCACTTCGCTCTCACGGTCGCCTCCCACCGCACGCACGCGACCGTCCTGCAGCAGCCGCAGGAGTTTGGGCTGGATCTCCAGCGGAAGGTCGCCCACTTCGTCCAAGAACAGCGTCCCGCCGTCCGCCTCGCGCGCCAGGCCCGGGTGGTCGCGCACCGCGCCGGTGAACGCGCCCCGCCGGTAGCCGAACAGCTCCGCCTCGAACAACGGCGCCGGCACCGCCGAGCAGTTGACCCCCACGAACGGTTTCTGCGCTCGGGCGCTCGCACCGTGCAGCGCCCGAGCGAACACTTCCTTGCCCGTCCCCGTCTCGCCCGTCAGCAGCAGCGGCGCATCGCTGTCGGCCAATCGGTCCAGGACCGCCAGGGCCCGGGTCATCGCGCGACTGCGACCGATGATCCCCTCGAAGCCGTGACGCAGCTCCACCGGACCGATCGTCAGCTCCAGGTGCCGCGAGTCCTCGTCCGCTCGACCCTGCGTCCCGCCCTCGCGCGGTCCACTCCGAGACCGCTCCAGCGCCGAGAGCGCCGTGCGGACCGCCAGCGCCAACAGCGACACGCACCGCGCGTCCGCGTCGGCGCCGACCTGCAGCCACGCCCCGGCCCCCACCGCGATCGACTGGCGTCCCGGCTGCGCAGCCTGCGTCGTCGTCAGCTGCACCTCCGAGCCCAGACCCAGCGCGCTCGCCACCGCCGGAAGCATCCGACCCAGCTCCTCCACCGTGCGCGCCACCGACAGGTCGAACGCCCGCTCCGAGGGCGCCAGCACCCGCTGCAATGCCTCCAGCGCCGGCGCGTTGCCGTTGGCCTCCAAGAGCGGGCGCGCCTGCTCCACGCACGACCGCGCAGAAGCCATGTCCCCCGCTCGCGCATACGCCCGCGCCGCGTCGCGTAGCAGAACCGGCACGTCACGCAGGAAACCCATCTCGGCGAACGCACCCGCGGCGTCTCGAAGCGCCTCCCCGCCACGGGTCGGACTTGCCGCCGACACGCAATATGCTCGCGCCGCCGCCGCCTGGGCGCGTTCAAAGGGCGCGTCGGCCTCCCGCGCATCGGCCTCGGCCCGTAAAGCAAGCTGAGATGCGGCTGTCCTGTCACCGCCCTCGGCTGCAGCTGCAACGGCCTCGATGAGCGCGGGCATGCGGTAGTCGTTGGCCAACTGCCCGTCACTCGCCAGGGCGTCGCGCGCTTCGGTGCCGGTGCGCTCGAAGTCGCCTTCCCTCCAGGCACATTCGGCCGCTATCCCGTGCAAAACCGCGGGTACGAACTGAAGTGAACCCTCCGCAGCCTCGGCCAGGCGCCGCAGGTGTTCGTGTGCCAAGGCCCACTCGCCGCAGTGATGGCAGGCCTCGATCAGGTTCGTGGTGACGTAGAGCACGTTGTGCACATTGCCCAGGCGCTCGTTCTCTCGATAGAGCTCCTCGAGCAATTCACGCGCCTTTCGCGCGTCGCCGCCACGAATCAGGTTGTCGGCCACGTTGGCGCGCATCGACCCGAGAAGCGACCGATCGCCCGACGCGACAGCTGCACGTACGGCGGCTGCCCGGACCTCGGCTTGAATCGCGATGTCGAAGTGCCCCTCTGCGACGCCCAAGCCGCTGAGGAGTCGAGCGCGCAAAGCGTGCACTTCCGGACCATCGAACGACTCTTGCTCGAGCTCGCTCAGCCCTCGACGGAAATGCGCGCGCGCCGCGCTTGGTTCGCGACGCGTCCCCACGTAGTTTCCCTCGGCGAGCGCGAGGAAGGCAGAGCCCAAATGGTCCGCGGGGCGCAGCGCCATCCGCGCGCGCTCGATCCATGCCGCGGCATCGTCCGCGCGAGCGGCGAAGATCGCCATGCGGGCCGCGAGAGTGGCCACACGCGCCCGGTCCGGCGGTGGGGAAAGCTCGAAGGCGCGCACCAGGAGTTCGAACGCGTCCGCGGCTCGATCCACCATTTGATATGCCAAGCCGCAAGCGACGAGGACCTCTTGCAGGCGTCCGGCCGGGGCGCCTGCATCGCTCGCGACTCCAACGGCCTCCTCGAGAAGATCGCGTGCGCGCGCTCCCTCGCCCATGTCTTTCGCGCGCATGCCACCGCGTTCGGCGTGCTCGAAAGCGCTCGCGGCATCGCCCGCCTCGAGGTACGCGCGTGCCAGCTCCGCGTCGTCCGCACCGTGCTCCGACAGCCACCTCGCCGCCTTCCGGTGGAGCGTGCGCCGCTCCTCGGGCTCGAGCGCCTCGAGCCCCAAGGACATCAGCAGACCGTGCTCCAACGCGATTTCACCCGACCGCATCGTCACGAGCCCGCGGTCCGCCAGCACGGCGGCTCCATAACCGGCGTCCGCATCCACTCCCCCGATCGCCGCGAGCGCTTCGGGCGACGCGTGTCCGCCGAGCGCCACGAGCGACGCGAGCGCGCTGCGCGCCACCGCGGGCAAGGCCGCGCATCGTCGTCGCAGGAACTCCTCGAGACGGGGACTGGGCTGGGTGGGTCCGGTCGTCGGCTCGCCCGCGCTCCAGCCCGACGGGGTGCTGCGGATGACGCCGGTCTCCACCGTCGTGCGCACGATCTCCTCGAGCAGCAGCGGGCTGCCGCCGCTGCGCTGCGCGATGCTCTCGTGCACCCGCTCGGACACCACCCCCTCGCCGAACAGCGAATCGAGCAACCGCTGCTGCTCGCCTCGTGTCAGCGCGCCGAGCTCCACGCGCAGCGCCTCGCCGCTGGCCGACGCGAACGCCACGCGTTGACGCGACGTGGCCGACAGCGACTCGGGGTCGAAGCCCAGCATCGAGACCATCGTGGACCCGGGCGCCGCGCCGGGCCGCGCCAGCGCAAAAGCCGCCCTCCAAGCCGCCTCGCTCGCCCGGTGCGCGTCGTCGAGCACCAGCAGCGTCGGTCGCGAACCGGCCGCCGCCCGCAGCGCCTCGAGCAGCCCCTCGGCCTCGAGCGCACCCGCCGCCAGCGCCGAGCCCAGCTGCGCCAGCAAACGCACCAGCGGCTCGAGCGCTCCTTCGCGCTCCGCGCACTGCGTGCTGGCCACGCGCCAGCCGCTGGTCTCCGCTCGCCAGCTCACCTCCCGAAGCATCCGGCTCTTGCCCATCCCGTCGCCCGCCGACACCGCCACCACCCGCCGCTTGCCGCTGGGCGACGCCGCCTCCCGAAGGCACTGCTCGACGTCGCCCAGCTCCGACTCGCGACCCACGAACAGGCTCGAGAGCGCGTAGCAGCGCGCCGCGCCCGGCGTCTCCAGCGGCAGCGCTTCGCCCAGCGCCTTGCCCAACCGCGCGATCACCTCGAACGCATGACGCGGCCGGCCCGACGGCTCCAGCGACAACAGCTGCTCGACCAGCTCGCTGAGCGCCCCCGGAAGCTCCGGACGAAGCACCGACAGACTCGGCGCTCCCGCTCGAAGCTCCGCCAGCGCCCGCGCCGGCTCCTCCTCTTGCACCACACGGCGGCCCCCCAGCACCCGGTAGAGCGTCGCGCCCACCGCGTACAGGTCGGCGCGCGCGTCCCAACCCAGTCCCGCCAGCCGCTCGGGCGCGATGTAGCCCGGCGTCCCGGACACTACGCGGCTGCCCTCGCGCGTCACCCCCGCCAGACCGAAGTCCAGAAGCCGCGCCGTCTCGGGCGACTGCAGCCGAATGTTGGCCGGCTTGACGTCGTTGTGTACGTAGCCGCGCGCGTGCACGTACGCCAGCGCCCGACACACCGACGCCATCGCCACGCTTGTCTCGCGCCACGACCGCGCCGCTCCCGCTCCCAGCTCCTCGCCCTCCACGTACTCGGCCGTGTAGTACGCACGACCGTCGCCGAGCTCGCCGAACTCGTAGACCCGCGCGATCCCCGGGTGCTCCAGGCTCGCCAGGATCCGAAACTCGCTGCGAAGCGTCGCGCGCATCTCCGCCGACAGCTCCCCGCGCAAGATCTTGATCGCCCGCAGCGCTCCCCCTTGCGCCAAGTCCTGCGCCAGCAACACCTCCGCCGTCGCTCCCCCGCCGATGCGCCGCACCAGCCGATAGCGCTCCGACGGCAACGGACCCGCGCGCTCCGACGACGCCGAATGCTGCAACGGCTCGCTCATCGGCTCACGGCGGAGTCTAACATGCGAGCCGATGGCCTTTCCGTTCGGTCAGAAGCGGAAGCACCCGGCGACGTTGACGTAGTCGTCGCTCCAGGCGCGCATACGCGAGGGTGCGAGCGGCTTCCATGAAGGGCCAAGGTCGAGCGATTCCAGATCGGTCGCCGCGCGCGCGACGACGATCCATCGCGACGGCGCCTTTCCGTCCTCGCGCGCCGCCCGTTTGTCGTCCTCGCTCGACAGCTCGTCGAGCCTCTCGCGCACGGAAAGCCCGCTGCCCGCCGCGACCGGGCCGACCACGCGGCCCAGGTCGAGGTAGCGGTTCGAGACGTTCATGAGGACGAAGCCGTGCGGCGCGAGCTTCTGAAGATACAGGGCGAACGCTTCGCGGGTGAGCAGGTGCGCGGGCACCACGTCGCTGCTGTACGCGTCGAGCACGAGGGCATCGAAGCCTCCGTCCGGCGCTCGCGCCAGTTGAATGCGCGCGTCGCCCAGGACGACGTCGACGCGCGCGCCGCGCTCCCGCGCGTCACGCGTGAAGGTGAACAGTCGGGGGTCCTCCGCGATGCGGGCCACCACGGGATCGATCTCGTAGAACGTGAACGATTGCCCGGAGTCCGCGTACGCCGCGAGCGACGCGACGCCGAGCCCCACGAGGCCGACACGCGCGGGGGCCGTGTGCCCGAGGACGTCACCCGCGGGCCCGGTAAGGTGGAAGTACGCGCCCGCGACGCGCTTCTTGTCGGCGCGCGTCGACTGCAGTCCGTGGATCGTCGTGCCTTGCACGTACAGGTGCCGCTCGTCAGCCGTCGAGTCGACCACGCGGTGCACGGCGAAGAAGCTGCGGCCTTCGAAGAGCGTCGCCGACGCGATCGACGCGAGCACCGGCGAAAGGACCATCGCCGCCACCATCCACGCGAAGCGCTCCGCCTGCGCTCGCCACGTCCACGCGACGACGCACGCCGCCGTCGCGAGCTGCGCCACGACGAACACGCGCCACGTCTCGTCGGCCCCCGACAGCAGCCGCAGGGTCCCCGCGAGCACCAGCGCCGTCCCGAGGGGCGGACCGATGCGCCGCAGCACGCCGCGCACCCGCGCGCTTCCCGGGCGCGTCCGTACGGCGACACCCTCCGCTCGGGCTAGCTCCTCGAAGTCCTCGCCGCCGCCTCCGGTGCTCGCGCCTGGCATCCCCGCCCGCAACGCGCACGCGGCGACGACGCCGAGTGGATACTCCCACACGGCCGGAAACAGCAGGGGCGCGACGATCGCGACCATGGCTCCGCCGATCGCTCCTCCCGCGGACACGACGAGATAGAACCTGGTCAGCCTCTCGGCGGCTGGGCGCGTGCGCGCCAGCTCCCCGTGACACGCTAGGGCGACGACGAAGAAGGCGGCGAAGTGCAGGAGCACGACCATCCAGAGGAGCCGGTCGGCGCCCACGACGAGCGTAAACGCCAGGACGAGCACCGATGCCGGCAGCCACCGGAGGACGCGCTCGTGCCCGATGAGCGGCCGCATCGAGAACGGAATGACGAACGAGGCGAGATACAGCGCGAGCGGGACCACCCAGAGCAGCGGCACCGGAGCGACATCGGTCGTGACGAACGTCGTAACCGCCAGCATCAGCGCGCTCGGCACCAGCGCGAGCGCCAGCCAGCGACGAAATGGAAGAGAGCCGCCAGGACGCCAGGGCCGCCAAGGAAGAGGGGGTATGGCCGCCAATCGTCCCGGCTCCCCCCTCATTTCCTTTCTCTTGGCGCTCCTGGCGCCCTGGCGGCTCTCTCCTCGTAGTGCGGCGACGGCGCATCCCGCGAGCAGCACTAGAAGCGCCGGATACGCACGTGACCAGACGGCTCCCTGCGTGCGCAACGTCATGAGGGGCTCGACAAGAATGGGGTAGGCCACCAGCGCCACGAGGCTGCCGGCGTTGCTCGCGGCAAATAGGAAGTACGGGCTGCCGGCGCGCGGATCGAGGGTGGAGGCAAACCACCGCTGAGTCAGCGGACCGGTGGCCGAGAGCGCCACGAACGGCAGCCCTACGGTCGCGACGAGCCGTGACAGCAGCCACGCGATCGGAAAAGCCTGCTCGGGGGGCGGAGCCCCGGCGGGCGCGTGCAACGGGAGCGACGCAAACGCGGCCGCGAGTAGCAGGCCATGTGCGAGGGGCTGGAGCCCAGGCGCGATCCGCGAGGTCACGAGGTGCGCCCAGGCGTACCCCGCGAGGAGCGCCACCTGGAAGAACACCAGGCACGTCCCCCACACCGCCGGCGCGCCGCCGAGGATCGGCAGGAGCATCTTGCCCACCATCGGCTCGACGACGAAGAGCAGCGCTGCGCCGACGAACGCCGTGGCGGCGAACCATAGGCGCATCGCGGCGCAGAATACCCCGTGCTACGAGGTGCGTCGCGCGTGACTCCGGATCGTCGCCCCTCGTTCGCTCGCGACTTCCCGCGCACGGCAGCGCTGGACGCGATTGTCGACGCGTTCGCGCGGGGGGACTACGCCCGCGTGAGGTCGGAAGCTCCGAAGCTCGCGGAGTCGGCGACGGAAGACGAGGTCCGCCTCGCGGCGAGAGCGCTACTCGAGCGGACGAGGCCCGACCCGACGGCGCTCGCGCTGTTGGCGCTGACGGCCGCGCTGCTCCTGGTGCTCTCGGCCTGGTGGATCGTGCACGGCAAGCCGCCGCCGGGATCGAACTCGATCAGCCCCCCGGCTCGTTCGACCCCGGGATCCCCTTGATCTCCTTGCGCGCGTGCTTCCACGCACGTTGAACCACCCACGACATCGAGCGCTGCAAGCGCTGCGCTTCCTTCTGGATCTCGTCGAGCATCGCCTCGGGGAAGTAGAGGCTCTGCTTGCGCTTGTCGCTCTTCGATATGTCGGTGGAGCTCTTGCGCTCTTGGTCGGCCATGGCTTCCGGTTGCATTGTGGCACGGCCCGGAGGCGAGCGTCGAGGGCGACCACCGGCTGCCCGCACCACCCGTTTGCGCCGTGGCTCGAAGGCGCCCTCGGAGCGGAACATCCTCGCCCGGCGCTCCTCAAACTCTACGATGCGCGAACGCATCGCCGTGCAGCTCGCGCTCCGGTGGGGCGACACGGTCGTCCGCGCGGCACGGGTGTCCCCTCCGGCCGCCTTTGCGCTGGGCCGCGGGGGCGATTGGGAGCTTCCGGAGGAGGCCCTCGGCGCGGAGCGATTCGAGCTGCTGCGCTGCCAGGAGGGCGCCGTGACGCTGGCCGTGCCACCCCGAGCGACGGCATGGGTGAGCGAGACTTCGGACACGCCTTTTCGGCCCTCCCCCCTTCACGCGCTCGAAGTCGGGACGCGCGCCAGCGTGCAGCTCGGGCCGCTCGCGATCGACATCGATGTCGGCCGCGAGTCGGGGGCGCCTCGCCGTTTCGGGCCCTTTGAAGGGCTCGCCCACCAAGGGGTGTCCGCGGCGCTCCACGCCGTCGCCTTCGCGCTCCTCGCGATGCTTGCACCTCCTTTGAACGCCGACGTCGCGGATGTTGAGGTCTTCCGCGATCGGATCGCTTTCCTGCTCCACGCCCTGAACGCAGGCGCGACCGCCGAGGTCGGTCACTTGAGACCGCTCGGCGACGACGACGAGCCGGCGCCCGGGCGCGGCGGCGACGCGCGAACCGCCGGAGGCACCGGCGCGCGCGCTCACGGCGAAGAGGGGTCCCCCGGAAGCTCCGTTGGGGCCGCGGCCGCCGCGCGAGTCGCCATCGCGGCGCGACGCGACGCACCCGACCCGCATCTCGAGCGCGAACGAACGCTCCGCGAAGCGGCGCTGTTCGGAATGTCGCTGGGAGCTCTCGCCACCCGCCCTTCCGCCGATCCGGACGCGCCCACGTCCCCCTGGGGCAACCACTCCAGCGAGGGGCTGGACTCTTCGAGCGCGCTCGCGCCCCTGTGGGGGACGAGCATCGCGAACGCGTTCGCGTGGGGCGGCCTCGCCCTGACCGGAACGGGCGAAGGGGGCGGGGGGCGAGCGGACGCCATCGGGCTCGGCGAGATCGCCTTCGGACGCGGCGCGGGCACGGGAACGAACGCGGCCTTCGGGCCGGGTGTCGGCCTGGGAGGCATCGGCGAAGGTGCGGGAGGAATGGGCGAGGGAATCGCCATCGGGCGGTTCGGCTCTCTGGGGAGAGGGTCCGGAACGGGTGTCGGCTGGGGACGCTGCGGCGATGAGCGAGGAGATTGCACCGGCAGGGGTCACGTCGTAAAGGCGCCGAGCATGCGCTGCGGGGGGTTCGAGGGGCGCGTGAGCGACGGGGGTTGCGGGGCCAGAGTGAGCGGGCGGCTTCCCCCGGAGGCGATCCAGCGCGTGGTTCGCGCCAACTTCGGCCGCTTTCGCCTCTGCTACGAGCATGGGCTGGAGGCTCGCCCGACCCTGCGCGGCCGCGTCGCGACGCGCTTCGTCATCGGGCGAGACGGCGCGGTCGGCGTTGCGGTAGATGACGGGTCGACCTTGCCCGACGAAAAGGTCGTCGCGTGCGTCGTCCGCACCTTCACGGCCCTCTCGTTCCCGCGGCCCGAGGGCGGGACGGTCAACGTAGTCTATCCACTCGTTTTCGAACCGGAATGAAGGCATCCTTGCCCGGGCCCGTCTAACGGGAGGGCCATGTCCGGCGGCAGGAGGCATTTCGGATGAAGATCGATCGCACCCTTTTCCTCGTTCTCACGGGCTCGCTCGCCGGCGCCGGCTGCGAGGTCTACGTCAACGAACACCCGAAGCCGCCGCCGGCGGCGCCCGCCGCCGCGACGCCCGTCAAGCCCGCGGTGGTCGCACGGCAGCAACCGCCGGCGCCGCCCGCTCCGCCGTCGAAGGTCGTCCCGCTTCGCCGCCTCGCGGGTGGCGGTGCGGCGCCGACGCCCTCGGGCGGAGGCACGACGCCTCCCGCTCCCTCGACGTGCCTGGACACCGGCGCGGCCACGATCCCCGACTGCGGCGCGATGCAAGCGGCCGACTCGAGCTGTGCGCCGTTCCCATTCCCGCAGCAAAAGTGTAGCGCGTACAAGACCTACTTCGACCCCAAGGTCGCCGCCGTCGCTGTCTCTTGTATGACGGCCCTCAACGGCAAGCAGGTCTGCGACGGTTCGCAGTCGTACAACTGCGGCAAGGCGGCGCTCGTCCAGGCCTGCCCGGATTCGACGCTCGCGCAGCTCTGCGCCATCGCGGCGACGTCGTGCAAGTCGACCGCGAGCGACTGCACGGCGCTGCTGTCGGGGCTCAACGATCAGGGCAAGGACCAGGTCGCGCAGTGCATCGCGCAGGGATGCTCGGCCGGGCTGTACTCGTGTATCGAAGGGCTCACTTCGTCGGCCGCGGGGGCGTCGAAGGGGACGCGGCACTGAGACGTGCTGCCGGAGCCGCCCGAGTGGGCCCGAGAGCTCTTCTCCGTCGGCGTCACCGGTACGAATGGCAAGACTTCGACGACGCGCTGGATCGCGGCGTGCCTCGCGCGGGTGGCGCGGCCGGTGGCGCAGACGACGACGCTCGGCTCCTACCTCGACGAGACACCTTTCGCAGCCACACGCGACTTCGGCGGTTTTCTCGCGACGATGCGTGCCGCGCTCGACGGGGGCGGACGTTTCGCGGCGATCGAGCTGAGCAGCGAGGCCCTCGCGCGGGGCTTTGCGCGAGCGTGGCCGAGCGACGTCGGCGTCTTCACCAACCTCACGCACGATCATCTCGACGCTCACCTCTCGCCCGAGCACTACCTCGCGAGCAAGGCCCAGCTCTTCGTGAATCTTCCGGCGTCCGGCGTGGCGGTGCTAAACGCCGCCGATCCGGCGGCGGCGCTGATCGCGGAGGTAGTTCCGCGGGGCGTCCGCGTCGTTCGGTACGCGGTCCCCGCGCGAGGCGAATTCGTAGGACGTCCCGAGCTGGTCGCCACGAAGGTGGACGAGACGTGGGAGGGGACGCGGGTCACCATCGACGCGTGCGGTGACCTCGCGCACGCGCCGCGGGAGATGCGCATTCGTGCGATCGGAGACTTGTACGCGGAGAACGCTCTGGCGGCGCTGGCCGCCGCGCTCGTGTCGGGCGTCGCGCCGGCGGAGGCGGAGCGCGCCCTCGCCGAGGCGGCACCGGTGCCCGGGCGGTTCCAAGTGGTGGCGGACTCGAGCGGCCCGCGCGTCGTCGTCGACTACGCGCACACGCCCGACGCGCTCGCCCGTACGCTCGCGACCGCGCGCCGACTTTGCGGCGGAACGCTGTGGCTCGTCTTCGGCGCAGGCGGAGACCGGGACCCGAAGAAGCGGGCGCCCATGGGCGTGGCGGCGTCTCGCGCAGACCGGGTCGTGCTCACGAGCGACAACCCCCGCACCGAGGACCCCGCTCGAATCGCGGATGCGATCCGCGAGGGGATCGCGTCGCGTGTGGACGTGAGAGTACACATCGACAGGCGCGCTGCGATCTCCGAAGCGGTCCGCGAGGCGGAGGAGGGAGACGTGGTCCTCGTCGCGGGAAAGGGGCACGAGGCAGAGCAGATCATTGGCAACCGCGTCGTCCCCTTCGACGACGTCGGCGAAGCGCGTGCCGCCCTCAGGGCACGATTTGGAGGGAGCAGCCCTGCGTCGTCGACATCAGGAAGATCAGCGTGACGCAGATCGCCAACGTGACGACGCCGAGAAGAACGAACTTGGGGCCGTCCCAGCGCTTGTCCTCTTCGGCGAACCTCTTCTCGGCGATCTCTTCGGCTGTGGACATGACGACGGGG
>Ga0209415_10011709_pt1 | contig 14730 bp, 13 predicted proteins | sample PeaSoiSIISIP2007_FD_187696 | JGI IMG/M metagenome (GOLD analysis project Ga0209415, IMG submission 187696) | Peat soil microbial communities from Weissenstadt, Germany - SII-SIP-2007 (SPAdes) (version 2) | ecosystem: Environmental > Terrestrial > Soil > Wetlands > Peat | place: Germany...
CGCCGTCCCCACAGGCCTCATACACCACTTGTAGCACGGGACGGAGGATCTTTCTATTAGTTATGCAACGCTCAATAGATACCGGGGCGACACTGGTCTGCGGAGGCGAGTCGGGTGCGTACTCGGTCTCGGTCACCTCGCTCGAATACATGTCGACGTGTCCCTGGACCAAGCTTGATGGAACGCCACCCAATGGAGGAGAAAATAGCCCTTTGCTCATAAGCATTCCGTCAGCATTCCGTCTTGGTACCCCGGGAAATCGACAGCATAGACGTCAACCTCAGTCTCCGCTCCGGATGCCGTTAGGATGGTAACGATACGGGCGCTGTTGGTCACAGAAGACCCCCCAGCGTCGATTGTCGTTATCGTTAGTATCGTCTCCTCCGTGGTGAATCCGTTTGAGGAGCCGGTGACGGTTACCTGCTCTGTAGCGGTAAATGTCGACCCATGGCCGATCGGCAGCGGCCGTACATTGCGATGATCGGTGAAGATCTTACGCTCGCGGCGGACCCGACGCGGCTCGCCGCGGTCACCCCGCCGCCGGCACGGCAGCGCGCCGCACAGGAGGAGTCGGCGCCACGGCTCGAGCGCATCGCGATTCGGGACTTCGAGCACGTCCGCCCCGACGCCGCCAATGATTGGATGCGGCGCGCTCTCAGCCAGGATGTCTTGACGGCATTCAGCGAGCTCCACCAGCTCGATGTGTACGACGAGACCATGCTGCGCTTCGTCACACGCGATGCGCCCGACGTGCTCGACGCCGCGCAGCGCGCCGGCATCGGCATGTTGGTCGAAGGGGCGTATTGGGTGCAGGACAACGAGCTGAGCGTCAGCGCACAGGTCAAGAGCGTCCGGCCGTTGCAGCTGGTTGCGTCGGCGCACGCCGAAGGCCCCGTTGATCAATTCTCCAAATTGACCGGCCGACTGGTCACAGACCTGCTCGCCCAGTTGCCGGTCACGGTACCAGGTCCGCTCGCCGAGCGCCTGGCCCATGCCGGCGGCGCGAGCCTGGCGGCGCGCCGTCTGCTTGCGGAAGCCGACGGCGGCAACGGCGTGGAGGGTCCACGCGCTCCGGGAGCCGCGCGCTCCGCCGTCCCACCCGGGGCGTCGCTCTGGAACCCGACGCAGCGTCCGTGGTTCCGTTGGCTGGCGCTCGCCGATTTTCTCATGGCGCATCCGAGTCTCGCCGCGCCTGCGCCGGATGTCGAAGGCGAGCTGCGTGGCGTACTCGAGGGTTACCGCAAGGCGTTGGAAGCGAAGGACCTCGCTGCCTTACGGTTGTACTACGAGGATTTCCCCGAGGGCCAGCAGGCGGCCTTGGCGCGCTATTTCGACGCCGCGAGTGGCTTGCGGATCGAGCTCAGCGACGTGCGCGTGGCGATCATCGGCGACGCGGCCGCGGTGTCGTTCACGCGACACGACCGCTTCATCGACGGGGCGACCGGTCAACCACAGGAGGTCACCGTGCGTGTCACGAAGCGCTTCGCGCGGGGGGCGAGTGGCTGGGTGATTCAAAATGAGCCATGAACGCAGGGCGACGTGGGGGCATCGTGAGCCGCGCGCATCGTTGTGAATGCATTCAATCGGCGCTGCGCGCGGCGCTGATCACCTGCTGGGCGACCGTCGCCCTCACGGCGCCGGCGCGTGCGCAGAACTCGGATCAATTCGGCGGTCAAGATCGGGCCGATGCCGCGAGCCGGCTCATCGTGTTGGGGATTCAACGGGCCGTGGACGCGCTGCCGCTCATTTCAGGGCAGTCGGTGACGTATGAGTACGATCCGGCTTCGGATGCACTCCAGCGCAGCACGCACCTCGGACCCACGGTGTTGCGCAGCAGTCAGACCATCGGCCCTGGCGGCTTCAGCGTGCAGCTTTCGGCGTCATACTTCGAGCTTTCCCATACCTTTCAACCGGTCGATTACCTGATTACGTGCAATAGCCCCACGATCTGTCCAGGCGTCGCAAAGCTCGGGCTCGCCGCGAACGCGCACGTGAGCCTGATCAACCTCACGGCGACGTATGGCTTGAGCCAGCGGGTCGATGTCAGTGCGTCACTGCCGCTGACGGTGGTCGACGCGCACGCGTCGCAGATTTTCTCCACGGACGCCGGCACGCTGTCCGTGCCTGCCAGCAAGGCGCCGCTCTCCGGCGTGGCGTTCGCCTCCCCCGGAACTGTTCAGGGTGCGATCGGCTATCTCAACCAGCAACTGGGGCCGGGCGGCTCACTGGCACTACGCCAGGAGAGGTTTGCCGCGATGGGCTTCGACTTCAACGAGGGGACCAGTGTGGGCGTCGGGCGCATCGACCTCGGCGCCAAAGGTGTGATCTTCTCCGGCACACAATTGCAATTGTCGGGCGCGGCGGAGCTCTTTCTGCCCAGCCCCAGCGAGAACGCGTTTGCTGGTCCCGCGAGCGCTGCGATCCTGCCGCGGCTGATTGCTACCTTCAAGCTGACCGACTTCCTCCAACTCCACAGCGACATCGGTTACCAATACGACTTTGACAGCGCCGAGCTGCGGCGCTTGACGTGGGACTGCGGCGGGTCGTTCGCGGCCGGGCGAGCCGCGGTTGACCTGGGGGTCGGCGGCTCGGAGTATGATGCGCCGATCCATTGGACTCCGACGATCGCCCATAGCCAAGCCACGATGGAATACCCGGCCACGACCGATACGGCACTGGAAAGCACCACAGTCGCCACGCAATTCGTCGAGGTGCTGCTGGGTCTGAAGTTCCGCCTCAACGACGCGTTGGTGATCGCCGCCGGCGTCAGCGTTCCAGTGATCAATCCGGCGTTTCAGCCCGACGTGCTCGGGACGATCGCGGTGGAGATGAGCTTTTGACGCTCGCTCCGGCACGGACGCAATCACGGCCAGAGGTGATTGAGGACCGTCGCTAACCGAATGCCCGCCTTCGCCAGTTGCTCCTCGAGCGCCGGCGCCACGGCGTCTTGATAGCGCTGCCCGAGGCGCTCGTGGAGCCGCAGCATTTTCTCCGACACTTGATTGCATTGGGTGACCCACGCGGGCTTCCGGGGAGCGATCGGTGTCGGCAGCTTGCCGTACGCGATGCGCACCGCCACCTCGTGGCTCTCCCACGCCCACCGACGCAGATCGATTGGCGCGCGCTGCCACGCTTCGAGCTCGGCGGCATAGCGCTGCTCGAGAAATACGGCGAATTGCGCTGGCGTCCCATGACCCGCGATGCCGCGTACGAGATGGCTGTCCCACGCCGTATGCAGGTTCGGCTGATACACGCCGCTCTCCGGATGCTCGGGAGAGAGTTGCGGCTCCAGATCGAAGTAGGCCACCGGCACGCAGTTCGCCCCTTGGTCGTTGTTGGTCGCGCAATGCAGCGGCTGGTGCAGATCAGCGACCAGGTGAATGACGAACATCAACGCTTCGGCCCGGCGATGGCGGGCGCCGCCGGCGCGCAACACGGCGAGCTGGTCGTTGATGGCGGTGAGTACGCAGCCCCTGCGCGGGCAGAAGCGATCCGCATCGTATGGCGATGCACCGAGCGGGATGTCGACGAAGTGCCACATGCCCGTGCCGTAAAACGGCGAGGTGACGTCGCCGCGCACGTCGTCGGCCCAGGTCGACACATCGGCCATCGGGTCGGGCGTGCTGGAATGACACGCCCGCTGCAGATGCGGATCAATCGGCGACGGGTCGAGAAGATCGTTCACCATGCGGAGGGCATGCGTGGTCAGATGCCTCTCGGCGATGCGGGCGACGATCTCGTGCCCTTCGCAGCCCCACGGCCACGCGGGACGGGCCAGACCCAGCAGCGCCAGGAGGATGCCGAGACCGCGGATCAAATCCACTGCAAGATTCCCGCAAACACGACGAGACACACGGCGTCGAACGCAAAGATGCCGCCGACGGTGCGTGCCTTGCGGGCAACGCTCGGCATGTCGTAGACCCAGAACGACACCAGGAAGAAGGGCAAGTAGCCGACCAAGAAGATCAGCCACGGCATGCGCACGTTCCACCACCAGTAATCCCACGCCAGCGCGCCGGCGGCATGGAGGAAGAGCTCGACGATGACGCAGAACAGCGAGCCGGCGGCGGCGATGACCCAACGATTCGGCAGCCCGAGGATCTTGAGCGTGCGGTCTTCCGGCAGCGTCTTCCCCATCACAATGCCGGCGATCGCGAACATGAAACAGATCTCGATGTTCAGCCCGATGAGGATGAGGTAGCCCGTGCGCGCCGGTACGCCCCACACCGGCGCGTAGTGCGTGAAGTGGAACACCAGGCCGTTCCAAACCTCGTTGAACCAGTCCATGCCCCAGAAGGCCAAGCCGGCGAACACGAGATTCCAGTTCCGCCGGCCGATCTCCACGGCGTAGACGTAGAGCACCAGCGCCAGGAAGGGGATGATGTACCACTGGAACTGACTGCCGTGGCGTAGGATCTGCACGGCTCTCGCTGCTGCATCGGTCGGCATGACGCACCTCCGTGGCCCGTGCGATCTTACACGCAGTGCCTCCTGAGTGCGACTCCCAGCCCATGTCTCGGATATCTCGGCGGGTTGTGGAAGGTCACGTCGCGCGCTACAGACGGCCGGTCCTTCGAGCAGGCCCGCCGTGAGCAGACGAGCATTAACCGCACACACGCCGGAAGCGCTCCTCGCCGAGGCGCCGTTGCGTGCCCTGCTGCGTCTGGCAGGACCGACCACCGGCGTGATGAGCATCGCGGCGCTGTCGAATGTGTTGCACACCTACTTCGTCAGCCGGCTCGGCGCGGAAGCGATCGCCGCGGTATCGCTCGTCTTCCCCGTGTCACTCATCCTGACCACATTGATGGGCGGGGGCATCGGCGCGGGCGTGTCATCGGCCGTGGCGCGGGCCCTCGGCGCCGGCAAGCACGGGGAGGCGACCGCGGTGGCGGAGCACGCTTTTGCGCTGACGGCATCCATCGGAGGTGTCTTGAGCGTGGTGCTGGTGGCGGCCGCGCCGGGCATCTTCGGGCTGATGGGCGCGAGCGGCGGCGTGCTCAGCGCGGCAGTCGCGTTTTCGCGCGTGCTGTTCAGCGGGCTCCTCCTCACCTTCTTCGTCAACACCTGCGACAGCGTGCTGCGCGGCGAAGGCAACGTGCGCGTGCCGGCGGTGTGCTCGTCGCTGTCCTTGGTGTCACAGATTGTGCTGACGCCGCTCTTCATGTTCAGGCTCGGCCTCGGCATTCGCGGCGCGCCTGCGGCAACTTTGGTCGGACAGCTCATCGGCGCGGGGCCGCGCGTGCGCCATATCTTCACCGGCAAGGCGGCGTTGCGGCCGCGTCTCGTGCCGCGCGCGCTGCGCGCCGCGCCGCTGGTCGAGATCCTGCGTGTCGGTGTGCCGGTGTCCCTCGGCACGCTGGTGAATTATCTCGGCATGATAGTGCTGACCACGATCATGGCGCGCTTCGGCACGGCGGAGCTGGCGGCGTACGGCCTCGGCAGCCGCCTCGACTTTGTGCTGCTCACCGTATCGTACGGCACCGGCGTGGCGGTGCTGACGCTCGTCGGCTTTGCGGCGGGGGCGGGACGCGTAGATTTGGCGGCAGGCTATGCACGGCGTGCGGTCCTGTTGATGTTCGGCGCCGTCAGCGTGCCGGCGCTGGTGCTGTGGTGGGCGCCAAACTTGTGGTTTGGGCTGTTTACCGCCGATCCGGCGATCCGTTCCGTCGGCCAGACGTACTTCCGGATCGTCGGCTTGTCATACCCGCTGATCGCCACCTCGATGATGCTGGCCTTCGCGTTTCAAGGCATCGGCCGCGCGACGACGCCGTTGGTGATCATGGTCGTCCGGATCTCCGCGGTCGTGACCGGCGCCGTCGTCGTCTCGAAGAGTCTCGGTTACGGGGCGGCGGCCATCTTCGCCCTGCTCGTCGCCGGCAACTGCCTGTCGACGGCACTGTTGTCGGTCGCCTTCGTCGGCAGTGTGCGCAGACTCGGACGACCTGTCGCCGCGACGACCCGGCTCGCGACGTCGCCCGCCGATCTTTGACATCTCAGCCGAAAAAGCCGGCGTCGAACGCTTCGCAGAAGCTCCGCCAGTCGCCTTCCACCCGGCGGCTGTACGACTCGGCGTAGTCGAGCAGCGGGCGCTGCCACTTCTGCTGCCGGGCGAAATCGATGAACGCATCCGCGACGGCGGCGCCTTGGCGGCCGCTGCCGCGCAGCTGCGCCCAGGCGACGATCTCGCCCATCGTCGTCATGACCGTCTCGAGGCGGCGCCACTTGCCCTGCCAGTGGCCAAGGCTGAGGCGGTCTTCGCGCGGCTGCAACTCGCGCAGCACGAACGACGTCGGGCCGATGTCGACGGCCTGCAGGAGCGCGGGTGACGCCGCCTGGGCGCGGTGTTGCACGGCGACGACGCGTTCCGCCTCGGTGCGCCACGCCGGTTGCGCGACCCTCAGGTACGGCTGCCATGCCGATGGCAGCGCGCTCTTGAGGTCGATCAGGAAATTGCGCTGCGGCGATCCCTTGCCTTCGACCAGAATCGCGTAGCGCTCGACACCGAGGCTGCCGGTTCCAGCAATGCGGCGGGCTGTGTCCAGGACCTTGAAGAACTCCGGCCGCGGTTGCCGCGCCGCGAATCCCTCCATGAAGGCCGTGATCTTGCGGCGATCGGCCGTTGACGCCGGCAGCGCGTAGACGCCGTCGACCCGCGTCCGGCGGCGCCCACCGTGCAGCAGAGTGCGTCTCTTGAGGAGCTGCTTGCGCTTGCGTGACTGCAACCCGGTGAGCAGATCCTTGACCATTCCCGTCGCGGTCTCGCGCTCCACCCAGCGCGCCTTGCCGTCGGCGAGCGCGGCGGCGTAGGCGGTGAGGAACTGCCGACACAGGTCCCGCGCCTGCCGCCGCTGCAAGCCGAGACTGCGTGTGCCGACCAGCAAGCTGGTGAGGAAGCGCGCCACGTCCCACGTACACGGGCCGAGGATTGCATCGTCGAAGTCGTTGAGGTCGAAGTACTCGAGGCGGTTGTCACCCTTGAAGGCGCCGAGGTTTTCGAAGTGCAGGTCGCCGCAGATCCAGGCGAGCGGCGCGGCGTTCAGCGCGGCGCTGTGCGGCCAGTCCGCGGCGAAGAGATGGCAGGTGCCGCGCAGGAAGATGAACGGGCTCTGCCGCATCGCCTGGTACTTGCGCCGCAGGCGCTCCGGATCGCGACCCTGGTTGAAGCGGCGGATGCGCTCGGCGACGCTAGCCATCATGCACTCGCGCCGGAGAGCGCCACGTCGCGATGGCTGTGCAACGCGGCGCGGATACGCTCCTCGACCTCATCCAGTATCGCGTCGCGATCTTCATCGGGCTGCCGCTCGATCGGATCGCCGATCCACACGTGCACGCGGGTGCCGAAGGGCACCGGCATGAGGTTGTGGCGCAGCAGCCGCCACGACTGATCGATGCACACCGGGACCACGGCGGTGTCGGGCGCCGCGTCGAGGAGCGCCAGCGTGCCGCGGCGGCGGAATTGACCGAGCTCGCCGCGCCGGGCGCGCGTGCCTTCCGGGAAGATGACAGCCGAGACGCCGCGGGTACGCACCTGTTGCGCGAGCGCCTGAATCGCCGCGACGGCCTGGTCCGGATCGCCGCGGTCGATGATGGCGTTGCCGCCGCGCCGCAGGTTGTACGAGATGCTCGGGATCCAGCGGGCCAACTCCCGCTTCGACACGTACTTGGGAAAGTTGGTGAACAGTAGGGCCCCGAAGATCGGAACATCGAACATGCTCTGGTGATTGGCGATGATCAGGTACGGCGTGCGCGGGCGCACATGCGGCGAGCGCTCGACCAGCAGGCGCGTCCCGCAGATGCGAAAAGCCCACACCAATGCCACCTGCAGCGCCCCGGCGACATACTCCTGCGGCCGCTGCCCGAACAGCCGCGCAACGCGCTGCGCGACGTCGAAGACCACGAGGATGAGACCGAAGGTCAGCAGGAAGGGAATGGTCAAGATCCAGTCGCGGAGACCATGCATCCGGACGAATATACACGATGCCGCGCCGCGCCGGAACGGCCGCCAATCATCGCCGCCCGCCCTCCAGAGGGTTCCGGCGGATGGGTTGGCGCGCTCCAGGTGGAGCTCCGACAGGCTGCGAGCGTGGCGTGAACGTGATCGGCATCGAGGCAAAGCCGCGGACGTTGGGCGAGTGGACGCGGACCAGTTTCTCGGCGTCGATCGTGTAGTCCGGCAGGCGCGCCTGGATTGCCGTGAGCGCCACGCGCGCCTCGAGACGTGCCAGCGCGGCGCCCATGCAAAAGTGTGTGCCCTTGCCGAAGGCGAGATGCTGGCTGGTGTCGCGCAGCACGTCGAACGTATCCGCATTTTCGAAGACGCGCTCGTCGCGGTTGGCCGCACCGATGAGCAGCAACAGCCGGTCGTCGGCGCGCAGCCGCTGTCCGTGCAACTCGACGTCGCGTGTGACCGCGCGCGCCAGCATCTGCGTCGAGCCGTCGTAGCGCAGGGTTTCCTCGATCCAGTTCGGAATGAGCGTCGGGTCGCGCCGCACCCGCTCGCGCTCGCGTGGATGCTGCCACAGCCAGTAGAGAGCGTTGCCGATGAGCTTCGTCGTCGTCTCGTTCCCGGCGATGATCATGAGGAAGAGAAACGCGATCACCTCGCGATCTTCCAAACGGGCGCCGTCGATCTCGGCGTCGAGCAGCGCACTCGGGAGATCGTCGCCGCGCCGCTGCCGCCGCTGTGTGACCAACTCGCGGAAGTACCCCAAGAGCTGACCGCTCGCCTGCATCGCCGACACCGGGATCTCGGCGCGGCCTTCCTCGCGATGCACCACGGCGTCGGCCCAGTGCCGCAAAGTGTCGCGGTCGGCGGGCGGCACGCCGAGGAGCTTGCTTACCACGTCCATCGGCAACCGGGCGGCGAAGTCCTGGATGATGTCGCAAGATCCCGCGGCCTCGAACCCTGCGACGTAGTGAACGGTGAGCGCGCTGATCTCCGGCTCCAACTCCGCCACCCGCCGCGGCGTGAAGCCACGCGACACGAGTGTCCGCAGCTGGTCGTGACGCGGCGGGTCCATGGCGAGAAACGACGCCACCGCCGACGGATCGCCCATGCTCGACCGCTCCAGCGAGACGCCTTGCGCGTTCGAAAACGTCAGCGGATCCTTGAACGCCGCCAGCACGTCGTCGTAACGCGACAATGCCCAGAACCCGAGGGCGTCGTTGCGATAGACGGGCGCGTGCGCACGCAGTTCCCGATAGGTCGGATACGGATCTTCGTGGATGTCGTACGCGTAGGGGTTGAAGTCGATCCCCGCCATCGTAGTGCCTGACGAGCCGTTCTAGCGCTGTGCGCGCACTTGCCGCACCACGCCGGTTGCCATCGCCGCCACCGGCCAGCCGGCATAGTGGGCGATGTGCAGCATCAGCTCATCAATATCCGCGTCGCGGAGGTCCCCCGACTTCAGGGCCGCGTTCAGGTGCAACATCAGCGTGGGCTCGTGCCCGAGACAGGTGATCACCGTGAGCGTGATCAGACGGCGTTCGCGCCGCGACAGCTCGCCGCGACTCCAGACGTTGGCGAACAAGTGCTCCACCGTCATGTTGAGGAACGGGTCGTCGCTTTCGGGGGCTGGGAAGCCCATCACTTCCTCGAACTGCGCCATGCCTTTGCGCCGCTGTTCCGACTGCGTCATACCGTCCCTCCTGCACCGTTCGAAGGCTATGATCAGATCCCGTACGCGGGCTGCGTGCGCGGAACAAACGGCCAGCTCCAGCCGGCCGGGGGGCGAAATGGCTTCCACTCGCCTTCAGGCTGCGCCAGGCGATCGGCAATCGTCAACAGGACGACCGGGTGATGTCCGATGCCCAGGTGGCTGCTTGCCACCTCGAGGTTCTCACACTGGGGTCCCGGCTCCGCCATGCAACTCCGCCACGCCGCGATCCCATCACTGCGGCTGTAGATCGCCGTCATCGGCACCGACAGCGGCGCCGCGAGGCGCTCGCGCAGCGCCGCTTCGTTGGGATGCGGCTGGCGCCGGTCCCGCAGGAAACGGGGGACGTTGACCGCGTCCAGGTCGCGAAAAGGGCTGGCGAGCGTGATCACCTGGCGTACGTCGGACGGGAAGCGGCGTGCCAATTCGCGTGCGAAGATGCCGCCGAGGCTCCAACCGATCAGACTGACCCGTCGCCCGTAGCGCTGGCGCACCGACGCCAGACGCTCCGCCAAGCCCGAAACGATCGCCGGCGTGGGGCCCAGGTTGCGCCCGAGCCGCCAGCCGTGGGCCGTGTAACCGCGGTCGCGGAGGAACGCGCGCAACGTGCGCGTCGAGAAGTCGCTCGCCATGAACCCCGGAAGCACCAGTACCGGATGCCCGTCACCGCGCGGCGCGCGTCTAAGCAGAGGATATGCCGGAAGCAAGGCAGCCAGCTCCAGCAGGGCACGGCCCTCGAGCAGCAGCAAGCGTGGGTGAGGTGGGCGGATGGGTGAACGCTCGGGGGTCATGTTCTCTTGCATACGGTGATCTCTTCGGTCTCGCCGGAATCGGTGTTGGCTTTCCGATATCTGAAAAAGGCGTCCAAGTCACCCATTGAATGTAGGCCCAGTTGGCTCGCTGCTGCAACAGCCGGCTCTCTTGGCGTAGATCGTGCACTGCTCCGCGAACACCAGTGGAGGCTGGTCGAGCAAACCGGCTTTCCACAATTTGACAGGCACGGGAGCAGGCGTGCTCACACTAGACCAACCGATCGTTGCAGGTGTCCGGATCGAAATCGACGGACAGGTGCAGGGGGTCGGATTTCGGCCGTGGGTGCATGCGCTGGCGCATGCGGCGGCGATTCGCGGTCGGGTGTGGAATCATTCGGGGGGCGTCACCATCGAGGCGTTTGCCGCCCCGAACACCCTCCGTTCCTTCGTCGAGCAACTGGAGCGCCCGCCGATGCCCGCGGCGCGCGTCCGCGACCTGCAGTGCGCGCCGATAGCGGACGAAACCGTGGCGTCGTTCGAGATCGTCGCCAGCCGCGGCGGGCTCGAACGGCGGCCGTCGATCCCTCCCGACTTGGCCACGTGCGAGGCCTGCCGCACCGAGCTCTTAAACCCGGCGGACCGGCGTCACGGCTACGCGTTCATCAACTGCACGCGCTGCGGGCCGCGCTACACCATCTGCGTCGACGTTCCGTACGACCGGCCGAGTACGACGATGGCGGCGTTCCCGTTGTGCGACGCGTGCTGCCGCGAGTACGAGGATCCGGAAAACCGCCGGTTCCACGCGCAGCCCAACGCCTGCCCGGTGTGCGGACCACAGTTGCATCTCGTCGACTCCGCGGGCGATCGCGTACCCGGCAATCCAATCGTTGCGGCGGCGGCTCTACTGGGCGATGGCCAGATCCTCGCGATAAAGGGACTTGGCGGATACCACCTCGCGTGCGACGCGACCCGCTCGGACGCCGTGGCCGCGCTGCGTGCCCGCAAGCATCGCGACGAGAAACCCTTCGCCGTGATGGTGCCGAGCTTGCAAGTCGCTGAACGTCTGGCGTGTCTCACGCCTGCAGACCGCGAGCTGCTCTCCGCGGCCAGCCGGCCAATCGTTCTTGTGACGCGTCGCCCGACGAGTGGTCTGGCGGAAGCGATCGCGCCCGGCAACCCGCTCGTCGGTTTGATGCTGCCGTACACGCCGCTGCATGAGCTGCTGCTTGCCGAGACCGATCGGCCGCTCGTCATGACCTCCGGCAACCGCAGCGATGAGCCGATGGCCTGCGACGACGGCGAGGCAGTGCGCGTGCTGGGCGGAGGCATCGCCGATTTCCTGTTGCAGCACAACCGCGAGATCGCCAACCGCTGCGACGACTCGGTGGCGCGCGTCGTGGCCGGGCGGCCGGTTGTATTGCGACGCAGTCGCGGGTGGGTGCCGGGGAACGTCCAAGTCACCCGCCGCTTTCCGCAGCCCATCTTGGCGTGCGGCGCGCATCTCAAGAACACGTTCTGTCTGGCCGAAGGAGAATTCGCCTGGCTCGGGCCGCATGTCGGTGACCTCGAGACGGACGAAGCTTGCGCCGCCTTCGAGACGGCTGTCGAGCGCTTCCAGCGTTTTGTAGGCATCGAGCCGGAGGTCGTCGCGCACGACCTCCATCCCGACTACTTCACGACACGCTACGCGCGCGTGCATGCGGCTGCGCAGCGGATCGCTGTTCAGCACCATCACGCCCACGTCGCCAGTGCGATGGCCGAGCACGGGCTCGACGGGCCGGTCATCGGCCTAGCGTGGGATGGCACCGGCTACGGCACCGACGGCACGGCGTGGGGCGGCGAACTGCTCGTCGCCGATCTTGCGACCTTCCGCCGGCTCGCGACCTTTCGTCCCATCCGCCTCGCCGGCGGCGACCTGGCCATCCGCGAGGTCTGGCGCATCGCGCTGGCGCTGCTCGATGATGCCTTCGCCGGCGATCCACCACTGCGGCTCCCGCTCTTCGAGCCCATCAGTTCGATGCACATCGAAGTCGCGCGTCAGATGATCGCCAATCGGCTGCACGCGCCGCTGGCGCACGGCGTCGGCCGCTACTTCGATGCCTTCGGCGCGCTCGTGCTGGGAAGAAGCGAGTCACACCACGAGGGGCAGGTGGCCATGCAGCTGACGTTCGCTGCGGATCCGGCCGAGCGCCGGCCGTATCCGTTTGCGATGGAAACCGCTGATTCTCGCATGCAGTCCCTCGATACGGCCCCTGGGAAGATGGGGCCTACTCGGGATGAGCGGAAAGAGAACTCGCCGGATTTCATTCAACCGTTCGCCCCGAGCCTTCCTTTGGCGGCGTATCGAGGGGCGTCCTTGCCGACCATTGATCTGCGGCCAGCCGTGCGCGGCGCGGTTGACGACCTTCTCGCTGGTCGATCTGCCGCGACCATCGCTGGCCGCTTCCACGCCACCATGGCGGCGGCGGCTGTCGAGATGGTGGAATTGGCAGAGCGCGAAGTGGGTCGGCTTCCGGTAGTGCTCAGCGGTGGCTGCTTTCAGAACGCGCGGTTGCTCGAAGATCTTCTGGCAGCGCTCGCGCCGCGCTTCCGCGTCTGTGTGCATGAGAACGTGCCGCCGAACGATGGCGGCATCGCCCTCGGCCAGGCCATGGTCGCAGGCGCACGGCTGCGCGGCGAGGTGTGAGATGTGCCTGGCGGTTCCGGGACGGGTGACGGCGATCGAAGGCGAGGGCGAGTTCCGCACCGCGCGCGTCGACTTCAGCGGCGTTACGCGCGAGGCCTGCCTCGCCTTCGTTCCCGAGGCGCAGATCGGCGACTACGTGCTTGTGCACGTCGGCTTCGCGATCACCCGTGTCGACGAGGAAGCGGCGCGACAAACCTTCGAAGCATTGCGTGCGATCGGCGAGCTGGAAGCAACGACCGGAGGCGACGACGGTGCGTCACGTTGACGAATACCGCGATCCGCAAGCCATCCAGGTCATGCTCGGGCAGATCGAATCGACGATCACGCGCCCATGGACTCTGATGGAGGTATGCGGTGGGCAGACGCACTCCATCCTCAAGTTTGGGTTGGACGAGCTGCTGCCCTCGCAGATCCGGCTCATTCACGGCCCGGGCTGCCCCGTCTGCGTCACGCCCCTCGAGCAGATCGATCGAGCCCTCGCCATCGCCACGACGCCGGGAGTCATCTTCTGTTCCTTCGGTGACATGCTGCGCGTGCCGGGAAGCCACGGCGATCTCCTGCTTGCTAAAGCCCGTGGCGCCGACGTGCGCATCGTGTACTCGCCGCTGGATGCTGTGGCGATCGCGCGGCGCGAACCCTCGCGCCGCGTGGTGTTCTTCGCCGTCGGGTTCGAGACGACGGCGCCGGCCAATGCCATGGCCGCCTACGCCGCCGCGCGCGACGGGCTCGACAACTTCTCGGTGCTGGTGGCGCACGTGCTCGTGCCGCCCGCCGTTGACGCACTGCTGTCTGCACCGGAGTGCGAGATCCAGGGGCTGCTCGCGCCCGGCCACGTGTGCGTCGTCACCGGTTGGCGCGACTACGAAGCGCTCGCGGAGCGTCATCGCCTGCCGATCGTCGTCACCGGCTTCGAGCCGCTCGATCTGCTACGCGGCGTACATGCTGCGATCGTGCAGCTCGAACGCGGCGACGCTCGGGTGGAGAACCAGTACGAACGCGCGGCGGTGGCGGAAGGGAACCCGGCGGCGCGGCGCATCCTCGAAGAGGTGTTCACCGTGTGCGACCGCAAGTGGCGCGGCATGGGTGAGATCCCAGCGAGCGGTTACGCCCTGGCGCCGGCGTACGCCGCTTTCGACGCCGAGCGCGTCTTCGGTCTCGGCCACATGCAAGTCGAGGAACCGAAGGAATGTCTCAGTGGGCTCGTCTTGCAGGGACGGCTGCGGCCGACCGACTGCCCGCACTTCGGCAAGCGCTGCACGCCCGAGCATCCGCTCGGCGCAACGATGGTGTCGTCGGAAGGCGCGTGCGCCGCATACTTCCACTACGGCCGTAGGGCTGCGGCGGAGGCTGCCGCATGAACAACGGGTTCGACGTGCTCGCGGCGGGCCTCGCCTGTCCGCTGCCGATCGAAGACGACGCGGTCGTGCAGATGGCGCACGGCGGCGGCGGCCGTAAGACGGCGCAGCTGATTGAGCGCGTCTTCCTGCCGGCGTTCCGCAGCGACGCACTCGAGCAGCTGGGCGACGGGGCAGTCCTGACGGTCGGCAACGAGCGCTTGGCGTTCACCACCGACACCTTCGTCGTGCAGCCGCCGTTCTTTCCGGGCGGCGACATCGGCTCGCTCGCCGTGCACGGG
>Ga0209415_10011710_pt1 | contig 14730 bp, 12 predicted proteins | sample PeaSoiSIISIP2007_FD_187696 | JGI IMG/M metagenome (GOLD analysis project Ga0209415, IMG submission 187696) | Peat soil microbial communities from Weissenstadt, Germany - SII-SIP-2007 (SPAdes) (version 2) | ecosystem: Environmental > Terrestrial > Soil > Wetlands > Peat | place: Germany...
CACCACCAGCGTCGGGACGGCGAACAGGGTAATCGGCGTCGACAGCGCCAGTCCGCCAATCACGGCGATGGCGAGTGGCCGCTGGAGCTCACTGCCCGCGCCGAGGCCCAGCGACAGCGGGAGCAGGCCGAACAACGTGCAGAGCGTCGTCATGAGAATCGGGCGGAGCCGCGTGCGTGCCGCCTCGCGGATCGCCATCTCCAACGGCATGTCGTGCGTCCGCATGCGCAGCCGCGTGAAGTCGAGGAGAATGATGCCGTTCTTGACGATCAGTCCGACCAGCAAGATGAGCCCCATGAACGACGAGACATTGAGCGCCGTGCGCGTGACGAGCAGCAGCACGACCGCTCCGACGAAGGACAGCGGCGCCGCCAGGACAATGACGAGTGGCTCGACGAACGACTCGAACTGGATCACCATCACCGCCACGACGCTGACCGCGGCGAGGGCCAGGACGATCAGCAGTGCCCGGAACGCGGCCTGTTGGCCCGCGTATTGGCCGCCGAGCTCGACCCGGATACCCGGCGGCGGCGGGCGCGCCGCCAGGACGCGTTTCACGTCTGCCATCACGTCGCCCAGCGGTCGTTGATCTTTGTCGGCGGTCATCGTGATCATCTGCTGCTGGTTCTCGCGACTCAACTCGGCGCGGGAGTCCGCCCTGCGCACGGTCGCCAAAGCCACCAGCGGCGTGGGCCGGTGCCCCGTGCCCATGATGGGCAACGCGCTCAGGCGAAGCGGATCGAAGCGGACGGAGTCTGGAGCCCGCACGCGCACGTCGATGGCGCGATCGTCGAGCCGGATCTGACCGGCCTCGACCCCCAGGAGTGATCCACTCACGTCGGCCCCGACCTGCTGCGCTGTCATGCCGATGCGTGCGGCCTCCGGCCCGTTGATGCGCAAGAACATCTCCGCCGTGGGCTCGCTGACCCCGGAGAAGAGATCGGCCAGGCCGTCCACCTTCTGCATGCCGGGCATGAGCGTGTTGGCGTAGGCCTCGAGCTGGTCCAGTTGCTCCCCGAACAGCTTGATCTCCACCGGTCGGGCGGCGCCCTCCAGATCGTTGATCAGGTCCGTCAGAATCTCCACGAACTCGACTCGCAGTCGCGGCACGGCCCGGCCGACCTGGACGCGCACGTCGGCGATCACCTCGTCGACACTCCGGTCCCGCTGACTGGCCGGCGACAGCCGCGCCACGATGTCCCCCCGATTCTGCAGCGTGGCGTAGAGTCCGAGCTCGGCGCCCGTGCGGCGCGAGGTACCGACGATCTCCGGGGTCCGCGTCAGGATCCGCTCGACGACGTGCACCAGGCGGTCCGTCTCGGCGAGAGCGGTGCCACCGGGACTGAAGTAGTCGAGCACGAACGCCCCCTCGTCCATCTCGGGGAGGAACCCCGTACCGACGAATTGATACGCGGTAACGCCCCCGGCCAGCAGCACGACCCCCACGATGAGCGTCAGGACGGGGCGGTGCAGGACGCGCTCGAGCGCCTGCTCGTAGCGGCCGGCCAATCCATCAATCCATCTGCTGGCGCGCGCCAGCGGCCCGTGCGCAGTTGGGGGGCTCCCCTCAGCGTCAGCGGCGGTGACGAACTGGGCGGCGAGCAACGGGATGATGGTGAGGGCGAGCACCAGCGAGACGAGCACGGCGATCGTCAGGGTGACCGACAGAGCGATGAAGAACTGTCCGACGACCCCTTGAAGCAGCCCGAGCGGCAGGAACACGACGACGGTCGTGATCGTCGAGGTCGTCACAGGCCAGATCAACTCTTGCACTGCATCCCGGACCGCGACTTGACGATCGGCCACGAGTGCCAGATGTCGCGCGATGTTTTCCGTGATCACCACAGCGTCATCGATGACGAGCCCGATGGCGATCGCCATCGCGCCCAGGGTCATGAGATTGAATGTCTGTCCGACGAACCGCATCACGAACACCGTGATCGCCAGGGTCAGCGGGATCGAGCTCGCGCTGATGGCCGTGATAACGCCGTGCCGCAGAAAGACCAGCAGGATCACGATGGCCAGCAGTGCGCCGACCAGCATGGCGTCGCGCACCGAGGCCACCGCATCGCGCACCAGAGCCGCCTGGTCGTAGACGGCCTTGAGCCGGGCGCCCGGTGGCAGCGTCGGGGTCAGCGCGCGCATCACGCCGGCGACGCTGTCAGCCACAGCGACGGTGTTGCCGCCGATCTGGCGCGAGATGTTGATGAGGGCCGCCGGCTTGCCGTCGCCGGCGACGATGTGCGTGTGATCCTCCGTGCCCATGGCCACGCGGCAGAGATCCCGCACGCGGAGGCCGGCCCCGCTGGGCGCGGCGACGGCAACACCGGCGATATCCTCCGGACTGTGCGCTTCGGCGTCGGTGACGATGAGGTACTGCTTGTAATTCTCGGCTAGGCGACCAACGGCATCGACCGATGTGGCCTGTCGGATGGCGGCGGCGACGTCATCGTACGAGATCCCCTGACCGGCCAAGCGATCCGGATCGCACACCACTTCGATCTGACGCACATCGGTGCCTTGGACCTCGACACGACCGACACCGGGCACGCGCGAGACAACGGGCTTGATCTGATAGCGGGCCACGTCGTAGAGGGTGGCGGCATCCCCGCCCTCGAGATTGTAGGACAGGATCGGGAACAGCGAGGGCGTCAGTCGCTCGACTTGGATGTCGAGCCCCGGCGGCAGGTCCTGGCGCGCCTGGTTGACCCGCGCTTGCACGAGCTGCAGCGCGTAGGTCATGTCCGTGTTGGGCGTGAATGTGACCGAGATCTCGCTCGACCCGCGGATCGATCTCGAGTGGACCCGGATCACACCGGGGACGATGCTCACCGCCTCCTCGATCGGGCGAGTGATACTGAAGACGACCTGCCGGGCGCCGAGCGTGGACCCCTCGGCGACAATGGTGACCCGAGGGAACGTGAGCTCAGGATAGATTGCCGACGGGAGGCGCGTCGTGGCCCACAGTCCAGCCGCGCTCACCACTCCGATGACGAGATAGATGAATCGCCGCTGCGAGTACAGCGCATCGAATAGCTTCATTTGATTGGCACGACCTTGGCGTTATCCTCCACGCCGAACGCGCCTTCGGTCACCACCGTTTCGCCGGCGCGGAGCCCGTCGGTGATCTCCGCCAAGGCTTCGGTCCGCGCAGCAACCGTCACCGGCCGGGCGTGGGCGAGGCCATCGGATCCGACGACAAAGACCTTGAGCCCATCGCCGTCCGGCACCAGCGCCTGGACGGGGATCGTGAGGGCCTGCGGATGGATGCCGATCGTGATGCGGCCGGTCACCGTCTCGCCGATGCTGAGCGCGCGGGTCGGGTGGGCGATCCGCACGCGCACGGCGAGCGTGCGCGATGCCGTGTCGAGCACAACGCCGACCGCGGCGACGACCCCACGCCCCAGGGGTTCGCCCGCGGAGCCGCCTGGACCAGCAGCGACCAGGACGGAATCGCCCCGATGCACGTGCGGACGCTCGCTGGGAGACAACCCGAGGACGATGTCGAGTGCGTCGAGATCGGCTACACCAACGATGGGCAGCGATGGATCGACTGATGCGCCGAGGACTGCCGATTGGTGCGTCACGACACCGGCCAGCGGAGCGCGGAGTGTCGAGAACTCCTGCGCGCGCCGGGCTGTGATCTCGGTCGTCTGCGCCTGGGCCAAGTCCGCAGCCGCTTGGTCGACATCCTTGCGCGGGGCGATGCCTGCCGCCGCCAGTCGCTGGACGCGCTCGTACGCCTGCTGAGCAACGGTGAGATTGGCCGCCGCGCCCGCCGCCGCCGCGTCGAATGGCGCGCGGTCGAATTCCACGAGCGGCGCACCGACGTCGACCGCCTCCCCGGCACCAACGTAGATATGGGTGACCCGAGTCGCCGCCGGCGGCGCGAGCTCGGCATAGTGGCCTGGACGGGGCACGACCGATCCGATCGCCGTCATCGTCTCGACGAAGCGCTGCACGGTGGCGACGGCGGTCTTGGCTCCAACGACTGGCGCGGGCGCCGCATCCTCGTCTCCACCTTTGGCTACCTCTTCCTTCGGCGCTTCGTCCGCTGCCGGCTTGCCCGTGCTCTCAACCGTCGAGTCAGCGACAGAATCGTGACCGGCCGACCCTCCGGCCTGCGTTCGCTCAGTCGGCTCCGGGGCTTTGGCCCGCGAGCACGCGCCCAGGCCGGCGACGATGAGGAGCAGTGTGAGGGAAGAAAGGCGGGAGGTCATCGCGGTGGGGCGCTGAGGGTGAACAGGCGGACCGCGGCCGCCGCCACATTGGCGGCCGCCAAGTCGTCCACGTATTGGCCTAGGGCGTCGCGGGCGCTCCGTTGGGCCTCGAGGACACTGGACAGGGCCGTCGCCCCTTCCGCGAACGCCGTCAACGAGCGCGCCACCACGCGATTCGCGAGTGTCAAGAGGTCGCGGTCGCGGTCCGCCCGGGTGAGGGCGACCTCGAGCTCGCGGTGGGCCTGGGCCGCGTCCGCCGCACTCTGGCGGCGCGCGACGTCGAGCTCGGTGGCCGCGCGGTCGCGACTCGCCCGAGCGAGGGCGATCTCACCCGTGCTCCGGTTGAAGAGGGGGAAGGGAATCGAGAGGCCCACCGTCGGCAGCAGGAACCGCTGTGTCGGATCGCCGCCCTCGAGCCCGGCCTGAATCGCCGGCTGCGCCAACACCGTCCGCCGGGCCAGCGACAGGCTGGACTCCTCTGATTCGAGCGTCGCCTCGGCGGCCGCCACCTGCAGCGGGACGACAGCGGATCCACCAGACGGCGCGGCCGGCGACGCGCTGGCCGCACCGGGGGCCGATGGCATCGGACGACCACCTGGCAAGGGCTCCGGTGGCCCCCCGGCCACGCCGGTCGTATCCGGAGCTCCGAGTGTATCGACGAGCACCACCACCTGATGATCGGCCGGGAGCCCAAGGACGGCCTGGAGGTCGAGCACGCTGCCGATCACGGCCAAAGAATCGACCGCTGCGAGATTGAGCTGCTGGCCGGCCACGACGGTCGCCAACTCGACATCCATGTCGCTGGCGTCGCCGGCCTCCCGCCGAACGATGGCGAGCCGGCGCAGACTGTCCGCATCGGCGGCATTGCGGCGCGACACGCGCCCGTGCGCCAGCGCGGCGAGCGCTCGCGTATACATGGTGTCGACCTCGAACCGGACCGCCGCCCGCTCGAACGCGTAGCGGTAGGCCGCCGAGCGAAACCCTGCGTCGGCCGCCCGCACCCGCGCGCCACGGACCCAGGGGTAGTCGAACGGCAGGCTGAGGACGCCGTGGTAGTGTGGCACATCGCGCGAATACGTCAGGTTGGCGACAGGGTTCGGATAGCCGCGCACCGCCGTCAGCGTCGCCCGCGCGACCAGCGAATCGGCACGCGCCAACGCGACATGCGCGCCCCGCGTGAGGGCGGTGTCGATCGCCGCGGCCCGCGTCAATGGCATCAATTGGGAGCGAGCGGGCAGAGGTGCGGGCGCGGATTGGGCGCCCAACGGAGTCGTCGGTGTCGTGCTATCGGCGCCGCGCGATTGCGCCTGGGGCGCACGCCATGCGATTCCCACGCCGAGCGCGATGACGGCAGTCCACCGGGTGCGCCTCGAGAGCCGTGCCAGACCGTGCTGCATGGACGAACGCTACTGGCGGCAAGCTGTCAGGACGATTACAGGGCGGCGGACCCTCAATCGCCGCCGCGATGACCGGCAGGTGACACAGACGGTGGGGACTGTTATCGTGCGATCCAACAACGCTCGGAGTTGAGTGTGACCAAGAACGAAGTGCGCTTCACAGTCGATCTCAAGATTAACGCCGGCAAGTTCGATGCATTCGAGCACATTGCGCAAGCGATGATCGCGGGCACCAAGCAGGAGCCTGGCGCCCTCGGGTACGATTGGTGCCTGAGCAGCGATCGCCAACAGTGCCGGCTCGTCGAGACGTACGTAGACGCGACTGCGGTGCTGGCGCACTTGGTCGGCCCGGTGGTGAAGGAACTCGTGCCGCAACTGCTCCAGGTCACGAGCATCGCCGGGTTCGAGGTGTACGGAGATCCCGGTCCGAAGGCCGGAGAGATGCTCGCTGGACTCGGGGCGAAAATCTTCCCGGTCTGGCGCGGACTCCCGTAATCAGCGGCCGGCAGACGGCGGCCGCCGATCTACCGGCTGCTGCTCGGAAAGCGAATCGAAACCCGCGTGCCGCTGCCGGGCGTCGAGACGACATCGATGGCGGCGCCGTGGGCGTCGGCAATCCAGCGGGCGATCGACAGACCGAGCCCCGCCCCATCGCCACGGGCGCGCGCGTCTCCACCGCGATAGAATCGATCGAAGATGTGGGCGAGATCCTCGGGCGGAATCCCAATGCCGGTATCTTCCACCAGCAGGAGAGCCGATCGCCCGCCGTCGGCTCGCACGCGCAACGACACTCGCCCGCCCGCCGGCGTGAACTTGATCGCGTTGTCGAGCACGATCACGATCAGCTGGCGGAGCAACGCCGGGTCGGCGTCGACGGCCGCTTCTTCGAACTCCGGCACCGCCAGATCGACCCCGCGCCGCTCGGCGAGGACGCGGACACCGTCGACCGCCTCCAGGGCGATGTCGTCGAGATACACCCGTTCACGAACGATGGGACGCTCGCCGGCATCGGCGCGGGCCAGCGTCAGGAGATCGTCCACGATGCCCCCGATCCGCTCCGCCTCGACCCCGACGGCGGTCAGCGCCGCCACATAGGCCGTGGGATCGCGCTCCCGTTGGAGCGCAACTTCGGCGCGACTCCGGAGCACCGCCACCGGCGTGCGCAGCTCGTGCGCGGCGTCGGCCATGAACCGTCGCATCTGGCCCATCGTGCGTTCGATCGGCGCCGTCGATTTCCCGGACAGGAACCACCCGCCGGCCGCCACTAGCAGGAGCGCGAGCGCGGCCCCGCCGGCCAGGGCGACGATGAGCGAGGCGTAGCGATCCTCGAGCTCGACCCGGTCGGCGACGGCGGCGGCGACGTATCGATTGCCACTCCGGAGTGTGAAGCGCTCGGCGTGGACCTGCAGATCCCGTTCCGCGAGTCCGCGTTCTCTTCGCTTGAAGTGCCGGTCGGCTTCGCCGGTCCGGGCGGCAATGCGGGCCTCGGCGCCGACGGCCGATTCCGCCTGCGCCGGCATGAGGGGTGACCCTGTGGAATCGAACAGGAACAGCGAACGGCCCGGGATCGTGAGCTCCTCGACGGCGTCGACGGCCGCCCCCTTCGCCGACACCGCCTCGATTTCGCGAATCGCCGCCGCCTGGGCGATGGCTCCGGTCGCGGCGCGCAGCGACGTGTCGAGGTCGGCCGCGATCTGATGCGCGATCGCCGCGAAGAGCGCCGCGCCCAGCATGAGAAGGATCAGCGCGAACGTGCCGACGTACCACGCCGTCAGTCGCAGGCGCAGCCCAAGGAGCGCCCGACGCGTCGGCGGCACCAGCAGCCGCCAGCGTGCGGGCTGCGCCGACTCCCGTGGGCCGTGCGCCGGGCCGCCCGGTGTCAGCTCAGCGGCGCCGGGCAGCGAGCCGTCAGAGTCCGAAACGGTAGCCGGCGCCACGAATCGTATGGATCAACTTCGGTTCGAACTCGTCGTCGATCTTGCGACGCAACCGCCGCACGAGGACCTCGAGCACGTTGGTGAACGGGTCGTGATTGTCGTCCCACACATGCGCGGCGATCGCCGCCCGATCGACGACCACGCCCTCGTGCCGCGCGAAGAACTCCAGCAGGGCGAACTCCCGCGCCGTGAGTGTGATCGACCGGCCGCTGCGCGTGACGTGGCGCGTCGAGAGGTCCACCTCCAGATCCGCCAACTGGACCCGCTGCGCGGCGATCGCCGGCCGCCGACGCGCCAAGGCCCGCACCCGCGCCAGGAGCTCCCGGAAGGCGAACGGCTTGGTGAGATAGTCATCGGCCCCCGCCTCGAGACCGCGCACGCGATCGTCGATCGCGTCACGCGCCGTCAGCATGAGAATCGGCGTGGTGATCCCCCGCCCGCGAATCGCCGCGCACAGATCGAACCCGCTCCCGTCAGGCAGGAGCACGTCCAGGATGACTACCTCGTGCGTGCCCAGGACCGCGCGCTCCCCACCCCGGGCAACCGTGTCAGCCACCACCACGTCGATGTGATGCTCGCGAAACCCCTGCGCCAGGATCTCGGCAAGCTCGCGATCGTCCTCGACGATGAGAAGCCGCACCGCGCGAGAGGCGAAAGTCGAAAGCGGAAAGTCGACTTTCGACCCTCCGTCCTACCCGCGCGCTCCGACCGCGGCCGGCGAGGTGCAATACCGATCAAATGCGTTCACGAGGTCCCCGGCGATCTCCTCCGCCGTGCGGCCCTCGATCTGGTACCGCTCGAGCATGAACACGAGTCGTCCGTCCTTGAGCAGGGCGATCTGCGGCGACGAGGGCGGGTAGCCGGTGAAATACGTCCGCGCTTGATGCGTGGCTTCGGCGTCCTGCCCAGCGAACACCGTTGTCAGCCGATCGGGCTTGACGGAGTGGTGAAGGGCGACCGCGACCGCGGGACGCGCATTTCGCGCCGCGCAGCCACAGACCGAGTTGACGACGACCAAGGTCGTGCCGCGCGGCTCTCGAAGGACCGAGTCGACCGCCTGCGGCGTGCGCAGCTCGGCGATCCCGAGCCGCGTCAACTCCTGGCGCATTGGGGCGACTAAAGGTTCAGGATACATACGGCAAGCTCCTCTAGAGTGGGACGAGAACGAAAGATAGCCGGGACGAGGTACTGCTTCTATCCCTCCAGTCCCATCGCCGCGGCGACCGCGTCCACGGTTGGGAGGACAACCCCCGCCTGATCGTCAGGCCGGGGCGCGTACTGCGGGTCCTTGAGGCCGTGCCCGGTACACACGCAGACGCAGCGTGCGTCGCGTCGCGTCGTGCCCCCGGCGACGCTGGCGCGAAGCGCCGCGATGCCGGCCGCGGAGGCCGGCTCGCAGAAGATGCCCTCGCGTTGTGCCACTTCGCGGTAGGCAGCGAGGATGTCGTCATCCGAGACGGCCCGGAACTCGCCACCCGATTCCCGCGCAGCCGCCACGGCCGTATCCCAACTCGCCGGCCGCCCGATCCGAATGGCGCTGGCGATCGTATCGGGGTGGTCGATCGGCCGACCGCGGACGAGTGGCGCTGCACCCGCCGCTTGCGCGCCCAGGATCACCGGCAGAGTGCCGATGTACCCGTCGCCGTGAAACCGCCGGAACCCAGCCCAGTAGGCGGAGATGTTGCCGCCGTTGCCGACAGGGAGAGCGAGCACGTCGGGCGCGAACCCGAGCGCTTCACAGATCTCGTAGGCCGCCGTCGCCTGCCCTGCGATCCGGTGTGGATTGATCGAGTTGACCAGCTCGACGGGATAGCGCGCCGTCAACTCGCGCGCCACATCGAGCGCGCCATCGAAGCTCGCGTCGACCGTGATGGCGCGCGCGCCATAGGCGAGCGCCTGCGATACCTTGGCCCCCGCGACTTGTCCGCGCGGCAACAAGACGACGGCCGCGACACCGGCGCGTGCAGCATAGGCGGCGGCGCTGGCGGCGGTGTTGCCGGTCGACGCACAGAGCATCGTCCGCGCGCCGCGTTCGACTGCTTTGGCCACCGCCACGACCATCCCGCGATCCTTGAAGGACCCCGTCGGGTTCATGCCCTCGAATTTCACCCACAGCTCGTCCACTCCCACCCAGTGGGCGAGGCGGGGCACCGGCAGGAGCGGCGTGTCACCCTCGAGGAGGGTCAGCGGCGGTGTCGCCGGAGTGACGGGCAGAAAGTCAGCCCACCGGACCAGCACGCCGCGCCGCGTCGCCCCGGCCCCATGTCGGATCGGCGGCGGTTGGATGTCACGCATCAATCAACCCGCGTACGGCTGGGTCGACCGCGAAAGCCACCACGCCATGCGGGCCGGCGATGCGACGGAACACGGCCGCCATAGCGTCGGCGATATCCAGGGCTCGCGCCCGATCGCCGATCGCCAGCAACCCCGATCCGGCCCCGGACACCGTCGCGCCCCAGGCGCCCGCCGCCCGCGCGGCGGCGATCGCCGCGTCCGCACCCGGGATCAACGGGACGCGATACCGTACGTGGAGTCGATCAGAGAACCCGAGCTCCAACAGCCTGCGGTCGCCGATCGCCAGCGCACGAGTCAGCGCGGCCAGCGCGCCGAGGTTGTGCACGGCGTCCGCGAACGGCACGCGCTGGGGCAAGACGGCCCGCGCCTCGCGCGTCTCGAGCTCGACGCCTGGTGCCGCAAAGGCGAAGCCGAAACGGTCCGAAAGCGGCATCGGAAACGCGTGCGGATCGCCGCGCTCATCGCGAGCCACCGCTACGAGCCCGCCCATCAGCGAGGGCGCGACGTTGTCGAGGTGATTCTCGTGCTCCTGGGCGAGCCGGAGCACGAACTCGATCGAGGGGGTGACGCCGGCGCTCATGGCTGCCAGCCCGATGCCCCCGACGACGGCCGCAGCGGAGGATCCCAGGCCACGCCCAATCGGGATCTCCGAGTCAACCGTCAGCGCGCCGGCTGGCGTCGCCGCGCCCACGATATCGAGCGTGCGCCGAAATACCCGAACGAACAGATCGTGCGAATCCGGGCGGTCATCGAGCGCGCGGAGCGTGCCGCGTCGTTCGACCCGCAGCCCTGGCAACGCCGGCGTCGGATCGTACTCGGCCGTCAGATAGCGGCCGAGCGCGAGGCCGATGCAGTCGAAGCCGGCCCCCAGGTTGGAGCTGCTCCCGGGCACGCGAACGTGGGCTGAGCGCAGCTCCGCCGCACCACGCGCCGCCGCGGGCGCGGCGACTGCGCCGGCAGGGTGGACGCGTCGGGGCACTCTGCAGCGTCGGCGCAGGCGTCAGCCCGCGCGTCCCTCGTGGACGGCGTCGACGGTCGACTCGCGGTGCTCGTGGCGGAGCAGTGCGGATCGCACGACCTGCACGACCCCGGCCAGCAGGAGTCCGAACAGACAGACCGAGACCACATTCCACTCGACCGAGCGCACCGCCAGTGACGGCAAGTCGTGCCAGTTGGCGTGAGCTGAACCCACTCGCTCGCGGTGGAATGCGATGAGGACCGCGCTCGTCGCCGTGCCGCCGGCGGCGGCCAGGATCGCAAACGTGGGCGCGCGCCAGAGCCAATGCCGCACCGGATAATTCGCCAAGTGCGCGGCCGCAGCGGCGAACAGTGTCAAGAACAGCACCGTATCCAGTACCGCTAACACCACCCACCGACCCTCAGGGATGTAGGCGAGGGCCAGCGCGTGTACGAGACGGAGGACGATGCCCGCGAGCAACCCACTCTCGACGACGGAAAGCGTCAGTGCTCGGAACGCCGCCGGCTCTTCGATCTTCCAAGCGATCGTGTGTCGCGGGAAGTACCCGGCCATTGTAGTGCTAATGGTACTGCAGCGGACAGGTGGCGGGTAGCGGGGAGCGGGGATCGGGACGCCGAGAGAAGCGAGCAGGAAGCAGGAAGCGGTGGGGACAAACGAAGGCCGGTGGCGTTTCGCGACTAGCCCTGATTTCCCGCTGCCTGCTACGCGCTCCCCGCTCCCTGTCTTACCGAATCCAATGCCCCAAACGGCTCCAGCGGATCTCCGTGAGCACGCGGAAGTAGTCGAGGCCAGCCTCGGTGTCGTAGGAGTAGTACACGAACAGGGGTCGGCCGCGGAGATTCTCCCGCGGCACGAATCCCCAGTAGCGGCTGTCCTTCGAGTTGTACCGGTTGTCGCCCATCATGAAGTAATGACCTGGCGGCACGCGCAGCGGTCCCCAATTGTCATGCGTCGGCTGCGCCGGGGCCGAGCCAAACCGCGTGTTCATCAACTCGAACGACCGCTGCCAGTTGAAGTGCGGATCGGGGCCGTCGGGCGACGATTCGTTCCCCGCAAACTCGCTACCCTGCGGGTACGCCACGCCGTTGATGTGGAGGATCGCGTCACGCATGTAGAGCGTGTCGCCGGGGAGACCCCATAAGCGCTTGACCAGGGTCGGCGTGGAATCGTCCCCGTTGTCGATCTGAGGCGGGGAGACGAACACCACCACTTCCTGGCGCTTGGGCTCGGCGTATCCCGGGAGGTTGGCATTGACCAGCGGGATGTGCGGCCCGTACACCAGTTTGTTCACGAACAACCAATCACCGACGAGCAGGGTCGGCACCATGCTGCTTGACGGGATGCGGAACGCCTCGACCAGGAAGACCCGCACGAAGAGGAAGATGAGCACCGCGCCCATGATCGACTTCGCATTTTCCCATGCCGGCCCGCGCGCGCCCGGCCCCGCAGCGCGAGCAGGCGTGGCGCGCGCAGCGGGGCCCGACTCATCGACCGCCACCTGGCGGGGCGGCCGGTTCTCTCGCCCGGGTGAGGAACCGGCCATTATCGTGCCTCGAACTTCACGAGCGACACCGGGCGCGCCGAGAGCCGCATGCGCCGGCGCCGCCCCGGGCGATCCAGGCTAGGCGTCTTTCAGATGTCGGCTGACGAGCTTCGTCATGTCGAACATCGACACGCGAGTCTTGCCGCCGAAAACCACCTTGAGAGCGTCGTCGGCGTTGATCATGCGACGCTCTTTCTGGTCCTGCAGACCCTTCCGCTTGATGTACCCCCACAACTTCTTCGTCACCTCAGTGCGGGGCATGGGCTGCGATCCGACGACGGGGACCAGCGTTGCATCGGGCTGCATCGGCTTCATGAACGCCGCGTTGGGCTTCCGCTTGGTGGCGGCCTTCTTTGCTGGGCGGCGGGATTTTTTCCCAGCCGAACGTCGTGTTGCCTTCTTGGCAGCCTTCTTCTTTTTTGTGGCCATCGGGTGTCGCTCCTCGGGAAGTGAGACTTAAGCGGTACTGGTGCTGGCCCGCGCAGCGCTGGCCGGTCAGTGACGCTCCTGCGGTCGGCGCAGACGCGGTGCAAAGTACAGGGGCCCGAGGCCAGAGGCCAGAGGGCGGCGACATCGCCGCCAGCCGTCGGTCGCCGGTTCTACAGAGCGAGGGCTCGCTTCAGTCTGCCGTGGCCGGACCGGACGGTATCGGAACGGAGAGCCTACCGCGGTGGGGCTATTCCCCCTCACCACTCAGATCCAGCATCCGCGCCTCGCCCACGTAGCGCACGGAGCGGGGATCTCGCAGGGTGCCCAGTCGCTTGACGACTGCGCCGATGCGGGTCGCCTGCTCGGCGACGACTTTGATCAGCCCCTCTTCTTCCCCGGGGGCCGCGAGCCCGGCCGTCAGCAGGGCGACGTTCCCCAGCAAGGCAGCGAGCGGATTGTTGATCTCGTGCTGCAGGGCGAGGGCCGTCTCACCGATACCAGCCAGCCACTGCGCGCGGGCCAAAGCCTCCTCGGCCGCCCGACGCGCCTGATCAGCAGCGAGTCGACGCTCGGCGATGACGAGCCGCGTCAACAAGGCTTCCGGCGGGAAGGGCTTCGAGAGATAGTCGTCGGCTCCCGCATCGAGCAGCCGCTGGAGGTCGCCCGTCGCGCCGCGCGCCGTGACCATGATGATGAACGTGTCACGTGCCGCGGGGCTCTGCCGGACACGCTCGCACAGTTCGAGCCCGCTCAACTCCGGCATCTGCCAGTCCAGCAACAAGAGAGGCGGCCGCTCCCGCTCGAACGCCGCCCACGCGACTGCTCCGTCCTCGGCGGAAACCACCTGGTGCCCCGCTCCCGCCAACACGGTCTCGACCAGCAGGCGCATCGCGGCGTCATCATCGGCGACCAACACCTTCATCCGGCCGCTCCCCACCCGCCAGGACGCGGAGACCGATCCGTCAGGCGTTCGCTCGTCATTGGATCACACCGACTCGGACGACCGCTCGCCCCGCTGGCCGCGCGCCACCCGCCGTGTCCTGTGAGAGCCGAGACGCCTCCTGCCAGCCCACGGCGATCGTCGCACCATCGATGGCCACCGTGGGCGCGGACGCCGCGATGCCGCTGCCCGACACGTCGGTCCGGCGGGGAAAGGAGTGCCCAGCCGTCACGGAAAGCACCAGTTCAACATGCGGCACGAGGTCATTGGGATTCTGATACGCGACCACCACGGTGTCGCCATGCCCAGCCACACTTGCCTCAGCCAGGCTCTCGCCGTAGACGATCGCCACGGGGGGGTGAAACATTGCGATGGGGCCACCCGCCCCAGGGCTGGCGCCTGCCGTTCTCATGTCCATCAGGTGGGCGTAGAACACTCCGGCACCTGCCGCCGGTTCGAGGTAGTAGGCCAGATGCGTGTAGCCGCTCCGAGGATCGAGCGCGACCCCGGGCGCCGGGCGACGGCAGCCACGTACGCCCCGGTCGCGACTGTCGGCCGGAGGCAACGTATCCCACTGTGCACCGTCGTCGGGAGAGCGCGCCAGCCGCAACACGGCACTGCTGTCGGTGCGCACCGCCCACCACGCCGCGGCTACATCGTGCGCGTCCGCCCGCGCCCATCGCACCGAGTTGAGGCAGGCACCCGGCCCGAGCGCCGGCAGTCCGTGGATCGGAGCCGGCACGGGCTGGGCCAGTGCGATCGCGTGATCCGGTGCGCCGCGAATCACGAGACCATCCCCGGCCCCGCTCGCTCCAGCCAATCGACCCGGCTCCGTCGTCCAGCGGATCGGCGACGGGGAACAGGTGGTTAGCACGAGGAGCAGGAAGCAGCAGGCAGGGGGTGGCGCAGGCAGCAGGTGGCGGGCGGCAGGCCGCGGGAACGACCCGGTAAAGGTTCCTGTTGTGCGCTTCGTTTGGCCTGCGAGGAGTG
>Ga0209415_10011711_pt1 | contig 14727 bp, 13 predicted proteins | sample PeaSoiSIISIP2007_FD_187696 | JGI IMG/M metagenome (GOLD analysis project Ga0209415, IMG submission 187696) | Peat soil microbial communities from Weissenstadt, Germany - SII-SIP-2007 (SPAdes) (version 2) | ecosystem: Environmental > Terrestrial > Soil > Wetlands > Peat | place: Germany...
CCGTGCCGAAGATAAACAGAATCGCCGCCGAAACAATCGTGGTGACGTGCGTGTCCACGATGGTGATCCAGGCATGGCTGAAACCCTGATCCACCGCAGAAGACGGCGTTTTGCCGTTGCGCAACTCTTCGCGAATGCGCTCGAAGATCAGAACATTGGAATCCACGCCCATACCGACCGTAAGAATCACGCCCGCAATTCCGGGTAAAGTCAGCACGGCTTCGAAGTAGCCCATGAAGCCGAGCAGAATAATCAGGTTCAGAATCAGGGCCACGTCGGCATTGACGCCGGCCCAGCGATAGTAAATCAGCATGAAAATCAGCACGGCCAGCATGCCGTAGACTGCGGCTTTCACTCCGGCACGAATCGAATCGGCGCCCAGCGACGGTCCGACGGTGCGCTCCTCCAGATACTTGATGCCGGCCGGCAGCGCGCCCGAGCGCAGAATCATCGAGAGGTCTTTGGCCTGCTGCTCGCTCATGGCACCGCCGCTGATTTCACCCGTATCGCGGATTGGCTCCTTGATATTGGCGACTTCCTGCACTTTATTGTCGAGCACCACCGCCAGGCTGTCGCTGACGTGCGCGGAGGTGAAATTGAAAAAACGCTGTCCGCCCTCGGTGCTCAGTGTGAAATGCACACTCGGCCGGCCGTTCTGGTCGCGGCTGGGCTGCGCATCGCGCAGATCCTGCCCTCGAACCGCAGAAACCCGCGAAACCACATACCACGCCGGGCCTTCCGCCTCGGTTCCGGGCATGCTGTGCCCCTGCAGAAGTATGGCGTCGGGAGGCAGCACGCCCACCGGTGTTTGCGCCTGCAGTGCCGCCTGCTCGCTTCCATATGGCCCGCCCAACGATTGCTTGATCTCAAGCATCGCGGTGGACTGCATGATGTCTTTCACGCGGGCGGGATCGTCTACCCCGGGCAATTGCACAAGAATCTGATACTGTCCGAGGCCGTGCTCCTGAATCGTCGGCTCGCTCACGCCGAGCTGGTCAATCCGGTTGCGGATGGTCTCAATGGCCTGCGTGACGGCCTTATTCTTCAGGTCCTGAAGATTTGCCGCCTTCATGGCGAGGTTCCAGGTATCGCTGGCTCCCGGCGTGGCTTCATACTCGGGAAGCCGCGTGTTTACGATATCGAGCAGATCGGAGCGCGATGCCGGGGCCACGCCTTTGAGGGCGATATGGTCGGGATTGTTCTGCGGGTCGGACTGGATAACGTCGGCATAGTCAATCTTGCGGGTGCGCATCTGCTGCTTCAGCACTTCGATGGCGTTCTGCGCATCCACGTTGACCGCGTCATTGACCTGCACCTGCAGAATCAGGTGAGTTCCGCCGCGGAGGTCGAGACCGAGATGAATGCGATCGGTCATGGCGGTGCGGATTCCTTCGCCCGAAAAGCTCTTCGGAACCCCAAGAATGCCGAACAGAAAGACCAGCAGCGTGCCTACGATGAGTCCGAGTTTCCAGAGAAAAGTCTTATTCATAAAAAACCAGTCATCAGTTCTCAGTCATCAGTTCTCAGGCGTCAGCGCATCCGTTAGAAAACCGACGCTTGCGGTTTCTTCCTGATGACTGACCACTGATGACTGACGACTCACTTGCTTTTCACTTCTTCCTCGGCCGTGGTCACCGTTACCACCGAGGCTTTGGTCACTTCGACGCGCAGATTGTCCGGCGGAACGCGCAGATGGATCGCGTCATCTTTGATCGCGATGACCGTCCCGCGCAGCCCCCCGCTGGTAGTGACCTTGTCGCCCGTCTTGACCTGCTCCAGCATGGCCTGCCACTTTTTCTGACGGCGCTGCTGGGGAACAATCAGCAGGAAATAGATCATGGCGATCATGGGCACGAACATGATCAGCAGCGACATCCCGCTGCCGCCTTGCGCTTGCACCATGGCCAGAGCTTGCATATTCCTGCCAGAACGGATGAGTCCGCGAACTATCTTCCGCAGCGCTGCACGCCGCGCGAGCTGTCATTTCACCACGGAGTTTGGATCAACTTCGGCCGGGTTTTCCGTCAGCTTCCAGAGTCCATCCGGGGAGGCCTGCCAAGGAGTCTAGGGTTTCGGTTGAGACCAGACACCAGAAAGAAAACGGGACTCTTCCCCAAGTTGAATAGAATGCCGTACTCGCGCCATCAAGTCAAGGTAGAAGGTCAAATTGTGAATGGTGTTTAAAACCTGTGCCAGCATCTCGTTAGAAGCGTAAAGGTGCCGCAGATAGGCCCGCGAATAGCGCCGGCAAACCCGGCAGGAGCAGTTCGGGTCGAGCGGCCCCTGATCCTGCGTATAGCGCGCCTGCTTGATCGAGATTTTGCCCTCCGAGGTAAACAGCAGCCCGTGCCGCGCCGCCCGCGTGGGCAGCACGCAGTCCATCATGTCCACGCCCAGGCTTGAATATTCGACAATCTCTTCCGGTGTGCCCACTCCCATCAGGTAGCGCGGCTTGTCCTTGGGCAGATGCTCAAGCGTGGACTCGACAATTTCCCGCGTCAGCTCGCGCGGCTCCCCTACGCTCAGTCCGCCAATGGCGTAGCCAGGGAACCCGATCTCGACGGTGCGCTCGGCCGACTCTCTCCGGAGCTCGCGGTCCATTCCACCCTGCACGATGCCGAACAGAGACTGCGTAGGGACGGACGCATTCGTCCGTCCGGCGGAGCGAAGCTCCGCAGCTCTTTCTTCCCGACCTCCGGCTTCCTTCCCTGCGCCAAGGGTGTGATCATCGGATAAACCGCAGCCCGCGCGCTGACCTAACGGACGGACGAATGCGTCCGTCCCCACGCGAGCCTTGCCCGCCCAAGCAACTTCCTGCTTATGCTCTTCAAAATACTGCTTGCTCCGCTCCGCCCAGCGCAGCGTCAACTCCATCGAAGCCCGCGCCCGGTCGCGATTCGCAGGAAATTCCGTACATTCATCGAAGGTCATGATGATGTCGGCGCCCAGGCCGATCTGCGCCTCCATCGCGCTCTCAGGACTGAAAAAATGCGATGAGCCGTCCAGGTGCGAACGAAACGTGACGCCCTCTTCGGTCACCTTGCGCAGTTCGTTCAGGCTGAAGACCTGGAAACCGCCAGAGTCGGTCAGAATCGCGCGCGGCCACGACATAAACCGGTGCAGCCCGCCCAATCGGCGGATGGTCTCGACTCCGGGGCGGAGGTAGAGGTGATACGTGTTCCCGAGAATGATCTGCGCACCCAGTTCTTCCAGCGTGTCCTGGGGAATCCCTTTCACTGATGCCAAGGTTCCGACCGGCATAAATACCGGCGTCGCAACCTCGCCGTGAGGAGTAATCAACCGCCCGGCGCGGGCCAGGCCGCTCGTCTTTTCGATGTGGAACGCAGCAGACACTGGTTGGGATTGTAGCAATGCGCAAGTGTCAGCGTTCAGCAGTCAGGCGGTCCAATCGGGGCCACCTATGCATGCGGAGTTCTTAGGGTCTGAGGTCTGAGGCCTGAGGGCTGAGGGCCAAGGTCGCAGCCCTTCACTTCTCCTTCATCCTCTCGACGAACTTGCCCATGCTGACCACGGCCCGGCCTACGGTGCCGCGACCGATTTCCCGCGAATCGTCATGTGCAGTGACGCGAAGCGCGTAGAAACGTCCGTCGAATGCCTCGAGCTCAGCCTCTGCCCGGATGCGGGCTCCGATACTGCTGGCCGCACGATGCTCCACATGGATGGAAGTCCCTACGGTGATTTCATCGTTTTCGCAGAACGGCTGCAGCGCGTGAAACGCCGCCGTCTCCATCAGCCGGATCATGTCCGGGGTCGAATAGACCGGCGGCAGCTTTGGGTCGTGCGACGTGAGCGTGTGCTCGAATTCCACCATTTCCTCCGCTACGCCGCTGGTTCCGATCGGAATCTCTTTGGCCACGTTGGCTCCTCGAATGAAATGACGCCATGATTCTATCGAACCGCGGCGATGACGATAGTTGCTAGAATCTAAGGTAGGTTGCAGCTACCGGGTTCTGGTTGTCCCGCAGGCTCGCCATCTCTCCGAATGCAGTTCACCGAACAATTCGACGTCGTCGTGGTCGGCGCCGGCCATGCCGGTTGCGAAGCCGCCATGGCTGCCGCGCGTCTGGGCCTGAAGACTGCGCTGTATACGCTCAATGTGGATCTCATCGCGCAGATGTCGTGCAACCCGGCGGTCGGCGGCATCGCCAAGGGACACCTGGTGCGCGAAGTGGACGCCCTAGGCGGCATCATGGGCGAAATCACCGACGCGGTCGGCATCCAGTTTCGCTTGCTCAATACTTCTCGCGGGCCGGCCGTATGGTCGCCGCGCGCACAGTGCGACAAGCAGGCCTACCGCCTGAAGATGCGCGAGGTGCTGGAGTCTCAGCCGAACCTGAAGATCAAGCAGGCGGAAGTGGCGGACTTGATCATGGAGCCGTCGTTGGTCGTTGGTCGTTCGTCGTTGACCAACTCCCAAGATGCAATCGGGTTTGCCGACGACCAGCGACCAATGACTAACGACCGGGTTCGCGTTCTCGGCATTCGCTTGCGCGATGGCCGCACGGTCGGCGCGCAGGCAGTCATCATCACGACCGGAACATTTCTCAACGGCCTGATTCACTGCGGCGAACAGCAATATCCCGCAGGACGCTCCGGCGAACCGAACGCCGTGCTGCTTGGCGAGGCGCTGAAGAAACTCGGCCTGCGGGGATGCCGCCTTAAGACTGGCACTCCGCCGCGGCTTGACGGCCGCACGATTGACTGGTCGCGCTTTCCCGCGCAGCCGGGCGATCCCGATCCCACGCCATTCAGCTTCCGCACCAGGCGAGTCGCCCATCATGACTCGCAGGTGCCGTGCTACATCGCTTGGACCACGGCCGAAACCCATCGCATCATCCGCGAGAACGTGCACCGGTCGCCGATGTACAGCGGGCAGATTCAGTCCATCGGACCGCGCTATTGCCCTTCGATCGAAGACAAGATCGTGAAATTTCCCGACAAGGAGACGCACCAGCTCTTTCTTGAGCCGGAAGGTCTGAACACGCACGAAATCTACGTCAACGGCATGAGCACGTCGCTGCCGGTGGAAGTGCAGATGGCGATTCTGAAGTCCATTCCGGGGCTGGAAAATGCGGATATGTTGCGGCCCGGATATGCCATCGAGTACGACTCGATTGATCCGACAGAACTTGAGCGCACGCTCGAGACGCGCAGGATTGCCGGCCTGTTTCTCGCCGGACAGATCAACGGCACGTCCGGCTATGAAGAAGCCGCCTGCCAGGGTCTGATGGCCGGCATCAATGCCGCGCTGCAGGTGAAACGCGAGCCGCCGCTGATTCTCGACCGCACCGAGGCCTACACCGCGATCCTGATTGACGATCTCATCTCGAAGGGCACGAACGAACCCTACCGCATGTTTACGTCACGGGCCGAGTTCCGCCTGCACCTGCGCATTGATAACGCCGATCGCCGGCTCACCCCGCATGGCCGCCGCGTCGGGCTGATCCCGGACGCAGCGTGGGCCGATTTCACGTCCAAGCAGGAGCGCCTGGCCAAGCTGAAGCAGTTGCTGGAGAGCACGCGGATTACTCCAGAGTTGTTAAGCCATTGTCATTCCGAGGAGCGAAACGACAACGAACCTGCTGTCGCGGGCAGCGCACCGGCCGCCAGCTGGGAACCCGCAACCGGCCAAACCATTGCTCAGCTCTTGAAGCGACCCGAAGTTACGATTGAGCAACTGGTTCCGGTTTTGCGAGAGTTGACTCCCCCTTTTTTTGAAAGAGATATCCGCGAAAATCCGCGCGAATCCGTGGCCCGGCTTTCTTCCGAAGTGCGCAATGAACTCAAGTCGGTAGAAACCGAGATCAAGTACGAAGGCTACCTGCTGCAGCAGCAGCGCGCCATGGAGCGCCTGAAGAAGGCCGAGCAGCACTCGATTCCCGACTGGTTCGACTACCGCTCGGTCAGCGGCCTCTCCCGCGAGATGCAGGAAAAACTCTCGAAGCTCCAACCCCGCACCATCGGCCAGGCGTCACGCATTCCTGGCGTAACGCCCGCCGCGGTGTCCCTGGTGAACGTTTATATCGAAATCCAGGCGCGGCGCCGTGAACAGGCCGCCGCAATGCAGAACTTATTCAAATGACAGGGAAGACAGCCAATTGGTGGTCTAAACGCAGGCTTGGTTCTATTTCGCTCGCGCTGTCGTTGGTGGAGATCGTCATCATGTGGGGTGATGTAGCTCTCGTTCAGACGCCCAGCAGACAAACCATGCACTTACTTCTGAACGTGAACACCTGGGCTTGGCTCTTAGGCGGACTCGGTTCATTGGGTTTCGCAGTCGCCGGCTTGGTTGCAGATTCTCATCGAATGACCGCTTTTGTCGCCGTGATTGTGGCCGTAGCGGCTTTCTTTATTTGTGGATTGCAGATGTTGGTGTAAAGGAATTTCTAACCCGCTTAATGAACCATGGTGGTCGAGACAGCCGAGTCCATCACGGGTGTGAGTCCTGCCGCGTCTTCAGTTGTTCGGCCAGGTTCAATTCGCTCTCTGCTTCTGTCTTCTTTCCCATGTCGCGATACGTCTGCCCCAGAAGGTAGTGCGTGGTGGAATTGTTGGGGTCCATGGAGACCGCGTGCTGCAGCGCCCGCGCCGCCAACTCGTATTCGCCCTTCTTTTCTAGCACCTTGCCCAGCAGGATGTAGGGCCCGGTCGAAGTCGAGTCCAGCCAGATCGAGCGCTGCAGAAGCCGTTCGGCGTCATCATATTTCTGGATGTGCGACTCGGCGTCGGCCAGCTTGTAGTAAGTCGGAGCGTGCCCGGGATTGATGGCCAGTTCTTTCTGGAATTCGGCGATGGCCTCGGGAATCCTCGACTTGTAGACGTAAAGCTCGCCCAAAAGAAAGTGCGCCAGCGGAAGCTTGGGATCCATCGCCACCGCTTTCTGCAAATATTCTTCGGTCACCGGATCGTGCTCCTGGCGCAGCAGCATCTGCGCGACGAAAAGGTAACTGGCCGCCGAATCCGGCGGCACATCGAACATCTTGCTGAAGGCTTTCCGCGCCTGGTCGTAGTTCTTGGTCTGGATGTAGCAGATGCCCAGGATGTACGACGCGTCTATATTTGCGCGCGGATACCAGCCCTGCACTTTTTCGAGCAGGGGAATCGCCTCGGCGGCGTGCCCGCCCAAGTAGTAGGAGAGCCCGAGCAGTTGCGTAGCCTCGCTATTGCCGGGGTCCTCGGCAGTCGCCTTCTTGAGAAACTCGACGGCTTTGGCGTAGTCGCTCTTCTTGTAATACGCGGACCCCAGTTCCAGAGAGAGCCCCTTGACGGCGGGATCACGACCCGCAAGTGCCTGCAGTTCGATAATCGCGTCGTCCACCTTGCCTTCCTGCACCAGTTTCCGTGCATCGCTGAACTCCGCGGGTACGGTTGCAGGCAAGGGCGAGGCTGGAGCTGAGTTCGGGGACGCGGGCTGCTGCGCCAACCCCGTCCCTGATAAACCACAAAGAAACACGACGACCGCCAGCCATCGAAGTGACACAAACTGTTGAATGCCATGCATAATGAGCCGCGAACATTACCGGTGATTCATCTGTTTTTGTAGTGCTTCCAGATTCTCTTTCGCCAGGCCCTGGTCCGGATCAATCTGCAAAGCGCGCTCCAGGTGCGACTTGGCTTCGTCAAACCGTCCCATCTCGGCCAGAACAGCTCCCAGATTCGCTTCTACCCCCGCATCGTCGGGCTGCGACTTCAGCGCCAGCCGAAACTGCCGCGACGCATGTTCGAAATCGGTCTGCTGGGCGAGCGCGATACCCAGGTTGTAATGAGCGTCGAAATAGTCGGCATTCCCTTTCAGCGCAGCCTGCAAGTAAGCCACGGCTCGCCCAGGCTGTCCGGCCGCAACCATCGCCGCGCCCAGTGCGTTGTTGGCCACGGCATCCTCGGGGCGCAGCCGCACTGCCGCCTCATACTCGCGGATGGCTTCGGCCAGCCGGTCTTTCGCCTGCAGCATGGCGGCCAGGTTGTAGTGCGCTTCAAAGTCGCCGGGATTCTTTTCGATGTTGTGTCGCGACAGCGCCTCCTGCAGCGCCATGCGCGGGTCGCCCTCCGCCGGATCGTAGTTGACCGGCAGCACCTGCAGCCACAAATGGCACATCTCATCGCTCGATCGATTACCCCCGATCACTCGTGCCGGAGGGTGATTCGGGTTCAACGGATTCTCGGTTGAGTTGTCATACACATACCGCAAGCTGACCATCGTGCCCTTTGGCAGTGGCATCGGCTTGGCATAGCGATACACAGCCTGCCAGTTCAGGTTCCAGTGCGGGATGTGGACCAGCATCTGCTTCGTGCCGTCGGGCAGCGTGGCGTATGCCTGAAGATCCTTGCCCAGGTAGTGGGCATGCGGATAAAGCGCCATCACATCCACGTCCACCGGCAAAGTAAAATCGTCCGCGACCAGAAAATCTTTCGTACCGGCTGGGATGTCGAGCTTCAGGTCATTCTCCATCTGCAGCAGCATAGGAATCTTGGTCGCCGGCTCGGGCGTAAAGTAGAGCCCGATGCTCGGCTGAATGATTTCCGGCTTCCCGGAAGGCTGCATGTGCGTATTGAGGATCAGATCGGTGCCTTTATCAAGGCGGAGGGCCATTCCTTCCGGTTCGACATAGGGAATTGTTCCCGGCTTCCAGAACCACAGGTGGCTGTCAGGGTCAAAGACCTGTGACTCGATGCGAATCTCCATGCCGCCAAAACCCGCACCCGGCTCGGCTTCTCGCCGGCGCGAGGCGCCGGCGCGATCCACCAGGATATTGGCGTGGTGCACATAGCGTTTGTCGCCTGGACGAATCTCCACTCCCTTCACCCAGCGGGTCTGCTCGATCGGGACCCGGAAGATGAAGTTCCAGTACACGTCGGTTCCTTCCGCCGGAAGAACGAACGGTTTTTCGGCCTTCAGAATAAGATCCGGTTCGCCCAGCCGCCAGCCTTCGACGAACTGCGGCGGCGGCGGCAGATCAGCCGCGTCGCCTTCCACCGCGCCTTGCCTGACCCAACTCTCAATCCCTTCGATCTCGGCCTCGGTCAAGCGTATCTCATCGGCGAATTTCGCCGCCTGCCGCTCGGGCAGCCACGGAGGCATGGTGCGCGAGCGTGTGACTTCCGCGATCTGCAGGGCGTGCCTTTTCGCGTCGGAGTAAGTCAGCAAGGAGAATGGGGCCGCCTCTCCCGGCCGGTGACAACTCGCGCAGGAACTAAACAGGATGGGCGCGATGTCGCGGTTGTATGTGACTTGCTTCGACGTCGAGGAGGATTCGCGCCGCGGCGCGGGCCGGGCCGCGATTCGTCCGGCAGTTCCCATGGCCACCGCCATCAGCAATGTCGTGCATGCAATGCTCCGCCACCTGGGGATCATTCGAGGTCTGAGATGTAGCATCCCACTCCCCTGACTTCGCTCTTCGGCGCTGGCTTGCCTGCTGCTGCCGCGTGGATGGCATCTTCCAGTTCGTGGGTTGTCGGCGCTGGGCGCGCCTGCCCGAGCGTTACGTACCAGTCGTCAATTCGCCCGTCGTAGACGAGGCGCCCTTTCGAGTCGAAGACGGCCACCTCAGGAGTAATCTGCACGCGTCCTTGCTTGACCAGCACATGTTCGGGATCGCGCAACGCGGGCAGGTTGTAACCGTAATCTGCCAGGTATTTGTGAATCGTCTGCGGCGTCTCGCTCTTGTCAGGGTAGACCAGCCAGAAACGCGCGCTGACCGCATACTGATTGGCGATTTTCTTAATCGCCGGAGCATAGCGGCTCGATACCGGGCAGTCGCTGCGGAGAAACACCAGCACCGTCACTTTGCTGGAGTCGGCGGTAAGCGGATTCGTGGCGTGGCCGTCAAGATCGAGCGCAGACTGCCCGAAGCCCAGCGTCGAAGACACGGCCAGCATCGCCGCCAACGGCAATAAACTTCGCAACCCCGGCCTTCTCCAATCCATGCAGCCACCACCGCACCAATTGTGATTCTAAGAGTGGCAAGCGTGAGTGTCCATCCCGCAGTGGCGACGCATTCTGTGCCGCGACGGTCTTTCTGCCGCTACAATGGCGGGAGCATGATTGCCTATCTGCGCGGAGAACTGCTGAACAAACGCCCCAACCAGGCCATCATCGAAACCGCCGGTGTCGGCTACGACGTCACCATCAGCGTGCCGACGTTCACCGAACTGCCCGAAGTCGGCTCCGAGGTCGCCTTGCACATTCACACCCACGTGCGCGAGGACGTCATCGCACTTTACGGTTTCCTGCGATCCTCAGAGAAGCTGCTGTTTGAGAAGCTAATCACGGTGAGCGGAATCGGGCCGACACTCGCCATCAAGATCCTCAGCGGCATGGCCGCCGCCGACATGGTCGGTGCCATCCGCGGCAATGACCTCGCGCGGCTGACGCGCATCCCGGGCATTGGCAAGAAGACGGCCGAGCGCATGGTGCTGGAGTTGCGCGATAAACTTCCGGAAGCAGGAGCAACCGCTGCACCCGTCGCGTCGGCCATGAGCGCGACTGAAGAAGATGTCCTCTCGGCGCTGGTGAATCTCGGCTACCAGCGGCCAGCCGCCGAGAAAGCCCTGGCGGAGGCGACAAAAACCGGCAAGGGCGGATCGTTCGATGCAATGTTCCGCGAAGCGCTGGCAGCTCTTTCGAAGTAGTCTCCCGCCTCGCAGACGCTACTGTTTCGACTTGCCGGCAGGTTCTTCGGAGACGCGGAAGTTTCTCAAAACCAGTTGCACAATGGGATGGGGCCACGACTCATAGTCGCTGAGGCCGGCATCAATGGGGAGAATGCTTGTCTTATAAATCTCCTTCTTGCCAGGGACGGTCATGAGGGCATCTATTTGCAGTTGACGCTTTAGTTTGTTTTGGAGGATCAGCATCATGCCGATGCCCTCCAGTAGGTCTTTTTCCTGCTTGAAACTGAACCATACGTCGGCTTTCTTGATATCGGGCTGGAAGACCATCTCGACGACATCGCCACCTTTCATGCCCAGGTTCACTCCAAAGTTTTCGCCAGAGAAAAGATAGACCTCCTTCTCCGCCACATAGGGAATCCTCTTCTCGTAACGCTCCTCGTAATAATGATCCTTGTCAACACGAAGTTTGAGCGTAAATGGCTCGCGAAATACGAGGGTGTCTGGTTTGGGGTTTGAAGGTGCCTGATCTTGGGCGGTTCCCGATTTCCCAAGACAAAGTGTCGCGATGATTACGATCCGAATGAGTTTTCTCATGTGAATTACCTACTTCCCGATGCAGAACGTGCTGAAAATCAGATTCAGTATGTCGTCGGTCGTGGTCGCGCCGGTGATCGCGTCCAGCGGCCGCAGCGCGTTGTAGAGATCGAGCAGCAGCATTTCGTGCGGGATTTTCCGGGCCACGGCGGTCTGCGCTGCGTTCAACGCATCCAGCGAATTCTTGATTAACCCCTCATGTCGAACATTGGTAAGGAATCCGGCTTCGGCCTGTGTGCCGGTTTCCCCTCCCACATGGCGCAGAATCTCCGCACGCAGCTCGGCAATCCCCTGGCCGGTTAAGGCCGACGTATAAACACAAATCTGGGTGCCCCACTTCTCCCCGGTGTTGGGAGAAGTGGGGGTTTTCCCGCTCTGGAGATCACACTTGTTTACGACCACGATGGCCGCTCGCTCCGCCGCCTGCCGGATCAGTTCTGCGTCTTCCCTCGCGGCTGGTTGTGAGACGTCCACCACCACCAGCACCAGGTCCGCGTCGGCCAGCGCTTCCATAGACTTTTGAATTCCGATGGACTCGGCTTCGTCGAGAGACTGACGGATGCCTGCCGTATCCACCAATTTCACCGGGATGCCGCCGATCGCCACCGTCTCGCTCACCAGATCGCGCGTCGTGCCCGGAGTCGCCGTGACGATGGCGCGCTCGCGCTCCACCAGCCGGTTGAACAGGCTTGACTTGCCGACGTTAGGACGGCCGACAATCGCGAGCGTCAGGCCCTCATGCACAATCTTGCCATAAGCGAAGCTGGCGCCGAGCTGTTCGAGCGGCGCGCGAACCGCGGCAATGTGCTCCAGCATCGTGGCATCGCGCAGCACCGACACATCGTCTTCGGCGAAATCAATCCCTGCCTCCAGCAGCGCGATCAGTTCCACCAGCTTCTGCTTGATGGGCTGCAGGCGCCGAGAGAGCGCTCCATCCAGTTGCTGCGCCGCAACTTTCGCCTGATACAGCGTCTGCGAGTCAATCAGGTCGCGCACGGCTTCTGCCTGGGTCAAGTCAATCCGCCCGTTGACGAACGCCCGCATGGTGAACTCGCCGGGTTCGGCCAGCCGCGCTCCGGCGGCGACACAGAGCTCGACGATATGCCGCAGAACCACGGGAGACCCATGCGCAGAAATCTCGATCACATCGTCGCTGGTATAAGAATGCGGCTTGGCAAAGTAAGTGACTACGACTTCGTCGATTCGCTGCTCATGTGGCGCGGGCGCCCCCGCCCGCGTCTCGCCACGCAGCGAACAGCCGGCATCGTCTGCCAAGTTGGGTGCGGAACGACTGTTGGGCTCGACCGTTCTGTCATCTGCATTGGCGCGCTCCGACCTGTCGCGGGCGGGGGCGCCCGCGCCACAAGGCTCGATCAACTCCCCAAACAGCGCTCGGCCCGGCTCCAGTTCATGCTTCAGCCGCAACATGGGTGCAGCAATCGAGAGCGCCTCGGGCCCGGACAGCCGCACCACTCCGATGCCACCTCGTCCGGGCGGGGTGGCGATCGCGACAATGGTGTCGTCTAAGTTTGACCCGAAATTCACGCGCCGATTGTAAACTGGTCGTCAGCCGTTAGTCGTTGGTCGTTAGCGAACCCACTGTGCGAATCGACTGACGCCTAACGAGTAACGACGGAGCGCCACATTGTCAGTCGCAGACGAGCTCTTAATAGCCAACGAAGAATTCGCGCGCAATTTCCAGCTGGGCGAACTCTCAGTCCGCCCGAAGCGGCAGGTAGCCGTGCTTGCCTGTATGGATTCCCGCATCCTGTTCGAGCACTGCCTCGGCCTGAAGCCAGGCGATGCGCACATGATCCGCAACGCCGGAGGCATCGCCACCGACGACGCCCTGCGCTCGCTGATCGTGTCGCACCACCTGCTCGACACGCAAGAATTCATCATCATCAACCACACTGACTGCGGTCTGCTGAAGGTCCAGGAATACGAACTGAGGCACAAACTGGCCGAGAAGACGGGCGCGATCGCCAGTGAACCCGCGCATTTCTATGCCTTCGACAACCTCGAAGCCAACGTACGCCAGCAGATCCATCGCGTGAAATCGCACCCCTGGATACCCAAGCATATTCCCGTGCGGGGGTTCGTCTATGACGTGAAAACGGGCAGGCTGACCGAAGTACACTGATCTTGCGGCGCGGGCGCCCTCGCCCGCGTGCCGCCATGAGCGGAACTGCCGGCGATATTTCAGCCTTGACTTCGCGAGGGAGTTCGCTGGTTTCTTCCTGAGTTCTTCTTGTCCCAAACGTTTCGCGGGCGGGGACGCCCGCGCCACATCCCTACCGCGTCACGACCTTCTCAATCTCCGCCCGCAACTCGGCATAGCTCATCGCTCCCGGATGGTACATCGCCACTTTCCCCGCACGATCCAGCAATACCAGGGTGGGGGTGGTCGAGGCGCCGTAGGTATCGAAGTTGTACTTGCTGATCGGCACTGGCATATCGAGCAGTCCTGCATAGAACCGGTGCCGTACGGCGTCAATGAACATAAGCTCGTCACTCGGCGCCGCGTGCGCAACCTGGGCTGTATACCCATAAAACCGCGTCGGCCCAATTACTTTCAGTCCCTTCGGGGCAAATTCCGAGCGCAACTGCGCAATGATGGGCGCGTCCGCCTTGCAGTCGGAGCACCAGTGCGCCCAGAAAAAAAGCAGCACCGGCGAGCCTTTGAGTTCGGCCAGCGTTGGCGCCTGCGGCCCCAGCGATTGCTCGGACTTCAGCGCCGGCGCCACCCTCCCTTGAAACGACAGCAGATTCAGGTTCTTCTGCAGGCGGTCGCGAATCGAAGTATTCCCATACGTCCGCAGCCCAGCCTGCAACAGCGCGATCGCCTGCGTCCGCTGCCCGCGCGCCGCCAGCGCCTGCGACTCGACCTCGAGTGCTGCCCCCAGTGCCATAGGCAAGTGCGGTTCGGCGTCCAGAGCACGGCCCTTCAGTTGTTCCACAGCCAGATCTTTGGTCTGTTTTGCGTAGGCGGCAGCTTCGTCGTAGCGCCGCTGGTCGAGCGCCGCCCGTCCCAGCCATGAATAAGCCTCCAGATATTCGGCGGTGACCCCGCGCTGGCCGCGATACGAGTTCAGTTCCGACTCCGCCGCCGAAAAATTGTTCTGCGCCAGGGCATACCGGATGTCGTCCACGATCCCGGCCCGCGCCGAAGCCGTGAACAACACAGCCGTCAATAAAATCCGCAAACGCATTCTCTAATGATGAGGCAGGAGCTAAAAAGTGGCAAATCTTGCCGTCGCACGGATTCGGTAACATGCTGGATATCAGGTGTTTAGGCGGAATCTTCGGCGATTTGTGTAGCAATTTCGGGGCAGTTCCAATAGAATAAAAGCGCGTTTGATCTTTACAGTTCCTTCGCAGTACAAGCATCTCCGCTTAACCCAGCGCGTGACCTGCCTGCAGAAGAATCCTGAAAGTTTCAGCGCTACATCAAAGAAAAAGGAAATTGCAACATCATGGAAACAGGAACAGTGAAGTGGT
>Ga0209415_10011713_pt1 | contig 14725 bp, 17 predicted proteins | sample PeaSoiSIISIP2007_FD_187696 | JGI IMG/M metagenome (GOLD analysis project Ga0209415, IMG submission 187696) | Peat soil microbial communities from Weissenstadt, Germany - SII-SIP-2007 (SPAdes) (version 2) | ecosystem: Environmental > Terrestrial > Soil > Wetlands > Peat | place: Germany...
TTATGCGCTCGCCTTCCGCGATCCGGCGAGGGTGATCGGCTTGCTCACGTCCCACGGGTGCCAGCAGTTAGCGTCCCGGCCGGCTTGGCTAAAGTGAGTCCCGCACGCGCTCCCGACCGGGACGTTCACTCCCTCAAAGCGCGCGTAGATTACACGCCCCTCGGAGTTCCGGCCGGTGTTCACTCGGAGGTAATGTCCGCAAATCACGCACGGCCCGCCGGTTGCTTTCATTCTCCACCCCCCTCGTTGATCGAGGAGTCGTGAGCCGGGTCGGGCGCCGGATCGACAGCCACCACCTCCGGGTCGGGCGGGCCCGCTGTCTCGTTGTCGCACACGGTAGTACGGAGAGACTCCCGCCTATTTAGACCCTCCCGTACTACCGGTCTTGAGATCCCGGACTCCGTACCACCGGCCCTCGAGGGCCGGTAGTACCCGCGATCAACGGTAGTACCGGCTCTCGAGAGAGGCCGCCGCCGGATGGCGCCGGCCCCGTGCTACGGTACCGCAACACCCTCTCGCTGATCCCGACGAGGGAAATCGTCCCGATTCTCCCGGGCCTTTTCTCCGAGGCCGGTCGCGGGGGGGACCCTTTTCGATCCGATCGTACGCGGGATGCGATGCAGCGCGGCCATCTCGCGCTCAACCGACAGTCGATCCGGGGGCGACCCGGGCGAGGCACGTCCAACACACCGTCCCGATTCGTCGCCAGCGGCGCGCGACCCGCCCCGAGGCGCGTTTTCGGTCCCACACGCCCTCTCGGATGTACGCCGCCGCTCCTCGAGTCTCCCCCGAGGTCCCGGCGGTTTTCCCACACACGAGGCCCCCGCCCCGGTTCGATCCGTACCTCACGGGCTCCTCCCTCCAACGGGGATATACCCACAGATGTTCGGATATACCAAAGCAGGAGGATCGGGCGTCACCCGAATCCCTCGTCGCGGGCGGCGTTCGGGGTGATCTCCTCCGGTCGCCGCGTTTTTGCCGTACGTTCCGGCTCGGTTTGTGACAGTTTCAACCGCTCCAACTCAAGCTCGCGCTCGACGATCCGGAGGAGCGTTCGGACCGGAGAACCCTCGGCGAGAATCTCGAGCGACCGCTCAATGCTGACGGGGAGACCCTCCCCGTCGAGCGGCCGGTACAACCTGATCTCGTGCTTAAGCCCCGAGGTCTTTTGATAGAGGACGTTCGCAAACTGACCGAACCGACGTATCTCCATGTACCGGAACCCGTCGGCGCGAAAGCCCTCGTGAATCGCGTTTACCTCGAGGTGTGTACACTCGCTCGTTTCACCGCGCCCGAGGCCGAGCATGGCGGTTAGCCACCCTTGTAACACCGACGCTTGCTCGAGCGGGATCGGCGTGCGGGCGGCGATCATTACCTCGAGAGTTCCGGTGGTCGGGAAGTAGAAAAGTCGAACGAGCCGCCCTTCCCACGTCAACTCGCACTCCTCCGCGTCGCCCGCATCCCCCTTTTGGACGGCCCGCCATTTTGCCGTCCGGCAGGGGGGCGGTGGTGTCGTTTGCCACTTGGACACCCGCCAACGCACGTTTTCGAACCCGAGGAGAGCGGCCGGATCGGAGGTCACGTCGCCGACTATCGACGAGAGCGCGTACCCGTTCGGTGCTCGCTGAATCACGCCGAGGGACTCGAGCCGGTGAACCGTGCGATAGATCGTTCGGAGCGGGACCCGGAGCTCGACGGCAAGCTCCTTTGGGGCCTTGCCGAACCTCCCCGCCGTTCCTAATGAGATTGCCACTTGTCGTGACAATCGCCCGGATCGAGGGGCGGAGAAAATGGCGAGCCGACGTTGGGCCGGATCGTCGGGACTCGTGGGGCGCTTTCGTTGCCGTCGCACGACTGACTCGAGGGGCGAGGGTTGATAAAGAACCTTCCGCCTCACTCCACTTGGGGCGTCCGGGCGGTCTCGCCAGCTTTACTGCTGTCGTCGCACACCCGAACGGACGCCTCCCCGGGACCGTGATCCCCCGACCGATCTCCCGGACGGGCGGGGGGGAGTCTCAAGCCTCGCTTTCTAAGGGCCGCTGGCGCGTCGGGGAGGGGGCGCCAACGAACGAAGGCCCGGGCGACCGTGTACCCACCTCAACCGCGCCGGAGAGCCCCGGAGGGCCTTTCCGACGCTCGTTTTGCCCGCCCCGTGTCAGATAAACGGGTATGTACTGGCGTTGCGTCGATCCGGGGGGTCGGGGCCGGACGGGTTGCGAGCGCCCGTGATCGTTCGTATCCGGCTCGACCCGCCCGACTCGAGACCGGGGCTCGAGCGGGTCCGAGGTTGCCTCCTCTTCGGCCGGTCCGCTTTCATCGCCCGCCTGGTTTCAGGATCGGGAGTTTGGGGAGGCCGCTCTTAGGGCCGGCTCTCCCCCCGGGAGCCCTCCCGGGTGTCAGTTGACGCCGCTAATCGGCGGAGTGGACGAGCACTCCCGCGACGAGCAGGATCACACCGACGAGCGCCCCGAATTCCGCGTCGATCAGCGGGAAGGTCGCGGCCGGGATGAACAGAATTCCGAGCAACATGGCGATGGCGACAATCGCTCCGAACACCGTCAACCCCCAGCCGACGGACTCCATGCTCAACCGACCCGAGGTGTTGCCTCGGAGGGAAGGCCGGGACGCGCGGAGGGCGACAACGCGCGCGAGGAATTTTTCGAACATTTGTTTACTGCGTCCCTCCCCCGCCGGTTGTGTCCGGTCGGCCCCCTACCCGGCGAACGTCGGTCCGGCCGGGTTGCGGGGGGTCCCAAAGGACAGTCAGGGGGACGGCGACCGAAAGTCCAAACGGGAGCGGTGATCCGCTCAAGCACGTTTGGCCCGGCCAACAAATCCCCGTCGTGAAGTACGCGACGGCGAGCAAGATCACGAGGGCGAGGACCGCCAGTCCCGCGATCCAACCGAGAGCGCTCACTTGCACCTCCGCCCGGGCGAGTTCATCATCGAGAGGACTACCACCCCGACCGAGATCACGAGAGCGAGCGCCGTAAACGCGAGTACGGCGTTGTCGGTCGTTGCGAGGTTGCCGGCGCCTCCGCCTCCGCCAGTACCGGAGCCGTCGAAGATCACGGACACGTTGTTCGATCTCTGATTCACCGCGAACACAAGTCCTCGCACCGGGTCGTACGAGGTGATCCCATGCGGCGAGGAGGCAACGGTGATCGTTTGGACAACGGCGTTGGTCTCCGCCGAGATCACCGAGACCGTGCCAGCGAGGGAGTTGCTGACGAATACCTCGTTGAGCGTCGTGTCGTTCGTAACTCCTATCGGGCCGGCCCCCACGGTGATCGTTGCTTTCACCGTCCAAGAGGTGTCGTTGATCTCGCTGACGGTGTTCGATCCCCGGTTGGCGACAAAACACTCGTCGAGCGGGTTGAGGCAGGTGATCGCCTCCGGCTGGGTTCCGACGGGAATCGTTGCGAGCTTGCTGTAATTGGTGAGGCTAAACACGGTGACGTTGGCGGACCCATAGTTGCTTACGAGCATCGCCTTTGCGTCGAGGTCTTTGTCGATCCCCACCGTGTTCGTCCCCGCCCGGAGGTGGAGCGTGGAGTTGATCGCGTACGGTGCGGTGACGTTGAACACGGCGACCGACCCGGCGGTCGCGTTCGATGTTACCCACATTGTCCGAGTGAGCGGGTCGTTTTCGGGTCGGGTCGGCGCCGTCACCGATCCCGAGGTTGTCCCGATAACCGCGTGCGAGGTGTCGTTGATGATCGAGAGCGCCGTCCCCCCCGAGTTGGCGACCCAAACGTTGCCGTGCGACGGATCATAGTCGATTCCTTTGGGGGTCATGCCGACCGCGACCGTTGCGACCACCCGGAGGAGCGCGTCGTTGATCACCGAAACATTCGACGAGGCGGTATTCGAAACGTACGTCTCCCCTGTCCCGGCGTCGTAATGGTCGTACCCCGGGGCAGTCCCCACCGGGATCGAGGCGATCACGACGGCGGTCGGACTCGTCGCTCCGGCTGTTCCGAGCCCCGTCGAGGAAAGAGCGATCACGCAAGCGAGGAGGAGGACCCACGCCAACTTTCGACTCCCCATGTTTACCTCCGCCGTCCTTTGCCTCGAGGTTTCGCATGGAGCTTGTGGCCCGCCCGGCACGATGGGGGACACCGGCCGCGGTGGTGGCCCGCTGGGTGTCGGTGTCGATGCTCGGCCGGTCCTCTCTCGTTGCGCGGGTGGAGTACCGAGATCGCCTCGGTCTTTCCGCTGGGGAGCACGCCGACGCGTACCTCGTGATCCCCGACTCGGACTGTCCGAATTCGGACGTACCCGGTCGGCGACCGAATGTCCTCGTGCCTCCACGCGGGAGGATCGGGCGGGTCCGGGCTCGGCCGGCGGTTGTCCGCCAGCGGCGCCGCCGCGATCAGATAGCCGTACTGGGGAGGATCGGCCCGGATCGTCGCGCGGTGTCCGCCGACCCTCTCCGGCTTTCCCGTCCTCGAGTGCGACCCGTGCGGGCGCACCCGCTCGATCTTGACCCCTCGCGGGTTTCGGGCCGCTTGCTCACGGGCGACTTTCCCGATCGTACGCCCGTACACCTCGGGTCCGCGGCGTCCGTACCGGCGGCGGAATTCGCGCTCCTCTCGAGCGCGGTCTCGCTTGTCTCGGTAGAGGGTCCTCTCTCGCCGCTGTCGCTCTCTCCGTTCGGTGCGTCGGTTTCGTTCCGCCATGCGTGCCTCCCGTTGCCGGTCGCTCGCCTCGCGTCGCTCTTGGCGCTCGCGTCGGATCGTGTCCCGGTGAGCATCCCGAGCGGCTCGGACTTGTTCGGTGATCCGCCGGCTCTCGTCCCGGTCGCGTCGCCGTTGCTCTTGCTTGAGGCGCCGGAGCGCCCGTCGGTCGGCGCGGTTCTTTCTCCGAGCGTCGCGCGCAAGCTCCCGGTTGTTGGCCCTCCGCGCCCGTTCCATTCGCGCGGCCTCGCTTTGGTCTCTCGAGAAAAGCGCCATGCTCACCGCCTCCGGGACGCGACCGCAAACGCGAGAATCGCCGCCGACCCTCCGAGGATCAGGATTCCGAAGATGAACACTTGCGCGTTGTCCGCTGGCACTCCTCCTCCGCCGCCGGCCGTCGCGTTGAGCGTCGTGTTGTGTACGGTCGAGGAGAGCACCCCGCCGCCCCCCATAGTCCAAGCTTGGACCGCAAAGTAAAACGTCGTGTTGTCCGCGAGACCCGTCAGCGTGTACGAGAGTCCGGTCCCCACCGACACGTTCGTACCGAGACCGGCGGTGGTGCCAAACTCGAGAGTGTAATTCACGATCAACCCGAGCGACGTGGGGGCTGTCCAATTCACGGCGATAGAGGAGGAGCTTGTCGTGATCGCGCTGACGTTGAGCGGCGCCGTCGGGGGCGCTGGGTACGTCGAGGTGTTTGCGTACGGCGTCGCGGGGAGACTCGTCCCATTTGTGTTCGTCGCCGTCGCGGTGAAACAGTACCCGGTATTCGGGAGCAAGCTCCCCACCGAGGCGGACGTGACGACAGCGGATTCGTCGAACGTGAATAGGAGCGCCGCGCACCCCGCGGAGTACTCGAGTACATGATTGTCCGACAGCGCGTAACCCGCGCCCTCGGTGGGGTTCGTCCAAGTCACCCCGATAGACACGTCGGAGATCGGGAAGGCGAGGAGGCTCGTCGGCTGGCCCGGTGCGGGACCGGAGCTTGTCGTCACGTTGACAAACGGCGTTGCCGGTGGGCTTGCGCCCGTTCCGTTCACCGCGTACACGGTGAAACAATACCCCGTCGCTGGCGAGAGCCCGTCGATGATCGTCGAGGTGTTGACCCCGAGGAGACCGACGGAACCGACGAAACTCGCGCACGCCGCGGTGTACACGCTCGCCGTCGTGTCAACGAGCGACTCTCTCGATGGGTTTGTCCAAGAGAGTTGAACTTGGGTAGTTGAGTACGCCGACCCGGAGAGTCCGGTCGGCGCCGTCGCTGGCGTCGGCGGAGGCACCGGGACGAATACCTCGAGGAAACCGCCGGCTCCGCTCGAGGCCGACGCGAAGCTCACTACCTCGTTCGGAGTACCCGCTGACGTGTTCTCGTCGTACTGACCGTTCACGGTGAGGTCGGTCGAGCACGCATCCGTCGCGCCATACGTCGCCGTTCCGGTGGTCGCCGTGAAAGCGAGGTTAGTCCCTCCGAACGCGAGTACGGTTTCGAACACGAGCGAGTTTGCCGGAACACTCGCCCCGGCGGTCACGGCGAGCGACGTTTTTACCGCGAAGCTCGGGTCTTGCGTTCCGCCGAACGCGCTCGACTGAATCCCTGCCGATCCGGCCACGTCGAAAGCGAAAAGCTCGGTTTGCTCTCCGCTCGAGGTCGTTGCTGTGATCGTGTCGGTACCCGTCGTCCCCGCCGTTGCCAACACGTCAAAGAGGCCGACCGTGTGCCCCGATCCGTACGGTTGGAAATTCTCTTGGACTGCGTACGCGTTCGATTGACTGTCGTTCACCGACGGAATGGTGGATGGGTTCACGAAGTTTCCGATCACCACGTAAATCAGATCGCCAGCGGTCGTCGAGAGCGTCACCGCTGTCGTTGGATTGTTGCTGCTCGCCGTACACGTCGGCGCGGACGACTGTGCGGAGATCGTCGGCCCGGAGTAAACCGCCGGGCGGAGTCCGCTCGAGGCTTGCGCCGTGCCCGGTGCGTGCGTCAGCGCCGTGCCCGGTGCGTGCGTCAGCGCCCCTCCCGCGACGGGGAACACCGACACGAGGAGGAGCACCGCGACGAAGGCGGTCATGACCATCAACCCGGGGGCGGCGACCGCGAGAACCAACCTATTTCTGGGGGCCCTCCAACGCCAACCCGACCCCGTCACACGAAGTACGTCCAATTGGCGGACTGGTGTCCGTCATACTTAATATATAGCGTAAGACGTACCGCGGACGGTGGCACGCGACCGGGAGCCCCTGAACGCCAAGGTCAAGAGACTCGAGAGAGAAAATCGAGTCTTCCGCGAGCGCGAGCAGGACTTCGAGGAACGCTACCAGGGGCCCGCCGACGTAGAGGGCGTGGGGGGTCGGCCCGCCGTGATTATCCTCCGCGACAAGAACATGGGCGAGGTCAAAAAGGTCATCGACGACCTCCCCAACATCCCGGGGCTCCGGCCCGATGGCCACCCCGAGGCGCCACCTCTCGGGTTCCGCCGTGCCAAGGCGTACTGCCAGAACGAGGTCGCCAAGATGATCTTCGCGCTGGTCACGGTCGGCCCCGTCAACACCGCCCGGGTCAAGGACTTTCAGCGGCTCGACATGTTCATCCACAACCGTGCCGGGAAGCTCATTCGCCCCCGCGGGGACGTCATCGGAGAAGCTACGCGCGACGCTCTGCACGGGCTGGTCGTGCGGATCGTGTTCGCGCCCTCGGCCTGGCACCTCTCCGCGACCTCGCAGGAGACCGAGGTCCAGCCGGTCGAGGCCGAGCGAAAGGGCTTCGGCTGATACCGAGCGCGCGGTCCACCACCTTCTGGTCCGTCTCCTCGTTCCACTTTCGGCGACGCGCCATGAGCCGCGCCCTGTACTGGGGGTACGTCTCGCCAGGATTCGGCTTGATGATACTCGCGAGGTGGTCGACCATCGACTCCATGCCCGCCTGACGATGGTAGTTCGCCCAGTCATACCACTCGCCTCGGGTTAACTCTACCTCGCGCGGCAACTCGGGGTAGAACATCTCCGGCGACCCTGTCCACGGAAGCCCGAACCAGATGTTCTTGCCCAAGTTGTACAAACCGCCGCGAGGCCTCTCGACTATGCGTGCCAGCCGGGCGTCGGTGTCGGCCACGTCCCTGGCGGTGCGCCTGCGCTCGGCCTCCCGACTGATGACACGGGATATTTCCTTTAGTCGTGTCACGGCTCCGGTGCTGTCGTCCGGGTCCGCGCCGAGGGCGCGCAGGTACTCGCCCCGAGCCTTCTTCACCGTGCCAACGGGATCGGTGTCCAGAGCATCCCCCGGCCCGGGCGGCGGGTTCACGGTGGCAGCCTTGAGGATGGGGCAGTCCGGCCCGTGGAAGCCGGGCCGGCGGTGGCATTCGGGACACGCATCGGGTGGATACTCGGGCGCGCCCCGGTTCCACTCCTCCTCGGAGACGACACGCGGCGTCACGGCGTCCGGGGGGCTCCGTTCATCGCGGCGCGCACCGCATCTCTACGGACACCATCGAGAGCGAAGCTTCGTTCCCGATCAGTCATACCGGCGTGGGTCGAGCTGAGGTGCTGACGAAGCGAGATCAGCGAAGTGTATGGCCCCGATCGGCAGTGTGGGATGGGGCATGGCTGGGGGACGGCGAGCTTCTGCTTGGGGAGCCACGCCTCGCTGATACGAACGAGACCATCTCCGAGGGTCGTGGCCATCCCCCGGACGTCGGCGACCTCGAGACCTTTCGCGATGCCCTCGGCGAGCCCCGGACTCTTTCGCTGGGGGTAACTCACGGATTCCTCCCTTGGTATTCGATGAGACAGCCCATCGAACAGACGATGGCGGGACGCTCCTGCGGCGCGTTGAACAACACCGATTTACCGACTGCCCAGAGACCGAGCCACCGCTCGCACACGGCGCAGAAAACGTCCAGGTCGTTGCTCATGCCACAGCCCTCTGCTGGTCGTCCCGTGCCTTGTTGTCGCGCCGTCCCGGCATCGAGACGACGAACTTCTCCAGATCCTCCTCGGGAAGGTCCGAGTCCGGCCGGTTGCGGATGTCCTCCTCGGCGGTGGTCCGCTCGTCCGCCTTCCGACTCGTCTCGGTCGCTCGGAACCCGCGCTCCGTCCAGAGCTGCATGGCGAGGTTGTCGCACTCAGCGGCGAGGTCCTCGGCGGTCATGTAGCCCATCGCCTGGGCGAGGACGTCCATGAAGTGCCAGGAGCAGAGCTGGACCTCCGCGTGCCCGTCCTGGATGTACGGCCAGCACCAGACGGTTTTCTTCTCCTCCGGGACCACCGTGCCCGTAGCCAAGTCGGTGTGAGCCTGAATCGTGATTTCCTTAGTCACCCGAGCTCGAGGCCAAACGACCTTGAACGCGCTGATCCTCGGGACGAAGTAGACGCGCTCGAAGGGCCGGTCCTCCGAGGAGTCGGAGTTGATGACGGGGAAGTCGTCGTGCGCGTCGAACTTGCCCGATCGCGGGAACCGCATTGGGTCCCGCACCTCCTCGGCGGTGACGCGCTTCTCCGCGAGAACGTCCAGGGGGAACGGCTCGAGAGCCCCGGCCTCGCTCCGGCGGAATAGCTTGACGTGATGCCCGTGCGCCCGGTAGTACCACTGGATGGGCGAGTGCCCCCGCATGATCACCATGTCGCCGTCGGCGTCCTTCCCGATGAAGTACGACCGCATGATCACCCCCAGACGCTGGCCCAGCCGGGGCACCACCTGGACGAACAAGGCTCGGCTGTTCGTGGAGTGACGACCCGCCGACCAGAAGAAGAGGAACAGGGCCTCGGGTATCGGGATGATGACGAACTCCCAGCCCTTCCAGAACATGTTGATGCTGGGGAAGTTGACGAAGTACCACGCCACCATCCCGAAGAAGATGCCGTGGAGGAATAGCGTCGCGTTCCACCTCGGAGAATAGATGGCTCGCTTCGTCCACCTCTCGCCGAGGACCATCAGGGGAATGCAGTAGGCAAGGAACAGGCCGATCGCGATGAACGTCGCGAGGTCGGCGCCGCCGTCCTGTAATTGCGTGAACCCGAGGAACGAGTAGGGCGTGAACTGGTACACCCACCAAGGAGTGCTGTCCACGTCGATTCGGTACTCCGTCCATGTGTGGTTGTTCGGAAGGCTGACCGTGATGCCGGTGCTCGTGTAGCCCGGGATGGGAACGTTCTCGCTGGCGACCACTCGATTCGAGGCGTAGTCGTAGACTGTGACGTGCGCGGTCTGCTGGTATTGCGTGATGCCCGTGATGTTCAGAACTAAGCCGGAGGCGTAGACCTCGCTGCCGTTGGTGACGTACTCAGCGAGGCCGAACTGGGAGTAGCCGACCTCGACGAAGAATAGTCCATCGTTGGTGATGAAGCCCGTCAGGCCTGGGATCGTGATGGCCGAGGCGTTCCCGATCACGCCGATGGACGGACCGAGGACCACGGCCGCGGTGAGCAGCGCCACCAGAACGGCCCGGCGTCTTGTACTACGAGCGGGCGTACTGCGCGGGACACTCAGTGACCAACAGTTTTCTTTGGTTCGCATGATTTCTGTGTAAGTTGTCCAATGTCCCACTAAGTATTCGGGTCTTCGGTCGGGACCTGGCGGAGGGCCGCTTCGACTTGTGATCGGCGTGCGTAGGCTCTACGCTCCCGAGTCAGTTCGCGGTTCCTTCGCCGCTGATATTCTTTGGGTGTCTCGCCATCGGCACGTCCTGCTCCGGCCTTTACGTAGTTCATGGCCCAGGGACCTGGCGGTCTCATTCCCGCCTTCTTCTCGATTCTCCAGGCCTCCATCTCGCTATCCACCAAAGTCTGTTTGACGGTCTCGAGCTTCCCCCCCTCGTACGGAGCCCACACCGGGTCTGCCTCGAGGGATGGCCAACGAATCTTGCACCACGGTTGCTTGGCCTTCTTGAACGGGAGCTGCCGGGGCGGCGTGAACTCCATCGCGCTCTTGAGGGTGAAGGCGGTGGTCAGGCCCCGCTTCTCGACGTGCATCAGAACTTTCGCGCGTCTATTTCTGACGAACGAGGCCAAGCCCCACACCGACGGATGCAGAACGAACATCGTGCAGCCCTGGATTCGTCCCACCGACAGGACTCGGTCGAGAATCTTTCCCGCATCGCTGAGGCCGGACGAGCCCTGAGCACCGATCAGGACACCCTCATCCGCGATCACCACGCTCGGGTTCTCCCGGGAGGACTGGTAGACCCGGTGGATGAAGGTGGTGAGACGGTAGACCACGTCGTTTTGTAGGTCCATGACACGGGACTTTCCCAGTTCTCGGCCCAGATGATCGCGGATTTTGATGGCGAGCCACAACGTGAAGTTGGACTTCCCCTCTCCTGGTTCCCCGTCGACGATCGTGACCGTGTCCTTCTTATCGAGGATTCGGTCCACGTAGTACTGGACCCAATGTTCCATCACGTCGGTATCGTCAACAGGGGTAGCCTCGGCGAGGTCACTCCCGATTATCCAGCGCAGGTGCCGGCCAAGGCCATTGCCAGGGGCCGTGAAGTCGAACGACTCGGGCGAGCGAAGGCGGTCGAGGGCCGTGGGGTAGGACGCCATCAGCCCGCCCCCACCTTCGGCATGACGGACGGGATGGACGCAATCCGACGACCACTCGCACCCCGTACATAGTCGTAGCCAACCTCGATGCTGACATTCCCGTGGGAGGCCACCGCGAACGGATCAGCGGTACGCTCCGCGACCCGGGTGAGACTTGTGTGGCGGAGGGTTCGCATCGAGCACATGCCCGGGAGACCCGTCGTCTCCCAAATGGTGCGGATGAACCAGTACCAGAACTTGCGGGTCCGTTTGAGCTCGATGACGCGGGCGATGAACGGACGGACCCACGGAACATCCTCCGGTGACAGCGCGACGGAGCAGCCGGCCTTGACACCTTTCTTCTTGGGCCGGTTCCACCGGACGTACGCCACGCCTTCATCTTCCTCGATACGTAGCCGGTGCTCCTCAGGGTGCCAGAACACCTCGGGGTGGACGCCCGTACCGATTGCGAATGCCACGACCTCGGACGCCTTGAACTCGGTGAACTCCCCGGGACGGGGGCTCTCGCGCTTCTCGAACCGGGCGGCGGACGCGACCAATGCATCCTCCTCCTCGTGGGTCAGGGGGTCGACAGTGGTAGCCGTGCCTCCACCTCCTTGAAACGCAGCTCGTGGTCGCGGTGCGCGATCTCCAGTTCGCGCACCCGGTCCTCGAGGAATGCCACCCGGATGTCGGCTTCGGTCTCGATCGGTTCAAACAGGGCTCCGGCGGGAATGATGGGTCTCAAGTTCCACTCTAACCAGATGGTAACCTCGGGGGGGCTTATTGGCTTGCCTCCCAGTCCAGGGTCCTCTGTAGTGTGACCACGGGGAGGGGCGGGTGCCGGGTAACAGTTTCGTCCGCCCGGGTTTCGGTCAACGCCGTGGCACCGATGACCTCGCTGGCAACTTCCCCGTTAACCTGCCCGGCGTCGGTTCCTGATCGGGCGGACCATGAGAGGATGTCGGGCATCCCGACACCGGGCCGGGACTCCGAGATTTTGTGGTAGGCCGGGTTCAGCTCGAATCCCACCGATCGGCGGCCGAGCTCGCGGGCGACCTGGAGGGTGGTGCCACTTCCAGAAAATGGGTCCAGAATTACGCACGGAACCACCGGGGCGCCGCACTCGCAACCGGGGACGAACCCGAGGTCGCGCTGCTCGTATCCGGGCGGAATGGTGGGAAGACCCTGAACCCGCCCCGCTGTCAACGACTTGTCCGGGAACCAGTCCGTGCCGATGAGACCGCCCTCCGCGCGAACCTCCCTGGGCCACGGCGTCCCGCACTCCGCGCAAGCCCCGCGCGCCGACGACCCCGCAAGAATGGCCCGCCGGGGAATCTCCGACGGGAACGGAGCGAAGTGGTTCCCGCTGAACGGCTCCATCGCGATTGTCCACACAGAGCGGAGGTTGGATGTCCGGTCGGCCGGGGGAACGTAGTTCGGCGTGTACGTCGGTTTGATGAACCCGTCCGGGTCGAACTGGGCACTTTTCGTGCCTGGATGCAGCATCCTCGCATGCGTATCCTCGGCCATCGGCTGCCTCACCGCGAATCCGTCATAGAAGTACCGCTCACTTTTGGCGAGGAGCAGGATGTACTCGTGGGAGTGAACGGGGCGGCCCCGTGACGGCTCGGGGATCCCGTTCGGCTTGGCCCAGATGATGGCCTCCCGGACCCACCACCCGTCGTCCTGGAGCGCGATCGCGAGGCGGAAGGGCACGAGGGCCAGGTCCTTGCGCTTGAGTTTCCCGGCGGCAGCCCGGCTGCCGCCGGGAATTGACCACGTCTCCGGGTTGCATTCATCGTATAGCCCAATGCCCGACCCCGGCGCTTTCTTTCGCTTATAGGGCTCCGACGAATCCACTACCTTCGATTGATCGCCATTGATGACGGAGGATGTCGTGCCTCGAGACCCGTGGCCCCCACCGACGTACGTGTCCCCGATGTTCACCCAACACGTCCCGTCCCTCCGGAGGACACGGCGCAACTCGCGGAACAGCACCACCAGCTGGTCCACGAACTCCTCCACCGTGTTTTCGAGACCCCACTGGCCCTCGACTCCATAGTCCCTCATCCTCCAGTACGGTGGGGACGTGACAATCACCTGGACCGACTCCGACGGCATCTTCCGAGCGAGCTCGAGCGCGTCGCCCTGGTGGATTAGCGGGGCGAGGTCGGCCGGGATCATGGTGCCTCGTTCCCGTGCGTCATCTCCCACCGACAGGCCGAGCAGGACTCGCAGACGTGGTGCTCAATCGAGACGCAGATGGGGCAGTTTGAATGGCGCGCCCGGGGCGGGTCGTCGCTCCGCGGGCTACACGCCCGGACCTCCTCCGGAACCAGGCGCCCGATCGGGGGCCCCGGGAGGGCTATCCGGCCGGTTCCGGCCGGTGCCTTCTCATCCGTCCCGGTAAGTACGTTTGACGGTCTAATGCCAATACCGACCCTACCGGCCGGAACCGGCCGGATTGAATCATCCCCCTCCCGTGGAAACGGGTCGGCCGGTACTTTTGCGTTTTTTGGCTGTTCCGGGCCGCCCTGGGGGTCGGGGTCCCCAGGGTCATCGGGAAAACGCCCAACATCCGGCCGAGCGACCCGCTCTCTCAGTCCGGGGCGCCCCCAGACGCGCTTGCCGCCGACGGGTTTTCGCTCGGGTCGCGACGAGGGAAACGCCCGTCCCACCGCCTGCCCGAACGCGCGCTCGGAGAGCGGCTCACGGTTGTCGCGGTCGCAACACTCGAGGTGCCAGGCGTAGAGGCGGGAGTTGGTGACGAAAGCGCCCGGGCACGGCTCGAATCCGTCCATCAGTTCGGCGCGGACCGGGTCGGCGCGGCGGCGCCACTCCTCGCGGCTGTCCGCGAGCGCCCCGTCCGGGTCGAACCGGCCCCGCGATCGGACGCGGGCGAGGCCCGTGAGGGCGAGGTTGAGGACCCCGGGCAGCTCCGCGAGGAGCTTCTCCGCGAGGTCCGGGTCGCGCCGCGGGTCGTCCTCCGGGAAGACCTGTTCGAACGGAAAGACCACCGCGCGCCGCCAGAAGGCGTACGTGTCGTCCTCGGTCGGCGGGAGGCGGTTCGCCATGGACACGAGTTTCCCGCCGAAGTTTAGCTCGAAGGGGTGCTGGTGTTTCCGCTCGACCATCATGCTCCCGCCGCCGGTGAGGACCTTGAGGAAGCCCGTGGCCGCCAGGGGCCGGTCGTACGGCAGGTCGTCGCAGAGGTTGAGCATACGGCCTTCGAGCTCGGCGCCGGCGAACCGGTGGGACCCGATCTGTTGGAGGGACAGGGTCGACACCGCGTCCCGGCCGAATAGCGCCTCGAGGACGCGGCCGAACGTGGTCTTCCCGTTGGCGCCGTCGCCGACCAGGACGAAGAACAGTTGAAGCGGGTTGTCCCGGCGGAGACAGTACCCGAGCAGGTCCACCAGGAGCGCGCGCCGGCGCTCGTCCGGGACAACCTCCTCCAAGAACCGGTCGAACCGGGGGCACGCCGCCGCGGGGTCGTAGGCGACCGGCATCCGCCAGGTGAAGAC
>Ga0209415_10011714_pt1 | contig 14723 bp, 15 predicted proteins | sample PeaSoiSIISIP2007_FD_187696 | JGI IMG/M metagenome (GOLD analysis project Ga0209415, IMG submission 187696) | Peat soil microbial communities from Weissenstadt, Germany - SII-SIP-2007 (SPAdes) (version 2) | ecosystem: Environmental > Terrestrial > Soil > Wetlands > Peat | place: Germany...
TCGCCGCGGCCGAGATCGGCGACGACGTTGCCGTATTCCACCCGCTTGACGATGCCGTTGACGATGTCGCCGATGCGATCCTTGAATTCCTGGTACTGCCGGTCGCGCTCGGCCTCCCGCACCTTCTGGACGATCACCTGCTTGGCCGATTGGGCCGCGATGCGTCCGTATTCGAGCGGCGGCAGCGGCTCGGCGATGTAGTCGCCGACCTGGGCGGCCGGATTGCGACGGCGCGCGTCCTCTACGCTGATGTGGATCGCGTCGTTCTCGATCTGATCGACCACGAGCAGCAGGCGCGACAGCCGCATCTCGCCGGTCTTGGGATTGATCTCGGCGCGCACCTCGGTTTCGCTGCCGTAACGGGAGCGGGCCGCTTTCTGGATCGCATCCTCCATGGCGGCGATGACGATGCCGCGATCGATCGACTTTTCGCGAGCGACCGCATCGGCGATCTGCAGCAGTTCGAGCCGGTTGGCGCTGACGGCCATCGGTCATTCTCCTTCGGGCTGGGACGCTGCCGGAGTTCCGGTAGCGCGTCCAATTTTCATGCGTTGACGTGAAGCGTGGTCGTAGCGAGGCCTGGAATCGCCATGGCCCCGCACAGCGCCTTCCTCGGATTTGCTGCGGCGTAAGGCCGCCGCGATGAGGTCGTCGGTGAGGACGAGCTTGGCGTCGGCCATGTCGTCGAACCGCAGCAGGACGTCGGCTGCACCCTGCGGATCGTCCTTCATCCGGATGCGCGCGACGTCGCCTTCCACACCGGCGAGCACACCGCGGAACCGCCGCTGTCCCTCGAACGCGACCGCAAGTTCGACCTTCACGACCTGGCCGATGTGGCGCTCGAAATCGGAGCGGCGCGCCAGCGGCCGGTCGAGGCCGGGCGACGAAATCTCGAGCCGGTAGGCGCGGTCGATCGGATCGGCGACATCGAGCACCGGCGACAGAGCGCGTGACACCGCCTCGCACTCCTCGATCGCCATCGTGCCGTCGGGCCGCTCCGCCATGATCTGCACGGTGCAGCCGTCAAGCCCCGACACCTTGACGCGCACCAGCCGAAATCCGAGTTCCACGAGCACGGGCGCCGCGATGGCGGCGACACGCGACGCAACTCCGGTCTCCGCGATCAGGCGCGGTTCCGCCAAGGAGCCTGCGTGGATCGGCCCCGTGTCGATGACAGGGATCGGGTCGCTCGTCATGGTACGCGTGGCATGCCTTTCGTCGCAAACCCGATCGCCAGGACGCCGCCGGGCGATGCAGGTAATAAAAAAGAGCGGGTCCCGGGCGGGGCCCACTCTCACGAGCCGATCGAACTAAGCCGACCGTTATGAGATGTCGATGTGACGGAGACAAATATAGCGCATCGCGGTGTTAACGCAAGGGTAGGCCGGGCGCGAATTTTACCACCCGGATTCACCGGCAGCGCCTAACGCTTCCTTCAGATTCGCCGCCTATCGTGGGTGGTTGCGCGGATTCCGCAAATCAACCGCAACAGCCGACCATGGCGCTCTACGCCAGCCTGATTCCCGAGCTCGAAGCAGCGATCCGGCAAGGGTCCGGCGCGAAGCGCGCCACCATGGCGGAGCGCATTACCGAGCTTTTTCTCGATGCGTCCGATCGCTTCGACGCGGTGCAGATCGCCCTGTTCGACGAAATCCTCGGCCGCCTGATCGAGGAGATCGAGCACAAGACCCTTGCGGAGATTTCGCGGCGCATCGCACCGGTCGAGCACGCCCCGATCGGGGTGGTGCGACGGCTCGCCGGCGATGACAACATCAGCGTGGCCGGGCCGATGTTGCGCGAATCGCCGCGGCTGGCGGACGCCGACCTCGCGGCCATAGCCAGCCGCATGGGACCGCGGCATCTTCTGGCGATCTCGCAGCGCGCCAACATCGCGACGCCGGTCACCGACATTTTGGTGGTACGCGGGGACAGCAGCGTCCTGCAGGCGGTCGCCGATAATCGCGGCGCACGATTTTCGAATCTGGGATTCGGAACGCTTGTCCGGCGCGCCATGGGCGACGACAGGCTGGTCGAAACGATCGGCCTGCGTCCCGATATTCCGGCCCGGCACCTGCGCAGCCTCGTTCGCGAAGCGACCGAAATCGTGCGGCGCCGGCTGCTCGCCGCGGCCGACCCCGGCGTCAAGAACGAAGTGAGCGCGGCCCTGGCGGAGGTTGCGGCGGAAGTCGGTGCGAAGGTGGCGAACGCCTATCGCGACGCCCAGAAGACCGTCATGGCACTGGTGAGCGCCGGCAAGCTCGACGAATCCCAGTTGCGTGCCTTCGCGACGAACGGGCAGCTGGACGAAACCGTCGCGACCCTGTCGGCGCTGGCGCGGGTTCCGATCGAGGTGGTGGAACGGCTGATGCACGGTGAGCGGCTCGATGGCCTCCTGATCCTGGGGCGCGCCATCGGGGTCGACTGGCTGACGGTACGGGCGATCATCGCATTACGCACCGGGCGCACCGCCGGGCCCGCCCTCGACGACCTCAAATCGAACTTCGAGCGCCTGTCGGGCCCGAGTGCCGAGCGGGTCGCCCGCTTCTGGCGCGGCGGCGCGGCCGAAGCGATCCAACGCGCCTGACTGGCCTTCGCGACGCGTCGCGACCCCATCGCGGCCGGCAAAACCGCGACCGTCCCGGTTCACGCGTTGCGGCGGAATTCGAGATAGCACGGCGTGCGGCCTTCGCGTTTTGCCTTTGCCTCGTAGCGGGTTCCCCGAAAGCCCGCCCACGGGTGGCGCCAATCATCGGCGCGTTCCGCGCTCCAGACGAAATCAGCCGACCGCATGAGGTGCTCGAGCGTCCAGGCGGCGTAGTCCGCAATGTCGGTTGCGAAGCGGAACACGCCGGCGGGCCGCAATACGCGGGCGATCTGCGCAACGGTTCGATCCTGCACAAATCGCCGCTTCCAGTGCCGGCGCTTGGGCCACGGATCGGGATAGAGAAGATCGACCTGGACAATCGAGGCCTCCGGCAGCCAGGCCAGGAGGTCGATGGCATCGCCCGCATAGAGCCGGACATTGTCGTGCGCTCCGGCCTCGATCAGCGCCAGGATCTTCGCCATGCCGTTGATGAACGGTTCGCAACCGATGAAGCCGAGCGCAGGGTGGGCGGAGGCTTCCGCGATCAGGTTCTCGCCGCCGCCGAATCCGATCTCCAGGCGGACCGCGTCGACCGGGCGCAGGAACAGTTCCGCGAGATTGTCCGGGGCGGGCCCGTCGAGCGCAAGCGCAAGCCGCGGCAACAGCGTCGCCATGAGGTCGGTGTGGTGCGGCCGCAGTCGATGCCCCTTGCGGCGGCCGAAAAAGGCACGGCCGTGGGTCGCGGCACTATCGTCATCGTCGGACATCGTCATTGGACGCAAGGCCGCCACACCCGGTGTCGCGTCCGGCTTCGATCGGGCACTCGCGAAAGCGGTCCGCCGGCCGCCCGGCTCAGCTCGCGGCGCGGCGCAACTCGTCGACCAGGTCGGTACGTTCCCAGGAGAAGCCGCCATCCGGTTCCGGGGCGCGGCCGAAGTGGCCATAGGCGCTGGTGCGCGCATAGATCGGCCGGTTGAGGCTGAGATGCTCGCGAATGCCGCGCGGCGACAGGTCCATCACCTCGCCGAGCAACTTTTCGAGCCGCGCCTCGGCCACCTCGCCGGTCCCGTAGCAGTCCACGTAGAGCGACAGTGGTTTGGCGACGCCGATCGCATAGGCGATCTGGATAGTGCAGCGGTTTGCCAGCCCGGCGGCGACCACATTCTTGGCGAGATAGCGCGCCGCGTAGGCGGCCGAACGATCGACCTTGGTGGGATCCTTGCCGGAGAAGGCTCCGCCGCCGTGCGGTGCCGCGCCCCCATAGGTGTCGACAATGATCTTGCGGCCGGTGAGACCGCAATCGCCGTCCGGACCGCCGATCACGAACTTACCGGTAGGATTGACGTGCCAGACCGTATGCTTGCTGATCCAGCCCGGCGGCAGAGCCTGGCGGACGTAGGGCTCGACGATGGCCCGGATGTCGTGGGACGACAGCTTTTCGTCGTAATGCTGGGTCGACACCACGATCTGGGTCGCTTCGACCGGCTTGCCGTTTTCGTAGCGGATCGTCACCTGGCTCTTGGCGTCGGGCCCGAGTGCCTGGGTTTCGCCCGAGCGGCGCGCCTGGGACATGACCTTGAGAATGTGGTGCGCATAGTAGATCGGCGCCGGCATCAGCTCCGGGGTCTCCCGGCACGCATAGCCGAACATGATGCCCTGGTCGCCCGCGCCCTCATCCTTGTTGCCGGCCGAATCGACGCCTTGGGCGATGTCGGTCGACTGCGCATGCAGATGCACCTCGATCGAAGCCTTTTCCCAGTGGAACCCGGCCTGCTCGTAGCCGATATCCTTGACGGCGAGGCGGGCCAGATGGGCGATGTAATCGCGGGTGATCTGCGAGGGACCACGGGTCTCGCCCGCGATCACCACCCGGTTGGTGGTCGCCAATGTTTCGCACGCGACCCTGACGTGACGCGGATCCCAGCCATGGCGCGGCGCGATGTCGAAGAACGCGTCCACGACTTCGTCCGAGATGCGGTCGCAAACCTTGTCGGGATGGCCTTCGGAAACGGATTCACTGGTGAACAGATAGCTCGCACGCGACAAGATGCATCTCCCTCGGCTCGCTCCGCGCGATGGTCGCGTGGTCGGGTTCAGGGCGGTGTTCTTGCAGCGGCAGGGCGGGCGGTCAAGGGTGGGCTAGAGATGGGCCTCGGCCCCGCAAAAGTTCCATTCGACAACGGGCGAAGCTATTGGCTTTCGCCTTCTTCGCCGGCAATCTGCTGAACGAGATCGACGATGCGACGCCTCAGCTTGGCGTCCGGGATGCGCATAAACGCCTTGGTCAGCGACAACCCGTCGGAGGTCGCAAGGAAATCAGACACATAGGCAGGAGAGGGGGCGTGCTCGGCGCCCTCAGGGGCGGGCCCGCCCGCAAGGTGGGGCGCGCCTTCGAAGAAGAACGCGACGGGCACCTGGAGAATTTGCGAGATCTGCTGCAGCCGGCTGGCGCCGATGCGATTGGTGCCTTTTTCGTATTTCTGCACCTGCTGAAACGTAAGCCCGAGCGCATCACCGAGCTTTTCCTGGCTCATTCCGAGCATCATTCGGCGCATCCTGACCCGGCTGCCCACGTGCTTGTCGATGGGGTTGGGAGCCTTCTTCGCCATTATTTTGTTCTCCATGTTCTCCACGCGCTGTCGGCCTCATGCAACGGTCAAGCGTAAGCGATCCTATAACGTTAAAACATAAATATAGTTAAGATAGAACATGAATTTATTTGCACTTTCGTGAAGTGCATTGCATTTTTTGTATAACTCGACTGCGGATTCATCATCGCAATTTTACAGCGTACTTGTCTTCGATGCTATTTTCGCAGGCGAAGCGCAAAACTTGCAAATATTGTCGCTCCGATGACTACGAAGAACAGGATATCGCCGATTCGCGTGTGAATTGTGATTTCAGCCGCCCTTGGAAGAGAGGAATCTAACAGTCCTTCATGCCCAAGGGGAAGGGCCCCGACCACCCTTCCGAGCGGGTCGATCACGGCCGACACGCCGTTGTTGGCGGCGCGAACGACCGGCAGTCCCTCTTCGATGGCGCGCACCCTCGCCTGTTGAAGGTGTTGATAGGGTCCGGAGCTGATGCCGAACCACGCGTCATTCGTGACGTTGAGAATCCAGCTCGGCCGCTCTCCCTTGGGCACCGCTTCGCCGGGAAAAATGATCTCGTAACAGATCAGCGGAAGCATATCCGGCATGCCCGGAACCGCGATCTTGCGCCTACGCTCGCCGGGCAGGAACCCGCCCTGCACCTTGGTCAATTGCATCAGCCCGAGGCGCTCGAGGAAATCCTGGAACGGCAGGTACTCGCCGAACGGTACGAGATGCAGCTTGTCGTAACTCGCGAGAACCGTGCCGTTGTGGTCGATCACATAGATCGAATTGTAGGCGCGCAAGCCGGTGCGACCCGGCACCGGCTCGGCGCGGCTTGCGGCGCCCGTGATCAGCGTGGTGTCGGGCGCCAGCATGTCCGCGATGGTGGCAAGCGCGTCGGGCTCGCGGGTGAGAAAGAACGGAAATGCGGATTCCGGCCAGATCAGGTGGGTCACGTCACGCAGGCCGTTAGCGGACTGGCCCTCGGCGGTGCCGTCCTGTCGTTCCGACAGGGCGACGTAACGGCTCATGACCTGCTGCTTGGCCGCGTAGTTGAATCTCTCGTCCTGCGGAATGTTGGGCTGCATGATGCGCAGGTGCACACCGTCCACGAACGCGGTCGGATTGCCGGCTAGCCTCACCCCGCCGTAGGTCGCGAGCGCCGCGAGCGCGATCCCGGCCAGCACGACCGGCATCCAGGGCCATCGCGTTTCGCTCGCCTCGTCCGCCAAAACGGCCGGACTGGCGAAGACCGCGACCGCCACGAACGTCAGGCCCCAGATACCGAAGATCGCGACGCTCTCGGCGAGCGGCAGCGGCGTCGTCAGCGCATAGCCGAACGCGTTCCACGGGAACCCGGTGAGCACATGGCCGCGCAGCCATTCGGCCGACGACAGCGCCGCCGCGAGCGTCAATATCCGGAACCGGCCCGGCACCCACAGCAACCGCGCCACCGCAAGGCCGAGGCCGGTGAACAACGCGAGACCGGCCGGCAGAATGGTGACGGCAAACGGCAGCAGCCACCCGAACGTCTTGGCATCGACCAGGAACGCGTAGCCGACCCAATAGAGCCCGGCGAGAAAATATCCGAACCCGAACCACCAGCCGGTGAGAAAGGCGGCCCCCATGCCGCCCCATCGCGCCGCCGCGGCGCCGTCGAGCAGCCACACCAGCAGCGGAAAGGTCGCGAACATCACCGGCCAGACGTTGATGGGCGCCAGCGCCAAGGTCGATGCGGCGCCGGCCGCAAACGCGATCAGCGCCCTGCGCCAGCCCCAGGCCAGAATGACCGGTTTGGCGAGGCTGAACCAATTCACGGCTTCGATATCACTCCGGCTGTCGGCTGGTCGCGTTCGGCGCCCGCCTCCCTGGTTTCCCCGGAAGAGTAGGGAGGTGGCGCTTCGGTCTTTTCCATTGCGGGTAAAGTCGGCGGCGCGCCGGCCCGAGACGCTGCGTCCGGCCGACGCGCGGAGACGCGTTCGGCGGCACGCGGGGTCTGCTTGCGGGGATAGATCCGCACCCGCTTCACCCGCCGCGGATCAGCGTCGAGGATTTCGATCTCGAAGGCGCCCGGGCCCGGCACCAGTTCGCCGCGCACGGGCACCCGTCCGACCAGCGTGACGATGTACCCCCCGATGGTATCGACCTCCTCGGCGGCATCGCCGACGTCGAATTCCTCGCCGATCACCGCCACCGCCTCCTCGAGGCTGGCGCGGCCGACCGCCTGGAACGACCCGTCGGGCTGACGGATGACGGCGACCTGGGTGGCCTCGTCGTGCTCGTCCTCGATATCACCGACGATCTCCTCGACGATGTCCTCGATCGAAGCGATGCCGTCGGTACCGCCATATTCGTCGATGACGAGCGCGAGATGGATGCGGGTCGCCTGCATCTTGGCAAGGAGATCGATCGCCGGCATGGACGGCGGCACGAACAGGATGGTGCGGATGATCTTGGCGGCCGACAGCGGCATAGCGAGATCGATCGCCGCAAAGTCGAGGCCTGCCGGAAGCGGTTCCGTACGGTGCGCGTTTGTTTCCGCACTGACGGTGGCGCGCACCGTCATGAACGCAATGAGGTCGCGGATGTGGACCATGCCGACCGGCTCGTCGAGGGTGTCGTTGTAGACGACGAGCCGGGAATGGGAGGCGTTCTCGAACACCTTTACGAGCTCGCCGAGCGGGATGTCCTGCTGGACCGCGACGATATCGGCGCGCGGCACCATGAGGTCGTCGAGACGACGCTCGCGCAGGCTCAGGATGTTCTTGAGCATCCGGCTCTCTTCGGGCGAGAAGCCGGTTTCGGCTCCAGCGCCGTCGAGCAGAACCTTGAGATCGGATCGGATCGATGTGGGGCTCCATCCGAACACGGCGCGCATCATGCGATTGAGCCAGGATTCGCGGTTTTCGCGCGCGAGCCCGTTGGAGCGCCGCGCCAGCCCGGGAAAATCACGCTGCCCGGCATTGGCAGCTACAGAATCGGCACTCGTTCGCGCGTTGCTGTCAGCCATGGCAAAAAATCAGACCTCGGCGTCGCGCGACGCATAGGGATCGGCGATGCCGATTTGCCCCAGGATATCGCGCTCCAGCCGTTCCATCCGCTCGGCCTCGCCGTCCACATGGTGATCGTACCCTAACAGATGCAGAAAGCCATGGACCACCAGATGGAACAGGTGGTCCGTTACCGGCTTGCCTTGCTCGGCGGCTTCGCGCGCGACGGTTTCATACGCAATGGCGATGTCGCCGAGCGGTGCCCTGCCGTCCGGCGCCGCGCACAGCAGCCGCGGCGCCGGAAACGACAGCACATTGGTCGGCCGCTCCTGGCCGCGCCAGCGCGCATTGAGCGCCGCGATGGTGTGGTCATCGCACAGCAGCACCGAGATTTCGGTTCCGCGACGATTGGTCATTGCCGTCGAAGCCGCCGCGAGCGTGATCGCCCTGTGGACAACGTCTTCGGCGTTCGGCAGCGCCTGCCATGCCGGCGATTCGACCAGCACATCGACCGCCGGGTCGGGGGCGAGTTCAGCCATTGCGGAACGCGTCATTCCTTCCCGCCAGTGCGCGGACTGCGCGGGGCCTTGTCGTAGGCGGCGACGATCTTCGCCACCAGCTCGTGCCGGATGACGTCCTCGTGGGTGAACACGACGCGGCCGATGCCTTCGACATCGGCGAGCAGCCGTACCGCCTCGGCGAGGCCCGAGGTCTGGCCGACCGGCAGATCGACCTGGCTCGGATCGCCGGTGACGATCATGCGGCTGTTTTCGCCGAGCCGGGTCAGAAACATCTTCATCTGCATCGACGTCGTGTTCTGCGCCTCGTCCAGGATGACGACCGCATTGGCGAGCGTGCGGCCGCGCATGAAGGCCAGCGGCGCGATTTCGATTTCGTTGGTCTGCAGCGCGCGTTCGACGATGCGGTTGTCCATCAGGTCGAACAGGGCGTCGTAGATCGGGCGCAGGTAGGGGTCGACCTTCTCGCGCATGTCGCCGGGCAGGAAGCCCAAGCGCTCGCCGGCCTCCACGGCCGGTCGCGACAGGATGATGCGATCGACCTCCTTGCGCTCGAACAACGCGATCGCGTGGGCGACCGCGAGCCAGGTCTTGCCGGTGCCTGCCGGGCCGACGCCGAACACCAGCGCATTGCGGCGTAGCGCCCTGATGTAGGCATCCTGCCCGGCGGTGCGCGCCCGCACCGGACGCTTGCGCAGGTTGATTTCCTCGAAGCTCGCGCGCGACGCGGCGGCGTCGAAGTCGAACAGCGAGCCCTGCGCGATGGCGAGGCGGATCGCCCCTTCCACGTCGCCGGTGGTGAGGTCATGGCCGCGCTTGAGCTCTTCATAGAGCCCTTCGAGAACGCGGCGCGCCTGCTCGCAGCCATCCCGCGAGCCCGCGAAGGTGACATGATTGCCGCGTTGCTCCGCCACCACGCCGAGGCGGCGTTCAACCAGTGCAAGGTTCTGCCCGTATTGTCCGAACAACCCTGAAGCCAACCGGTTGTCGTCAAACGCCACCACGATCTGGGTCGCGGTATCGGTGGTGGTGACCGGGCTCGCCATCAGCGATCCGGCATCGGGTGCGCGTCTTGCCAACGATCTAACCTCCTGTGCCGGCCAATGCCGGCGCCCTGATCCCGGTTTCCTGCGGCTCAGAGTCCTGGATCTCGGAGGAACGCAGGGTCCCAAACAGACTGTTCGACCCGACGCCGGTGATTCTCACCGTTGCGATATCACCGATCAAAGATGACGGTGCCATGACCTGCACCGGCTGCAGATACGGCGAACGGCCCACCACCTGACCGGGGAGCCGCCCGGGTTTTTCGAACAGCACCTCGAAGCTACGCCCGGCGCAGCCCTGGTTGAACGCCCCTTGGCGGCGATCGACACTATCCTGCAGCCGGGCGAGGCGCTCGGCCTTGACGTCCTCGGCGATCTGATCGGCGCGGTCGGCCGCGGGCGTACCCGGCCGGGGCGAATATTTGAACGAGAATGCGCCCGCATAGCAGACTTCGTCGACGATGCGGAGCGTGTCGCGGAAATCCTCTTCGGTCTCGCCCGGAAAGCCGACGATGAAATCCGACGTGAAGGCGATGTCAGGGCGGGCGGCACGGAGCCGGTCGATGACATCGAGGTATTCGGCCCTGGTGTGGCGCCGGTTCATGGCGGCCAGGATGCGGTCCGAGCCGGACTGCACCGGCAGATGCAGTTGCGGCATCAGTGCCGGAAGGTCGCGATGGGCGGCGATCAGGCTCTCGTCCATGTCGCCCGGGTGGCTCGTGGTGTAGCGAAACCGGTTCACGCCCGGCACTTCTGCGAGACGATGCAACAGATGACCCAGCGTTGCGGGCCGACCTTTGGCGTCCTCGCCGTGATAGGCGTTGACGTTCTGTCCGATCAGGGTGACCTCGCGGACGCCGGCCCGGGCGAGGCCATCGACCTCGGCGACGATCTTCGCCACCGGCCGTGAAACCTCGGCGCCGCGCGTATACGGCACCACGCAGAAGGTACAGAACTTGTCGCAACCCTCCTGGACGGTGACAAAGGCCGTGACGCCGCGCGCGCGGGTTGCCGATGCCGCTGCGGGCACGAGGCGATCAAACTTGTCCTCGACCGGAAATTCGGTGTCGACCACCTTGGCGCCGCGCTCGACCCGCGCCAGCAGCGTCGGCAGCCGGTGGTAATTCTGCGGGCCGACCACGATGTCGACCACCGGCGCCCGGCGGATGATCTCCTCGCCCTCGGCCTGGGCCACGCAGCCCGCTACCGCCACGATGAGGTTGCGGCCGGCGAGCGCCGCGTCCTGCTTGAGCTTGCGGATGCGGCCGAGCTCTGAATAGACCTTCTCGGCGGCCTTTTCCCGGATATGGCAGGTGTTGAGGATGATGAGATCGGCGTCCTCCGGGGTGGCGATTTCCACATAGGAGTCGCGCGTCAAGAGGTCGGTCATACGATGGGAATCGTAGACGTTCATCTGACAGCCGTAGGATTTGACGTGGAGCTTACGCAAGCTCTTGGAATTCCTAACAATTTTTCAAGGCCGCGGCGACCCGCCAGCGTCCTCCCAGGTCATATAGGGTTTTGCGCCAAAAAGGAATTGGTCACGACGGGGGCTGGCGGCACCTGCGGCCGCCCGCGCAAAGCCGCCACCGTCAGCGCGCGCACCTCGCCCTCGAGCCGTCGCGCCACCGTCTTGCGGTCGGAAAGCTCGTCATAGGGGATAGGCTCGCCCCAACTCACCACCACGTCGATCGCACCCCGCGCCACCAGCCACCGCAGATGCGGCCACAGCGACATCCCACCGTACCACGCCACATGGTTGCGGTTCTGGCGCCCGAGCGGCAGGCCGAGCATGGCCGTGTAGGCAACTGACAGCGGCTGGATCCACACTCGCTTGACGTGCTCGGCTTCGGCAAGCGCATCGCGCGCCGAGCCGATCAGGGCAGTGCGGAAGGCAAGCACGCGATTGCCGTCGCTCGACGTCCCCTCGCCGAACAACACAACCGGGTCCCCGTCGGCCAAGCGCTGGGCGATTTCGCTGTTCACCTCGCGGGTCTTGTGGCGGCGGGCGCGGTCGACGAACACCGAGCGCTGCAGCTTGGCCAAGAGCCCGAAGACCGGCCACGCCGCCACCTCCTGCTTGGCAACGAACACCACCGGGGCGACCGCCGTGATGACCGAGATGTCGAGCCAGGAGGTGTGGTTCGCCACGATCAGCACCGGCCGTTCGTCGGTCCGGCGCCCCATCGTCGTGATGCGGATGCCGAGCATCCAGCAGATGACGCCGTGATAGAAGGTCGGAATGCATCGCCGCATCGGCCAGCGTGCCCGCACGGCGAGCCACTGGAACGGCAACAGCGCCAGCGTGAGGATGACGATCGCCCCGATGGAGAGGACAGCGCGCAACGTCAGTTCCGGGTTGTCCGCGAGATTTCAACTCTCAAAGACTTCAACTCTTGGCTTTATCGTCGAGCGGCACCGCATAGAGTTCCAGGCGATGATCGACAAGGCGGTATCCGAGCCGGCGCGCCACTTCGGCCTGCAGGCGCTCGATCTCCTCGGACTCGAACTCGATGACTTCGCCGGTGCGCAGATTGATGAGATGGTCGTGGTGGCTTTCGCGCAGCTGTTCGTAGCGGGCGCGGCCGGCACGAAAATCATGGCGTTCCACGATGCCGGCGTCCTCGAACAGCTTGACGGTGCGATACACCGTGGAGATCGAAATCCGATTGTCGATCAAGGCACAGCGACGAAACAGCTCCTCGACGTCGGGATGATCCTCCGAGCCCGCCAGCACGCGCGCGATGACGCGCCGCTGCTCGGTCATGCGCATGCCCTTGGCGACGCATTTAGCTTCGATATGGTTGAGCTGCAGGTCCGTCATCCCGGGTACCGCGGCTGGTGCGGCGTGAACCATATGTGCAAGGACTGAGTCCTTGTAACCATTCTAAAGTGATGGACGACACACGTCCATCGCCAACGATCGAACGATGACCATTCAAGCGAGGTCGCGACGCAGCACCAGTGCCGCACCGGCATTGTGGTTGGATTCCGCGTAATAGCTCTCGCGGCGGCCCACCTCGCCGAACCCGAAGCCCGCATAGAGGCGCCGGGCTGCCACATTACGTTCGTCCACCTCGAGAAACAGCGAAGTGACCCCGTAGGCGACAAGCCGGCGCATGTGGACATCGAGCAGTCTGCGGGCGAGCCCGTGCCGGCGATGGGGCGCCGCTACCGCGATCGAGAGGATTTCGGCCTGATCGGCGGCGATCCGCGAAATCACGAAGCCGGCCAGCCGCGAGCCCGATACGGCACGATCGGCGACGACGTTGCGCTCGATCAGCAGCCGCTCGAATTCCTCCGCGCTCCAGCCGCGCCGGAACGCAGCGGCATGCAACGACGCAAGCTGCTCGGCGTCCTGCACACTCGCCGGCGACACCGCGGGCGGCGCAAGCCCGAGCACCCAGTCCATCCAGGCGAATGGAGAGAAAAGGAGGTATGGAGGAATCATCGCCGTGGCAGAATACCCGCCTCCTGCGGCCGCGCATCGGCCTCGCGCAGATAAAGCGGCTTCACGGGATCGGAAACATCGCTCGTTGCGGCGCCGAGGCGCGCCACCCAGGCGATGTCGGGCGCCCGCACGGCGCTCACCTGCGGCGGCCGACGCTCGTTGTCGGGCCAGGCAGCCTCGATGAGCTTTGCGGCATTGCCGACAATGCGGGTCGGGCTCGCCATGGCGGCGCGGATGGCGTCACGCATGGACGCCAGGCGGGGTGCCACCAGGGTCCGGCCGCCGGGCCCGAACAACTGCATGTAGACCTGATCGTGCCGCGCATCGACCACGGCGAGCAGCGCCTTGCTCTCGTCCGCCTCGAAGAACGGCGCCGCGAGCGCCGAAAGGGTGGTCAATCCCACCGCCGGCCTGCCGGCCGCCAAAGCGATGCCGCGGGCGGCGGCGACGCCGACACGCAGGCCAGTGAAGCTGCCCGGCCCGACCGTGACGGCAATGCGATCGAGATCGGAGAATTCAACATCCGCGGCGCTCATGACGGCGGCGATCAGCGGCATCAGGGCCTCGGCATGGCCGCGCATCATCGGCACCGAGCGGCTGGTCATGCCGCCCGTGCGGTCGGTATCAAGGACTGCGGCGGAGCAGGCCTCGAGCGCCGTGTCTATGGCAAGAACACGCAACGGATCGACCGCAAATCATCTCGCTTGGGTGGGGAGAGACCGGAACTTGTCAGACAAACCGGTCACATGGGCCGAACTTCGACGACGTCCGGTACGAAATGGCGCAATAAGTTCTGGATACCGTGCTTGAGGGTCGCGGTCGATGATGGGCAGCCGGAGCACGAGCCCTTCATGTGGAGAAACACGACGCCGTCCTTGAAGCCGCGGAACGTGATGTCGCCGCCGTCATTGGCGATCGCCGGACGCACCCGGGTCTCGATCAGCTCCTTGATGGTGGCCACCGTCTCGGCGTCCTTGCTGTCGAAGAACTCATCCGCGTCCGACACTTCGGCGACGCCGTTCGTGATCGGCGCGCCGGACATGAAATGCTCCATGATGGCGCCGAGGATCGCCGGCTTGATCTGCTGCCACTCCGTATCGGTCCGGGTCACCGTGATGAAGTCGCTGCCGAGGAACACCCCGGCGACGCCCGGAATGCCGAACAGACGCTCGGCCAGCGGCGATTTGCCTGCTTCTGCCGCATTCGGAATGTCGAGCACGCCGTCCGGCAGCACCGGGCGGCCGGGCAGGAACTTCAGGGTCGAGGGATTCGGCGTCGCTTCGGTCTGAATGAACATCTTGGTCTCCATTGCCACGCTGGGTTCAAGGCCCACGGACAAATTGCCCCGTATAGATGGGAGTTTCCGCCGGATACGTCAACCGCGTCCCCGACGCTCAGCTCATCGCATCGAGCTCGTCGTCGGTGAGATGGCCCGGCACGATGGCGACGGGAATTGGAAAGCTGCCGGCTGTGCTGCCGAGATGGGAGACCAGCGGCCCCGGCCCCTCGGTGTCCACCCCGGCCGCCAGCACCAGCACGGAGA
>Ga0209415_10011715_pt1 | contig 14722 bp, 10 predicted proteins | sample PeaSoiSIISIP2007_FD_187696 | JGI IMG/M metagenome (GOLD analysis project Ga0209415, IMG submission 187696) | Peat soil microbial communities from Weissenstadt, Germany - SII-SIP-2007 (SPAdes) (version 2) | ecosystem: Environmental > Terrestrial > Soil > Wetlands > Peat | place: Germany...
TTCAACCCCCCGCCGCTCAGCATACTGAGCGAGGGCGAGGTAAAGCCGCGCGCCACCGACCCGCGGGCGATGGCGTGCTCGCCGAGTTCGCAGGTAACGCCTACGCTGGGGCTGAGGAAGGAACCGCTCAGGTTGTTGTGGTCAAGCCTGAGCCCCGGCGTGACGCTGACCTTGCCGAGCACCAGGGTGTCGTTGGCGAAAAGCGCCCATTTGTTGAGCTGGGAGGTAAAAAGGGTGCCCTTGTTGTTTTGGTCGAGCCCGCCGTAGCTGACGTCGGAGCCGACCACCGCCGTATTGTTTTCGCCCGTGTAGACCAGTTTGAGGTTGGCACCCTCCGTCTGCTCGTCGGTGACGCGGTCCGTCCTGACAGTCGTGGCGCCGCCGGAGAACTGCCTGGTAACGTTGTGGTCATACTCGTCGAGGGTATAAGCCCCCCCCTTGACGCTGAATTCGGGGGTGATCCGGTAGTCGAACGAGCCGGTGATCCACATGTTCCTCGCCCACAACTTAGGCTCCCTGATCACCGTGGGCGACACCGCCACCAAACCGCTGTCCAACTCGGGATCGCTGAACCCGAGCGTAAACGTCAGGTCGAGGTTGCCGGTGGGCGATGCGCTCAGCTTGCCGTAAAAGCTGTCCCCCAGGTTCTGCCTGCTGCTGGTAGGCCCCAGGGGGCGGTTGGGCGCACCCGTCTGCAGCGTGCTCAGGCCGTCGGAGTACTGGTGTCCGGCAAAGAGGTAGTAACCGAGCGCGCCCGCCTTGCCGAAGGTCTCGCCGTGGTAGTCCTGGGTGTTTTTCTGGCCGTAGGAAGCGCTGACGCTTCCCTGCGGGCGGAGGTTGTCGCCGGTCGCCTTGGTGATGACGTTGATCACGCCGCCCAAGCCGGACCCCCACGCGGAAGACGCCGCGCCCTTGATAATCTCGATGCGCTCGATGATCTCCACCGGTATGGTGCTCACATCGGCGCCACCTCCCGAAATCGAGTTCCAAAGTACCCCGTCGACCAGTACGGTCACGTGCCGCGGGCTCGCGTATAACGGATCGGACCCCAGGATCGACAGGCCCGCGCTGCTGTTCAGCTCCCCGGTGCCGATGTCCAGGAACATCCCCGGCACCCGCTTCAGCACTTCCGCCAGGTTGTGCGCGTTCATCTCCAGGATGTCCCTGGCGGTGACCACTTCCATGTTCTCCGCCACCTGCGAGATCGGCTTGGCCGTGCGGGTGGCGGTCTCCACGTAGAGTTCCTTCTCCTCCCAGAAAAGGAGCAGTTCCTGCTTGGAGGTGTCTACCGGCGCGGGGTTGGCTTCCTCCGCCTCCCCGGCGGTCGCCGCCACCGCGGGACTCCCCGCAAAGAATAAGCCACATGCCAAAAACGTCGCCAGCAGCAGCGCCTTACCGGCAGCGCCTCCTGCCGATCGCGCTCTCCCAACCCGGTCCCGCGTACCGCCGTCCAGGTTGTGTCGATCTGTCTTCACCATGTGCCCCTCCTCAAGAAAAACGGACTGTCGCAGAACATTACAATTCACTGCAATTTCAAATGCTTCCATAACCTGAAGACAGCGGCGGCAAAACACCCATTTTGGGGATGAATAACATGCAATGAGTTTAATTGTCAAACAACTACTTGATTATTTTAAATTAACAATCACAAACCCGCTGCCGTCACTGCGCCCAGCGCACGGCGCCGCCGCCGTGCTGCTTGGCCCGGTACATGGCGTGGTCCGCGGCGCTCAACAGCTCGTCGGGACAGCTTTGCCCGCCGCCGATGGCGACGCCGATCGAGGTGCCGATCATTCGCTGCGTCCCCTTGATCTTAAGCGGCTCCCGCATGCTCTCCAGGCACTTGCCAGCCAGCCACTCGGCCGCCAGCCGCACCTCTCCCTGCTGGTCGGTGAGCAGGATCACGAACTCGTCCCCGCCCAGCCGTGCCATGGTGTCCACGGAGCGGCTCAGTTCCTCAAGGCGCCCGGCCACCAGGCAGAGCGCCTCGTCGCCCGCCGCATGCCCCAACTCATCGTTGATCGGCTTGAAGCCGTCCAGGTCGAGGAGCAGCACGGCCACCAGCGACCCGTTTTGCCGGGCGCGGGCCAGGACCAGCTTCAGGCGGTCCGCCAGCAGCTTCCGGTTGGGAAGCCCGGTGAGCGTATCGTGGTTGGCCAGATGCTCCAGCCGGCCGCGGCTTTCCATCAGCTTGAGCAGCACCCGGTTGTAGGCGCGGGTCAGGTGCGCCACCTCGTCGTCGCGCACCACCGGCAACGGCTGCAACGGGATCTCCTTGCGCACCATCCTGTCGGCATGCTCTGCGGCGAACCGCAACGGCTCCAGAAGGTAACGCAACCCCGCCACCATCACCACCAGAAAGATCGCCGAGAGGAGCAGGAAGTTGCCGACCATGAAGCGGTGCAGACTGGCCAGGGGCGCGAACACCTCGGAGGTCGGCACCCGCGCCACTAAAAACCAGCCGCTGCTCGGCACGGAAACCACCGCCGCCAGTTCCTTGGGTCCGTGCTTGTTGCCGTCGATGCCCACCCCGCGGTACCCCTGCATGGCCATGTCGTGCTGCCGGTGCATCCCCTTTTTGGGGGTGGGGGCAAGCGTGCGCAGGCCGCGCGAATCGCCGACGATCAGTTCGTCCTTAGGCGATACCAGCACCAGGCCGCCCTCCTTGCCGATGCGGGTCTTTTGCAGGGGATCGAGGAAGTTGGGGAGATCGAGGGCGCTGGCCCCGGTCAACACGCCGCGCACCTTGCCCCGGGCATCGGTAAGCGGCACCGCCATCGGCAAAAGCGGCACCTTGGAGATGGCGCCGCGAAACGGCCGGCCGATGGCGAACCCACCGCCCAGCGCCTTCCTGAAGTAGTCGCGGTCGGCATAGGAGGCGCCCGGTTCCTCCTCGTACGGGTAGGAGGCGACCACCCGGCCGGCGGCGTCGAGCACCCGGAAGCCGCGGGAAAAGACGGGATGGATCTCGTGACGCTCCGCGAGCCAGGCGCGCAGCTTGGCCGGGTCGTTGAGGTAGGAAAGCGGGAAGCGCGCGGCCATCCGTTTCAAAAGATCGCGCCTCTCGACCACGTTGCGGTCGATGTCGCGTGCGGCGTAGTTGGCCAGCGCCAGAAGCTGCTGCGAGTTGGTCTCGACGATGTCGTCGCGCAGGTACCGGTCGAGCAACAGGATGCGCGCAGCGGTAGACAGCGCCAGCAGGACGATGCCGAAGATGATGATGCGGGTGCCGATGCTGTTGAAATTTGGCAAAAGCCTGGTCAACGTCCATCTCCTCGCGCTGCGCCTGCCGACGCCCGCATAGTAGCAGACTATAGAGGTCATTTCTATCCTTAAACGCGCTCCGGAGCTTGGTCCGGCGCCCCGAACTGTCACAACGGGCACTACATACTCACTCAGAACACAATCGAATGACAACGCAGTACGAAGCTACTCTCATAGACTATTTGACAAGCGCGAAAAAATAGTTAGAATTCACCAATCAAACATAAACAGGAGGTCGTTATGCCAACGCTTGTCGAACTTGCAACACAGATAGTGACTGCGCAGACCACCGTCTCGGCCCTGTCGACGGACGAGATAGTCTCCGCCTTGACGAGGATTCACGCTACCTTGGGTCAGTTGGATGGAGTCGCCGCCACTGGCTTTGGGAAACCATCGGCCGCAGTTGGAGTAACGGTCGGCAAGGCGTTGGGGAAGAGTCCGGTGGTCTGCATGATTTGCGGCAAAAGCTTCAAAATGCTGGGGGCTCACCTGGCCACGATCCACGGCATCAACACCAAGGAGTACCGCAAGCGTTTCTCCCTTCCCGCCACCCCGCCGGTGGCCGTCCAGGGTGCGGCCGCGGTAGTTACCGCTTCGGCGCGCCCCTCCGCGCCGAAGCCCGCCGCCGGCATGCAGCGCACCGCCAAGCCCGCGCGCGCCCTCAAGATGGCGAGCGTGCCCAAGCAGGCGAGCACCCCGGTGATGGCGAGCGTGCCCAAGCAGGCGGCAGCCGCCGATTCCGCCACGCCCCCCCGCAAGGCAGGGCGCCCGCGCAAAAACGCGCAAGGGGCGTAATTCCCGCTCCCCAAAGCCTCGTAGGGTGGGCACTCCGCGCCCACGCGGTCATTTCGGGTGGTGGGCTGCCCACCCTACGAGGCCTATTCTTCCTATTCCCCTTACACCCCGAAGGCGTACTTCGCCGGGAGGCCGTTTTTCGGGTCGCCGCGCACCACGCCGAAGGACTTGTTGGAGCCGATGATGGTCTCGGAAATCAGGTAGGTGTTGCGCGCCTGGATCTCCATGAAGACCGCGGCCGGCGGCGTGAACGCGTGTTCCCGGCAAAAGCGGGACGCGCAGCAGTAGACGTCCTCCAGCTCGTCCACCTTGACGATCCGCTTGGTGTCCAGGTAGATCTCCGGCAACCGCTCCAGGGCCTGCCTGACCCAGGCGGTGTTGGAAAACCGCTCCGAATACACCGCCTCGATCCCCATCCGGTCGGCGATCTCCCTGACCTTTTCCAAGAGACTATCGAAGGCGTGCACCATGATCGGCTCCGCCGCTTCCCTGGTCGAATTTTCCTCGGTGCGGAACCAGGCGGTGGTCTCGATGGCGTCGACGAACAGGCAGGGGTAGATGTCCCGGCCGATTTGCGGGACGTCCGCGAACAAAGGGAGGAGGTGACACTTCATGGCCGGCTTGCCGTCCACCGTCACCATCAGGATCTGGTAGTTGCCGTCCATGATCCAGGAGAAAACGGTCCAGTAGATGTTTTCGGTCTGGCAGTTGCTCTGCAGGTACCTCTTGTCGGAGGTGCAGTCGCCGAAGAAGCGGCCGAGCTGCAGGTAGGAGAAGTCCCGCGGGGCAAAGGAAAAGCGCACGCTCGGGTCGCCGGGCCTGAGCCTTTCGCACTCCTCCAGCGTGAGGCAGCCGTTCACGGCCAGGAGGGCGGCGGCGATCTCGTCTGCGTACTGGTTGAGGGGATAACGGGATCGATCCAAAACGGGGGTGCGGTCGAGGACCTGGCGGGCCTTTAGCTGCGAGCACAAAAGCTCGAGCCCGGGCGAGGTGGCGCCGCTCGCCAGTTTCTTGGCGATGGCGTCGAGCCCCTTGGCGATCACCTTTTCCGGGGCAATGGAATTGAGCGTGTCCTTCTTGAAGACGCCGTGCTCCAGAAGCGCCAAGCCCGGGTCCAGGCCGGCAAGGCTTACGAGGGGGGGATGGTTGGCGGCAAGCACCGAGGCGACGACCTCAAGGTCGTTGAGGTTCTGCAGGGGGGTGACCGTGATGCCGAACTCTTTTTGGTAATCCCGGTGCCAGCCGGAAAAGAAGTCGATCACGAACGGTTTCAGGTTGCGCAGCTTGTCGGCTGCGAGCCAGCTTTTCAGGTGATAGCCCAGGTCCAGGTTCAGCACCCGGTTCGGCTCCCGCCGGTCGGCGCCGCCGGAGACCGGCTCCGCAGCTGCCTGTCCCCTTTGCTTCAGGGGGGAAAGCAGCCGGTACGAGCTGGGGAGGCTGCCGTAGGCGGTCTTGGCCTCGGCGAGAGAAATCAGAAAGGAGCCGGACTCGTCGCTGTAGCCCGTGATGTTCGGATTGTACATGCGGCGCCTAGGCCCCCTGGCCCCCGGCCGGAAGCGGCATCTCGATGCGGAACTGGGCGCCGCCCTCCACGTTGCACACCGTGAGGCTCCCCCCCATGTTGCGCTCGATGATGGTCTTGGACATGAACAGGCCGACCCCGGTCCCCTGCTGCGGCCCCTTGGTCGTGAAATAGGGATCGAAGATCTTGTCGATGATGCCCGCCTCGATGCCGCCGGCGTTGTCGGTGATGGTCACCACCGCCCTCCCCTCTTGAGCGGCGATACCGACCGCGATCCGCGCCGGCTGGACGCAGCGCTCGATGAACGCGTCGCGGGCGTTGATCAGGATGTTCAGTACCGCCTGGGAGAATTCGTTGGGATAGCCGTCCACCGAAGGTTGGTCGCCGGCCGCCACTTCGACCGTTATCTGCCGCCCCTTCAGGCTGCCGTCAGCCAGGGAAAGGGTCTTTCTCAAGACCTCGGAGAGCTCGAAGCGCATCTTTTCCTTGTCCGGCTTGAAGAAGTTCCGGAAGTCCTCAACCGTCTGCGACATGTGCCGGATCAGGTTCATGCACTGGGCGGCGTTCTCCTCCAGGTACTGCTGGTTGACCTGGCCGAACTCGTGAAACACCAGCGTCTGCTGGACCAGAAGCCCCAGGCTGTTCAGAGGCTGGCGCCACTGGTGGGCGATGTTGTTGATCATCTCGCCCATGGCCGCGTGCCGGCTTTGCTGGAGCAAGAGCTGTTCCTTTTCGCGCAGCGCCTCCACGGCGCGCACCCGCTCCGCCGTCTCGGCTTTCAGGCTCTGCAGGGAATCGGTCAGTTCCTGCGTCCTCTGGGCGACCCGCTGCTCGAGGTAGCCGTGCGCCTTCTGCAGCTCGACGCTTTGCGCCTGCAGCTGCTGGTAGAGCGCCTGCAGCTTCGTCTCGTTCTGCCTGAGCGCCGCCTCCACCTGGACCCGTTCGCGGATCTCCTGCTTGAGATCGTCCACCTGGCAAAGGCTCAGGTGGGTCCGCACCCGGGCCAGCACCTCGGCCTCGTGGAAGGGCTTCATGATGTAGTCGACGCCGCCGGCCCGGAAGGCGCCGCAGCGGTCCTCGATCTCCTGCATGGCACTGATGAAGATGACGGGGATGCGCCGGGTCGCTTCCAGCTGTTTCAGCCGCCGGCAAAGCTCGAAGCCGTCCATCCCCGGCATGCGGATGTCGAGCAGGATCAGGTCGGGGGAGTGCACCTGCAAAACGCGCAGGGCGACCTCCGGAGCGCTCGCCTCGATGGTGGCGAAGCCCTCCTGTTCCAGGAAGCCGATCAGCACCTCCCTGACGAAGAGATCGTCGTCCACTACCAGTATCGTTTTTTTCTCATCCATCGCGGACTCCGTTCGAGGCTTGGACCGGCTGGTTAAAGTTACTCGAAGAACGGATGAAAGACAAGCGCTTCCGCAAAATTATTCAAACATTTCGTATATATCGTGCACCGAAGCGTCGCCTGCCCGAAACGGGAAATGCCCGTGACGCGACCAGTTGCCTGGTTTTGCGCGACGGGCATTTCCATACGGCCTGCTCAAAAACCGCCGGCAAGCCGGGGAGTCAGGGGTAGTTCACCGAGACCGCTTCCGCCACCTGGGAAGTATCGAGGTTTACCAGCTGGTAAAGCCTGTGGGCCGCATCGAGCTCCTTGACCGCGACCACCTGGGTCTCCAACCACTGCTGGCTCGTACAGCGATGCGGCTCGGGGACTACCCACTGCGAAGAGTTGTTGAGAATGATCCTGTCCCCAAAGACGCTCACCCTTTTTATCGTGAACAACATGTCGTCCTCCTCGTCCTCTTTCGAGGCGCCCGCCCGTTAAAAGGCCCGGTCGTCAATAAGCCCGTCCCTGATCTCCTGGATGATCTCGATCTGGCGCTGATAAATGTACCGGCAGTTCATGGTAGTAATTCAACAGGGTGAGGTCCGGCTGCAGCCGCCCCGCCGCCATCTCGGCAAAAAGTCCCACGATCGCATCGGTGTCGTTTTTGCCGTCGGTTACGGTTACCAGCCGGTACAGATCACTTCTCATGCCCGCTCCTTATCAAGTGCTCAGTAGTTTGGACGGAACCGATGCGCCTTACGCCTTCTGCCAGCCGTAGGCCCTCTGCTGGGAGGCGAGCAGGTCGCCGACCGTCACCCCGCAGCGCTCAAGGCACCCCCCCAAAGGCCCGAACTCCAACCGTTCCAGGAGTTCGGCGACGCGCAACAGTTCCCCGAGCCCCCCCTCGCGCGAGGAGAGGGCGGCCGAGACGTCGTCGGAGAGGTTGAGCGAGCGGACCACCTCCTCCATCGGGATGTCGTAGACCTTTTCCACCACGGAAAGGATGCCGGTCATGAACGCCTTTTCCGAGGAGTCCACGTTCCCCTTGAGTTTGCGGTGGCAGCAGGCGAGGTGCTCCATGATCCCCGCCCGCACCGCGGCCATGTCCATCAGCGGATTTTCGGTGGCCGCCGTGTCGCCGTTGGCGAAAAGCGACAGCTGCACCCAGCGCTTTATCTGCTGGCGCCCGAGGATGGCCAGCGCATGCCGCACCGTCCCGATCTTGCTGCGCACCCCGACGCCGACCGAATTCACCAGCAAAAGCAGCCTGTAGGTGAGCCCCGGGGCCGCCCGGAAGGTCTCCTCCAGGCGCTTAAGCTCCGCGTCCTCGTCCAAAAGGCGCATGAGCTTCAAGAGCGTGGCACAGGAGCCGTCGACGCGTTTTTTCTCCATCAGGGAGGGCTTGGCGAAGTAATACCCCTGGAAGAGGTCGAACCCCAGGTCGAGGCAGCGCCGAAACTCGTCGGGGGTCTCCACCTTTTCGGCGAGAAGCTGCATCGGGTAGCGCCTGAACTGGCGGACCATCTCCGGCAGCGGGTACGCGCTTTCCTGCCTGAGATCCACCTTGACGATGTCGGCTATCCGGTAGAGCGGCTCGAAGCGCGGGTGGTACTCGTGGTCGTCCAGGGCGAGCGTAAAGCCGGCCTCCTTCAGTCCGCGGCAGCGCTCCACGAACTCCGGGGTCGGCTCGATGGTCTCCAGAAGCTCGATCACCATCTGGTCCCGCGGCAGGATGGTCACCGAGTCGTCCATCAGCAACTCCAGGTCGAGATTTATGAAACCTTTGTGTTTTCCCAGGATGGAGTCGAGCCCGAAGCCGGAAAGGGTATTGACGATCACGTCGGCGGACGCCTGCGAGGCGTTGGTGACCCGGGCCTCCTGTGCGCCCGCCGAGCGGAACAAAAGCTCGTAGGCGACGAGGTGCTGGTTGCGATCGACGATCGGCTGACGTGCGAGCAGGCACCGTCCCATGAGTGACTCCGATAGATTCCTGGATTCGGCTGCCGATGCCCCGGGACTCAGGTTGCCGTAGTAACCGGCAAATTATCATGCGGCGGACTATTTGTAAGTCGGCGGGACGATATTTCTTTTGTAGGAATTCATGAAGGCTGGCACAGGATAATGATTACAAGGTGAGTCCGTGCTGGATGCCGAAGCTTATGATGTCGGCGGTGGTTCTCAGGCTGAGTTTGTCGAGAATGCGGGCGCGGTAGGTACTTATGGTCTTGACGCTGAGGCAGAGTTCCCTGGCTATTTCGGTCAGGGTCTTCCCCGCCGTCACCATCTTCACCAGTTGCAGCTCGCGGTCGGAAAGCACCTCGTGCACCGGCAGGTGGCTGCGCTCGGAGATGGCCTCGACCAGCATCTCCGCCTGCGAGACGGTGACGTACTTCCTGCCGTTCATGACCTTCTCCGCCGCCTCCTTCAGAACCTGGGCGGCGCACCCCTTGTTCAGGTAGCCGAGCGCCCCGGCGCGCAGGGCGCGCACCGCGTAGTGCTCCTCCGGATAGGTGCTCAGTACGAGGATCGGCAGCTGCGGGTCGTTTTGATGCATGACCTTCAAAAGTTCGAGGCCGCTTTGGTCCGGCAGCGAGATGTCGATCAGCACCATGTCGTACCTGGTGATCCCCGTCATCCGCAGGGCCTCCCCCCCCTCGCCCGCCACGTCGAACTGCACCGGCTCTTCCAAAAGATCCTGCAAAAGGCGCATCACGCCTTCCCTGACGATGGTATGGTCGTCCACGATGAGTATTTTTTTCATGGCAAGTCTCCGGTTGCTACTGGCACGGTGAGGCGCAGCGTGGTCCCCTCGCCCGGCGTACTTTCTATGGTCAGTTGGCCGCGGCACATCCTGGCCCGCTCCTGCATGCCGATCAGGCCGAACGAGGTGGGCGAGGTAAGCTGGTCGGCTTCGATGCCGCAGCCGTCGTCGGAAATTTCCAGCACCAAGGCCCCCTCCCGCTTGCAGAACGAGACCCCGATCTCGGTGGCCTTGGCGTGCCGGGCGATGTTGGTCAGGGCCTCCTGCGCGATGCGCATGACGTCGATGGCCACCGCCTCCGGCAACTGCCCCGTGTCCTCGTTGAGCATCGTGTAGCATTGCAGGCCGCTGCGGGCGCCGAACTCGGCGACCTGCGCCTCGATGGCCGCGGGCAGCGTCATGTCGGCCAGAAGCGTCGGCCTGAGCCGGGAGGTGACCCGCTGCACGGTGGCGGTCAGGCCGTTTACGATCGCGTACATCGCCGCGACCCGCTCGTGCAGGTCCCCTCTCTCGCCGGGAAGCTTGCGCCTGAGCCATTCGAGGTCGAGCTTCAGTGCGGTGACGTCCTGTCCGATGTCGTCGTGGATGTCGCGTCCGATCGCCAGCCGCTCCTGCTCCTGCACCGTCTGCAGGTGGGAGGTCAGGGCGTGCAGTTTCGTGTTCAGCTCCTGCAGCTTCATGTTGGAGCGGTGCTGCTCGGTGACGTCCTTGGCGAAGACCGAGATGCCGAACACCGTCCCTTCGTGCTCCAGCAGGTGGAAGCTCAGCATCAGCACCTTGGGAGCGGCGTGGCTCCAGTAGGCGGTGCTCAGGGAGCCGGCGACCAGGGTGCGCTGATAGAAACTGTGCCAGGTCTCGACGAAGACCCGGTCGTCGAAGAGGTCTTCGGGGCGCATCCCCAGGGCAAGCGAGATGCCGGACAGGGCGAAATGCTCCTTGAGGCTGTGGTTGAAGTAGGTAAGCCCGAAGGAATCCGGATCGACCGTCCAGATCAGGTCGGCGGTACTGTTGACGATCCCCCGCAGCAGGACCTGCGATTCGGCCAGCGACCGTTCGGTCCGCTTGCGCTCGGTGATGTCGACTACCGCCCCGATCAGGCCGGCGATCTCCCCGGTTGCGGCCAGAAACGGCGTCAGGCCCACCAGCCAGTCGCGCTCGCCGAGCTCCCTGTCGGCCACCCCGTGCACCTCGACGTTGAGCAGCGATTCTCCCCGTTCCAGGACGGGGCGGTGCAAATCGCGCACCGCGTCGGCGAGTTCGGGGACCACCTCCCAGACGCCGCGGCCGTAGTGCTCCTCCTGCGCGCAACCGTTTATCTCGGCCATCCGCCGGTTGACGTGCAGGAAGCGGCTTTGGCGATCGACCAGGAACAAGCCGACCGGCACGCTCTGGTTCAGCTGTTCCAGCTCGTAGAGCTTCCTGACCAGCTCTTCGCGGGAGGCTCCCCGTTCGGTGACGTCGCTGCAGGAAACCAAAAGGCTCTCTTCCAAGAGGCTTGCCGAGAGTTCCACCAGCCGTCGTCCGCCGTCCCGGCGGATGACGTGGCACTCGATCGGCCCCATCCCCACTGCGAGCTTCCTGGCCCGGGCCAGGGCGAAATTCCAGTTGGAGCGCGCCCACAGGCGGTAGCCCGGCTCCGGGAAGGCCAGTTCCCAGAAAGAGTCCGGGGCGGGGAAGTCGTTAAGCCCGTAGCCGAAGAGCGCGGTGAACCGGTGATTGGCGTACCGCAGCGTGCCGTCGAAGGCGATCTCGAAGATGGCCACCGGCGCGACGTCCAGCAGCGTGCGATACCGGTCGTTTGATGCGCTCAGAAACTGCTCCTTGGCCGGCGGCGAACTCGGGGAAATGTGTCGATGTCAAAAAACACATGTAAAAACGCTTATCTTCCGTCAACCTTAATACAATACAAGCGTACAAGGTTTCAAATAGAATATTGGACGGCACTTCGGCGAAAAGCGTTAAAAAAATTAACACGCCGGCACCGGGACAACGGAAATTCAAGGGGTTAGGGCGGGAGGATAAATGTTAACTTTTTTAACACGATGGAAACCGGTCCGGAGGGAAGTGTACGGAACTACGGGATATTATGGGGTTTTGCGGACGACGCCGGCAGGATACATTATTTTACACCAATAAACGCCAAAGACGGCCGGACTATTCGTTGTGGCGATGCAAATCATCGTCCTTCGCAATTGCGGCAAACTTATAGTGCAAAATGGGAAACTATCCGCCTCCAAACCATCCTCTTTCCGGCGGGCTCGTCACAGCCCGCCCCGCCGGGTCCTGCCACAACCGCGCCCTCACCAGCTGGTCGGCTTTCCTCACGTCGGTCACCGGGGGACGTTCCGCCCTGAAAGGGAGTTTCGTGGGGACGATGACGCCGAGCACGGTCAAGAGCAGGACCACCCCGGCCGAAGAAACGATGAGCGATTTGTTGTTTCCCTCGTTCATGACAAAGCACCTCTTCCCGTACTCCCTGCCTTCCGGTCGCAAGCGGCAAAGGCCTCAGCGGCTCTTGCGGAAAACTCCCGGGAAACACTCCCCGACGTGAACGGCGCCGAAATAGACCAGTACCGCCACCAGCGCGCCGCAAAGAATCACAAGCGCGAGCGCGATCATCCTGAGCAGACGCCGCCACCAGAGCTTCTCCCTGGCTATACTTGCCGGTCTCAGCCACTGCAGGAGCGGCCGCCTGGACATGTAATTGCCGAGGGTGAGGATCGCTCCGTCCGCGAGCAGGGTCAAAAGGAACAGTTTGACGGCGAGATCGCGGAGCGCTCCCTTGGAATCGAGGAACAATCCGCCGACGAACAAGACGACCTCCGCCAGGTAGAGCAGGAACAGCCAGTGCCGCACCAGGAGGTTCCAGAGCGATTGCGGCACCGAAACCTCCACCAGCCCCCAGAAAATCCTGCCGATGCGAACGACGTAGCCTGCATATTTTTTACCGGCGCCGTACTTCTCGGTGAGCCCCTCGAGCATCCGCCCGACCACCGTGGTGGCGCGCGCCACCGTCCGTAAGGTCTCCTCCGGAGGGAGCTGGCTCAGCACCTTGAAGCGCTCATGGTAAAGGTTTAACAGCTGCGCCGGGTCGATCAGGCGCCCCAGCTTGGCGCGCTCGGCGGGAGCCGCATGCCCCGTCAGGTTGGCGACGAAGGCGCGCAGCGCCGCAGGGTTACTCAGGCCGCTCTTGGTCCGCATCATCGATTCGGCGAGCAGTTCGTACTTTTCGTCGTCCCCCATGGCCGGGGTCCCGACTGCCGTCTCCAACGCCTCGCAGACGATCATCCCGTGCGCCTCCCCGACGAGGGCCTCCAGGTCGGGGTGGCCCGGCAGCATGGTCTGGATCAGTCGTTCGGCAGCGTCCAGGCGGCCCCACAGGATGTCGCTTTCGCGCCAGCGCTTCTCCATGAAGGCACCGAAGTGGCAAAGCGAGGTCCCCGCCAGCTTCAGGCAATCGGCCTTGGACTCGTCGATCAGCGCCGTGGCGTCCTCGGGGCTGATCCGGACGATTTCGACGTTGTCCACCTCCCCCATGCCCGTCTCGTAGAGGATCGGATAGGTGATCATGTCGAAGAGGTCGTAATTGAGGTAGTAGTAGCCGAGCGAATCCCTGCCGAGCGAGCGCGGGTCCTGCCGATTCTCTTCGATGCCGAGCGCCTCGCGGCAGGCGGCGTCCGCCTTGCCGACGGCCGACGTGACGAGCTCGCGGAAGGTACGGGCGATGCCGTCCAGCATTTCGGCCACCGCGGTCTTTCGGGATCCGTCCAGGCCTTCGAAAAATGCCCGGGCGCGCGCCTCGCACAGGTCGAGGAACTTCTGAGAGGGTTCGGCGCCGCCTCCGGGGGAAGGCTGCCCCGCACCCGGTGCGCCGGACCCGCTACGTCCCAGGATCGCGTCCAGATCCTGCCAGGAGATGGTGCCTTTTTGAAGGTGCGGCAACAGCGGGCTCTCGGTTGCCGACCTCAGTTTTCGGCTCAAGCCTTTCAGCGCCTGCCAATTCCGGTTCACCACACCCTTGACGCGCCGCATTTCCCCGCGCGAGTCGTCATCGCGGAGAAACGACGCATCCAGCTTCTCACGCAGGAACGCCAGCTGGCGCATCGGATAGCAAAGGTCGAAATCCAATACGAAGGCATTCACAGATTCTCGGCCGTCGACGCAAGTCACCGTGCCGCAGGGCTGGCCGGTGAAGTTCGCGTCCCTCCAGACCCGCACCAGACAGCGCAGCGCGATCAGATAGTCCGATCTCTCGTCCAGGCCGAGGACCCGGGCAATAGTTTCCGCCAACTCGTCGGTGACGGAGGAGATCAACAGGCGGTGGTAGGCCATGTAACCCCGCCCGCGCATTTCCATCAATTCGCCCATCCCCATCTTGGCCCAGACCCGATCCTCGATGTAGGCCGACTCCACCCTCCCATCCTCTTCGTCGCGCTCCAGGCCGTTCAGTATCCTCTCGATCCGCGCGAGGAGACGGTTACGCTCCAGCACGCGCTGCAGGTCCTCCCTGATCGTTTCGTAGCGCGGCAGGGTCAAAAGGCATGCCGCCACGTTCCGGATCACGTCCGGCCGCAGCGGGCTTCCCTGCGTCAGCTCCGGGTGCTCCGGGGAAGGCTCGATGAAGATCAGCTTCCGATCGACAGGGACGTCGGCCTGGCGGCTGGCCAGGGCCTCGATCGCATAGCTGAAAGGTTTGTTGTCGAGGTAGCCGCCGTCGCCGAAGGAGCGGTCGGGGAACTTTACTTCGCTCAGCACCTCCGGCGGCAGATTTGTATAGTCGCGATAGAACCGGGTCCAGGCCGCGCTGCCGGATTTGAAGACGGAATCGCGATACTCCGGGAAGACAGAGAGCGCGGGATCGATGTCCGAGAGTTTCATCGGCTCAAATGCGAAGGGAAAGGAAGAGGTACAGCGGGCGGCGAAGGCCAGGAAGGGGTTTTTGGTGAAGTCGAAATCGTTGTGGGGGGCGCTCCATTCGTCCCCGTAGGCCGAATACCCGAAGTGGAAGACGTTCCTGTGGCGCCGCTCGAAAACCACCCGGTCCGCT
>Ga0209415_10011717_pt1 | contig 14719 bp, 15 predicted proteins | sample PeaSoiSIISIP2007_FD_187696 | JGI IMG/M metagenome (GOLD analysis project Ga0209415, IMG submission 187696) | Peat soil microbial communities from Weissenstadt, Germany - SII-SIP-2007 (SPAdes) (version 2) | ecosystem: Environmental > Terrestrial > Soil > Wetlands > Peat | place: Germany...
GAGGCTCGCGCCGGGCAGGCGGCTCAGGACCTCGTAGGGCCCGATCGCGTCGAGCGCGGTGAGGCGGTCGTAGAGGACGATCGCGATGTTCATGGCTGTCTCCTTGTGTGGTGGCTCTGCCGGGTCATGGGTCGGGACGGGGGCCGGGCCGGCGGCGGCGCTCAGGCGGCTGCGCGCGCGTCGCCAGCACGGGCGTTGAAGCGGCGCCGATACTCCGCGGGGGCCACGGCGAGGGCACGCAGGAACGAGCGGCGCATCGTCTCGGGGGTGCCGAATCCGCACGCCGTCGCGATCGAGGACACCGGCTCGAGCGTGTCCTCCAGGCGCCGGCGGGCGGCCTCGAGGCGCACACGCTCGACGTAGCGTCCTGGCGTGATACCCGTCTCGGCGGCGAACGCGCGCGCGAAGTGGCGCGGGCTCATATGTGCGCGCGCGGCCATCGCGTCCACCGAGTGGTCGCCGGCGACGTCCTCGAGCACGAGCCGCTGCACCTCGCGCAGGGGCTCGCGGCCGGGCTGCTGCGCGGCGAGCGTCGCGCTGAACTGCGACTGATTGCCCGGGCGGCGCACGAACAGCACCAGATGCCGTGCGATCAGCAGCGCGGTCTCGCGGTCGAGGTCCTCCTCGACGAGGGCGAGCGCGAGGTCCATGCCTGCGGTGACCCCGGCGGACGTCCAGATGCGCCCGTCGCGAACGAAGATCGGCTCAGCGTCCACGAACACCTCGGGGTGTCGCCGCGCCAGCTCCGCGGCCGCGGACCAGTGCGTGGTCGCGCGGCGGCCGCGAAGAAGCCCGGCCGCAGCGAGCAGGAACGCCCCCGTGCACACCGAGGCGGTCCTGCGCGCGCTGCGTGACGCCGCCGCGATCCACTCGATCGTGGGGCGATCATCTTCGAGCCGTGCGTGGCCGGAACCGCCGGGAACGAGCAGGGTGTCCAGCCGCGACGGTGCCTGCGTGAGTCGGGCGTGCGGCACGATCGACAGGCCGCTGCTGGTCTGCAGCGGGCCCGCGTCGGCTGCCACGAGTCGCACCTCGTATCGGCGTCCGGCACGGCCGCTGGCGCGCAGCGCCCGGTTGGCGCCCTCGAACACCTCCAGCGGGCCCGTCACATCGAGGCTCTGTACGCCGGGGTAAACGAGAATCGCCACTTGGCGGGGATCTTGCGGGCGGCTCATGGCCACGATCATCGCTCAACCCGGCTCTGTCTGCAAGGACCGCTTTCCCACCTTTCCTGCCATGCCGCGCGCCACGGGCGGGAGCCGGGTTTGCTCTGGCCGGGCGGCCGCGGACTGCATTGGCGCGGAGCGGTTTACGATGGCGGCGTGGAGGAGTACGAGTACGAGGAGCCGGAGCACGCCGACGAGGGGGATCCCGACGCGCTGAGCGCAGCTCCCGGTCGCGTGGCGAGCATCGTCGGCGCCGCCGAACGGGCGGCGGCGCAGCTGCGCGAGCAGGCCGAGACGCGCGCACGCGAGCGCATCGCCGAGGCCGACCGCGCGGCCGACATTCGCGTCCGGGCCGCCGAGGAGGAGGCCGAGGAGGTGCTCTCCGCGGCGCGCACCCAGGCCGAGACGACGAGGAACGACGCGCTCGCCACGGTCACCGGCCTGCACAACGAGGCCGAGCACACCCGTGAAGAAGCCGCGGCGATGCTGCAGGAGGCGCGCGAGGACTCCCACCGCCTGATCAGCGACGCGCGCGCCGAATCCGAGCAGGCGCGCACGGAGGCCCGGGCTGCGGCCGAGCAGATTCGCGCCCACGCGCACGCCGAGTCCCAGCAGGTGCGCGCGAAGGCCAACGAGGAATCCGACGCGCTGCTCGCCTCCGCGCAGGCGGAGTCCGCGCGACTGCTCACCGACGCGCGTACCGAGGGCGAGCGGATCACCCGTGAGGCCCACGAAGCGAACGAGCGCCTGCTGCTCGCGCGCCGCGAGGAGCTCGCGCACCTGCACAAGCAGGCAGAGGAGCAGGCGCGCGAGATCAAGGCGCACGCGCGCGCTGAGGCCCGCGACATCACCAGCGAGGCACACGTCGTCGCCCGCGAGGTGCTCGCCGACGGCACCGAGATCTCCCGCAACCTGCGCGAGCTCTCAACGTCGCTTCGCAACAACGCCGAGCGCCTGCTGCGCGACGTGCGCCTGGCCCACGGCGGCATGACTGCCCGTCTCGACCAGTCCGCTCCCGAGGCCGGCGGGACGACCCGCGAGGACTCAGCGCGCGGCTCGACCGCGCGCGCCCGCGGCCAGGAGGGCTCCAGCGAGGACCTCGACGTCCCCGAGTTCATGCCGCGGCCGTAGGCGGGGGCGGGCGCCTGCCGGCGGGCGGTCACGGCCGTGGTTGCCGGAGATCGCACGCACGCAGTGGTTGCGACGGAGTTGTCACGAACTCGTCGATGAATCGGCACATTTGTGCGTCACAGGTCAGCATTGGACGGCTAGCGTGAGCGACAATGCCAGCGCTCACCACCTCGCAAAAGGGAGCGGCCGCGGAGGCAGAGGTGACCGCTGGGCTATGCGCCTAGGGCTCGTTGTGCTGCGCCCGCTCGGGGACGGAGGCAGGTACGACCTGGCGATCGACATCGGCACGCGCCTGCTGCGCGTCCAGTGCAAGTGGGCATCGCGACGCGGCGCCGTCGTGAGCGTCCGCACGATCACGAGTCGACACACGCCGAGGGGCTACTTGCGCAGCACCTACTCAGCCGAGGAGATCGATGCGATCGCCGCCTTCGCGGCCGACACCGAGCGCTGTTATCTCATCCCGATCGACGACGTGGCGGGCCAGGCTGCGGTCTCGCTGCGGCTCGGTCCGACGCGTAACAACCAGGCACTCGGCGTCCGCTGGGCCTCCGACTACGAGCTCGCCGAGTCGCTGCGAAGAATCGGGGGTGCGCCCGCGAGCGCGACCGCTGCGGAGCCCTCGGGTCCTGGCCGGTAGCATGATGGGTCTTGGGGCTATAGCTCAGCTGGGAGAGCGCCGCCATGGCATGGCGGAGGTCGTCGGTTCGAGCCCGACTAGCTCCATTGACCTCCTTTCGCTTGTGGTCGGAAGCGGGCGCGGGCGCGCGACCAGCAGGCGCCTGGCACCGTCCAGGGCAGTAGTGGAGCAGTTGCTCGAAACCCAGCGGTCGGGCTCTGCGGCCCGCTTATGGTCGTGCCTCGAGGATCAGGTTGAACGGTGTCTCGGTCGCGCGGCGGACGCGGGCAAATCCCCCCTGTTCGAGAACCTCGGTGAGCCGCGCCTCGCCGGCCTGTGCTCCCAGCGCGAGGCCAACCTCTTGAGACAGCGACGCCGGGGTGCAGATCAAGGTTGAGGCGCCGTAGAAGACGCGCCCCACCGGGTTGAGGTTCTCCTCGACGCGGTCGTTCGCGAACGGCTCGACGATCATCCACGTCCCATCGGGTGCCAACGTTGTTAGAACGTGCGCCGCGGCGCCTACCGGGTCGCCCATGTCGTGCAGGCAGTCAAACACGCACACCAGGTCGTAGCCGTGGCCGGGATATTCCTTTGCCGCGTCTGTCGCGAACGTGATCCGATCGTCGACGCCCGCTTCCTTGGCCGCCTCGTGCGCGCGCTCGATCGACGGTGCGTGGTAGTCGAAGCCGAAGAATTCGGAGTTGGGGAACGCCTCGGCCATGATGATCGTTGACGCTCCGTGGCCGCAGCCGACATCGGCGACCTTGGCACCGCGTTCGAGCTTCTCCTGCACCCCATCCAGAGCCGGAATCCACTCGCCGACCAGGTGGGCGCGGTAGCCGGGCCTGAAGAACCGCTCGGTCCCCCGGAAGAGCCGGTGATCGTGCTCGTGCCAACCCATCCCCTCGCCGCTACGGAAGGCCTCGAGAATCTGATCTTCGTCGGCGTACAACGACGCGACCGAGTCGTAGACGCCCAGGATGTAGAACGGGCTCTCTTCGTCGGCGAGTGCGAGCGCGTGCTCATCCGGCAGCGTGTAGCGGTCACTCGCAGGGTCGTAGGTGACGTAGCCGCCAGCCGCCTGGTTTCCAAGCCACTCGCGAACGTAGCGCTCAGCCGCACCAGAACGCTCCGCCACCTCCTGCGAGGTCAGCGGCCCGGCATGGGCCATCGCTTTGTACAGGCCGAGCTTCTCGCCGATCAACATGAGCGGCGCGCTGATGATCGCCCCCATGTCGGTTACCGCCTGCCCCATAAAGGCTTCGAGCTTGGCCCCGTCAATCTCTGTCGCGCTCATTAGCGCCTCCCGTGTAGGACGTGAGACGGCCGCTGAAAAAAGGCCGTCGTGTGAGGTATCCGGGCGGAGCGTAAACCCGCGGCGCGAGGCTATGTGTGGCATGCGGCACAAAGCTCACGAGCGTCGAGGGTGCGTATCCGGCCCGGCCGATCCTGCGCCAGGCCACGCACGCTCCAGCGCCGCGGCGCCTCAGCCGCTCGTCAGCACACCCAGGAGGTCCGACTCCCGCCCGTGCTCCTCGCGGGGCGCGAACACCTCCGTGCGGTCCCGGCCGCCGCGCTTGGCGTGGTAGAGCGCGATGTCGGCCCGTCCGTGCACCTCCTGGATGGTGTCCGGGGCGACGGCCGCGTGCACTCCGGCGCTCGCACGCACGGTGGGAAGGTTGGCGCCGTCGTCCGCCGCGAGCGCCGCGCGAACCCGCTCGGCCAGCGACCGCGCGGCCGACGAGTCGCCGCCGGAGAGCAACACGACGAACTCCTCGCCGCCGAAGCGCGCCACGACATCCACCTCTCGACTCTCGGCCGCCAGCAGCGCGCCCATCCGCACAAGCACGCGGTCGCCGACGTCGTGGCCCCATTCGTCGTTGATCCGCTTGAAGTGATCGATGTCGAACGTCGCGATCGCGAGCCAGCCCCGCTCGCGCCTGGCGCGGGCGAGCTCGGGAGCGGCTCGCTCCTGAAAGCCGCGGCGGTTGAGAAGCCCCGTGAGCGCGTCCACACGCGCCTCGTCGGCGAGCTCCCCGAGCAGCCGCGCGTTGCGGTCGACGAGCATGAGCACGATCACCGCCACCGTGCACACCGGGATCATCACCTCCATCCAGCGCCCCGGATGGCTGGCGGCGGCGGGCAGCGTGAGGAGCACCGCGCCGTGCGCGACCCCGATGCACGCGACGATCGCGATCGCGCCGCGGCGGCCGAAGAAGAACGAGGTCCACAGCACCGGCCATAGGTAGAGCATCGCCGCATCGCCCGCCGTGGGCGCCCCGACGAGCGCCTGCGCGATCAGCGCCACCCCGATCGGCCCGAGCGCGGCCAGCGACCAGCGGGGCAGCCGCGGCCCGACCGTCAGCAGCGCGGCCACGACCACGGCGGCGGCGGACACGGCGCCAACGTCGAGCGGTGGGTCGCCGGGGATGGACCCGGTGATCAGTTCGTCGAGTGCGGCACCGCCGTACATGGCGGCGGCGCTGTACGCCATCAGCTTCTTGTTGCCCGAAAGGCCCTCAGGTCGAGCACTCACACCGAAGATATCGGTGCCAATCGCCGCCAACGAGAGAGCAGCCCGAGATCGGTCGCGCTCGATCCACCGCGGCGGGGACTCGATGCGCGGGTCTAGCCGCCTGAGCGGTCGTAGCGCTCCTGCTCGCTGATCGTCCTCTCCGCCCAGGGGATCGCTTGCAGCCGCGCGTCGGGAATCGGCTCGCCGCTCTCGACGGACAGGCCGAACGTGCCCAGCTCGAGCCGCGATTCGGCTCGCTCGATCGCTGCCAGCTCCTGGCGCAGCCGCTCGGATAGGCCAGCGCCGAGCTCCGCGTCGAGCAGGTCGGGCGCGACGTCGCCCGGGTCAAACGGATCGACCTCGTCCGCGCGTTCGGATTGGTCGAGATCGCTGAGCGCGCGCTCGAGCCGCGCCCGCTCCCGGGTCAGCAACTCACGCGCGCGCTCCTGCTCCATCGCCCCAGTATGCACCACGCGCGACACACACCGCCGAGCGTCGCGCTGGCGAGGTGCCGCTCGTGCCGCCAGATCACCTGAGCCGGCGCTCGCAGCAGCGTCAGGCCGGCGTGAGCACCCAGACGGTGAGCCGTTCGCCGGCGAAGCCGCGCTTCGCAAACGAGCCCACCACGTAGGTCCTCCCGCCCACCGTCGCACAGCCGGACGACGGCAGCGCGACCATCGCGGCGGCCGCCAGCGTGGTGCGCATGCGCCCGGAGGAGCTGCGCACGACCACGTCGGCGTGGATCAGCTTGTGCACGAGCTTGTCGAAGCCGATCACGTCCTGCACCGTGATCTGCAGGCGACCCAGGCGTGCACCGCCCGGGCCGCGCAAGGTGAGGCCTGCGCCGCCCACGTCGAAGGAGCTGGGGTTGGCGTCGACGAGCACGTGACCGCCGCCCAGCACCCTGATCCGAACCACGTGCCTGACGAGCTGGCGGTTGGCCGCGGCCAGCGCTGCGGTCAGGTCGTGGGCGCCGAGCGCCTGCACGAAGACCGCGTCGGCCGCGATCCGCCGCAGATCGCGATGGATGACTTCGCCTTCGGCCTCGAGCAGGAAGCGCTGTTCCGCGCCGACGAGCGCCGCTCCGGCGCGCGCGGCGGCGAGCGGGCGCGGGCACAGCGACGGGCCGACGCTCGCGCTCGCGACCACCGGCGTGCGCGGCCTCGCCGGCGAGGAGTCGGGGTCCGCCCAGGCCGCCAGGCCGATCCCGATACCGACGAGCGCCGCGAGGGTGCCTCCGCCGAGCAGACGGCGGCCGCTGCGGCGTGAGGAGCTGCCGGTCGTCATCGACGCCCAGACTCTCCGCAGGGCCTAACGGACAGCCAAAGACGCCGTGAGAATCGCCTTAGCCTGATCTGCGCCGGATCGACCCCCGCGGCCCTCAGGGCTGGCTGACGAGCGTCGCGGTTCCAGGTACCTCCCCCACCCGCGTCATGCGCGCGAGCGCTTCGGGCTGGTGCTTGAGATAGGCGTCCAGGAACGCGAGCGTCACGCCCTCCACGATCGACAGCTGAGGCTGCTGGTAGGTGTAGGGAGGCAGGTGTTCGGCGCCGAGCAGCTGCAGCAGGTACTTCGGGCGGCCGGCCGCTTCGAAGAACGTTTCGGTCATGCCCGGCGGGTTGACCGTGTCGGCCGTTCCCTGCGCGGCGAGCAGCGGCGGTCCTCCGCTCGGGAACGTGAAGCTCCCCTCGGCCGGTATCTCCGCGCCGGAGAGGATCACCGCGGCGTCCACGCGGCTATCGCGGAAGCGACTGTCGTAGGCCACCGCGAGCGCCGTGTCGCCCCCGTCGGACTGGCCGCTGACGGCAATCTCGCTCGGATCGACGACCCCGGCGAGCGGCCCCGTGCCGGCGGAGCCCGCTTCGAGCAGCTGCGTGATCACGAAGCGAATGTCCGCCGGCTGGTTGGTCAGGTCCGACTCGTTCGGCCCGCCCGGGGCATCGGCGTTCTCCAGCGGGAAAGCCGGCGCGGCGACCACGTAGCCGGCGCGCGCCCACGACTGCAGCAGGCGCGAGTAGATGCCCGGCGTGACCGCGAAGCCGTGCCCGAACACCACGAGCGGGAAGGGACCCTGGCCCGTGAGCGCGGGAGCGTTCCGCAGATCGGTCGCGCCCGCAGGCCCCTGCGCCGGGTAGCGGACGTAGGTGACGAGCGTGCGCGGCTCGCTGCCGCCTTCGGGCAGCTGCATCGTGCGGCTGTTGTCCACCAGCCGCAGCACCCGCAGGCCGACGGCGAAGGGAGCGTGTGCTGCCGCCGGACTGGGCGCCGCGCCTTCCTGTGTGCCGGTCGATCTCGCCGCCGCCGTCGAGGTCCTGACCGCGCGCCGATGGGAGCTGCTGCCGCCGGCGCCCGCCACGATCAGCGCGACGGCCGCACCGAGCGCAGCCAGGAGCCCTGCGGCCGCCAGGCGCTGGCGGCGGATTGCGCGCCGCCGCCGCTCGCGATCCGCTCGCGGCCCGCCGTCGCCGCGACCAGCCCGCGCGGCGGACGCTCGGGGGCGCGTTCGGTCGGTCGGTTCGGGTCTGCGTGGGGGGGGTGCGGGCACGAAACCTCGCGACGGTCGTTAGAGAACTCTCACCGCCAACATGGGCAGGATCGTGTGACCGCGTGGTTAGGTAAACGGTATCCAACCGCCCGGCACAGGTATCCAAGCGCCCGCCCCCTGCCCACCCAGCACCGTCGCGCAGCCCGTCGCGCAGCCGACCGCGCGCGCCGGCGCCGCCCCCGCGCGCGAGCGCGCGAGCGCGCGTCGCAGGCGACCGCGCTGGCTGAGCTCGAAGAACTGGGACGAGCACGTCGATGATCTCGAGCAGATGGCCGCCAGCCCGGGTTTCGTGGCTCTGCGCGAGGAGATATTGCGGGCGGCTGCACTGGACCCAGGCGACCACGTGCTCGACGTCGGCGCCGGCACCGGCCTGCTGGCGATCGCGGCCGCGCGCGAGGTGGCCCGCGTCAGCGCCCTGGACGTCTCGCCGGCGATGTGCGACCACCTGCAGGCCAAGCTGGAGTGCCTGGGCATCTCCAACACGGAAGTGATCACGAGCAACGCAACGAGCCTCCCGCTGTCCGACGGCTCGGTCGACGTGGTCGTCTCCAACTACTGCTTCCATCATCTCAGCGACGCCGAGAAGGGGCTCGCACTCGCGGAGATCAGGCGCGTCCTGCGCCCGCACGGCCGGCTCGTGTTCGGCGACATGATGTTCCGCTTGAGCGTGAGCTCCCACCGCGACCGGGAGGTGATCGCGCTGCTGGTGAGGAAGATCATCCGGCACGGTCCGGCCGGCGCGCTGAGGCTGGCCAGGAACGCCGCGCGCATTCTCGCCGGTCGCTGGGAGCACCCGGCGAGCGTGCAGTGGTGGCAGCAGGAGCTGCAGCGGGCCGGGTTCGAAGAGGTCGCTGTCCGCGCTCTCGCTCACGAGGGCGGGATCGCATCGGCGTGCCAGCCGGGCACGCCCGCTGCCTAGCGCGCCCGTACGCGCCACGCGACGGGATCGGCCGGCGGCCACGACGGAGAGCGCAGCGTGTTCGCTAGACTGCCCCGGCCTCGCAGCCGGCGCGGCGGCAGTCGCAGGGATGGCCGAGGAGAGACCGGATGACTCACGCGCGCGGGAAGGTTCAGTAGTGCTCCATATCGCCACGGTGCATTTCGCCTCCCCACGCTGGATCGAGATCCAGACGCGACACCTGCGCGAGCACATCCCCGTGCCCTACATGACCTGGACCTCGCTGCAGGGGATCGACCGCTCCTACGAGGCGCACTTCGACCGCGTCATCGACCAGGCCGGCATCCACCCCGGCAAGCTCAACAACCTGGCCGTGGAGATCGGCAGCGAGGCCGACGACGAGGATCTGCTGATGTTCCTCGACGGCGACGCCTTCCCGATCGCCAATCCGATGCCGCTGATCGAGCAGGGCCTCTCGCGCGCGCCGCTGGTGGCGGTCCGCCGCGCCGAGAACGGCGGAGACGAACAACCGCATCCCTGCTTCTGCGTGACGACCGTGAAGACCTGGCGCGAGCTGCCCGGCGACTGGTCGCCCGGGCACAAGTGGAAGCTCGCCGACGGGACTCGCGCCACCGACATCGGCGGCAATCTGCTGCGCGTGCTCGAGCTGACCAACACGCCCTGGGTGGATGTGCTGCGTAGCAACCGCGCGCACATCGACCCGCTCTTCTTCGCGATCTACGGCGGGGTGATCTATCACCATGGAGCAGGCTTTCGCCGCGGCGGACCCTCGCGCGGGTTCTACGACGCGCGGCCCAAGCCGCTGCCGCTGCCGCGTACGCCGCTGCTGCGCGGCGTGACCGCGCAGATCGAAAAGGTGCGGCTGCTGCCGTGGCGGCTGCGGACTCGTGTGCCGCAGATGCTCGAGTCCAAACGCGTGTTCGAAAAGATCGAGCGCGGCGACAGCGACTGGCAGGCCTACATCAGCTAGCCCGCCCGCGGAGGCTCGCGCCCGCGCGTTGCGCGGGGGGCTGCGGACCGGTGCGCAATCATCCCCGCGATGGGACTGCTGGCCACAAAGCTCCTGCTCGCCCCGAGCTTCGTGGTGGGCGCCTCGCTCGCCGCGCGCCGCTTCGGACCGCGCGTCGGCGGCCTGATCGCGGGGCTGCCGGTCGTCGCCGGCCCGATCCTGCTGGCCTACGCGCTCGCCCACGGCAGCGCGTTCGCCGCGGGCGCGGCCGTCGGCACGCTGCTCGGCCTCGTGTCCCTGATCGCTTTCGTGGTCGTCTACGCGCGCCTGGCGGGCCGCGTGTTCTGGGCCGCGAGCATGCTCGCGGGCTGGCTTGCCTTCGCCGTGGCCACCGCGCTGTTCAGCGCGCTGAGACTGCCGGCTGGGGCGGCGTTGGCGATCGCGGCGGCCGGGCTGCTGCTGGGCCTGCTGCTCACGCCGCGGGCGAACCCGGACGCGCGCTCGGCGGGCGCCGCGCCGCGTTGGGACCTGCCGATGCGCGCCGCGTGCGCGCTCGCTCTGGTGCTCACGCTGACCGCGGTGGCCGGCTGGCTCGGCCCGCGCCTGAGCGGCCTGCTCGCGCCCTTCCCGATCATCGCCACGGTGCTCGCCACGTTCACCCACGCCCAGCGCGGCCCGCAGGAGGTGCAGCGGCTGTTGCGCTGGCTGCTCGGCGGATATGGAGCGTTCGCGCTGTTCTGCTTCACGCTCGCCGTGTCGCTGCGGTCGCTCGGCATCGCCGCCGCGTTCGCGCTGGCGACACTCGTCGCGCTGCTCACCCAGGGCGCGATCCTCGCGCTGATGGCGCGCGTGCCTGCGCTCGCCCCTGCCCAGGTCGCGGGAGTCGGCGGCGCGGCGTCCACGCGCGGGCGCCCTTGAGCGGACCCGGCCCGGGGTTTGGGGCGCGCACCGGCGAGCGCCGGCCCTTCCCGCGGCAGCTCAGCTCGGGAGCTCGCCGCGCACCAGCTGGTGGCGGATGCGGTCGCGCAGTTCGGCGAAATGCAGCGCCTCGTATGCGATCAGCGCGGCCAGCAGCGCGGCCAGCAGCGCGAGCGTTGCGAGCGACGGTGGCTTCAGCTCGACCTCGACCAGCAGCATCGCGAGCAGCACTGCCGCGCACAGCAAACGCTGGCGGTTGAGCTTGTGGATGTTCCGCCACCTGAACGCCACGTGCGCGAGCAGGTACAGCGCCGCTCCCCCCAGCATCGCGGCGGCCGCCACGAGGCCGAGCGGATCGCCGACGTGGGCGAGCGTCTTTTTCAGGCCGACGGCCACGAGCGCGATGCCCGCCACCATCGGCAGGTGCAGGTAGGAGTAGGAGTCGCGGGCGATCTCGTTGCGCTCGCGCCCTGCGCTGGCTTTGATCAGGCGCCGTTCGGCGACGATCGCGACGATGTCGAAGTACAGCCACCAGAACGCCGCCGCGACGACCATGCCGAGCACGGCGGCCGCGACCACGCCGGCGTCGATCCCCGCGCTGGTGCCCGCGCCGATCGCCACGATCGACTCGCCCAGCGCGATGATGATGATCGCCCCGTGACGGTCGGCGAAGTGAGCCGGCATGAGCTTCCAGCCCTCGGCGCCGAACAGGAACGGCCCCCCCATGTCGAGCAGCAGCGCCAGGCCCCAGATCGCAAGCCGCCATGCGCTCGGCGCGAACGCCGCTGCGACCAGCAGGCCGGCTGCGATCGCGGTGCTGATCGCGAGCCCGAGCACCGACTGGCGCAGCGCCGTGTCGTCACGGCTGGCGAGCACGAACAGCGCGATGTGCGCCGCACGTACGACCGCGTACGCACACGCGAACAGCAGCGCCTGACCGGCGAAGGCCCCCGGAACGCACAGCGCTGCCACGAGCAGCGCGGCCATCGCCATGAACATCACGAGCCGCACCGCGCCCTCCTCCGGGTTGACCACGCTCGTCAGCCACGCGTAGCCCACCCAGGACCACCACAGCACGCCGAGCACGAGCAGCCCCTTCAGCACCCCTTCCCAGCTCGCATGCGCGGCCATCAGCGCGGTGCACTGGGTCAGCGCGAGCACGAACACGAGGTCGAAGAACAGCTCCAGCGAGGTGACCTGCTCGCCTTCTCGCAGCACCGCCGACAGGCGCGGCGAACGGTTCTGCGCCGTGGTGCTCATCCGAGCATGTTCGCAAGCCCGGCCCGCGCGGGGCGACTGCCTGCGCACGAACGCACGCGGCGCCGGCCGGCAGAGCCGACCGGCGCGCACGTTGGTGGTCGAGTCAGCTCCCGATCAGTGCAGTGACATGTTCGGCTCGCCCGCTGAGTTCAGCCCGGTGCTCGCGATCGAGCAGGTGCCGCCCTTGGGCGCGCCGGCGTTGTAGGCCTGGGTCAGGCAGTTGCGCAGCGCCAGCTGGCCCCAGTAGTTGGGGTGGATGTCTTCCTGGATCTCGTATGGCGGGAAGATCGCGGTGACCGTGCGGATCTGGTTGATCCACTCCGTCTTGTCGACCGCGCCCGCGTTCTGCCACGAGGACAGGCCCTTTTCCTCGAGCAGGCCCACGCCCTTCTCGCACAGCCGGCGCCCGTTGAACGCGCTCGAGAGCTCCATCGTCTTCACGTTCGCAAGGCCCGCCGCGCTGGCCGCGCCGAACACGGTGCTGTCGATCGTCGGCAGCATCTTTTCGTTGGCGTAGTTGGCGTCTTTGTTCCAGAAGCCGCAGCCGCCCACGGCCTGCCGGGTGTAGCCGCTCTGCGAGTAGCGGAAGCCGCTCCCGTTGGGGATCGGCGACGGGTAGTCCTGCACCACGATCGTGTACTGCGAGCTCGAGTAGCCCGCGTTCGTCATGGCCGTTGCCACGTTCTTGATCGCGCCCGTGATTTCGCCCTTCACCTTCGAGACGTTGCTCGAGCTGAAGTTGTTGGTGACCGAGCTTTCTTCGCTGCAGTAGGCAGGCCACCATTCGGGCGTGAGCAGCCAGTCCTCCACGCACGTCTGCACGATGCTCGCGAAGTTGAAGTTGTTGCCGCCGATCGACACCGCCACCAGCGTGACGTTGTGTGCCGCGGCGAAGTGCTGGAGCATCAGCGCCTGGCCTTCATGGCCGCCGGAGTTGTAGAAGTCGATGCCCGGCTTGAACAGGCCTTCGGTGCTGAAGCTCGAGGTCTTCGCCCCCGAGCAGGCGAGGTTCTCGCCGTTGACGCCGCCGCCGATGTAGACCTCGGCCGACTTGGACCGGTGGCAGCCTTCGATCGCTTCGCTACTGCCGTTGTCGTCATAGGCCGTCGGCCCGAGCGCGTCGATCCGCGACGAGCTTTCGTTGGTGTTCCCGGCCCACCGCCCGGCCTCGCCGGAGATGTAGGAGTCGCCGAGGCTGACCGTCCATGGGGTACCTGCTCCTGGCCCGTCAGCTCGCGCCACGGGCGCGAGCGCGCCGAGGCTGAGCAGTACGGCTGCCGCCGCCGCCACTGCGGCGAGCATCAGCGCCAGGTACGACGTCCTGCGATCTGCGGTCGAGCAGTTCATCTATCCCCTCCGTTCCCTCGCACCGCCCCTCAGCGGCGCTATCAGCGCGACACTAACGCGCCGCACGGCGAAGGGTCAACCCGCCGTCTCCCACCTGTTGACGGCCTGCTTCGGCGGCCGCCGACGCAGCCTCCGGAGGCCTCCCGGGCGGGCGGGGCGCTAGCCGCCCTCGCCCGCGGCGCGCGCCGTCACCACGCCCGCGGGCCGCGCGGGTGCCTCGCCCCAGAGCTGCTCCAAGCGGTAGAACTCGCGTGTCTCAGGGGTGAAGATGTGCACGACCACGTCGAGGTAGTCCATCAGTATCCAGCCCGTGTCGGGCGATCCCTCCACGCGCCGCGGGAACGTTCGGTGCTCATGCTTGAGCCCCTCGAGCACGCCGTCTTGGATGGCCTTGGCCTGCCGGCCGGTGTTGCCCGAGCAGATCAGGAAGTAGTCGGTGTAGCCGAGCACCCCGCGCAGGTCGAGCTCGACGATGTCGATCGCCTTCTTGTCGGCCGCGAGACGGGCGATCTCCCGCACGAGCTGCTGGGAGTCCATCAGCGCGCCTGCGCTCGCGCAGGCGCGCGGTAGAGGCCGTGCTCGGCGATGTAGCCGGCAACCGCGGGCCCGACGAGCTGCTCGATCGGCTCGCCCGCCGCGACCCTGCTGCGCACCTGCGAGGAGGACACCTGGACTTCGGGCATCTCTAGGAAGCGCACCGCGGGCGTGCCCGGCCCCGCGACCGCGCCGACCTCGCCGACGGCCGCGAGCACGGCGGCGCGGTCGGTGCCGGCGCGCGCGGCCACCGCGAGATCAGCCAGCGCAAGCAGCTGGCGCGGTTCACGCCAGGACGCAAGCGTGCTCGCGATGTCTGCTCCCACGATGAACGTCAGCTCAGCGTGCGGATGGCTGGCATGTACGGATCTCAGGCTATCCACGGTATAGGACGGGCCGCCGCGCTCGATCTCGAGCGCGCACACCTGCACCCCCGCGTGACCGCGCGCCGCGAGTCGGCACATCGCGAGCCGGTGCTCGGGACCGGGGTCCGGCTCGCCGGCCTTGTGCGGCGCGGTGTGGGCGGGGACTAGCAGCACCCGCTGAAGCGAGAGCGCCTCGCGGGCGTGGGCCGCGAGCTGCAGGTGCCCGAGGTGCGGCGGGTTGAACGTGCCGCCGAGGATGCCGATCGAGCACGCGCCCCGATCCGCGGCCGGCGGCTCAAGCGCGGACGTGGCCGTCGCCTTCGACCAGGTACTTGAACGTACACAGCTCGCGCAGACCGATCGGCCCTCGCGCATGGAGCTTCTGGGTGGAGTTGCCGATCTCGGCGCCCATCCCGAACTCGCCGCCGTCGGTGAAGCGCGTGGAGGCGTTCAC
>Ga0209415_10011718_pt1 | contig 14719 bp, 16 predicted proteins | sample PeaSoiSIISIP2007_FD_187696 | JGI IMG/M metagenome (GOLD analysis project Ga0209415, IMG submission 187696) | Peat soil microbial communities from Weissenstadt, Germany - SII-SIP-2007 (SPAdes) (version 2) | ecosystem: Environmental > Terrestrial > Soil > Wetlands > Peat | place: Germany...
AGGGCGGTAGCTCAATTGGTAGAGTTGCGGTCTCCAAAACCGTCGGTTGCAGGTTCGAGTCCTGTCCGCCCTGCCAGATTCTTGCGGTAAGAGAAACGATGAAATCGACGCCTAAAGGCCCCGGCACCCCGGCCCGGGCCGCCTCCACCAACCATCCGCGGGCCGGCCGGCCGGCTCCGACGGCGGCGCGTGCCCGGAACTCGCGTGCGGCGCAAGAGTTTTTCAGCGGCATCGTCTCGGAGATGCGCCGCGTTACCTGGCCCACGCGCGAAGAGTGGGTCGCCGCGACGATCCTCACGATCGTCCTGGTGGTCGGCGTCGGCGTCTTCACCTACGTCGTCGACCTCGCGTTCGGCGCGATCTTCAGTTTCCTCACGGGCGGAGCACGTTAATGGATCAGACTACGGTTGAGCACGTCGAGAGCGTCGACGACGCGGAGCCGGTGGACACCGCCGACGCGCTGGCGCCCGCGGCCGTCAAACCGAAGACGAACAAGAACTGGTTCGTCATCCACACCTACTCGGGCTATGAGAACAAGGTGAAGGCGAACCTCGAGCGCCGCATCCATTCGATGAACATGCAGGACAAGATCTTCCGCGTGCTCGTCCCGATGGAAGACGAAGTCGAGTTCAAGGACGGCAAGCGCAAGATCACCCCGAAGAAAGTCTTTCCGGGCTACGTGCTCGTCGAGATGGACATGGACGACGCGTCCTGGTACGTCGTGCGCAACACCAGCGGCGTCACCGGTTTCGTCGGCTCGCCCGGCTCGGGTGAGAAACCGGTCCCGCTGCAAGAAAAAGAAGTCAAGACGATCCTCAAGCAGATGGGCATCGAAACGCCCAAGCTCAAGATCGACTTCGCCAAGGGCGACCGCATCAAGGTCACCTCGGGGCCGTTCTTCGACTTCACCGGCATCGTCGACGACATCCAGCCGGAAAAAGAAAAGGTCCGCGCGCTCATCTCGATCTTCGGCCGCGAAACCCCGGTCGAACTCGAGTTCTACCAAATCGAAAAAGTCTAGGAAAAATTCAGGCGGTGGAGTCCGCCTCGCGCAAGCGAAACCGCCCTCGCGAGGGCCAATGACTCCTCTTTCAACCGGCAGCAGTGCTGCTTCTTAAAGAGGCGTCTTCGTGACCGTTTCGATTCCGCCGGATAATCTCTGGGCTTTCGCTGCGATCTGGATCGCGCTCGCGACGGCGGCGTCCTTCATTTCAATTCGGCTTGCGCTGGCGGCCGCAATGGTCGAGATCATCCTGGGGATGCTTGCCGGCAACCTCATCGGTCTTCGCTCGAACGCCTGGGTGGACTTCGTGGCGGGATTCGGCGCCATCATGCTGACGTTTCTCGCCGGCGCAGAGATCGAACCCGCCGTCTTGCGCAAACAACTGAAGCCGGCCGCCGTCATCGGCCTGCTGTCGTTCTTGCTGCCGTTCTCGGCCGCAATGGCGTTCGCACTGTTCGTCGTGCACTGGGACGCGGACGGCGCGAAAATCGCCGGTCTGGCGATGTCGACGACCTCGGTGGCCGTGGTGTACGCCGTCATGGTTGAATCGCGCCTTTCGGGTACCGACTTCGGGCAGCTGATCTTGGCTGCGTGCTTCATCACGGACCTCGGAACCGTCATCGGCTTGGGCTTGCTCTTTGCAAACTACAACGGTTGGCTGGTGGCGTTGATCGTCGCGATGGTTCTCGCGATCGCGTTCGTGCCGAAAATTCTGCCTGTCGCCTTTGCCAAGACCGCGCGCTTCGTCAGCGAGCCGGCGCTGCGGTTGCTCTTCTTGATCATCCTCACGCTGGCCGGTCTGGCCACGGCCGCGAAGAGCGAGGGGGTGCTGCCGGCGTATTTTCTCGGCCTGGCGTGCGCCGGCTTCCTCTTTGCGAATCGTGAAATAGCACGGCGGCTCCGCTCCATGACGATGGGCTTTCTCGCGCCGTTCTACTTCCTGAAGGCGGGAGCGCTCATTTCCTTTCCGGCTGCCGTTGCCGGGATCGGCCTCATCGCGGCGTTTTTTGCCGTCAAGGTCACCGCGAAGATCATCGGTGTCTTCCCGGCTGCACGGGCCTTTGGGCAACTTCCGCACCACGCGGGCTACACGACCTTGATGATGGCGACCGGGCTGACATTCGGCACGATCTCGAGCCTCTACGGCCTGACCCACCGCTACATCAATGAAGCCCAATACACGGCGCTGGTCACGGTGGTTATCCTTACGGCGGTCGTGCCCACCATCATCGCTCAGACGTTCTTGCACCCGAAGGAATTCGTCGATCCCGAAGCGTTAGGAGTCCCGTAAGATGAATGGAAGTTCGATGAATCAACGCAGCGCGGTGCTCACGCAAGGACGGGAGCGCGCGGGTGCGCGCGCGATGTTCAAAGCGATCGGGTTTTCGGATGAGGATCTCGCCAAACCGCTGGTCGGGATTGCGAATACCTGGATTGGGACGATGCCGTGCGGCTATAACCTGCGGGAACTTGCCGAACACGTCAAGGCCGGGATTCGGGAAGCCGGCGGCACGCCCATGGAGTTCAACACGATCGCGATCAGCGACGGGATCGCGATGGGCACCGAGGCGATGAAGGCCTCGCTCGTGAGCCGTGAGGTCATCGCCGACTCGATCGAGCTGGTCGGCCGTGGATATCTCTTCGACGCCATCGTCGCGCTCACGGCGTGCGACAAGACGACACCCGGGGCGGCAATGGCGCTGCTTCGGCTGAACGTGCCCGGGTTGATTTTGTACGGCGGTTCGATCGCGCCCGGCAAGTTGGATGGGCGCGACCTCACGGTCGTCGACGTCTATGAAGCCATCGGTGCGAACGCAGCCGGCAAGATCGACGACGCGACGCTGCGCGCGATCGAAGACCACGCTTGCCCGGGTGCCGGAGCGTGCGGCGGTCAGTACACGGCCAACACGATGGCGATGGCCATGGAATTCCTCGGGCTCTCGCCGGTGGGAAGTGCAAGCCCTGGTGCGGTCGATCCGCGCAAGGACGCGCAAGGACGGCGGGCGGGGCACATCGTGATGGAGATGCTGCGACGCGGCCTACGGCCGCGCGACTTAGTGACCCGCCGGTCGCTTGAAAATGCCATTGCGGCGGTCGCCGGGACCGGGGGATCGACGAACGGCGTCCTCCATCTCCTCGCGATCGCGCGTGAGGCGGACGTCCCGCTCGAACTGGAAGACTTCGATCGCATCAGCGATCGTACGCCGATCATTGCGGACCTGCGACCCGGCGGAACGCATGTCGCGCTCGACGTCGACCGGGCCGGCGGGATTCAGCTCATCGCAAAACGGCTGGTCGAGGCCGGACTCGTGCACGCCGATACGCTCACCCCTTCCGGGGAAACGCTCGGGCAGGCGGTAGCCACGGCCACCGAGACGCCGGGGCAACGCGTCATCTCGACCGCGCAACATCCGTTCAAGCCGCACGGTGGCCTCGTTATCTTGCGCGGCTCGATCGCGCCGGATGGTTCGGTCGTCAAGATGGCCGGTGGCGAACGAGCGTATCACCGCGGGCCGGCGCGCGTCTTCGAGCGCGAAGAGGACGCGATGGCGGCAATTCAGAGCGGTGCGATTGTCGCCGGTGATGTCGTCGTGATTCGCTACGAAGGTCCGAAAGGCGGTCCCGGGATGCGCGAGATGCTCGGCATCACCGGCGCGATCGTTGGAGCGGGGCTCGGCGAAAGCGTCGCGCTGGTGACGGACGGTCGATTCAGCGGGGGTACGCACGGTCTCATGGCCGGGCATGTCGCGCCTGAGGCGGCGGTCGGCGGTCCGATCGCGTTGCTGGAGTCCGGCGACACCATTACGATCGACATCGCAGCCCGGCGGCTGGACGTTGACGTGTCGCCTGAGGTTCTCGCGCAACGCCGGGCCCGCTGGAAGAAGCCGGAGCCGCGCTACCGGCGGGGCGTGTTCGCCAAGTACGTCGACAGCGTTTCGTCGGCTTCGGACGGTGCGATCACGTTTCGTCCCGAGCGGTAGCCTTGCTGGGTGGCTGCCCCTCGACAAGCTCGGGGTGACATGAGGGGACGCGCCGGCGGATGGTGGACGTAGCGGCTAAGCTAGGCTATAATTTGCGGGTTGTGCGCCGGTTGGCGTGCCGATCCGGAGGGCGACCCCGCTGCCGGACCGACTTAGGGGGCAGAACCGCGCAAGCGGCTCGTTAGGAGTTGAATAGTGGCTAAGAAAGTCGTCGGCAAGATCGGGTTGGCCTTGCCGGCCGGTAAAGCGACCCCGGCGCCGCCGGTGGGGCCCGCACTCGGGCCGTACTCGCTGAACATCATGGATTTCTGCAAGCAGTACAACGATCGTACTGCGAGCCAGCCCGGGATGATCATCCCGGTCGAGATCACGGTCTACGAGGACCGCACGTTCACGTTCATCACGAAGACGCCGCCGGCGTCGTTCTTGATCAAGCGCGCGCTGGGCATCGAGTCCGGCTCGAAAGAACCTAATCGCAATAAAGTCGGCAAGCTGACGGACGCGCAGCTGCGCGAGATCGCCACCACGAAGATGGCCGACCTCAACGCGAACGACATCGACCACGCCAAGCGCATCATCGCCGGCACCGCCCGCTCGATGGGGGTAGACGTACCGTGAGCATGGTCATGGAGCGAGCGCAGCAGAATCGTGCAGTGGTAACAATGCAACTTGCGAGCTCGGACTGGGGGCCCCGCGCGAAGCGTGGGGGGCGCGCAGCCCGGGGCGGAGCGCCTTTAAAATGAAGCATCATGGGAAGCGGTTCCGCACGCTCGTGGCGGCGTTCGATAGCGAAGCGCTGTACGCGACGAACGAAGCCGTTGCGCTGGTGAAGAAGAACGCCAACGCGAAGTTCAACGAGACGATCGAGATCCACGTGCGCCTCGGCGTCGATCCGAAGAAGTCGGATCAGAACGTGCGTGGCACGGTCAGCCTGCCGCACGGCACGGGCCGTACGGTGCGCGTGATCGCGTTTGCGCGCGGCGACAAGTTGAAAGAGGCCGAAGCGGCCGGCGCGGATTTCGTCGGCGAAAACGATTTGGTCGAAAAGATCAAGGGCGGGTTCACCGACTTCGACGTGGCCGTGGCGACGCCGGACATGATGGCGACGATCGGTAAGGAACTCGGCCGCATCCTTGCTCAGAAGATGCCGAATCCGAAGTCGGGCACGGTGACGCCGAACATCGGCAACGCGATCCGCGACATTAAGGCCGGTAAGGTCGAGTATCGTCTCGACAAGACCGCGATCGTGCACACGCTCGTCGGCAAGGCGAACTTCGAAGAGAAGGCGTTGCTCGAGAACATCGACACGCTCATCGACGCGATCGTGCGCGCGAAGCCGTCGGCATCCAAGGGCACCTATCTGCGCTCGATCACGCTCGCCAGCACGATGGGGCCCGGCGTGAAGATCGACCCGACGCGCGTGAAGGCGACCGCCTCTACGGCCTAGATCGGGGCGGTCCCTCGACAGCCTCGGGATGACAAAAGGGGCTTGGTGCTGCCTAAGCCGGCGAGCTGCCTGGTACCGCTTTGGACGCCGCGTCGAAGCCGATTTTGCTGTGGGTGCCGTCGCAGAATGGCTTTGTCGTGGAGCCGCCGCAGCGGCAGAGAGCCACCGTGGGTTTCCCTTCGGGAATCGGCACCGCGTTGCCGTCGGCGTCGGTCAGATTGATGGGTCCGGTTACGAGGTAAGGTCCGCTGGGACGGACCTTGATGGTTACGTCTGGCATGCCCGGTACTACGCTAGCTACGTGCCGTCGGCCTTGACCATTGGGATCGTCGAGAACTCGACGTCCTCGTACTTGGCGCCTTGCTTCGTCGTCTTGCGCATGTACATGTTCTGCGTGATGTCGTGGGTCTGCGCGTCGATCTCGACCGGGCCGCGCGGGCTGTCGATCTTCAAGCCGCTCCAGATCGCCATCGTCTTGTCGGGATCGAGCGCGCCCTTCTGCGCGGCGACGGCCTTATCGATCGCCGTCATGCAATCGTAGGCGGCGACGGCGAAGAAGTTCGGCTCGAGCGTCTTGGTCGAATCGGCCGCGTGGAACGCTTTCACGAAGTCGCGGTTCATCGCCGAATCGTGGACTTCCGAATAGTTGAGCGAGCTGATCACGCCGTTGGGCTCGTCGCCCATCTGCGGCAACGCGTCCTCCTCGAGCGTGTCGCCCGATGCGAGGATGCGAATGCCCAGCTTGTCGAGCCCGGCCTGGTGGAAGCCCTTGAAGAATGCGACCGAGGCGGTACCCGCGCCGACGAACACGAACACCGCGTCGGGCTTGGCGTCCTTCACGCGCTGGATATACGCGGTGAACTCGGTATTGTTCACCGGCACGAGGACCTCGCCGACCATCTTGCCGCCGCCGGCGGTGAACGTGTCGGAGAACGCCTTGCCGCCGTCGATGCCCGGCTGGTAATTGGCCAGCACGCTGTAGGCGGTCTTTACGCCGTTCTTCGCCGCCCACGAGGCGAGCGGGTTCGCGATCTGTGCCATCGTCACGCCCAGGCGCGTCGTGTACGGTGCCTTGGCCAGCAATCCTTGGCCGGCCGCGTTGACGATGCAGTACGGCGTCTTCGCCTGCGTTGACGCGGTCGCCATCGCGACGGCGTCGGGCGTATAGATGCTGCCCATCAGGAAGTCGACGTGATTCTGCACGACGAGTTCGGTGGCGAGACGCTTCGCGACGTCGGGTGCAACGCCGGTGTCGTCACGTTTGATGAGCTCGACCTTGCGGCCCGACATCATACCCTTGTGCTGCGCGAGCCAGGCTTCCATGGCTGCGTCGAGTACCGGGCCGGCGTCGGCATTGGAGCCGGTGTAGGAATACACGATGCCGATCCGCAGCGGCGTCTCGTCAGCCGTGGCGCCGGCAGCCGCGAGCGCGAACGTCCCGGCGAGGATCGAAACAAATATCTTCCGTAGCTGTATCATGCGGTCTCTCTCCGGCAAGGGCTATTTGAGCAGGCTCATGCTCGATTTTCGAGCGTGTACCTGCCGAGGGCGTCGCGTCCGATGGAAAGTTCCGAGCGCAGGCGCTCGAGCTCGAGCACGACCTCGCGGCCGTCGCGGCTGCCGATCGCCGCGATCAGTTCCTCGAAGCGCTTGGGGCCGTCCTCGAGCGCCGCGCGGATCGACGGGAAGCGCCGTTCGCCGTACGTTGGGGCCGCCGGGATCAGCGACTCGACGCCGCTGCGCCCGAACGCCACGGTCAGGTCGAAGCCGGCCTTGGCGCCGGTCCGCTTCCCGGGGTCGAGCGACGGATCGAGCGGGATCGCGCGCAGCCCGCTTTGCACGACGAGATCGCGATCGGCTTGGAAGCGCGTCGCCAGCGCCCAGTCCATTTCGGCGTCGGAGAAGATGTCGATATCCGGATCGACGACGAACACGTTCTTCACGTTGGCGAGGCACCCGAAGACGGCGGCGATCGCGTTTTGGGCCTCGCCGGGCACGCGTTGTTTGAGCTGGACGCGCACGTTGTAGTTGCCGCCGCTCGACGCGGTCGCGTAGATCGCAAGCGGTTCGCGGACGGCGGTCTGCAGCGCGTTCCAGACGATCACTTCGCAGCGCAGCGCGCCCAGCTGTGCCGTGTCGGTGTGCGCGAGCAGCCGGCCGCTGATGCTCGCGGTTTGGAAGAGCGCATCGGTACGGTGCGTGATCGCGGTCAGGTGGAAGACGGGGTTGGTTTTCACGCCGCCGTAGTAGCCGAGGAACTCGCCGTACGGGCCCTCCGGCTCGACGAATCCGCGCTCGTCGATGTACCCTTCGAGCACGTACTCGGCATCGGCCGGCACGCGTATGTCGTTGGTGACGCCCTTTACGACCGCGACCGGCGCTTCGCGCAGCGATGAGACGAGACCCAATTCGTCGCCCGGCAAACGCATCATCGAGGCGACGTAATCGATCGGGTGCGCGCCGACGACGAAGCTGACCGGCAGCCGTTCGCCGCGCCGGACGCTGGCCTCATAGATCGCCTTGAGGTCGCTCGGCGTTTGCAGGTCGATGCCGGTCTCGCGGCGACCGCGCAGCATCAGGCGACGAATGCCGACGTTCGTGAGGCCGGTCAACTTGTCGACCGCGTAGTCGATCGACGCCGAGATGAACGGTGCGCCGTCGTAGCCGTGCTGCAGGTGGACGGGAAGTTTGGTCAGGTCCGCGTCATCGCCGGTGAGAACGACTTGCTGGACCGGCGCTTCGTCGCGCCCGACGTCGACCAATTGCGGCGCGACGCGCAGCCGGCGGGACACCTCGGCCCGCAATTCCCCGGGAGCGACGCCGAACGCATGCGCGAGACGGGCCCGGCTCGCGGTCACGCCGGCGACGAGTTCGGCGCCTTCGGGGCCGGCGCGGCGGAAGAGCACCGCCTTAGGATTCCCGTCAACGATGGCTGCGACGTCCACCAAGTCGATCGGCGCGTCGTGGATCTCCAACTCGCCGGTCCCCGCCAGCGAATCGATGAACGAGCGCAGGCGGAAGCGCTCGGTGTCGATGCCGTGACGCGGGACAAGGGGCGCGGTTCGCATGGCGAAGTCGCCTTCGCGTAGCGGACCCATGATCCCGCCGCCGGCATGGAGAACGGGCCCGGAATGAACGTCACGATCTGCGTCAACGGTGAACAGCGCTCGCTCGACGTCGAGCCGCGTCTGCTGCTGGTGCAAGCGCTGCGCGAAGTCCTCGGTTTGACCGGCACCCATGTCGGCTGCGACACCTCGAGTTGCGGCGCGTGCACGGTGCTGCTGAACGGCGTCTCGGTGAAAAGCTGCACGATGTTCGCCGTCCAAGCCGACGGCTGCAACGTCACGACGATCGAAGGGATCGGCACGCGCGAGGACCTGCACCCGATGCAAGCCGCGTTCTGGACCCAGCACGGACTGCAGTGCGGATTCTGCACCCCGGGAATGATCATCAGCGCGCTCGACCTCATCCGGCGCAATCCCGATCCGAGCGATGCGGAAATCCGCGCCGGCATCGAAGGCAACATCTGCCGCTGCACGGGCTACGAAAACATCGTGAAAGCGGTCACCGTCGCGGCGGCCGCGGTGCGCGGCGCATGATCCCGGTCGCCTTCCACTACATCCGGGCGCGCGACATCCCCGACGCGCTGCGTTTGCTGCGCGAAGGAGGCGAGGATGCGAAGCTGCTGGCCGGCGGACACAGTCTGATCCCGATGATGAAGTTGCGGCTCGCGACACCGGGCACGATCGTCGACATCGGTTCGGTTCCCGGACTCGCGGGCATCACGCACGATGGGATGCGCATCGCGATCGGCGCGTTGACGACGCACGCGGCGCTTGCCGCCAGCCGCGAACTGCAGGAGCACGCGCCGGCGCTCGCGCAAGCCGCCGGCGAGCTCGGGGATCCGCAGGTTCGCAATCGCGGCACGATCGGCGGCGCGTGCGCGCACGGCGATCCGTCGGCCGACTACCCGGCGGTCATGCTCGCGCTCGATGCCGCGTTCACGCTGACCGGTGAGGCCGGCACGCGGGATGTCGGCGCCGATGCGTTCTTCGTCGGGATGTTCGAAACGGCGCTCAGCGCGCGCGAAGTCCTGACGTCGATCGCATTTGCAGCCGCTCCGAACTCGGCGTATGTGAAATTCCACCACCCGGCGTCGGGTTACCCGGTCGTCGGAGCGGCGGTCAACCTGACGCTGGCCGGCGAGCGCATCAGCGCAGCCCGCGTCGCGCTCACCGGCGTCGGTGACGCGCCGTTTCGCGCGCACGCCGTCGAAGCGGCGTTAACCGGCGCTGCCGTCACCGACGCGGCCAGGCTCGATGCGGCCTGCCGCGCCGCCGCAGCCGGCGTCGACGCGCGCGGCGACGCGTTTGCCTCGGCCGAGTATCGGGCCGCCATGGCCGACGTCTTCGTCCGGCGGGCGGTCGCCGCGGCCTTGCAACCCCGCTGACGGCCGCTTCGGTTCAAGCGGGCACGACCCCAACACGGAGAGGATGACATGGCTACCGATTTTCGCAGCGGAAAAGACTTCCCGCGCCGTGGACGCACCAAACTCGGCGACTTCTACTGGCTCGCGCGTGTGTTCGACAAAGGTCGCGCCAAGCGCGACGACACGATCTTCGATTACATCTATCCCTGTCCGCTCGACCGCGGCGTGTTCGAACGCTGGGGCATCACCTCGGCCGACTTCGACGAAGCGCTAAAGACGATCGATACGGACGAGGGCATCCTGGCCTGGGCCAACGCGCGCATTCCCGCCGCCAAGCGCGATGCGGCGAACACCTGGGTGATCGTCGAAAAGGCGCCGAGCCTCGACAAGCAAGACGGGGAGGAAGGCGTCCTCGCCGCCTGACTCCGGCGCCCTGCGCGCCGGCCAACTTCACCCCAGCACGTACGGCTCGGGCTTTTCGCCTAGGTCTTGGCCGAATCTATCCGGCGAATCCGCGCTAAGTTCAATGGAGTTCAACGTGGTCCGACGTTTCGTGTCCGCGGCGGTGGTTACGGCGATCTTCCTCGCGAGCGTACCGGCGGCCCGCGCAGGCGAGGCGAGCGCATCGAAAAGCGCGCGCGCGCTTTCCGCCGGACCGCCGTCGGTGACGGCGCACGCAACGGTGATCTTCATCGACGACGACGGCAAGATCGCGACGTTGCGCCCCGGCTCCAACGGCTGGACGTGCGGCGTCGGCACCAAGGGCGAGGTCGGCGCCGACCCGTTCTGCACGGATGCGGCCGGCATGCAGTGGACGATGGATTGGATGATGCACAAGTCGCACCCGACCAACACGAAGCCGGGGATCATGTACATGTTCGCCGGCGGCCGCGACTGGAGCGCGACCGATCCCTGGGCGACGAAGGGCACGCCGATCGTCGAGCCGCCGCACTGGATGTTGATCTATCCGTTCAACCCGAAGACGAGCGGCCTTCCGAGCGGCGTGAAGATGACAGGGACGTGGATCATGTGGAGCGGCACGCCGTATGCGCACCTGATGATCAACCAAAAGCCCTGATGTCGCGACCCGTTGCGATACGGATGGCGTAAGAGCGCAGTCCGAGTCCAGCTTCTGGTTCGAATTGGGTTAGTGATGTAACAACGGTGCGGCTTCGAGGCCGTTGAGGATGAACTGCACCGCCAAGGCCGAGAGAAGTATTCCGAACAGCCGGGTCACGACGTGGATCCCGGTCGCTCCGATCACGCGTAGCAATTGCGTCGACAGGCGCATGCAGATCCACGTCACGACCATCGCGCTCGCGTAGGCGGCGAAAACGACGGCGAGCTTCGCCCGATCGCCGCCGGCGAGGGTCACGAGCACGAGGACCGTCGCGATCGTGCCGGGGCCGGCGATCATCGGTACGGCGAGCGGAAAGACAGCCGGGTTGGAGCTCTCGGCGCCCTCGCGCTCCTCTTCGGGGGTTTGCTTGGTCCCCGGGCTACGCCCGAACAGCATGTCGACGGCGATCAGGAAGAGCAGCGCCCCGCCGGCGATCGTGAAGGCCGGCAGCGTGATCCCGAGCGAGTCGAGGATCGGCTTCCCAACGACGCCCATGATCAGGATGACCGCGCTCGCGACGAGGGTCGCCTGGTCGACGATGGCCGCGCGGCGCGCCGGCGTGGCGCCGGCGGTGACGGAGACGGCAAGCGGGATCATGCCCACCGGGTCGATGATCGTGAACGCCGTTGCAAAGGCCGTCGCGACGAAGGCGGAGGTCACGCTGGCGCCGTTCGGAGGAATGTTCGCGTTCTCATCGGTAACGACGGAAAGTTATTTCTTTAGGGAGAGCTGCCTTGATCGTCCGCGCCTTTAGAGCTTCCGTTCTTGCACTCATGGCCGCCGTGCTGGTGACTGCCGCGGTCCCGGTGGTGGCCCAAACAACGGAGCCGATCAAGATCGGCATCGTGTTGTCGTATTCCGGTGGCGACAACGTCACCCTCGGCAAGATGGCGGATGCGGCGTTCGCCGCATACATGAAGCAGCACGGCGATACGATCGCCGGGCGCAAGGTCGTGCTGATCAAACGCGACGACGGCGGCATTGCCCCGGACACGGCCAAGCGGCTGGCTCAAGAGCTGATCGTCCAAGAACACATCGATCTGCTGCTCGGGGCCTCGTACACGCCCAACGCGATCGCGATGGGCGCGGTTTCGACGCAAGCGAAGATTCCGTATTTCATCGTGAACGCAGCGACGTCGAACATCTTCAAGAACAATCCGTACACGGCGCGCTTCGGCTTCACGACCGGGCAGATTTCACAACCGTTCGCGAACTGGGCCTACCAAGGCGGCGCCCGGACGGCCTACGCGGTGTTTCAGGACTACGGTCCGGGCATCGACGCCGGCACGACATTCGAGAAGACGTTTACCGCCGCCGGCGGCAAGGTGCTCGGCGAATCGCGCATGCCGCTCGACACCAAAGATTTCTCGGCCTACATTCAAAAGGTGAAAGACGCGAAGCCTGACGTGATGTTCCTGTTCATCAACGCCACCGGCGGGGGCATCGACTTCATCAAAGCGCTCAAGTCGGCGGGCTTCGATAAGACCGGCATCAAGTTTCTCGCTACCGGCGACCTCGTCGACGAAGCGATCCTGCCGGCCGAAGGCGACACGGCGCTCGGCATCATCACGACCTTCGACTACTCGGCGATGCACGACTCGAAGGTGAACCAAGCGTTCGTCAAGGCGTTCAAGGTCGCGTACGGCAGCGACCAACTGCCGACGTTCGAAGCGGTCCAGGCCTATGATGCCATCACCGCAGCGTTTAAGGTGCTCGAAGCGCAGAAGGGCGTCATCGACCCGGAAAAGACGATGGAACTCGTGCGGGGCATGAAGTTCGAGAGCCCGCGCGGACCGATCGAGATCGACCCTGCGACGCGCGACATCATCCAAGACGTCTACTTCCGCAAGGTCGAACGCCGCAACGGCGTGCTCGGGAACTACGAGTTCGACCGCACCCCGCCGGTCAAGGACCCGAACGAACAGTAGACTCCGTGGTTTAACTAGATAACTATCGTTCCGGCGTGACGCGAGCCGGCGGAGAGCCGTTGAGACATCGGTCGAGTTGCGGATCAGGATCGGGCTTGGCCTGTATGCGAGACATTTCCGCATCAAGGTCGCTGGCGAACGGCGACCCGGTGCTCGACACTTTTGCCGAGCGCCAATCGACCCCGAATGGGTCCAACGCGGGTCGCGTCACGCGGTGAACTCGCGGGTCGACCCACCAGACCAACGGTCCGGCAGAAGGCGGCTCATAAAAAACTTCGTACTCGTGCGGGCAATATTCCGGCTTTCGTTGTTGCCGGCTGCTTTCCAGGTCGGTCAAGACTACCCAGACCCCGCGCGGCTTGCTCGCAACGATCTCTCGTGCAGAGGGCTGCGCCTGAGCGAGTACGAGCGCTTGCGATCCCCCCGCATCGGCAACTGCCGGAGAACGTTTCGACACCGGCGTTCTCCCAGCCGAAGAGCAGTCCGAAAACATCACTGCGAGCGTAATGAGTGCTCCGGCTTTTATGGCTGCCTTGGCCGCCTTCTTGATTCGCATTAACCGAACCGGCGCTACGGTTGCCGGCGCCCGCGTAACAGCGCCGCTATGAAGATTGCGATGAGCGCAACGAAGATAATGAGAATCGCCAGGCCCAGCATCTGCCGCATCGGCACCGAACGAACAGTAATCCTTACGACCAGCAGCCGAGCGACAAGTTACTCATTTGACTCACGTACGATAACGGAATAGGGCTGCACGGTCAAGGGGCGAAGATCAAGCTGCGTGCGTCGATGTGACGTTCGAGTTCGCCGCATTGCGGACGTCACAAGGGCGTCTTGGGTGTAAATCCTGGGATCGTCGAGGCGGCGAAAAAACGCTCGGTGTCCTCTGCGTCGATCGTTTTCGGCAAAGCCCTGATGAGCACGCCGCCGAACGAACGGATGATGGGGTCGGCGACGTTGGGCACGGCTTCGTCGAGCAAAACGATGAGGGCGGCCTGCCCGACGCCCAATTCTTCCTCCGCGTCGCTAACGGCCACGCTATCCTCTTCCCGGCTCGTTCCCGTAAAGACGCGGGCAAGAGCCGCTGATAGCAGTTCGATCCAGCCGTGTGGAGGTTCAGCCGCGTAACGTCCGTCGACGTGAAAGCCGCGCTCGTCACGGTGCACGACGAAAGTTCGTTCGATAGATAGATTCTTCACGCCGCTCAAGGCGCGTTTCGCATCGATTGCCGCAGCTGCTCCGGCGAACAGAGCCGTGATATAGACGCGAGCCATGTTAGACGAGCTCCGGCTTCTTTGCGTTCGATGAGTTGCCGTAAACGGTCACGTCCGTCGGCCAGGTCGTGAACGAGCTGGGTTGCGAGATCACGAGGCCCATCGGACACTGACCCAGACGCTTTGCGCCTTTGGACGTGAGGTGGACCGTGTCGCCCCAGATGTACTGATATTTTTTGTCGGCGGTAGCGATTGTCGGCTTGACGATGTAGATCCCGTTTTCGGGGAACTGGAAGTCCATCGTGCGCTCCGTTGCTTCGTACATCGGGCGCGCGTCGAGGTTCGTTAGCAGTAAGGGGCGATCGTCGCCGAGACCGCGGCCGTGGACGATCAGCGAGGCCTTTGCGTCGCTGAGCGGACCGCTGCGGACGGCCGTCTTCTTACCGAGGGCGATCGTCTTGTCGATCAGCTCGGCGACCGTGATGCCGGGCTGAAAGAGCTCGAGCAATTGCGGGTAGAGATCGCTGTGCGCTTTGGCGAGCTCTACGAACATCGGGTCGCAGTCGTGCACGGCGACCGGACGAATCTGCTGGGCGC
>Ga0209415_10011719_pt1 | contig 14719 bp, 16 predicted proteins | sample PeaSoiSIISIP2007_FD_187696 | JGI IMG/M metagenome (GOLD analysis project Ga0209415, IMG submission 187696) | Peat soil microbial communities from Weissenstadt, Germany - SII-SIP-2007 (SPAdes) (version 2) | ecosystem: Environmental > Terrestrial > Soil > Wetlands > Peat | place: Germany...
CGCTTAGGGTTACCGCTAGTTTGTAGGGCCTCGCTGGCCCTGTGCGGGCTTTTGAGGAACTCGCCCGCACAACGGAGGGCGGCGGCAGCGTTACTGGCTTGAAATGAGGGGGGTGCGCCGCACCCTTTTGCGGGCTGGTCAGGCACGGGTTGCGAATGGATTGGGTATCGCGCCCGGTGGCGGCCGCCGGGGTTCACCACGGGATGACGCCTCACCCCGCTCCCGCCGAATGAGTCTGTGAATGCGTTGCCGGACACCTTACCGAATAGCGAGCCAGGCGAGGAACAGTCCGTCCGGTTCGACGTCCTCCCAATACGAAATAGGACGGCTGGAAACTTCGCGGCAATGTCGCGCGAGCAGCCGTTCCAGCTCCTTCCGATCGAACCACTGTTCCCACTCAGGCGTCTCCAGCCGCCCCCAGGCCTTTGCGTTCTTATCGATGATCGCAATCCGGCCGCCGGGTTTCACGATGCGGCACAATTCGCCGACCGCGGCCGGAACGTCGACGGCATGCTCGAGCGACTCGGTAGCGTAGGCTCCGTCGCAGGACGCGGTCGCAAGAGGCAGCGCCGTCATGGTGGCGGCCGCCCGGCGGATGTCCGCGGGCACTCTCGCGAGCATGGCTTCGGCGAGGTCGAGCGCGCAGACCGATGCCGAGGGGTATCGCTCTTTCACGATACGAGCGAAGCGCCCCTTGCCGCATCCGATATCCGCGACGCGCTTTCCGCCGAGGTCTCCCAGGTGGTCGAGGAGCAGCTTCACGTGGAAAATTCGCGGGTCAATGGTTGCCGGATAGTGCTCTTCGTCTCCAGCGGCCCGGTTGAAGAAGGCGCGAATTTCGGCGCTCGCGGCCTGGGGCGTGGTCCGCGGCGGGGCGGCGGGTGCGTCGAGTGAACCTGGGCGGCCAAGAATCCGATTGAAAAATCGCATTCAGGCCCGCATGAAGAAGACCGGCAAGCCGGTCTTGTTGTTGTAGTTGGGACGATAGCGATCGGTGTTGTACATCGTCGCGACGTCCACATGGCGCGCGCCGAGCTTCGGATCGGGCAGGGGAGCCATCGCGTAGCACCCGTCGATCAGCGCAGTCATGAGCCCGGTCTTTCCGTCGGTCACCGCGTCCAGAGCCATGTTCCCAAACGCAGTGGCGATGATCTTATCGACAAAGTCGGGTTCGCCGCTGCGAAGGTCATAGGTCAGATCGCTGACCGTACATTCCTCGCGCGTGCTGTAACCGATCTCGACGGCGAGAGCCTCCCCGACGCTGACTTTCTTCCGTCGGCCGGCACGGTCTGGTCTCCCGTATTCTTCCTCGACGTATCCCTCCCACGTTGCGCTTTCCGAAAGAACCACCAGCGCGTAATTGCTCGGCGTCTGGTGTTTTTCGGTTAGTAAGAGATCGATGAGTTTGTCGACCTTCACAGTGTACTCAGGAATGCAACAACGAATCGATGTGGCGTACGCGGTGTAGAGCGCCGTAAATCCAGATTTCCGGCCGAAGATTCGAAAGATTCCGATGCGTTCGTGCGACCCCACGGTGGTCCGCTGGCGGCCGATCGCCGCTGTGGCCCGGGTGATCGCCGTCGAGAAACCGATGCAGTACTCGGTTTGACGGACGTCGTTATCCATGGTCTTGGGAATTCCGATGACCCGCACTCCGAGCCGGTCGAGTTCCGACGCGTAGCCCAGAGTGCCGTCACCTCCGATGACGATCATGTGCTCGATTTCCAGGCGCTCCAGGTTCCTGAGCACCTGTGAACTCAGGTCCCAGTTGTCGCCCTCCTTCGGAAAAGTGTGTCCGATCAGAAAGGGAGGCAATGCCGTAATCCGATTGGGGCTGACGCGGCTGGAGTGTAGGATGGTCCCGCCGAAGCGGTCGATCGTGCGAGTATTCTCGCGCGAGAGCGGCATGATGTAGTTCTGCCTGCTCACCGTGTCGTCCAGATTTACGTGGGTAAGACCCTCCCAGCCGAGGCGGATGCCGGTGACCTCGCAATCCCTCTCCGTGGCGCGATAGACCACGCTCTTGATAACCGAATTCAGCCCGGGGACATCGCCACCGCCGGTCAGAATTCCGATGCGCCGGGTCGCCATGCAAGCTCTATTGTAGAAGTTATGGTGCGTCTCGCGCCTTCCGGGAGTCGGATAATATCCGGCTACCCGCCCTCCTACTCTCAATCTGAGTATCCTGGTCCACATGCCGGCCAGTCTGGCGGAACTCTTTCGCGAGGTGCTGCTGATCGTCGGGGCGCTGTTCCCCATCGTGAACCCCCTGGGCAACGCGCCGATCTTTCTCATGCTCACGCCGGGGTTCTCCAGCGCGATGCGAACAGTGCTCGCGAGGAAGATCGCCCTCAACGGATTTGGGTTGCTGCTGGGATCCGTCCTAATCGGGACTCATATCCTGGCGTTCTTTGGGATTTCTCTCCCGGTGGTGCAGGTGGGCGGCGGAATGGTTGTGATCGCCACCGCGTGGAGCCTGCTGACCGGTCACGCGAGCGGCGACGAGGCCCACGTTTCCGCCCAGCCTCCGAATGCCGCCGATCTGGCGAGCCGCGCGTTTTATCCTTTGACCCTGCCGCTCACCGTGGGGCCCGGGTCGATCTCGGTCGCGATCACCGTGGGCGCCAATCGTCCCGAAGGCGCCCAGGCGCATTGGTGGATCTGGGTGGCCGTGCTGATTGGTTCGGCGGCCATCGCGATTTCGATTTTTCTGTGCTATCGCTTCGCCGAAAGCATCGCGCGGGTCCTGGGACAGACTGCGATGAACGTGGTGATTCGCCTTTCGTCGTTCATTCTGCTTTGCATCGGAGTGCAGATCCTGTGGAACGGAGCAAACGCGCTATTGCGTTCCGCGCTGGTCCCCGGCCAGTGACGCCGCACAAGAAGCTCGATCGAGGCAAAGCGAAGGCCCGCCCCACAACTATCCCCTCAGGATCGGTCCGCCCACGAGCAGGTCCGTCTTCTTCCAGGCCGCGTTGATCACCTCCGCAAAGGAAAGATAGAGCGCGTCAAGCCCCGTCAGGATCCCCAGCCATCCGCCGTCGCGCAGTTAACGCACTTTTCCGAAGTGCATCGCTACTCGCAGCGCAGAGCCGCTGACGGATCGAGCCGGGTGGTCCGCCGCATGGGCACATAGGCCGCGATCAGCGTTACGGCGAGGAAGAACAATCCGACGGCGGTGTACATCCACGGAGACCCAGTTACGGTAGAGCCTGAAAGGGAGCGAACCGTGCTTCTGGCCGCCAGACCGAGACCTAAACCAGAGGCCAATCCCAGCATCACCCAAGCGGCGGTTGTTCCGACGATGGTCCGGACAATGTCACCGCGGCTCGCGCCCAGCGCAATCCGGATCGCGATCTCGCTGGTTCGTTGCGTGACCAGACAGGAAATCACACTGTACATCCCGGCGGCCGCCATCATGACGGCGAGCAGCGCGAAGGCTCCGATGAGCACAACGTCGAACCGGGGTTCTGAAAATGCGTTGGCGATAAAATCACTCATCGTCAACACGCCGAACACTGCCTGATCGGGGTTTGAGGATCCGATCGCGTTCTTTACTTCTTTCACCAATTGCCCGGGAGCAAGGGGCGAACGAACCAGGAGATAGACATTCCCCCACTCGAGCTGCAAGGACGGCAGATACGTTTGCGGATACGGGGCCGTTTCAAACCCGCGCACCCGCACGTTTCCGACCATCCCGATAATCGTGACGAATTGGGACGGACTGTCGGGTATCCGTTTACCAACGATATCCGCTCCGAATCCGAAGCGGCGCGCCAGCTCCTCGTTTACGATCGCGACACTAACCGGGCCGCCCGCATCGCCGCGGCGAAATGTGCGGCCCGCAAGAAGGGGGATGTGCAGCGTGCGGAAATAATCCAGGCTGACCAGATCATTTTCCGACCAGACGGTCTTGAGCTGGCCATTCGCTTCCGTAACCCCTTCGAGTTCGAAATTGCCGATTCGCGTGGGCAGCAGCGGCGGACCCGTGACCGTCGCGGCCGACTCGACGCCCGGGATGGCAGAGATTTTATCCAGATAGTCCTGAAACACTGCACCCGCCTTCCGGTCGATTGTATCTTCATGCCGCCCTGGAAGTTTTAGCCGCATCACTAGCACATGGTTCGGATCGAAACCCATCGGCGTCGAGATCAGCTTCCAGAGATTTTGAGCCACCAACCCCGCCCCGCAAAGTAGGAACACGGAAAGGGCGCCTTCGATCGCGATCATCGCGTGACGCCACCGGTTTCCGTCTCCCATCGCGACGCGGGTGCTGAGACCCGGCCCTGGCGTCCACTGGCTTCCCTTCACCGCTGGGAGGATCGCGAAAACCATCGCTGAAAGTAGGGAGATCCCGAGTGTGAATCCGATGACGCCCGCGTCCACATGAGCGGACGCGAGAAGAGGACTGCGCACCGGCAGCAGAGCAATCAGAACTCGGGCGATCCAGCCGGCTACCAGCAGCCCGGCCAGGCCGCCGCATGCCGCGAGCACCAGTCCTTCGAGAAGAAACTGGCGGATCAGACGGACGCGGCTCGCGCCCAGGGCCGAGCGGATCACAACTTCACGTCCCCGCCGCAGGGAACGCGCAAGCAGAAGCTGCGCGGTGTTCGCGCAAGCGATCAACAGCAATACCCCCACACCGCCGAGAAGCAGCCACAGCATGGATCGCTGCGTTCCCACGATGGCGGAACGCAACGGCAGAATGTCGAATGTAAACCGGCTCGGGTCGTGATAACGGTTCGGAAATCCCGAGGGGTGCTCGCGCGTCAGGACCCGGGCGATGTCTCGCAGATCGTCCTGCGCCTGGGTCAGAGTAACGCCTTCGCCCAAACGGGCGATCACGCGAACCGGCACACCCCGTCCGCTTCCGCTCGCGAACATTGGGATGTTCGTCTCAATCGGGTAGGCCGTGTAGACATCCACCGGCTCCGCGATGCGCAAGCTCGGATAGTCAAAATGAAACTCCGGCGGAAGAACGCCCACCACAGTGGCGGGCTGGTCATCGAGGCGCAGCGTCCGTCCGAGGATTGCAGGATCGCCGCCCATTTTCGATCGCCAGAAGGAGTCGCTGAGAATCACCGCGGGAGCGCGTCCGGGCTGATTCTCATCTTCGGAAAACGTGCGTCCACGCGAAGCGCTCACGCCCAGCAGCGGAAAGAACGAAGCTGACACGCGCGCTGCGAAGACCCGAACCGGCTCGCCGGCGCCGGTGAGTTGCATGTCGATGTGTTCGGCAAAAGCAAGTTGATCGAGCGTGCGAGTGCGGGCGCGGATTTCGATGAATTCGGATGTGCTCGGAATCCAGCCGTTGTTCTCCATGATGGTGACCAGCCGGCCCGCGTCACGATACGGCAGCGGGTCGAGGAATGCGGCCTTGAGCAGTGTGAAAATAGCGGCCGTTCCGCCGATCCCCAACGTGAGCACCAGCACGATCAGAGCGGAAATTCCAGCGTCGCGATGCAACAGAACCACGCCATGGCGGAGATCCTGGAGGGAGGATGCGAGCCAACCCAGCACACGGGCATCGCGCATCTCATCCTTGGCTAAGGACCGGTTGCCCATGCGAAGCTGCGTCACTAGGTCGGCTTCCGTGGAACTGAGTCCTTCCATGCGCGCTTTGCGCAAACCCATCTGACGGTGAAACTCGAGTTCGTCATCGAAATCGCGCGTGAGGCGCGCCGGGCGGAAAACGTTTGCGAAGCGCCGCAAGAGTCCCATCATGCCAACCTCAACACCCGCGCGATCGCGTCCGAAGCGCGCAGCCACTCGGTTTCTTCCTGCGCCAGTTGCCTGCGCCCGGCAGCGGAAATGCGGTAGAATCTCGCCCGGCGGTTGTTTTCCGAGGGAGACCACTCCGAACGGATCCAGCCCGCCTCTTCCATGCGATGCAGCGCCGGATACAGCGACCCCTCACCCACCTGGAGGACATTCTCCGATAGTTGTTCGATCCGCTCAGCGATGGCATACCCGTGCATGCTGTCGCCGTAGGAGAGTACGCGCAGGACGAGTAGGTCTAGTTTGCCGAGTAATTGGTCTTTGTTCGAGAGTCCCATCGACGTCGATGGAACAAGCTTAAGGCTATCGCCAGGGAGTGTCAAGCGTAATGTCTGCGGTTAACGATTCCACCTGGCGAGGTAAGCTTCATCCGCCTGTTGGTCGATCTCCCGGGCCAGATCCGCGGTCCACGTTACTAGGCGATCCTGCTTTAATTTTTCAAGCAGCCGGACATCGCGGCGTTTCAACGTGACCACCTGGAGTTGCTCCACGATCCTTTTCCGGCACGCGAGGCGATCGCGCTCTATGCGAACGCGTTCTGCGGCCACGTAGCGTTTGAACCCGTCGAGCGCTGAGAGCTCGGCGCCGGTCGTGGAGGATTGGCCGAGGACCGCCAGTTCCGATTGCGACCGTTCTTCATTCAACAGCGCTTCGCGCGAATTGATGGCGTGGAGCTCGGCATAATGGCGTTCGAGCTTTGATTCTTCCATCCGCGCTTCGGTGCGCCGCCAGTCCATTACGCGGCTGAGTGGAAAGGAGAACTTCTTCACCGATATTGCGCCCCTTCGGGCCGGTTCACTGCGCCTGTTGCGCGAGCGCGTAGAGCTGGCCGAGCGTTTGATCGAGCGGCGAGACGGCGTCCGGTTCCTGCCGCAAAAACTTCATCAGGTCCGGCCGGAGACGGATCGCGGAATCGAGTTTGACACTCGAACCGGCCACATACGCGCCCAGATTGATCAGATCTTCCGATTGCTGATAGGAGCCGAGCGCCTCGCGAATCTTGCGCGCCGCTTCGCGATGTTCCGGAGCCGCCACGCGGCCTTCCAGGCGGCTTACGGAATTGAGCACATCGATTGCCGGGTAGTGTCCCATGGCCCCCAGTTCCCGGGCCAGGATCACATGACCGTCGAGAATCGCGCGCGCCGCGTCACAGATGGGCTCGTTGAAATCGTCGCCCTCCACCAACACCGTGAAGAACCCGGTGATCGAACCCTTCTTGAAGTTTCCGGCGCGCTCGAAAATCTTCGGCAAGAGATTGAAGACGCTGGGAGTGTAGCCTTTCTGGCTGGGGGGCTCGCCCGCGGCGAGTCCGATTTCGCGCTGCGCCATCGCCAGGCGCGTAACGGAATCCATCACCAGCAGCACGCTTTTGCCTCCATCCCGAAAATATTCCGCCACCGCCAAGGCCACGAATCCAGCGCGGATGCGCAGGGGCGCGGGCATGTCGGAGGTCGCAACGATGACCACGCTTCGCTTCAATCCCTCCGCGCTCAATTCGTTATCGAGGAAATCGCGAACCTCACGATTCCGCTCCCCGATCAGTGCGATCACGCTGACGTCGGCGGAATTATGCCGCGCCATCGCGCCCAGTAGCGTGCTCTTTCCGACTCCCGAGCCGCCGAAAATCCCGATGCGCTGTCCTTTGCCGATCGGCAGCAGACTATCGATGGCTCTCACGCCGGTAACCAGCGGTTCGGTGATATGTTCGCGATCGAGCGGACCGGGCGGCATGGCGTAGAGGTCGTAAAAAGCTTCCGGATCGATCGCCGGGCCGTTATCCATGGGGTTTCCGAATCCGTCGAGCACGCGGCCAAGCAGTTGCATGCCCACCGAAACTCGAGCGGCCTCGGCGCGCGCCACCACCGTGTCGCCTAGTTGCAGGCCCCCCGTTTCTTCGAGCGGCATCAGCAGCACCCGCCCATCCCGAAAGCCCACCACTTGCGTACGAACCACGCGTTTGCCGCCGCTCAATCGAATTTCACAAAAGTCGCCCATCGCCGCCGCCGGGCCGTCGGATGCCACCAGCAATCCGACCAGTTCCCGCACCCGCCCGGCCCATTGCACTGTCTCCATGGCCGGTAGCGAATCCAGATACGGTTGCAAAATCATTTCATACGCCTTCGTAGTAGATCGGCGAAACCGCGGTCGATTTCGGCGAGCTGGGTATCCACGGAGGCATCCAGATCGCCCCGCGAGGTTTCAAAGATCGCACTCCCGGGCGCGAGCGAAACATCGCTGAGAATTTCCAGGCTTACCGGAAGTTCCAGCTTGCTGCGAAACTCCTGCAAAGTAGCGCTGTCAGAGGACGAAACTCTGAGACGGTGCGTTTCGCGGACGTTCAGTTTTTCGAAGGCGGCCTTCACCAGGCCGAGAATCGCTTCGGGGTCGGTTGCCAGTTCCCGATGGAGCACCCTGCGGGCGATCGCGACAGCCAGCTTCACCGTGTCTCCCTCGGCGTCGGCCCGGAAACGCTTCCGAGTGGCGGCCAGTTCCTGCACCAATCGATTCAGACTTGAGAGGGCTGGCTCCAGCCGCGCGGAGGCGCGCTCGGCGGAGGCGGCTTCCCCGGCCGCGAATCCCTGCTGGTGGGCTGCCTGAATCCGATGTTCCGTCTGCCTTTCGAGATCGGCCATCAGCACTGGGGAACCGCTGCCGGGCAGGCTCGGGCTGGTGCGGGAGGTTTGGAGGGGGACGCCGTTCGCCGGACGCCACGCGATGGGAACCGCGGCGGCCGCTTCTTCGGCGCGAACAAGTCTAGAGGACATACTGCTCTCCCGCGGTACCCTTCAAACTGATCACTCCCTCGGTTTCGAGCTGCCGCACCACCGAGATGATTTGCTGCTGAGCCGCTTCCACGTCCTTGATCTTGATGGGGCCGAGCGCTTCCATATCCTCGCGCAGCATTTCGGATCCGCGCGTACTCATGGCCTGCAGCATGTGATTCTTCATCTGCTCGCTGGTTCCCTTAAGAGCCGTGGTCAGAACTTTACGATCCACCTTCGCCAGCAGTTCCTTCACCGCGCTCACGTCGAGCAGCAGCAGATCCTCGAAGACGAACATCAGGTGACGGATGGTTTCGACCAGATTTGGATTCACCTGTTCGATGTTTTCGAGGATCTCCTTGCTGGTGTTCGAATCCAGCCGGTTGAACATTTCTGCCACGGCGTGCACTCCGCCATAGGCCTCGCGGCTCATTTCGCCCAGAGTTTTCAACTTGGTGCCGATGACGCTTGCGATTTTCATGATGATTTCCGGCGAGATCTGATCCAGGCTCGCCATGCGCAGCGCCACATCGGCGCGGATCTCGGGTGGCAGCGAGAACAGCAGTCCCGCCGCCTGGGAAGGATTAAGGTGCGAAAGGATCAGGGCGATGGTTTGCGGATGCTCGCTATGGATGAACTTGGCCAGTTGTTGCGGATCGGTCTTCTGCAGGGCATCGAAACTCAAGGTCTCGTTACCCAGCGATTTCATCAGGCGGTCCAGCATCTTCTTGGCCTGTTCGGGCCCGAACGCCGCCATCAACACTTTGCGCGCGTAGTCCACACCGCCCTTCACCACGTACTCGTGCGCGATGGCCATCTGGTAGAACTCTTCGAGAACACCCTCGGCTTCGTCGGAGGTGAGCGAAGCCACGCGCGCGATCTCGCGGCTGATCTGCTGGATCTCATCCTCGTCGAGCTGGCGCAGGATGACGCTCGAAGCTTCGTCGCCGATCATCACCATGAGGATGGCCGCCTTGCGGAGCCCGAGGATGGGTTCGCTCGAATTGCTAGCGCTGGTTCTCACCATTGAGCCAGCTCCTGACTACCTGCGCCATGGCGGTGGGATCCTTCTTCGCTTCGGCCGCAATGTGCTTGGTGAGAACTTCGGTCTTCTTGGTGGAGACGGCCGACGTCTTCAACGCCATCAGAGCCTCGGCTTCCTGCCGGGCCTGCTGGAGGGCCTGGTCCGCCATGTGCGCCTCCATTTTGCGCTGCATGTCGTCGGCCGTGGGCAACGCCGGCTTCGCTTGAGCGGCTGCGATCACCGCCGCCGTGTCTACTCTGACGTTCTTCCTGCCGCCGCGACGCATCAAGCGCATCAGGCCCACCACCAGCACCAGCATCGCCGCCGCACCGATACCGGCAATGATGCCCACATTTTTCTGGCCGACCAGTTTCCGCAGCCACTCGGGCAACGGGGTTGCCACCGGCTTGGCCGTGTCCGGAGCGGAGATGGCCAGCGGCTCAGCCGATAGAGTCGATTCGAAGGGAAACGCCTCCACTACCAATTGGTCGCCCCGCGCGGGCTCGAATCCGGTGGAGGCCGCCACCAGGTCGTGGATCACCTTGAGTTTCGCGGCCGTAGGAGGCTCCACGATTCGCCTGGTGCCCTCCCAGCGCAGGGAATGATCCACCAGGACGGATAAGGACAGCCGCTTCAACGTGCCTTGCGGCAATCGCGTATGTTTCACCATACGGCTGCTTTGATAGCTGATGTTCTCGGTGTGCCGCGTCATTGCGGTGGTGCCGGTGGATCCTTTCGACGTGGGGCGTGGCAGATTGGACGCCGTGCCCGGGATGCCGGAGGCCGCCGGCAACGCCGGGCCGTCATCGGTCCGCTGGGAGGTCGTCATGACCGATTTCTCCGGATCGAAGATTTCCTCGCTCTGATCGCCACTGGTTAAATCGACGTCGGCGGAGACGCCCGCGCGAAAATGTTCCGCCCCCAGAAGCGGATCGAGCGTCGCGGCAATTTTCGTCTGGAGGTCCCGCTCCACGCTCTTGCGGTACTCAAGCGCCGCGTCGCTAGAGTCGGATCCGTCGCCGGTTGAGATGGGGCGGGGGCGGCTCAGCAAATTGCCGTTCGTATCGACTACCGAAACCTGGTCGGCGGACAGGTCCTGAACCGCGCTCGCCGTCAACTGGCAGATCGCGGCCACGTTCTGGGAAGAAAGCGCCGCCGCCCGGCGAAGCTTCACCAGGACGCTCGCCTTCGCCGGCTGGCGAGCCTCCGTATACAGCGAATCCTTGGCCAGCGTAACATGCACCCGCGCAAGTTCCACTTCCCGTATGGACATGACGGAACGCTCCAATTCGCCCTCGATTGCGCGGTGATAGTTCACCTGTTCAGTGAACTCGCTCGCGCCGAAATTGGCCTTGTCGAATAGCTCAAATCCGACCCGGCCGGACTTAGGCAGACCGGCTGAAGCCATTTGCAGCCGCGCTTCCGCCACTCGTTCCGACGCCACCAGAACCGTCGAACCGCCATCCGCCAGCCGGTAATCGACACCTCCTTCGTGCAATTTGGCCACCAGCGCCCCCGCGTCGTCTGCGGCAAGGCCGGTAAAGAGAGGCTTGAAATCGCGCTCTTGATTCCAACGAACGAAATAACTTATGCCGCCGACCACAAGCACCGCGGCCACCGCGATCCAGATCCGATGCGGCCAGGACAATCTTCGGAGCAGTTCGTTGAAGGAGTCCATTTAGCCGTCAGACTTGCATCCGCATGACTTCCTGGTATGCCGAGACAATCTTGTTGCGGACTTGCATGAAGAGCTGAAAGGAGAGCTCGGCCTGCTGGCTGGCGATTGCGACATGGTGCAGTTCTTCGCCTTCACCACTCAAGAAGCGGTTTACACTTGCAGCCGCATTTTGTTGAAACTGATTTACTTGGGAAATGGCGTCGGACAGTACTGTTTGAAACGCCTGGCCGCCCGTCGCTGGGGAGGCGCCGACGGAAGGCACGGCGGTGATCGGTGTAATCGAAATGTTTGCCGGGACGATAAGAGCCATGTGATTACCTCATGATGTCGAGCGAGTGGGTGATCATGTCCTTCACCGCGGTCATGGCTGCGACGTTGGCCTGATAGGACTGCGATGCGTTCATCAGGTCGGTCATCTCTTCGGCCGGATTCATGCGTGGGAAGGCGACGTAGCCGTTCGCGTCGGCATCGGGATGGCCGGGCAGATAGCGCTGTTCGGGAGGACGGTCGTCCTGTACGACGTCGGCCACGGTAACTCCGGTCGAAAGCTCGCTCTGGAAGACATCGCCGAAGGGGGAACTCTGAGCTTCACTCGCGAAGATGGCGTCCTGGCGGCGATACGGGCCGCCCTCGGGTGTGCGGGTGGTCTCCGAGTTGGCCATGTTTTCGACCAGAAGCTGGGCGCGGGTCCGCTGCGCCTGCATGCCAGAAGCGCTGACCTGGAGCGAAGAGAACAAACTCATGCGCCGCCTCCTCCTTGGATGGCTTCGAGTACGGTTTTGAAACTACTGCGCAACAGCGTGGAAGCCACATTGAAACGCATGGCATCTTCGGCGAGAAGGCGCGCCTCGCGGTCCAGGCTGACATTGTTGCCGTCGGGCTTGGCGGCGAGTCCCTGTGTGTCGGTCGCAAGCGGCTGCTCGCCTTGGGCCAGCGTCAGGAATTCGGATTGAAAATCAATGTCTTGCGTCTTGTAGCCGGGGGTATCGGCATTGGCGATGTTGGAAGCCACCAGTTTCTGGCGAGCGCTCAGCAGGTCCATGTAGCGTTCCAGATTGCCCGTAATTGCTTCCAACATGACGAAGCGTACGTGCAAGTGCGTGGCCAGGGGATCGTAGCGGCGTATCAGTAAAGTCTTTGGCGTAGGCCCGACCTTTTCACGGGGGGATCGGAGCTTGGCCGGACCGCCGGCCATATGAGGTTTATGGCGGCCTACGTGTTTAAGCATGTGCCGTCGCTCCCCACGGCCCGCCACGCTAGATCCCTTCGCGGGTTATGCGGGACAGTGCGGCGCAGCCGCCACTGGTTTGGCAGCCGCCAAGAAAGTGGCGCGAGAAAGCTTTCGGGAGACTCACTCAGAATTTCGTCAGCCCGAGGCTGACGGCAATCGCTTCGTCGACTTGCTCCATGGTCGCTTCGTCGATCCGTCCCAAACGTTGGACCAGCCGGATATGGTCGACCGCCCGGATCTGATTGAAAAGTGCAACGGATGTCACCGAGAGCCCGGTCGTCTGATCCGCGGCTAACAAGACATGAACCGGGTTCAACGGAAATCTGACGGTCGAGGTGATCGGCGCAACGATGGTAAGTTCGGTGAGCCGATTCGACACATCGTTTTGAATCACGAGCGCGGGTCGCGTCTTTTGAATCTCGCGTCCTACCGTCGGGTCGAGCGCCGTGAGGTAGATTTCGCCGCGCCTGGGGTGGCCGGCTTTCGGTTGGGTCTGTCGAGTTTCTGCCATTCTTGCTGGTCCACTGCGAGCCAGTCCGCAGCGACCTCGCGGTCGATGTCCCGGTCACGGGCAGCGGCCCGCTCCAGTCGCGTTCTGAGCGCGTCCGCGCTGCGATTCGCCACGTAATGCTCCACCGCTTTGTTGATAAAGCGGCTACGCTCGCCCGGCTCTACCATGCGGTCGATGGTTTGGATGGTCGTTTCCGGAAGAACGATGTTAAGCCGTTTACGCATCGGAACGAAGGTTTCGAATCTTACCTCTGCAGCATATACACAACCGGTGTGTATGTCAATCGGTAAGGTGCTAGGATTTAGCGCACTAGCAGTCAATCGATGTGGGATGCATGGCGAGCATGATCGTACCGAAGGCCGCGTATACCAGTCCAAATTCCCGAGAAGACAAGATCGAGCCGGCACCACTCAGGATCAGGAGGATCCCCGCCAGGGTTCTCCGCCGCTTTGTGCCGTCGGCGTAGCTCATCTCTTGGAATGCTACTACTTCAGCTCGGCCGGCCCGCCGTCCTGAGAAAGGAACCGTGATACCGTAGCCCACAGTTCGCCTGGCTGGACCGGTTTCGAGAGAAACGCCTGCATCCCTTGACGCCGGCACTTTTCCCGCATCTCGTCGGAGGAATCCGCGGTCAAGGCCAGAATCGGGACGTGCGCATAGCCGGGCAGCTTGCGTAGTTCGCCGGTGGTGGTCAGGCCGTCCATCTCCGGCATCTGCAAATCCATGAGCACCACGTCGTAGCGGCGCTTTTTCGCTGCTTCGATTGCCGCGAACCCGGACGACACGCACTCGACCTGCACTCCATGCCGGCGCAACGCGTGGGATAGAACCGTCTGGCCGACCGGATTATCCTCGACCGCCAGGACGGACGGGCCGGTCCGCGCCGCAGCGGCTCCTTCGGCTGGCGCCTTTTCGTGAGTGACCTTCAAAGGGACGCGCACCGTAAACGTCGAACCGGCGCCCACTTCGCTCACCACCTGGATTTCCCCATTCAATAGCGCGACCAGTTTGCGCGAAAGTGCGAGCCCCAGTCCCAGGCCGGGATAGGTCCTGGACAGACCACTTTCCACCTGGTGAAACGATTCGAAAATGGAGCCGAGCCTGTCAGCAGGGATGCCGATTCCAGTATCCCGCACCTCCGCCACCATCCATGCCGCGCCCGGCTTCGGCCGTTCGAGCGAAACCCGCAGTTCGACCGATCCGTTAGGCGTGAACTTGATGGCGTTGCTGATCAGATAGCTGAGTAATTCTCGAAAACGCGGAGCGTCCCCCATCATGGTCTCCGGCAATCCGGCATCGATGGTGGTGAAGAGACACAGTCCCTTGGCCTGAGCCTTGGCGGCCTGCTGCGCAACGGTCGCCTCCAGCATTTCTCTTAAATTGAACTCGCTCTCGTCGAGAGTAAACTGGCCGGCTTCAAGCGCCGAGTACTCGAGGGTCGCGTTCAAAAGCTCGAATAGATTCTCCGCGCAAAGGCGCGCCGCATTGACGTATTCCCGCTGCTCCTCGTCAAGATTGGTTTCGAGCAGCAGATCCGCCATGCCCAGAATGCCGCTCAAAGGCGTGCGGATTTCGTGGTTCAGGCTGGCAAGGAAGATTCCCTTGAGTTGATCGATTTCGCTCCCGCGTCCGCCTGCGCCCGAGGCATGTTCCTCCTCCAGAGACTTCTTTGCCTCTACCGGCGACGCGGTATGGACGAGCATTGCCAAACCACTCCCTCCATCGGCGGGCCGCG
>Ga0209415_10011720_pt1 | contig 14719 bp, 9 predicted proteins | sample PeaSoiSIISIP2007_FD_187696 | JGI IMG/M metagenome (GOLD analysis project Ga0209415, IMG submission 187696) | Peat soil microbial communities from Weissenstadt, Germany - SII-SIP-2007 (SPAdes) (version 2) | ecosystem: Environmental > Terrestrial > Soil > Wetlands > Peat | place: Germany...
GCGGCGCTCAACCTCGGCCGCGTGCGAGCGCAGATCGCCGCTCTGGAGAAGGAATTGGGACAGGACGACGCTGCGAAAGCGATTCGAAAGGCCGCCGGCGATCTGGGGGAGAAGCTGGTGGCTGTTGAAGGGAAAGTCTTGCAGCTCAAGGCCACGGGCAGAGGCCAAGATGACGTGCGATGGGCCCCCATGCTGGTACAGAAAATCGGGTATCTGGCGAGCGGAATGGGGTCTTCTGATTTTCCGCCCACTACGCAGCAAATCGCGGTGAAGGCAAAGTTGCATGAACAAAGCGAAAAATTCGCGCAGGAATTCCAACAACTCCTAAGCAAAGATATCGCGGCGTTCAATGCCATGCTTCGGGAGCGAAACGTTCCCAATATCATTGTCAACACAAAGTGAGCCGCTCTACGGCTTGAGCGCGGCGAGCAGCTTGGCACCGTCTACGGAGCCGAGGCCGGTGCAGGGATCCCATCCTGGGCCGGCCTCAAACTCGCCGCCTAGGTCATTGTAGATATCGTTGTTGCCCTTGGTTACGTCGTGAAACGCGCCTGTTGCGGTGGGCTGGGAGTAGAGGAGCGGGTTGATGTAGCCCACCGGGTTCCCTCCGGCGGCCGTGAGGCTCTGATTGATGCGCGCAATGAGCCCGGCATAGAGAGGGGCGACGGCGCTCGTTCCGCCAATGCCCTGCTTCGTTCCGCCAATCACCACGGTGTAGCCGGTGTAGGGATCGGCGTCGGCCGAGACATCCGGAACTCCGCGCCCCCCGGCTGAGTTGGCGGGCGGAGGAACAGTGACGCCCGACTGATAGGAGGGCTTGGGGAAGAAATTGCTGACTCCGCCGCCGGTCGAGCCGCCACTCGCGCCGCGGTTCCATACGGTCTCAACCGGGGCACCGGCTTTGGAGGAGGCATCGAGCGTGGTTCCCCCGCAGGCCAGCGCGTAGGGGCTGGAAGCGGGGAAATCGACGTGAGGCTTGTCGTCCCAGACCTGCTGCTGCATGTCAGCGGAGCCGTCGTCGCCGGCGGCCACACAGACGGTGACGCCGAGGGCGGTGGCCTCCTGCAGAATTTCCTGGAGGCCCTGCAACAATTGCGCGGTGGCCGTTTCCTCGGCCTGCCCCCAACTGAGGGAAACGATGCCGGGCTTGCGCACGTCGTCGTGCACCGCGGCGGAGAGCACCTGGATGAAACCGTCGTCGGTGTTGGTTCCAAAATACACGGCGATTTTTGCCCCGGGGGCGATGCCGCCGGAGACTTCGATGTCGAGGGTGACTTCGCCGTCGGCATCGGGATCCTTGCCGGGGACGTTGGCGCCTCCATCCACGCCGACGGCGGAAACGCTGGGCATGGCGATGCCCAGGCTCTTGAAAAATGCTTCGAGGTCGGAGGTTTCATAGCCGGCGCCGGTGGGATTGCCCTGGCTATCCACGTCGTTCAATTCGATGAGCGCGATGGTCTGTCCGGCGCCGACCAGTCCGGTAGGAAAATCGTAGATGGAGGCGAGTTGCGGCGGAGTGTAACTGGTGGCCGCGATGGCGGCTGCGGGGCGTCGCTGCCTGCTTCCCCTGGGTCCGCGCCTTTTGGTCCGCACGACGGAGGAGCTTTGCGCGCGGCTTAGGCGGCGGTAATGAGTCTTCGCCACGGGCCGGTCGTCCAGTCCGAGAACGCGCAGGATGATGCCGTTCAATTCGGCGGGAATGGTGAGCGAACCGGTGCGCCCGCGGTAAGAGATGCTGCCCGACTTGTAACGCCGCAGCTTGGCGCCGAAGGCCGCGCTCACGTCCGCAATCGTGCCGGAGAGTTTTACCGTGCGCCGCGCAGCGTCGGCTTCGACCACGGTAAGGCCGTGATCGTGGGCGAAGGAATCGATTCTGGCGATGTCTGCCGGATCCGCGCCGGCCTGGCTGGCAAGCTCGGCCCGCGTGAGATATCTGCGGGCTGCCAGCGGTTGCGTGGAGATTCTGTCCACGGTGGCGTCGAGATCGGATCCGGGCCGCCGCCGGATTTGAAGCGTGATCTCAATTCGCTGAGCGGGGTCCACGGCTCCGACGACCTTCGCGCCGGCGAGCGGGCGCCGGGCGCTTCCCGGGAGGTTGATGCGCTTTCTCATGATGAGTCACCTCACTGGAGGAGGATGCGGCTGGGAGACCCAAACCATAGGCGGTCGCGGGTAACTTGTCAAGAGAGTTAGTTAATGAGGGTAGAGCCAACGGCCGCCACTTGTTTAGCGAGTGTCTTGATGAAGAGGTTCCAAGCGCGCATAGCTTCGAGAGGGGGAAGCCTGCGAAAACAGCTCAACATGAGGAAGTGAAGATGTGCCTGACCCCGCCGAAGGCGGGCTTCAGCCCGTTCGGTATCGTAAGAAAGACCCCACCCTTCAAACTTCGAAGGGTGGGGCACCCTCGCAAGATCACTCCTCGGTGAGCTACGGAAGTGGTATCCTCGCATCGCGGAGTGTCGTCAGGAAAAAGGAGAGCAATGCCTGGACAACCGGCCAAGTCTGCGGCCAACGGCTTCGGCATTGCGAGTCTGGTCTGCTCACTTTCCTTCTGGGTCCTGCTTGGCCTGAGTTACATCCCCGGCTTCCCCAAATCTCTCGATCTCTCATTCAACTACTGGGTCGCGATCTGGTTCGCGGCGATCATTCTGGCGCTTATTGCCGCCGCGCGGGGGAACCGCCGTTGGGCCTGGGCTGCGCTCCTACCTTTGGCGACTTTCTTCTTTCTAATCATTTTCGTCAACCTGAGGGAACCCACCTAGGCTGGCGGCCATACGATGAGTTCAGTCCGAGAACCCGCGGAGCCTGGAACTCGGGACAATGCGAGATGCGCCGGCCCAGTGAGACGCGCTGGCATGCTCCCCGCAATCTGCGCACAAGGACATATGATTTTCGTGTTTGTGAGCGGCTGGGTCGCTAAGAGCCGGCGGGCAGGCGAGATGACGTGGAGGAGGGGAAAAACGCGCAGGGAGTTTTGCTGAAGAAAAAGCGGTCCTACTTAAAGTATTTGCGGAGGATGAAGTCGAGGCCGTAGGTGTCGTTTTCGTCGCGGAGGGCGCGAACGGTGAATTTGCGGCTGACGTTGTACTCGAACTGGATGACCTGGCGCTGGGTGGAAGTGACGTCGGTGACGTAGGTGACGGTGAGGTCGTGGGAGATGCGCTGCTGGACGGTGATGCGGGCGGTGGTGTTCTGCGTGGCGCCGACGCCGGAGAGGCCGGGATCGACGCGGAAGCGGCTGACGCCGAAAAGTTTTTCGATGCGGCCGCCGACCTGGCTGGAGACGGCTTCAGAGAGCAGGGCCTGGGCGCCCGGGTCGCCGAGAGCGCTGGTGGTGGAGCCGGAGCGCAAGTCGGTGGATTCCGAGGTGCGGCCGAGGGCGAGGAGCGAAATGACGTCGGTGGGAGGGAGCGGCGGGTCGGAGTGATAGCCAAGATGGAGACGGCTGCCGGGGCCGGAGAGCTGGATGGTGACGTCGTACTGCTCGACGGTGGTGGCGGCTTCAAGATCGAAAATGGGGTCGAGGCGGAAGGGATTGGCGAAGTTGATGTCGCCGCGGGTGAGGCGGAAGGTGTTGCCGCGGAAGTCGAACTCGCCGGCGAGCAGGTGGACGTGGCCGAGGATGACGGGGCGCTCGGCGGTGCCGCGGATGCGGAGCTGCGCCTGGCTGGAAAAGCGCGCGGCGTTCCATTGCACCTGGGCGTCGGGGCTGGAAACGCCCTCGACATCGAGCTGGAGGTTGCGGAGATATTGGGAAGCGCCGGTGGGAACTGCGGCGGCCTGGGCTTTCGAGCCCATCACGCCGCTGAGGTCGAGGCCTTCGGTGAGCAGAAGGCGCTCGAGGACGACGCGGCCGGTGAGCGTGCCATCCGTGGTGCCGCCCTGCAGGCGCAGGTTGCCGTTGATCAGCCAGCTCATGCCCTCCGGATAGCGGACGCGGATGGCGCTGCCGCGCGCGGCGACGTCGTAGTTGAGCGGCCCTTCGCCGTAGGAGACGCTGCCGGTGAGCTGCACCTTGCCGCCGCCAATGTCGGCGCTGAGATTGTCGAAGGTCAGGCGGTTGATGTCGAAGAGCACGTCGCCGGAAGCCTGGCTGAGTGCCACGGGGAAATCGCCGTAGGTGGCGGAATCGGACTGAAGGGTGAGGCGCCCGGCGAGGCGGGGATGAAGCGTGGTGCCCAGTAGAGAGACGTCCAGCTCGGCTGGGCCGCTGGCCTGGAGATCGGGATAAATGCCGGTGAGCAGGCGCAGGTTCAGCTTCCCGGCGAGTTTCAGCGCCAGCAGGCGGTCACGGGCAAAGCGAGCGCGGCCGGAAAAAACCAGGTCGGTGTCCGGGCCACGCAGGTGGGCGGAATCGACGAGCACCTCGTCGCGGCTGTAGGTGAAGCGGACGGGGCCGACGTTTTCGAGCTTGACGAAGGCGTAGTCGAACGAAATACGGGAAAACTCGGATTGGATTTGCAGCCCGGCCGGGCCCACAAGATCGCCGGAAATTAGGAAGCGCCCGGTGACGGTGCTGTGCCCGGTGATGTCTTTGAGCCGGAGGGCAACTTTGAGGAAGGAGTCGAGGCTGACGTCCTCGAGGCGGATTTCGCCGGTGAGGGGAAAGGCGCCGGAGAGAGCGAGTTCGGCGTGACCGTTCACGCCGCCGTGCGGCATGGTGGAGAGCGCGTCCACGAGCAGCCTGGTTCCGTCGGATTGGGCGCGCAGGTCGAAATCGCCGAACACGTCTTCGCCCACGTGGAGCGCGGCCAGATGGAAGGTGCCCGAGCCGCGCGGGGAGAGCAGCGGGCCCTCGGCCTTGGCGTCGAAGGTCACGCGGCCACTGGCGGGCACGAGTCCCGCGGAAATCGTGGGGAATTCCGAAAGCGCGATGTCCTGCCCGTTGACGTCGAAGGAAATCCAATCGGTATCGCGGTCGTAGTCGAAAGAGCCGGAAGCGCGTCCGGCGCCTTTGCGGATCTGGAGGTTCGAGGCGTGGATCTCCTCTTCGGTCCAGTGCAGATCGCCGTCGGCGGAATCGAGGGCGACTCCGGCGAGCACGGGCTGATCCATATGGAGGCTGCCCTGGTACTCCGGGTCGTCGCGTGTGCCGCTGCCCTGGACGTGGCCGGAGAGCAGGCCGTGGAGGGGGAAGGCGGTGCTGAACAGGTTCTGGATGCTGTCGAGATCCGTGCGGGCCAGGTGCACGTCGATGCGCCAGGGATTGTCCGGGAGAAAGGCCCAGTCGGTGAGAAAAAGCTCGAGGGAGAGATCGGCGGAGGCGCGGCCGTGGGTGGCGCGAACGGCGTCGAGTCGCAGCGAGCCGGGGGAGTAGGAGACATCGGCCTCGAGTTCGTCCCACTGAAGATCGGCATAGGCGGCATGGAGGACGCGAGCGTGGCCGGCAAGCGTGGGGCCGCCGAGGGGGCCGATGATGCTGCCGGTCCAGAAGCCGCGGCCGGTGATGCGTTGCGCGCCGGAGTCGGAGCCGCGCAGGGCGTTGATGAAATCATCGAAGGCGAGGAGTTCGCTGGCGTCGAGATCGAGGCGGAGATTGGAATCGCGCTGGCCCAGGCGGCCGGCGAAGGCTACGCGCGATACGGGCGTGGTGATAAGGCCGGAAGAAAGGTCCACGGCCTCGGCATCACGGGAAAAATGAAATTCGGCGGTGCCGGTGGCGGGAAGCAGGCCGGCGGCGACGGAGTCCGGAGGCGTCCAGTCGGTGGTGCCGCGGGAGTCCAGATGGAGGAAGTTCGCGTCCCAGGCGGTGACGGAGTGCACGTCGACGCGGCTCTCCCAGTGTAGGGTGGCCAGGGGAAAGCCGGGATGGTTCAGAGCGGTGAGAATCGCGGCGAGGCTCATCTGGTGGACATCACTCTCCAGCCGGAAGCGGAGGCCGGAGTAGAACATTTCGAGCCGGCCATCCAGAGTCCCGCCGAGACCTTCGGCGTGGAAATCGGGAACCACCAGGCGGTCGCGCTGGAGCTCGTAAAGCCCACGGCTGGAGAGGCCGCTCGAGTGAAACCAGAGATATGGCAGTGCGATCTCTGAAGCGGTGAATTCGCCGCGCCCGGAAATTCCTCCCGCCGCGGCGGGATCCCAGCGGCCCTCGCCGCTGGTGTGCACGCGGCCATCCGGCATCTCCGGCAGACGCAGCAGCTCTCGAATGTCGCGGAAGTCGAGTGCGGCCTGATAAGAATAGGTCCAGGTGGGCCGAACGAAGCTGGCCAGCGCCGCGCCGCCGTGGAGCTCGGAGTGCGGCAGCCGCCAGGAGAAATCGTCTAGGGAGAAGGAATCGCGGGCGAGCGAAAAGCGGAGGTCCAGGTCAGAGGGAAACGGCAGGGATCGTCCGGCCTGCAAGCGCACCTTTTTGGCGGAGAGTTCGCCGCGGTAAACGGAGATTCCTGCGGCGGGCGAGTCCAGGTGCATGAGGAAGCGGAAGCCCTCGGAATCGAGCACCAGGGGAGTGCGGGCATCGTTCCAGCGGATTTCGCCCTCGAGAATCTGCAGGCGGCCAACGGAAAGATCGAACAACTCCTGGCGCAGGGACCGGGAGCCGGGAGCGGGCGCGGAGGGATGCGGCGCGTTGCTCATGCCATCGCTGAGAATGCGGACGGCGAGTGAAGGATGATCGACGCGCAACTCGTCGAGGGCCACGCGGCGGCCGAGCAGCGAGGCCAGGCGGAGATCGGCGAGCACGTAGGTGGCGTGGAAGTAGGGCCGCGAGGACGGCGGCTCGCTTCCGTGGATGGTCAGGTCGAAGAGTTCGGCGCGGAAGCGCCACAGGCTGAACCGAAAATCCCCCAATTCCACGCCGCCGCCGGTCATGGCGGCGATCCTGCGGACGACGGCGCGGCGCATCCAGTAGGCGGGCAGTCCGGTCTGGTCGAGGAGGAGGAGAAAAGCCGCGATCGACAATGCCGCAAGAGCGGCGACCTTCAACCAGTGGCGGAGGCGGGGGCTCACGGGCGGCTCTCCGGGAAGATCTCGACATCGAGGCTGGCGCGCGCCTGCTCGATCCATAGCTGGGCGCGGCGTGTGATGTCGCGCTCGAGGAGGAGATCGGTGATGGAGTCGCGAACGTCGTCGAGAACGGGGACGGGCTGTTTGCGGCGCTCGAGCTGGGGCACGAATTCCTCGCGGTAGTAGCGCTCCACATCGCCGGGTTGGACGCGAGCGACGGCGCGGAATCTGCGCTCGAGATACAGGTCCAGAAAGATCTGTTTGGCCACCAGGCGGCGCACGTCCTGTTCGGAGAGGTCCAGTTCGCGCAGGCGGGCGGCGAACTGCTGCGGCGTGCCGACCTGGTTCAGCAGGGCGGCGAACTGCGCATCGACCTGCTGCGCGGGAGGAGCGGGGAAACGGGCGGCGGTCGCGTCGTTGGTAACGATCCACTGGTCAATCAACTGCTGGAGAAGCTCGGATTCCTGGGCGGGCTCGCGTCCAGACAGGCGCTGGTAGGCGGCCAGTTCGCGCACGTCGCTGAGGGTGATGATGTCGTTTTCAATCCGTGCGACGACGCGATCCACAACCGTCTGCGCGGCGAGAGCGGTGGCGCCGAGGCAAGCGGCCAGAAGCAATCCGTGGATGGCTGCGCGGCGCATCAGAATGGCGATCCAAATGTGAGGAAGAACTGGAAGCGGTGCTGGCGGGCCAGGCCGTTGGGGGCCGTGGGCAGCGTGAACTGGGGCGAATTCAAGAGGTAACCCAGATCGATCCGGATGGGACCGACGGGAGTGGGATAACGGACGCCGAAACCGACGGCGTGGGAAAGCCAGTTCAAATCATTGGGCGGGGGCGTGGTGCGGAGCGTGATTTTCTCGAGGGAGCTGTAGACGTTGCCAACGTCGTAGAACAGGGCTCCGGTGACCGCCGCAGTGGTGTAGGGGAGACGCAGGGGAAAGCGCAACTCCTGATTGGAGGTGAGCAGGGCGAGGCCGCCCACGGGGAAGCCGGTGGTGGTGTCGCGCGGGCCGGCATCGTTGAGGCCAAAACCGCGGAGGTTGTTGCCGCCCCCGGCGAAGAAACGCTCGGGCAGGGGAATGTCGTTCAAAGTGCTGGAACTGAAGGGTGACTCGACACCGAAGCGCGTGGAACGGGCGAAAATCAGGCTGTGGCCCAGGGGAGTGAAGGAGGAATTCTGCATGAGAAAGTGGAAGAAGCTCGCCGTAGAGCCCAGCGTACGCGAGTAGAAGCCCACGTCCACGCTGTAGAAGCGCCCGCGCCCGGGGTCCGCGGGGTTATCGCGAAGGTCGCGGACCCAGGCGATGCTGGGGCCGGAGACCTTGGTGGGCTGGCTGTAAAGGGGAATCTCCTGCGGCGCGATTTTCAGGTCTCCTGTGAGAATGCGACGGTACGTGTAGCGGTAGAGAAACGTGGTGACGCGGGAGAGGCGGTGTTCGAGCTGGAAAGTGCCTTCGTAGCGTGTGGAGGTGAAGGTACTGATGTCGCGGGTCTTGTCGGTGAAGGCGATGAGCTGGAGATTCCAGTTGTTGAGATTCAGAAAGCGCGGCGCGCTGTATTCCATCAGGGCGCGGTACTGGAGGGTGCTGGCGCGGGCTTTGAACTCGAGGGTCTGGGCGCGGCCGAGGAAATTGTTCCACCCCAGCTCCAGAATTCCCCGCGGGCTGAAAGTGAGGGAGTTGTCCGTGGGGCTATTGGAATTGTTCAGGGGCTCGACTTCCAGGCCCGCGCCGTATCCCACGGTGAAGCGTTTCCCCTCCTCAACGTTGACGAGCATGGTCTTTTCGCTCTCGTCGCCCTGGGGATTTTCCGGCGCGATGGCCACGTGATTGAAGATGCCCAGATTGTAGAGTTCGCGCTGGGTGGTGAGGATGTCGCCTTCGCGGAGCGGTTGCTCCGCCTTTAAGGCGATGCGGCGGCGAATCAGTTCCATGCGGGTATATTCGTTACCGTCCACGAGAACCTTTGCGACGGTGATGCGAGGGCCCTCGGATATCTGGTAACTGAGTTTGATGCGGCCGGGCTGGGAGCCGGGCGTGGAGTGAAATTCGAATCGCGTATCGGGCAGGCCTTCGTCCAGATAGAGGGCCAGGATGTTGTCGCGGTCGGAGGCCACGTTGGCGTCGGAGAAGGGCTGGCCCGGCGCGGAACCGGCCACCTGGAGCAAGTTTGGGGTGGAAATCGCGGTGTTCCCGGAAATCTCCAGCGACTCGACGCGCGTTTGTGCGCCCTCCTCGATGCGAAACCGGACCAGAATCTCTTCCGGGTGGCCGTGGTAGTTTTCCACGGCCTCCGCCTGGATCTTGGCGGCGGCGAAGCCGTTGGAGACGTAGAGCGCGCGAAGCGATTCCTCGTTCTGCTGGAGGAGCCGGCGGCTGAATACCGACGGCCGCAGGAATTCCGCGGGCAGAATGGTGAGCCGGCCGCGGAGGAGCGCGCCGCTGAAGTACGAGTTTCCGGAAAATTCGACGGCGGCAAGGCGGCGGCGGGCGCCGGGCGCGACGCTGTAGGTGATTTCGCGCACGCCGCTGGAAGGATTTTCGGTGGAGGTGTAGAGCACGTCGCAATCCACGTAGCCGCGCCGCTCGAAATAATCGCGGATGTTGCGGCGGCCCTCGGCCAGCAGGTCTTCGTCCACCGAACCTTCCTGGAAAATGGGGACGAGCTGCTTGACACGGCTGGGGGAAAGCTTTGCGCCGGTCACCTCGACTTTCACGGGCGATCCGGCGGTGATCTCCAGCGTGACGGGGACGGAATTGGCAGCGGCGTCGAGGACTCCGCGGCGGGCGGTGACGCGCGCGGCGTAGAATCCACGGCGAAACAGCCAGTTGCGAACTCGTTCGGCGCTTTTTTCCAGCCGGGCGGTGGTGAGCGGCTGTTGGGACCGGAGCCGCGAGGCACGCAGCATCTCGTCGGTGCGATAGGTGGTCGGGTTGGAGGCGCCCACCGTGCCGATGCGCGCGCGGCGCCCGGTCTCGACGCGCACGGTCACGTCCACGAGGCGCGTCTCGGGCCGGCGGGCGAGAACGGGATCGAACACGGCGGCGTAAAAGCCGTTATCGCGCATGATCTGCCCGAGACGCACGACCCCGGCGTCGAACTCGCGCTGGCGGAAGGGCTCGCCGAGGCCCAGCCGGAGCGCGCCGAGCGCCTGGGAATCGGAGGGCGGTTCCTGGAGCCCCTGGATGCGCACGTTGCCGATGAAAAAATTGGGGCGGACGCGGAAATCCACGCGCACGCCGCCGGGGACGGTGGAAGCCTCCGCGGAAATGTCGGCATAGCGGCCGGTGGCGTAGAGGCGGTGGAGGGTGGCGCGGAGCGCGTCGCGCTCCAGCGGGCTGCCGGGCTGCACGTCGAGGTCCCGAGGATTCTCCGCGAGCAGGCGGTCCGGTTCCTCGAGCAGGCGCACGGCAATCACGCGCTGGCCCAGCATGGATTCCGCGGGACCGGCTGCGGTCTGACCGAATAGGGCGCCCGCCCATGGCGGGCAGAGCAGCAGAGCGAGCGTCAAAAATGCGCGAGGCATCCGGAATATGTGCATTCAGCGGGCTCGAAGCAAAGTCGCTAGTATAGCCGCGTTTGGTCCGTTGCGAAGGTTCGCGACGGGCCGCGACGCGGTAGAATCCCGGGGCAGGGGCGGATGATGGACCCGGTGCAATACGAGCGGTATTCGCGTCAAATACTTTTTGCCCCGCTGGGGGAAGAGGGCCAAAAGCGTCTGCTCGAATCGCGCGCCGTGCTGGTGGGATGCGGGGCGCTGGGCACGGTGTTGGCCGGGCTGCTGGTGCGCGCAGGGGTGGGGCGGCTGCGCCTGGTGGACCGCGACTTCGTGGAATTCTCCAACCTGCAGCGCCAGACGCTCTACGAGGAGGCCGACGCGAGGGATTCGCTGCCCAAAGCTGTGGCCGCGGAACGCCGCCTGCGCGCCGCGAATGCGGGAGTGGAGATCGAGGGTTTGGTGGCAGATCTGACGCCGGAAAATGCCGCCGAGCTGCTGGGCGGATTCCCGGTGATCCTGGACGGCAGCGACAATTTTGAAACGCGCATGCTGGTGAACGACTACGCGGTGAGCGCCGGGGTGCCCTGGATTTACGCCGCCGCCGTGGGGAGTTATGGAGTGACGTTTACCGTGCGGCCGGGCCAGACGGCGTGCCTGGCGTGTCTCGTGGAATCGCCCGAAGGCGGAAACGGCGCGGCGAGCGGTTGCCTGGCGCGCGAAGAAACCTGCGACACGGCCGGGGTGCTGAACGCAGCGGCCGGAGTCGTGGGCGCTCTGGAAGCCGCGGAGGCCATGAAACTGCTCTCGGGGCACCCGGAAGCGCTTTCCGGGCGGCTGATTTCGTGCGACGTGTGGACGTCACGATTCCAGTCGGTGCAGGTGGCACGCGAGCCCGGGTGCCGCGCGTGCGGGCGGCGCGATTTCCGGTGGCTCGAGGGAGAAGCACAGCCGCAAGTGACGATGTGCGGGCGCGATTCGGTGCAAATCCACGAGCGGCGGCGGCGGCTGGATTTGGAGGAGCTGGCGCAGCGGCTTTCCGCGGTGGCCGGCGGGGTGCGCACGAACGGATTCCTGCTGCGATTTACGGTGCCGCCGTGCGAGGTGACGGTGTTTCCGGACGGCCGCGCGGTGTTCAAAGGGACGCGCGATGCGGCAGTGGCCCGGTCGCTGTACGCGCGTTATATTGGCGCGTGATTCCGGACCTGCGAGGGGGCATCCCGATGAAGCTAATACAGCCGATGCTTTGCACTCTTTTCTGCGCGGCCGTGGGGGCCTTCGCCGGGCCGATTGTGGCGCGAGCGCAGCAGGCGCCCGCCGCGCCGCCTGCCAGCGGGCCGGGCGCGGCGGAACTGCGCGGGAAGCTGGGCCGCGAGTTGAACCAGATGGTGGCGCAGTTCGATGGCGTAATGGCCGTGGAGTTCAAGGATCTCGAGGGCGGGGACCTGGTGGCCATCCATGCCGACATGGTGCTGCCGCAGGCGAGCGCCATCAAAATCGCCGTGCTCGTGGAGCTGCTGCGGCAGGCGCAGGCGGGGAAACTGCGTCTCGAGGAGCGCGTGGAAATCCGCAAAGCGCAATTCGCGGGCGGCAGCGGCGTGCTGCAGGATTTCGGCGACGGCACGTCGGCCGTTTCGCTGCGCGATCTGGCCTCGCTGATGATCGTGGTGTCCGACAACACGGCCACGAACCTGCTGATCGACCGCGTGGGGCAGGCGCGGGTGAACGAAACGCTACAGTCGCTGGGATTTGAGAGAACGCGGCTGATGCGGCGGATGATCCAGCCGGAGGAGGAGCGGCGCGGCGTGGAGAACGTGTCCACGGCGCGGGAGATGGCGAGCCTGCTGGAACAGCTCTTTCGGGGGAAATTGCTGGATGAGCGACACACGGCGCTGGCGCTCGAGCTGCTGAAAAACGAGAAGTACTCGCCGACACCGATTGGCCGCGGGCTGCCGGCGGGCGTGGCGCTGGCGAGCAAAACAGGAAGCCTGCCGGGGGTGCGGTGCGAGAGCGGCATCGTGCTGCTGGGAGGGCGTCCCTACGTGCTGAGCGTGATGACCACCTACGCGGCGGATGATGCCGCGGCGGAGGGCGCGATCACGGAGATTTCGCGGCGAGTGTACAGCTACATCGAGCGGCTGGCGCATTCGAACGTGCACGGGGTGCGCGTGCCGTGATCGTCGAAGGTGCGGCCAGACTGAAGTCTGGCCCACATCAGGGATGGGGTTTTGCCGGTCCCGCGCTCTGATTGGCAGGGGCGGGAGGATTCGCGGTTGTTTCCGTGGCGGGGCGTTGGCCGGTCCAGGTGACCTGGACGTGCTCGCGCAGGGTGCTGAAGAGTTTGCGGCCCTCGAAAGAAGCATCCAGGCGGAGCGGCAGATAGACGGCGTCGCCCATGCGGATTTGTTCGAAGGCCAGATTCACCTTATCGAGCGCGGCGACGAGCCCCAGCACCACGCGCACGCGCTCGGTGAGGTGGGCGTCCACCTTCACGATTTCGCAGTCCTGCTCGTCAATCCAGACTTTTCCGGTGAGTTTGTTCAGCACGTAGTCCTGGCGCCGGCGGATGGGCAATTCTGTGGAGCGCGGCCAAAAATGCAGGACGATGGTGGAGCGCCCCGCCAGCCACTCCCGGCCGACCACTTCCGCTTTGTAGCGGTCGAACAATTCGGAATCGAGAGGGACGCGATCGGAGTCGCCACCGCCGAACTTCTGCGTGGAGCTGCGCTCGATGAAGCGCTGCTGGCGCTCGTGCTCATCCGCGAGGTCGGCGGGGGTGAGTGTCTTGCCGTTCCTTTCGACCAGGCGGGCGTAGACGCCGCCGGCCAGCGGCCCCACGTCGTAGACGCGGTCCTCGCGCTCGCGCAGGCGGCCTTTGTCGTCCATTTTCTCGATGGTGGTGTGCTGCACGGAGCGGAATTGCGCGCTGGCGTGTCGCACCTGGTCGCTCTTCACGGTGGCCAGCACTTTGTGCAGAATTTCGTCGGGGGCGGGCAGCGGGGGATCGTCGCCCGGGCGGGCGGCGCAGGGAAACAGCAGCAACGCCAGAGCGGCGAGTGCAAGTGTCGCGGCCGACCTTGAAGACCGTCTCACGGAATCAAATTCCCCCACGAATAGTGTACTGGAATCGCGCGTGGCTGTCCGCGCGGTTCGCCGCATCGGTGCATCCAGAAATTCCAGCCGAACCAAAGCGCGCCGGCGCCATGAGCAAACGGCGCGAAAGCCGCCGCTACAGGGGACGCGGGGGCAGGGCTCTGGCACGCTCCATGGCGCGTTCGAGATTTTCGCGGAGGTTCATGAGGCTGAGAAAGGCGTTGAGGACGCTGGCCTTCATGGCGTCGGAGAGGCGGAGGCCGCAGGTGGCCACGTGGCTCAGGCGTTCGCCATGCTCGCGGATGAATTCCGCAATTTCATCGTGGCGCGCGGTGGTCGCGCCGGTAGGCGCGGTTTCGCGGCGCATGGCCGCGCAATTCCCGTCCAGCCACACGAGGTAATGATGCACGCACAGCGCGCTCTCTCCGAGCGCGGTGGGCACTTCGATTTTGCAACCTTGCGCCTGGCACGCAGCCATGGGAATGGGGCTCGGTCCTCTCTGGATAGCACGCCCACCGGCGAGGCGCCAGCACGCAGCGGCGGGGATTTCCAGGCGAGCGACCTGTCCCGGCGGGCGGCTGCCAGGGCGATCCCCAGGTAGCAGCGAGCAGTACTACTGCGAACGGGAAACGCGCGAGGCGCCCGGCGCCGCGAGATCCTGGGTAACGTAGCGCAGCAGCGCTTCCAGGAGCGCCGTGCGCGGAAAGTGATTGTGGTTCACCAGCCGCTGGACGGCGGGATCTTTCGAGTTTTCGAGGGGGATGGCAACAGCTATATGGTCGGCGCGGACGACGCCGAGATTGTGGCCTCCGGGATATTTCGTATCACTCTCCAGGAGCTGGCTATCCTCCGGCTGGCCGTAGAGGGCCAGGAGCGTCCAACCCTCGAGCAGGATTTTGGATGTGTGGGCACGATCGGAAGCCGCGGCAACGGAATACACGGGAAATCCAGCGTCGGGATGCTGCTCGAGGAATTTGCGGCGGACGTCGCGGCGCAGGCTGCGGAAAGCGGCGTAGAGATCGCCCTTGCATTCGCCGAGCGAGAATTTCTCGATCCATTGCTGGGCCTGGACCGGCATGAAATCGGCGATGGGCGAGCCGCCAATGGCCCCCGCAACGGTGATGAGCGCGGCGACGGACTGCGCGGCCTCGGGATCGTTGGCCAGGCCTTCGAGAATGTCCGCGG
>Ga0209415_10011721_pt1 | contig 14718 bp, 11 predicted proteins | sample PeaSoiSIISIP2007_FD_187696 | JGI IMG/M metagenome (GOLD analysis project Ga0209415, IMG submission 187696) | Peat soil microbial communities from Weissenstadt, Germany - SII-SIP-2007 (SPAdes) (version 2) | ecosystem: Environmental > Terrestrial > Soil > Wetlands > Peat | place: Germany...
TTGCCGATGCACGTCGTGCACCCGTAGCCGACGAGGTCGAAGCCGAGCTTCGCGAGGTACGGGTCGAGCCCCGCCTTGGCGAGGTACTCGGTCACCACCTTCGACCCCGGCGCCAGGCTCGTCTTCACCCACGGCTTCCGCGCGAGCCCCTTCTCGACGGCCTTCTTGGCGAGCAGACCCGCCGCCATCATGACGCTCGGGTTCGACGTGTTGGTGCAGCTCGTGATGGCGGCGATGACGACCGACCCGTGCCCGAGCTCGACCTCGGCGCCGTCGATCGATGCCTTCGCCTTCGCGGCCGCCGCCGAGGGCTTGGGCGACTTGGCGAGCATCTTGTCGAGCGACGACCGAAAACCCGCCTTCGACTCGGTGAGCTTGACGCGGTCTTGCGGGCGCGACGGGCCGGCGAGGCTCGGGACGACCGACGCGAGGTCGAGGTGCAGCGTGTCGCTGTACCGCGCCTCCGGCATCCCGGGCGAATGGAACAGCCCCTGCTCCTTGCAGTACGCCTCGACGAGCTTGACCTGCGCCTCGTCGCGGCCGCTGAAGCGCAAGTAACGCAGCGTCTCCGCGTCGACGGGGAAGATGCCGCACGTCGCGCCGTACTCCGGCGCCATGTTCGCGATCGTCGCGCGATCGGCGAGCGGCAGCTCCGCCAGCCCGTCGCCGTAGAATTCGACGAACTTGCCGACGACGCCTCGCTTGCGGAGCATCTCGGTGACCGTGAGCACGAGATCGGTGGCGGTGGCCCCCTCGGGCAGCGCGCCGCTCAGCTTCACGCCGATCACCTGGGGAATCAGCATCGACACGGGCTGCCCCAGCATGGCCGCCTCGGCCTCGATCCCGCCCACGCCCCAGCCGAGGACGCCGAGCCCGTTGATCATCGTCGTGTGAGAGTCGGTCCCGACGAGCGTGTCCGGGTAGACGACCGTGCCGTCCTCGCTCTTCATCACGACGCGGGCGAGGTACTCCAGGTTCACCTGGTGGACGATGCCCGTGTCGGGCGGCACCACCTTGAAGTTGCGAAGCGCGCTCTGCCCCCACTTGAGGAACAGGTAGCGCTCCTTGTTGCGCTGGAACTCGAGCTGCGCGTTGATGGTCAAGGCGTCGACGGAGCCGAACGCGTCGACCTGCACCGAGTGGTCGATGACGAGCTCCACCGGCTGCAGGGGGTTGATCTTCTTCGGGTCGCCCCCGAGCTTCTTCATGGCGTCGCGCATCGCGGCGAGGTCGACCACGGCGGGGACGCCCGTGAAGTCCTGCAGCAGCACGCGTGCCGGCGTGAACGCGATCTCGCGCACCGGCGGCGCCGTCACGTCGACCGTGGCGAGCGCTTCGATGTCCTCGGCGCGAATCGAGACGCCGTCCTCCGACCGAAGGAGGTTCTCGAGCAGGATCTTCAGCGAGTACGGGAGCCCGCGGGCCTCGGGGAATCTCGAGTAGACCGCCGCGAGGCGAAAATACGAGTACGACGAAGAGCCGACGGTGAGGCCGACGTTGAGCGTCGATTTTGCGGCGAATGTGTCAGGCATGGCAGAAAGACAGGTACCCCCCGCGCGGCGAAGGGGCAAGGGCGGTCATCCCTCCGGCGAGACCATCTTTTCCGGCCGGACGTGCTCGTCGAAGTCCTCCGGCTTCACCAGACCGAGCTGCGCGGCCGCCTGCCTCAGCGTGATTCCGTCGTGGTGTGCGAGCTTCGCGACCTTCGCGGCGTTGTCGTAACCGATGACCTCGTTGAGGGCCGTCACGAGCATCAGCGTGTTCTCGACGTGCCGGGCGATCACGTCCCGGTTCGGCTCGATTCCGACGACGCAGTTGTCGACGAAGCTGTGGCACGCGTCCGCGAGGATCGCGCAGCTCTCGAGCACGTTGTGAATGATGACCGGCTTGAAGACGTTGAGCTCGAGATGCCCGCTCGCCCCCGCGAGGCCGACGGTCACGTCGTTGCCCATGACCTGCGTGCAGACCATCGTCATCGCCTCGCACTGCGTCGGGTTGACCTTGCCGGGCATGATGCTGCTGCCCGGCTCGTTCTCCGGCAGGTGAAGCTCGCCGATCCCGCAGCGCGGGCCGCTGCCGAGGAGGCGCACGTCGCTCGCGATCTTGAAGCACGCGGCGGCGAGCGTCTTCATGGCTCCGCTAGCAGCCACGAGGGCCTCGTGCCCCGCGAGGGCGGCGAACTTGTTGGGCGCGCTCCGGAACGGCGCGCCGGCGAGGCCAGCGATCTTCGCGGCGACCCCTTCGGCCCACTTCGGGTGCGTGTTGAGGCCCGTGCCGACGGCGGTGCCTCCGAGGGCGAGGTCGTAGAGACCGTCGATCGATCGCGTCAGCCACGCCTCGCAGAAGGCGAGCTGCGCGGCCCATCCGCCGAACTCCTGCCCGAGCGTGAGCGGCGTCGCGTCCATCAGGTGGGTCCGCCCGACCTTCACGATGCCCTCGAATGCCTTCGCCTTCTCGTCGATTGCCTTTCGAAGCTTGGCGACCGCGGGCACGAGGCGCTCCTTCATCTCGAGCGCCGCCGCCACGTGCATGACCGTCGGGAAGACGTCGTTCGAAGACTGCGACCGGTTCACGTCGTCGTTCGGGTGAATGGGCTTCTTCGAGCCCATGACGCCTCCGGCGAGCTCGATGGCGCGGTTCGAGATCACCTCGTTGGCGTTCATGTTCGACTGCGTGCCGCTCCCGGTCTGCCAGACGACGAGCGGGAAGTGCGCGTCGAGCGTGCCGGCGATGACCTCGTCGGCCGCGCGGATGATGAGATCGCACTTGGCGGCGTCGAGCTTGCCGAGGTCCTTGTTGGTCAGGGCGGCGGCCTTCTTGACGATGCCGAACGCGCGGATGACGGGCCTTCCGAAGCGGTGCCCGCCGATCTTGAAGTTCTGCAGACTCCGTTGCGTCTGGGCGCCCCAGTACATGTCGGAGGGCACTTCGATCTGGCCCATGCTGTCGGATTCGACGCGAAATGTGCTGCGAGACGTGCTCATGGGGGGAGCTTCTAGCACTCCGCCTTCGGCAGGAGGACCTCGAAGGAAGACCCCTCTCCCAGCACGCTCGTCGCCGTCACTTCGCCGCCATGGAGCTCCACCAGCCCTTTCACGATCGGCAGCCCGAGGCCCGGACCGTCCCTCGAGATCTGGGCGGCGTTGGCGGCGTGGTCGAAGACGGCTGGCAACCTGTCGGGCGGAATGCCGCGCCCGGTGTCGCGGACGATGACGCGGACCCGCCTACCGGTCGGATCGTTCGCCTCCACCCGGATGACGACGCTGCCTTCCGCCTCCGTGAAGCGGACCGCGTTCGACACGAGGTTGTGGATGACCTGGATGAGGCGCGGCCGGTCGCACAGCGCCATCGCGGGCCGGTCGGGTGTCTCGAAGGCCAGGCGCACGCCGCGCTCTGCCGCCATCGAGGCGAGCCCGTCTAGCTCCGCGGCAAGCACCGCGGTGACGTCCCACGGGTGCGGATCGAGGGTGAGGCGGCCGGTCTCGAGCGCCGCCAGGTCATGAAAGTTGGAGATGACATGGCCAAGTCGCTCGGCCGAGCGCACGATCGCATTGACGACCCGCCGCGCCGAGTCGTCCTTCGCGCCGACCGTCTTGTGAAGGAACCCGGCGCCCATTACGATCGATGCGAGCGGGTCCTTCAGGTCGTGGCAGACGACCGAGGCGAGATCCACCCTGTTGGGGTCGCCATTCAACCTGGCGATTGCCTCGTCGATGCTTCGCACGAGCTTCCGGACGGCGGCGCGCTCCAGCGGCCCCGGGGCGTTTGCGGCCGATACGAGCTCGCGCGACTGGCGAAGCGCGTCCACGAGGGGCTTGGCCATGTAGCCTCTCCGAATCTGGCACTCCGGGCGGCCCGGTCAAGTTTTGCCGGGGGCAGCCCTGGCGCACCGTCCGCGGCGGTCGTAGAGTCCCGCCTTGCCCCCCGGGGGGGGAACTGCATGGAACGTCGAGTCCTCATCATCGACGACGACCGGAGCATGTGCGAGGTCCTCGAGGTCGAGCTCCGCCGTCGCGACTACGAAGTAACGTCCGTCACCAGTCCGCAGGACGCTATCGGCCGCTTCGAGCGGGAAGACTTCGGCGTCGTCGTCACCGACGTGAACATGTCGGGGATGAGCGGAGTCGAGCTCTGCAAGCTCCTCATCGCGCGCCGCGAGGACATGCCCGTCATCGTCGTCACGGCGTACGCCAACATGGAGACTGCGATCGCGGCCATCCGCGCGGGCGCGTACGACTTCATCACGAAGCCGTTCGACATGGACGAGATGGCGCTCACGATCGAGCGCGCGCTCCACCATCGCGCCCTGCGCGAAGAGGTGAAGCGCCTGCGAAAGGCGGTCGAGGGGACGCAGCGCTTCGAGGACATCCTCGGCACGAGCCCCGCGATGCTGAAGATGTGCGAGCTGGTCACGCGCGTCGCCGACACGGAGACAACCGTGCTCGTCACTGGCGAGAGCGGGACGGGAAAGGAGCTCGTCGCCAGGGCGCTTCACGCGAAGAGCGGCCGAAAAGACGGGCCGTTCGTCGCAATCAACTGCGCGGCGATGCCCGAGAACCTGCTCGAGAGCGAGCTCTTCGGGCACGTCAAGGGCGCGTTCACCGACGCCCGGACGTCGCGTCCGGGGCTGTTCGTGAAGGCCACCGGCGGGACGATCCTGCTCGACGAGATCGGCGAGATGCCCGCCGGTATGCAGGCAAAGCTCCTCCGCGCGTTGCAGGAGCGAACGGCGCGTCCCGTCGGCGGCGACCAGGAGATGCCGTTCGACGCGCGGATCATCGCCGCCACGAACCGCGACCTCGAGACGGAGGTGGAAGAGCGGCGCTTCCGCGAGGACCTCTTCTACCGCATCAACGTCGTCCGCGTTCACGTCCCGCCCCTTCGCGCGCGCGGCGGCGACATCCTGCTCCTCGCGCAGCTCTTCCTCGAGCGCTACGCGGCGCAGAGCCGGCGCCCCGTCGCCACCATGTCGAGCACCACGGCGGACAAGCTCCTCTCGTACCCGTGGCCGGGCAACGTCCGCGAGCTGCAGAACTGCATCGAGCGCGCCGTCGCGCTCGCCCAGTTCGATCAGATCGGCGTCGAGGACTTGCCCGAGAAGATCAAGGACCACAAGTCGGCGCGCATCAACATCGAGTCGAACGATCCTGCGGAGCTCCTGCCGATGGAGGAGGTCGAGCGCCGCTACATCGTGAAGGTGCTCGAGGCCGTCGGCGGAAACAAGACGCTCGCCGCGCAGGTCCTGGGCTTCGACCGGCGCACGCTCTACAGAAAGCTCGGGCGCGTACGCGACCCGGGGGTTCGCGACAGCCGCCCCCCGAGCAACGAGCGCATCGCCGCGACAGGGACCGACGGCTCGAAGAACGAGACGGGCTGAGGCGCGCCGCCGCTACGGCCCGACGTTCGACACCTTTCCCTCGTTGACCAGCGTCGCGATCCAGTCCGTGAGCTTGATCGTGCCCGCGTCGGGTTCCACGCCGCCGTCGGGTTCCAGCAGTGACGCCGTCACGTTGGTGACGCCGTCGTCGAACGTGGCCGTGGTCCCGAGGGACGTGTGCTGCGTCCCGGTGAAGATGAACGCGCCGTGGTTCGGCGCGTCCGCGAGCTTCACCTCGAGGTCCTGGAGGCCCGCCGTGAACGTTGCGGTGGGCTCTGCGGCGCCCGGGAGCGGGCTGTTCATGCAGCCTCCGGGGTCGCCGTAGCCGAAGAAGAGGGTGATGACGCCGTCTTCCGTCGACTCGATGAAGCCGAACGGCACCGTCGGATAGGTCTTGGTGAGGTACTTGGCGAAATCAACCATGTAGCTCGCCGGATTGGTGCAGTCGCTGCACTCGGCGAGGGGCCCGGTCCCCCAGAGCGACGAGAACTCGGTCAGCATGCACTGGGGGAGGTACGGCGCCTCGAACGTCGGGCCTGAATCGTCCAGCATGTAGACGGGCGTCGATCCGAACGCCTTGGCCGTCTGCCCGTAGTTGATCGCCGCGCCGAAGCCGCCGGCGCTGACGCCGGTGAGCAGGACCTTCGTGGTCCCTGGGAACGTCGGAACGATGCGGTCGAGGTCGAGGCCGACATCGGTGTATCCGACGAACTGCTGGGGCATCGTCACGTTGGGGACCATGGCGTTCGGGTGGGAGCCGAGGAAGATGTCTCCGGTGCAGTACGGGATGTAGACGAAGTTCCAGCCGGCGACCGGGTTTGCGGCATCCGCGCGGTTGAAGATTCCGCCGTTCGGCTGTGTTGCCGCCCCCGAGCCAGCCTTCCAGGTGGCGAACTCCGTGGCACCGAAGCTCGTCGGGGTGGCGACCGGGAGGCAAAAGAACTGGTCCACGCAGGCCCCACCCCCCTCGAGGTAGATCATCAGCTTGTCGGACGGCGGCGAGGCGAGGTTCACCGCGAAGCCGGTCTCCGAGCCGTCGCGGCACTGGGTACCGGCCACCGACGTCCACACCCACTCGTTGGCCGTGAGGCCGGTGACGGGGGCCATGCTCGCCGCCTCACCGCCGCCCGCATCACCTGACGCAGTCGCGTTGCTCGCGCTTCCGCAGCCGACGACCGCCAGAACGACGGCCAAGAACAACAAGACATGCGTCTTAGGGGTTTTCACGGCGCGCACATTACGGCGCGGCCGAAGCCCATGCAACGAGAAGCATCTTTCCTTACCCCTCGGCGGGAGCGTCATGCGAGGACGGCGTCCGCGACGGCGTCGGCAGTCAGCTTCGAGAGCAGAATTCCGTTCCGGTGGTGGCCCGTCGCCAGGAAAAGACCGGGCAGCGGCGACGCGCCGACGAGGGCGCTGCGCCCCTCCACGTGCGGCCGGAAGTTGCTCCACGTGCCCGCGAGCTGCGCGCCTCCGAGAGACGGCACGCAAGCGAGCGCGCCTCCGAGGATTGCGTGAACACCCGCCGCCGTGACCTCCTTCCTGTAGCCGGCGTGCTCCATCGTCGAGCCGCAGAGGACCCGGCCGTCGCCCCGGGGCACGACGTACGCGCCCGCGCCGAACACGATGGAGCACACACGTGGCGGACGCTCTTCGAGCAGGACCATCTGTCCCCGCACGGGCCGCACGACGGGGAGCGACGCGGGGACGCCGAGGACCAGCGACGACCAGCTCCCCGCGGCGAGCAGGACGGCGTCGGCGTGCAGGGCCCCCTCGTCGATGGCGACGCCGACGCAGCGCTCGCGCTCGACGATGAGCCGCTGCACCGTGATCCCCGATCGCACGGTGATCCGCGCGCTCCGCGCGAGGGACGCCATAAGCGCACGCAGGAGCGCGGGCGGATCGACCTGCGTGTCGTCGGGGAAATGAACGGCGGCCACGACGTCGCCGGCGAGCTCGGGCTCGATCTGGCGCGCCGCGGCCGCGTCGAGGAGGGGTGCCCGGAGCCCCAGCCCGGCCTGCCACGCGGCTTCGCGCGCGACCTCCGCGTGCTCCGTCTCGCTCCGCGCCACGCGCAGCACGCCCGTGAGGCGGTACCCGATGTCGATGCCGGTCGCGTCGCGGAGGGCGTCCGCCCAGGCCTTCCACCCGTCGCGGGCGCGCACGAAGAGCGCCGCGTCCTCTGCGCTCCCGTGGAGCTCCACCTGCGCGCCCAGGATCCCTGCGGCCGCGCTCGACGCCTCGGCCCCCGGGATCGCGCGCTCGAGGACTACGACGTCGGCGCCACGTCCGGCGAGGACGAGCGCGCTCGTGCACCCCATCACGCCTCCCCCCACGATCGCGACCTTCACGAGCGGAGGCTCTAGCACGCGCGCGCGCTACTCGATGCGGCGCACGATCTTGACGATCGCGGCCCCGTTCCACACCGCGAAGCCAATGAACAGACCCGCGAGGATGATGGCCCATCGCATCGAGTCGGGCCCCTCGCCGTCGACGAGCAGCCACGCGCTCCCGGGTACCGGGACATGAGTCGCGCGCTCGATGGCCATCGCGAGGGCGCGATGCCTAGGGCCCGCGGCGTCGAAGCGCACCAGGCGGCCGGTGAGGGAGCGCGGCGGCTCCCACCGCCCGCTCTCCTGCCCCTCGGGCACGCGGAGGTCGACCCACACGTTCGTCCTCCCGGCGACGGGCAGCGTGCGGAACGTGTCGTCGACGAACGGGCGCTCGTAGCGGATCCCGCCCGCAGCGCCCAGCATTCCCTCGGCGCGCACGTATCGGTTCTCATTCGACGCGAGCGCCGCCTCGGTCGCGGTGCGTAGCTCCCCGAGGGGCGTGGGTGACGCGCTGGCGAGAGCGTAGGCGACGTCATGGCGCAGGAGGACCGCCATGCCGACCGCTGCGACGGCGGCGACGCCAAGGATGAGAACGGCGAGGGTGCGCCCTCCTCGAGGCGGGTTGGGAAGGGACACGAGCTCCGGGTCGATCTCGTCCTCTGGCTCTCTCGCTGCAAGCGCGAGCGCGGAAGGTAGGGGTGTGGTCCCGCGCGGCACGACTAGCACAGGATACCTCGACATCGGCGGCCGTGGGTTGTTCCCGCTTGGCGAACGCCATCGGGGGGCGGTACCGTAGCCGTAGGATGGCCTCAGCAAAACCGATCGTCTGCCCGTCGTGCGGCTTCGGAAAGAACCCGCCGGGCGCCGCGCGCTGCGCCTCGTGCGGCGCGAAGATCGAGGAGATCGGCAAGGGAAAGCGCACCCGCGAGGAAGAGCTCGCGCGGCGCTACCAGCAGGAAGGCATCAGCGTGCAGTGGCTGGCCATCGCGTTCCTGGTCCAGGCGGTGCTCACGGGCGCGCTCGTCTTCGGCCTCCCGATGGTGATCACGCTCCTCGATTTCGAGGGCCAGAACGGCATGCTCGTGTGCATCCCCGTCTGGTTCCTCGGCGGCATGCTCGTCGGGATGATCTCCCCGGGGCGCACGTTCATCGAGCCCGCGGTCGCGAGCCTGCTCGTGGCGATCCCGTCGACGTTCCTCCTCATCCAGAGCCAGACCGTCCGGACGATGCCGCTCTTTCTCTACCTCATCTTCGCGGGCATCGGCATCCTGCTCACGCTCATCGGGTCGTACATCGGCGAGCGGATCCAGCTAGGTCCCCCCCCGAAGCCGGCAGAGTGACCGTCGACGTCGCCGTCATCGGCGGCGGGCCCGCCGGATCGACGTGCGCCGCGCGTCTGGCCGGGCACGGGCGGCGCGTCGTCGTGCTCGAGCGGGACCGTCATCCGCGTTTTCACCTCGGCGAGTCGCTTCTGCCGGGGAGCATGGGCGTGCTCGAGGCCATCGGCGTGCTGGGCGAGGCGCGCGAGCGCTTCCTCGTGAAGCGCGGAGCCCGGTTCGTCGACGGCCACGACGCGACGAAGGCTGTCCGTTACGCGTTCGCCGACGCGTTCCACGCGACCTGGGACCACGCGCTCCAGGTCCCGCGCGACGAGTTCGACGAGATGCTCTTCCGTCGCGCGGGGGCGTGCGGCGCGGAGCTTCGCGAGGGGTGGGAGGCCACGCGCGTCGTCTTCGACGGACCGCGGGCTCGCGCGGTGGAGGCTCGCGCTCCCGGAGGGAATATCGGCACGATCGCGGCGCGCTTCGTGGTGGACGCCACCGGTCGGGACGCCATGCTGGCCCGCTCGGCCGGCACGACAGCGCGCATCGCGCACCTGGACCGCACGGCGCTCTTCACGCAGGTGCGGGGGGCCTGGCGCGACGAGGGCGAGCGCGAAGGGGACATCCAGATCGTCGTCGCGGCCGGCGGCGATCTCGGTTGGTTCTGGCTCATTCCGTTCGCCGACGGCCGGACGAGCGTCGGCGCCGTCACGTCGGCCGCGTGGGTCCGCGCGCGGCGGGAGCTCGGCCGCCCCGAGGCGCTGTTCGACGCCGCGGTGGCCGAGTCGGCGACGGTGACCGGGATGCTCGCGGGAGCGACGCGCCTCTTCCCTCCGCGGGCGACGGCCGACTTCAGCTTCCGGGTAGGCGCGCTGAGGGGTCCCGGATGGCTCGCCATCGGCGACGCCGCGGGGTTCATCGATCCGCTGTTCTCGACAGGGGCCCACCTGGCGATGCACGGGGGTCTGCGCGCGGCCGACGCGATCCACGCCGCGCTCGACGATGGGGACGCGGCGCCCGACCGGTTCGAGGCATGGGAGAAGGAGATGCGGGCGGGCGCCGACCTCTACGTCGGCGTCGTGCAGGCCTTCTACGCGGGCGACCTGACGACGCAGCTCTTCGCCCAGCCCCAGCACCCGTTCCTGACGCGCGCGATCACGTCGATGCTGGCCGGCGACGTCTTCGCGGACTCGACGTGGGTTCGCGCGATGCGCGAAAAGTACGCACGAGGACGAGGAACGCCGGCAGCGCGACCACCGCCGCGGTGAGGCAGGCGATTTCGCCGAGGACTGCGAGGAGGCCGAAGAGGAAGAGGGCGCGGTTCTTCGCGATCAGGAGCGACGAGTAGCCGATGATCGTCGTCAGCGAGCAGAGGGCGACGGCTCCGCCGGTCGAACGGACGGCGCCGCGTACGTCGTGCTCTCCGTCCTGCACGTACCGGGTCATCACGTTGACCGCGTAGTCGACGCCGATGCCGAACGTGATCGGGAACGCGATGAAGTTCGCGAAGTTGATCTTGATCCCGAGGGCCATCGTCGCGCCCAGGAGCCACAGGACGCCGAGCAGGAGCGATCCGATGACGTAGAGCGACACCTTGCGCCCGCGCAAGACCACGATCACGACCGCCACGACGCCGAGGAACGAGACCATGCTCGCGATCGGCGCGTCGCGGCCGATGGTCAGCAGGATGTCGCTCGAGAGCGGGATGGAACCCGCGACGGACACCGGCTGCGCGCCGTCGCTCGACGGGCTCGACCCCGACGCGGCGAGCTCGCGAAGCGTCTTGACGAAGAGGTGGATCGAGTCGGCCTTCCACAGCGCGTCGGACGGACGCGGGTAGACGAGGATCGCCCGACCGATCGACCCATCGCGCTCGCGCATTCCCGTCGTGAACGACGCGGGCAGATCCTCCGCGCGGATGGGCGCGAGGGCCTCGTCGCCCAGGACCCTGTCCAGCCTGTCCCGGTCGGCGGGAGCGAGGATCGACCGGACCTTCGGTGTGATGGCCTGCCGGAGGCTCCGCGCCTCGGCGATCCGGGCGTCCTGATCGGCCGGGAGGACGTCCTCGACGCTGACAACCCGCGCGACGAACGGCCGGAGCGCGCCGTGGTCGCAGGACTCGCGGATGCGCGCTTCGACCTCCCGGGCCTGAGCCGGCGTCGCGCAAAGGACGACGGTCGGCGTCAGGTAGTGGCCGAGGATGGCGTCCATCTTTCGACCCCAGAGGCCCTCGCCGCTCTTCCAGGTGTCGGCCCGTCGCAGCTTGTTGAAGTCGTACTCCAGGCTCGACGCGTCGAAGCGCGACACTTGCACCAGGGACGCTGCCGCCAGGACAGCGGCAATGGCGACGATCGCCGGCGCCCCTCGCTCGACGAGCCGGACGAGGCCGCGCATGACCCAGCCTCGGGTCGTGCCGCGTGAAGGGGCGGGCGTGCCAGGTTCGAGCCACGCGAGGAGCGGCGGCACCAGCAGGAAGGCGGTCGCCCACGACGCCAGCATGCCGATCCCCCCGATGGCGCCGAACTGCTTGAAGCCGCGGAACTCCGTGACCCCGAGCGACGCGTACGAGACGCCGGCCGCTGCGGCCGCGGCCAGGGTGCCCACGCGCGCTCCCCACACGCCGACGACGAGAGCGTCCTCCACCGACGCCCCGCGGAGGCGCTCCTCCCGGTACCTCGCGAGGAGGATCAGGCCGACGTTGATCCCGTTGCCGACGATGATCGATCCGAGAAAGGCGGTATTCGAATTGAGCTCGGTGATGCTCAGCGGCGGGAGCGACGCGATCGCGAACGCGTACACCGTGGCCAGGAGGAGCGGCGGGATGAGAACGGGGATGCTCATCCACCACCGGTAGTAAAGGACGATCGCGGCCATCACCGCGAGCACGACGAGGAGGGAGGCCACGGAAAGATCCGCCACGAGGCCGTCGAGCTCTTCGACGTTGATGGCGACGTCGGACGCGTAGCCGACCGTCAGCCCGGGCGCGTAGCGGCCCGGGGCCAGGTCCGCCGCGTCGCGCTTGACGCGGTCGAGGAGCCGGCGGTCGTCCTCCGCGCCCGTCGTGAGGCCCCCCGCCTCCACGGTGAGCACGGCCGCCCTGAGGTCGGCGCTCGCCATGTAGTCGCCTTCTTCGCCTTCGATCTTGCGGTCGTACTTCTTCTGGATGTCCGAGACGTCGACCGAGGGGGGAGGCTCGTCCTCGTCGAGCAGCGCGCCCGACTCCTTCGCGACCTCGTAGTCGCGGCGCGCCTCGACGCGGCGCCGGATCTCCTCGAGGTCAGCGCGATCCGTGTAGAGCGGCGCCCGCTTCTCGACGAAAGCCCTCTCGGCGGCCCTGTTCGAGCGCACGTTGCGCACCATTCCGGGCGGATACGCGCGGATGCGGGCAGCAAGGTCGTCGAGGAAACGCTCTGCGGAGGGAAGGTCCGCCGCGTCGCGGACCTCGGCGACGACGCCGAGGAAGTGCAACCCCGGGCTGCGTGCGCGCATCTCGTCGAGCGCGCGCACGCTCGGCGCCTCCCGCGGCAAGAGCTGCTCCACCTCGCTCCGCAGGTGACGGTACAGGTTCGCGGTGCGAACGGCCGACGGGACGGCCAGGACGAGCGCGAGGGCCCAGAGGACCCGGCCGCTGCGCAGCGTCCACAGCACGAACGCGCGCACGGCGGCCGAGGGTGCATTGCCGGATCCCGTCATCGATGGCGCTCTCGATATAGCTGCACGGAACCGGTCGAGCAGGCTCGCATCTGCGGGTGGACGGTGGGAAGCAAAAGGAGGACGATTCGATGATGAACCGAGCGCCCTGGGTGGTGGCCGCTTGCGGTCTGGTTTCGGTCGGTTGTTCCAATGGCCCGAGCGGGCCGAGCGGCGCGAGCGGCGGCGACGCCGGAGGGCTCGACGGCGGGACATCGACGGGCGGCCCGAGCCTCGTCGGCACCTGGGACCTCATGACCACACAAATGGGGGACACCAGCTCGGTGACGACCACCGTGACGATCGGCCAGGACTCGCTCACGGTCATGTCGCCCGGCTTCAACCTCACGGCAACGCGCACCGGCAGCGCGCTGACCTTCACGGACGAGCAGACCCTGAGCGAACCGAACAACAACGTCGTGCTCACCGCAACCCAGACCGCAGCCGCCTTCAACACGGGCATCCTGCCGTTCAACCTGGGCGGCTCGTGGACGATGCAGATCGTGCCGGCGGGGCAGACCACGGTCATGACGTGCACGCTCACGGTGAGCTCTACCGAGATCGATGGCGCATGTCAGAAGGTCACGCAGGACGGCTTCGACTTCCATTTCACGACGGCGAAGATGACGGCAGCCGCGTCGAGCCTCGGGGATTTCGGCGGCACGTGGATGAACACCTGGACTTCCGGCGCGGACGGCGGCGCGTATCCCTGCCAGCTCGATTTCACCGGGAATGGGCTCACGACCTGCGCCGGGGGAGCGATGAACGGCGAGATCACCGGCACTCCGCTGTCTGGCATCACGTTCACGTACGACGGAGCCAACACGGTGAGCGGCGTGGCGCAGGGCTGGGCAGAGTACTCCGCCACGCGGCGATGAGTCGTCGCTCGGTCGCGGCGGCGATCGGGTGCGATCTGGCGCTCGTGGGTCTGTTCGGGCTCATGGCCTGCTCGACCCGCCCGAAGGCGGCGGCGAGCCGGGCGCCATTCCTCTCGGTCCTGCAGCGGGAGGCGGCGGCCGACGTGCGCGCCACGGTGCCTCCGGGGTCCGTCGCCGTGGCGCTGGGAGGCCTGCCGCCCGACGAGCTGCCGCGCCTGCGCGTGCACCTCGCGGAGTCGATGGACGGGGCGCTTCGCCTGGCGGCGCCGGAGGTGTTCGATCTGGACGGGCGCACGGGCGGCGGCGCGGGAGCCGACCCGGTGCCCAAGGCGCTGCTGGACCTCCCCGCGCTGACCGCCGCCGCGAACCTCCTGGGCTCACCCTGGGAGGGTCCAGGGATCTCGGTGCATCTCGGGCCGGTCTGCGAGGCAGCCGCCTCTCGCTGCACGCCGCTCTTCGCACAGGACGGCCCGGCCGCCGACTCGATGGTCCGGCGCGGGCGCGCCCTGGCGTGGGCCCTGGCGAATGCCGCCCTGCTCCGTGTGCTTGCGAGCGCGCGCGAGGGCCTGCTTCACGCGCTGCGGGAAGCGCAGCTACGGCCGTCAGGCACCCTTGCGATGGTCTTCGCCTCCACGAGGGGAGCTCTCGACGTAGCGGAGCTGGGCCTGCTTCGGGCCGAGGCCCGCCGGGAGCTGTCGCAGCTCGCCCTGGATTCGCCGCTCCGGCCATTGCTCGAGGCTCTCGATGCCGCGCGGGCCGACTGGGAGCTGCCCATCGCGCTCGACGCCGATCAGGTGCTCGTCATCCCTCGCCTGAGCGCGCTGGCACGGCTGCAGGAGTTCGCGTCCGAGGTCGAGAGCGCGGGCAGGTTCGAGTGGGTTGCCCGGCCGGGCGGGGCATCGACCGGCGGCGCGGGTGGGCGATAGGAGATCGCGACGACGCCGTCCAAGCCGGCGACAGTGGGCCGGAGGTGAGAACATGGGAAGGGGGCCGCCGCGATGAAAGACTCGCGGCGCCCCGGGCCGATCGGGGGGTCGAGGTCGAGGTCGAGGTCGGGGTCGGGGTCGAGGTCGGGGTCGAGGTCGGGGTCGGGGTCGAGATCGAGGTCGAGGTCGCGT
>Ga0209415_10011722_pt1 | contig 14718 bp, 10 predicted proteins | sample PeaSoiSIISIP2007_FD_187696 | JGI IMG/M metagenome (GOLD analysis project Ga0209415, IMG submission 187696) | Peat soil microbial communities from Weissenstadt, Germany - SII-SIP-2007 (SPAdes) (version 2) | ecosystem: Environmental > Terrestrial > Soil > Wetlands > Peat | place: Germany...
AGTCTCACCACCCCTAATTCGGTCTTTCGAAGGAGCCAGCCGAGTACCACGCCGAAAGCGACGCGGTCAACCAGGAATGGGTGACAATTCGGCACCTTAGCCGGCATCTTTACAGTGACAGGGGCTGCCAGTCGGTTGGTTTTGGGGCTTTATGCGAGCTTTGCGATGTCGTCGCTGGCGACGCCAATGCGCTTGAGCACGTCGGTCATCCCGCTTTTCGGGACTGAAACCAGCGTGGGCATCCCTCCGGACAGGCCAAAGAGCGTCAAGAAGTTGATTCCACTGTCGAATGGGGCAGCAAGCGTGAGGTTGTCCCGGTCCACCACGATGGCGAGGTTCGCCCGTTTCTGCCCGAGGAGCAAAAGCAACGTCCTGTCGTAGCGGCCGTGAATCTCGGTGGCGTCCACGAACACGCCCGTCCGCGCGCCTCCAGCGACCCCTGACAAATCGAGGCGAAGGTACCGTTCGGCGAGCTTGCGGGCTTCGCTCTCGAGCGCGGCGAGCTTTGATGACGCCTCGTCGATGGGGGTCCACAGGGACGCATCACGCAAACCGGTGACGAGATGTCGAACGATCACGCCGAGAAGTGCCGTGTCACGGGGACGTCCACGAATCGCCCGGTCGATGCGCTCGGCGACTGGGCTCGGCGCTCCGATGCGGGTGTCGATGGCGACCGCGTCCACGTCGGCGCCCGGATAGGGCTCGCGCCCACCACACATCCACTTCGCGGCGCTGCACAATCCGTCGAAATCGGTGTGGCACACGATGGTGTCCACCTCGCCGACTCGCGCGACGAGCTCGGGCGTCACCATCTCCGGGCAGGCACCATGCTCGGCTTTCGTCGCGAGGACGAAGCGGGGGTCGGCCGCGTACTTTTCATGGAGCACGTGGTCGTGGTGATCGACCCAGGCCGCCAAGCGCGCCCCGAGCCCTTCGATGAAGGGTTTCGTGAGCTTCTCGAAGCCGCCGCCTGACGCCTCCGACGCGAACGCGACGTCCACGACGACGACGCGACCGTGAAGCTCGGCGGGGCGCGGCAGCTTGCGCGGCGTTGCGAACGCGAGCTCGGGGGTCTTCGTCATCACTTGGCGGTGTAGCATCTTCGAACCATGGTGTTCGATTCCGAGGGGCTCATGCCCGTTGTGGTCCAGGACGACTTGACCGGCGAAGTGCGCATGGTGGCGTATGCGAACGCCGAAGCGCTCGAGCGCACCCGCTCGCAAGGCCGCGCGACCTTCTTCTCGCGCTCTCGCAAGGCACCCTGGGTCAAAGGCGAGACGAGCGGAAACTTCATCGACGTCCGAGCGGTTCGATTCGACTGCGACGAAGATACCGCCCTCTACCTCGGCCGCCCCCACGGCCCGTCCTGCCACACGGGCCGCGAATCGTGCTTCGACGACAAAGGTGCTGGGCGCGCGCCGTTGTTGCTGAAGCTCGAAGCCACCCTCGAAGCGCGAAAGGCCAGCACCGGCGACAAGAGCTACACGAAGAGCCTCTACGACGGCGGGGCGGTGCGCATCGGGCAGAAGCTGCGCGAAGAAGCCGACGAGCTCGCCCGCGCAGTGGACGGCGAGGCCGATTCCCGCGTCGTGAGCGAGGCCGCCGACGTGGTCTACCATTTGATGGTCGCCCTCCGACACCGCGAACTTCCGCTCTCGAGCGTGCTTGCCGAGCTTGACCGTCGATTCGGGGAGAGCGGACACGACGAAAAGGCGAAGCGCTAGTCTTTTCCTGGGTCGTTATGTACGCTTGGGCGCGCTCATGTCGACCAAAGTGCTTGTATTCGAGAGTGATGCGGCGTTCGCTGCCGAGCTCCGAAACGAGCTGTCCAAGCTCGGGTGCTCGACGGCTGTCGTTGACGACGGCAACGCGGGGCTGCAACAGGCGTCATCCGAGAAGCCGGACTTGATATTGCTCTCGATCGAGCTGCCGCGGATGAACGGCTTCTCCGTCTGCAACAAGCTCAAGAAAGACGGCAAGCTCAAGGACGTTCCGCTCATCATCATGTCGACCGAGTCGAGCGACGAGACGTTCGACCAGCACCGCAAGCTGCGCACGCGGGCCGAGGACTACGTCCACAAGCCCATCGCGTTCGGGGAGCTGCTCCAGCACATCAACCAGTTCATCCGGCTCGAAGCGCCCACCGCCGCCGAGGGTGAAGGCATCGTCATCGACGACGAGATCGCCAGCATCGACATCGAAGAGGAAGGCACGCTGGTCGTCGAGCAGAGCGCGGCGCCCGCCAAGCGCGCGAGCCAGTCGCCCAAGCGCGCTGCTGCTGCGTCGGAGCCTCCCGCGAAGCTCAAGAACGTCGATGAGGACATCGACGCCTTCATCGAGGGCGGATTCGGCAAGATGACGGGTCCCCCTCCGGGGCAAAACGGTACCTCCGCCGAGGCTCGCAAGAAGAGCGTGGCGCCTCCGCCTCCCCCATCACCGGTGGACGATGGCCGCATCGCCGACCTCGAGACGGAGCTCGCTGCCGCGCGTGAAGAGGCGGCCAAGCTACGGTCCGATTTCGACTCCCGCATGGAAGCGGAGCAGAAGAAAATGGACACGGAGATGGACGAGCTCCGCGGCAAGCTGGCGACGGCCGGCAAAGGCGGAGTGTCGAGCCGAGAGTTCCTCGATCTGCGGGAGGCGCTCAACAAGAAGGACAAGGAGATCCTCGCCCTCAAGGAGCAGCTCGGCAAGAAAGACAAAGAGATCGTCGACGTTCGGGAGAAGGCGCTCGCGTTCGAGCGCACCAAGGCCGACCTCGACGACAAGATGCTCGCCGCGTTGCGCGAGCTCGAAGAGCAAAAAGACAAGCTCGAGAGCCTGGCGCGCGACAAGGATCAAGCCAAGAAGGCCGCGGACGACTTCAAGGGTCGCCTCACGAAGACTCAGAGCGAGCTCGAGACCCGCATCACCGACCTCAACGAGACCAAGGCACGCGAGGCCGGGCTTCAAACCGAGCTCGTGGCGCGGACGACAGAGCTCGAAGACGCGCGCGTGAAGCTCGCGGAAGACGCGGCCTCCCATGAGGCATCCGCGGCGGCAGCGCGTGCAGACTACGACGAGACCCTGACGAGAGAGCGCGCGGACAAGGCCGCGATCCAAAAAGCCGCGCAAGACGACAAGGCGGCAGCGCTCGAAGCAGCCCAGCAGAAGGCCGTCAGCGACATGGCGGAAGCCATCGTCGTTCGCGAGACCGAGCTGAAAGCCGAGAGCGACGCTCGCCTCGGGGCCCTCCACCGCGCGCACCAGGAGGAGATGAACAAGCTCCGGGCGGAGCACGCACAAGACAAAGAAGCGCTCGGCGCGCGCCACGCGAACGAGGCCGCCGTCGCGCAGGCGAAGCACGAGGAGCAGCTCGAGGAGGCGCGCGCCGCGGCGAGCGCCGCGCTGGCAGGACGTGAAGCGGAGCTCGAGGAAAAGCGCGTGGACGAGGCCGACGCAGCCGAGCAGCGTCGTCGCGAGGACGTCGCGGCGGTCGAGCGGGACCGAGACGAGAAGGTCGCCGCCGCGCTCCGCGAGCGCGACCAGAGGGTTGCAGCCACCGAGCGCGATCGTGACGAGAAGGTCGCTGCCGCGCTGGGTGAGCGTGACGAGAAGGTCGCTGCCGCGCTGGGTGAACGCGACGAGAAGGTCGCCGCGGCGCTACACGAGCGTGACGAGCGCGTCGCTGCCGTCGAGACCGTCGCGAGCGAACGCGTCGCGGCCTCGGTGCGCGAGCGCGACGAAGCAGTCGGCGCGTTGCGCGGCGAGATCAGCCAGCTGAACGAAGCCAGGCAGCTCGAATCAGCTCAAAGCGCCGCGCGCATCTCCGATCTCGAGCGTCACACGGGCGACCTGACGCAGACCCGCGATCAACTGGACCGAGAGCTCGCCACATCGAAGGACCGAGTCGTCGTGCTCGAAGCGGAGACCGCGGCGCTGCGGACCGAGCTGTCGGAGGCGAAGAGCGCGTTCGCGCGCGAGATGGCTCGCGCGGAGAAGGCTTTCGCCAAGTGGGAGGCCGACCGGGCCGCGCTCGAGCGCGCCAAGGATGCCCTCGCGGTCGTGCTGTCCCAAATCGAGGACGCCGAAGGCCGCTCGATCACCTGACGCACGCTAGAGGGCCGCGCGTTTGACGAGGGCTCGGGCTTGCTTGCGCGCGTTCACCAGGACATCTTCGCGGTCGAGGCGGGTGTGCTCGCCGTTTTTGACGACGACATCACCCGCCACGATGACGTGCTCGACGTCGGTCGACTTCGCCGCATAGACGAGGCGCGAAAACACGTCGCCTCCTGGCTCTTCGTGCTCGGAATCCACGCGTACGACCACGACGTCGGCCTGCTTTCCGACCTCGAGCGAGCCTGTCTCGGCGTCCAGACCGAGCGCCCTCGCGCCGTCGATCGTCGCGAGACGCAGCACGCGGCGCGCCGGAAGCGCGGTGGGCCCGGAACGATACTTCGCGAGGAGAGCCGCGTGACGAAGCTCCTGCCACGGATCGACGTTGTTGTTGCACGGTGCGCCGTCGCACCCGAGGGCGAGCGAAACACCGAGCTTGTCGAGCTCCGCGATGCGGGCCACGCCCGAGCCGAGCTTCAAGTTCGCGCTCGGGCAGTGAACGATGCGCGTCCCATCGCGCGCGACTTCGGCGGCCTCTCCATCGGTGAGCTGCACGCCATGTGCGAGGACGGCGCGCGCGCCGCGCACGCCCCACGAGCGCAGGACCTCGATGTCGTCGTGACCGAGCGCAGCCCGCACCGCAGCGCGTTCGCTCGCGTGCTCTGCCACGTGCGAATGCACGATGACGCCGTGGGCGCGGGCGCGCTCTACCGCTCCGCGCACGAGCGCTTCGCTGCATGACAGCACGAACCGTGGTGCGTAGGCGTAATGAAGGCGCCCGTCGCCGCGGCCGTGCCAGTCGCGATACAGCCGGTCGCTCTCGTCGAGGCTCGCGCGCGTCGTCTCGCGAAGGCCGGCTGGCACGCCATCGCCGACGTCCATCATCGTCTTGCCGCTGACCGCCCGTATGCCAGCGCGGAGGCACGCGTCCATGATCGCGTCGTGGGCGCGCACCGTTCCCATGTCGAGGATCGTCGTCGTCCCCGCGCGCATCGCCTCGAGGAGGCCGAGCTCCGCGCTCGCGCGGGCGCTCTTTTCGTCGTGGGCCGCCTCGAGCGGCCAGATGCGCCGCCGGAGCCACTCGAGGAGCGGCATGTCGTCGGCCATTCCCCGAAAGAGCACCTGGCAGAGATGGATGTGCGCCTGAACCAACCCCGGGATGACCGCGCAGCCGCGCGCGTCGATCACGCGGGCGGGCTTGAGCGCGGCGCGCTCCACGTTTCGGCCGATTGCGGCGATTCGGCCCTCGCGTACGAGCAAATCGCCCACGATGACGGCATCCTCGGCGTCACACGTGACAATCGTGCCCCCTCGAACGAGCAAGTCCACGAATCCCGGCCTGTAGTAGATTTGGTCGTCTCACGCCATGGCCGCACGCATCCTCGTCGTCGATGACAGCAACACGATACGCCGCGTCGTGTGCGGCATACTCGAGCGTCACGGCTTCGAGCCGTCCTCCGCGGCGAACGGGCAGCTCGCCGTCGAAGCCCTCACGGCCGCCGAGCAGCCCTTCGACCTCGTGCTGCTCGACTTCGTGATGCCCATGATGAATGGCTTCCAGTTCTGCCGCGCCATCCGCGCGCGCGAGGAGTGGAAGCGGCTCCCCGTGCTCTTGATGAGCGCCAAGACGGACCGCATCCGCGAGCAGTTCGTGCAGCAGACGGGCGCCATCGACGCCATCACCAAGCCGTTCGACGCGCGGGCGCTCATCGCGGCGATCGAGAACTCGCTCAAGCGGGTCGCCGCCGGGCAGCTCGTGCACACCCCGCCGCTCGTGCTCGACGAGGCCGACATCCCGCTCTCGACGCGCTCGCCCGCGATGCGCGAGGAGCACGCGATTCGCGCGCGGGCGACCGCCGATTTCGCCGCCCAGCTCGGTAACCTCCTCGCGCCGCTCGTCGCGAAGCTCCCGCCGAGCGCATACGGGGACGAAGGCCGCATCATGGAGGCGCTCACGTCCAAGCTCGCGCAAGACGAGCTCGCGCAGCTCGCGCGGGCGGTGCGCGGCGTCGAGCTCGCGGACAAGGCGACGGTCGTCCTCAGCGGCAACTTGGGCGCCATCCCCATCGGCGCCGTGCTCCAGCTCCTTCAGCTCGAAGCGCAAACCGGCACGCTCGTCATCTGGAACGCCGAGAGCGAGATGACCACCCACATGCGCGGGGGGCTCGTCGACCTCGTGCAATCGCGCGGCGCCGGCGACGAGTTTCGCCTCGGTCGATTCTTCCTCGAAGAGGGCCTCGTCACCGACGACGAGCTCGATGATCTCGTGCGAAGCTCGCAAAACCCTCCCGCGAGCGGTCCGTCGTCGCGCCCGTCGCGCTTGCTCGGCGACATGCTCATCGACGTCGGCAAGATCACCGAGGCGCAGCTCAAAGAGGCGCTGACGAAGCAGTCGAGCGAGCTCATCTACGAGCTTCTTCGCTGGCCGACCGGTCGCTTCGAGTTCAAGCAGGGCGCGATGTCCACGCTCGCGGAGCGCGCGCGGCTCGCGATGCCCGTCGCGTCCGTCGTCATGGAGGGCTTTCGACGCGTGGACGAGTGGCGCGTCATCGAGGCGCGCCTCGGGAGCTTCGACCAGGTGCTCCTGCCCGATCCCGCGTCCGTCGATTCGATGGGCGGCGAAAAGACCCTCGCGCGCTCCGAGCGCGCGGTGCTCGATGCGATCGACGGAGAGCGCACGGTGCGCGAGGTCATCATCGCGAGCCACCTGTCGAGCTTCGACGCGTGCCGCATCTTGTTTCAGCTCATCGAAGCGCGGCTCGTGCGTCGAAGGGCAGCCTAGGTGAGCGCGCCGAGGCGAGGCGGTGTCGTCGTGCGGCAGGGTGACTCCTTGCGGTTTCTCCCGGCGTCGGTCGTCATGGCGATCACGGCGTGCCCGCCCATCTCGCGGTTGCCGGGCGCCCCGCGGTCGCTACTCGGCATCACGCACACGGGCGGAGAGATCGTCCCCGTCGTCGCCATCGACGAAGCCGCGACGACACGGACGACCCCGCTGCTCGTGTGCCTCTACCTCGGCGAGCCGGTCGGCTTGCTCGGGTGCGACGTGGTGCGCGCGGGCACGTTCGACCCAGACCCGACGGCGGAAGGGGCCGTCATCTTCGAAGGCGCGAAGGCCCGCTCGCTGGACCTCGCGGCGACGTTCGCGAGCCTTCAGGTGAACGTGCGGTGGGAGGGATAAATGGCGGAGAGGCAAACCAAGAACCGCTTCTTTCGTTTGTGGCGCCGCGGCGGCGAGAGCAAAGGCGCGGCGCGGTCGATCACCGAAGAGGGCGCCCTGTGGGCCGCGCACGGCCGCGCGCAAGAATCGACGACGCAAGCATCCGACGCCGCCGAGCGCGCCGTCGCCAGCACGGCCAAGCAACGGGCCACGCTCGACGCGGGCACGGACGAGGCGCGCGCTCTCTTCACCCGCATCGAAGAGCTCCAGCGGCAAATCGCGCGCCTCGGGGATGCGTTCGAAAGGCTCAACGTCGTCGCGCTGAACGCTGGGCTCGAGGGAGCGCGCCTCGGTGAGGCCTCTGGAAAGCCGCTGTCGCTCGTGGCCGAAGAGGTGCGCGCGCAGGGCGAGCGGGGAGGCGAGGCGGCGCGCGAGATCGCTCGAACGCTCGGCGATTGCTCGCGTGAGCTCGGCGCGGTGGGGACGCGCTTCGACGACGCGCGCGGTCACGGGGCCGACGTCACCCAGCACGCGTCCGTCGCGGCCGCGGCCGCCGCGGAGGCTTCGCGCGCGCTCGGCGATCTCGGAGAGCGACTGCGCCGCGCGACGGGGAGCGATCCCGAGACGGCGCAGGCGATCGCACAAGCGACGGAGCACGCGCGTGCGCTCGTCTCCGCCCTCGGCGCGCTGAGCGGTCGCGTGCCTCGCGCGCTCCTGACGAACGCACTCAAGCCCATGCTCGAGCCGCTCGTGCGCTCGCTCTTCGACGAGGAGCCCGACAGCGTCGAGGACAAAGAGTGAGCGATCCGGAGCTCGCGCGGCTGCTGCTCCTCGAGATCGCGCGGCACCTCACGTCGCTCGAGCGCACCCCACTCGAGGTGGTCGAGGCGAGGCGGGCGCTCCACGCTCTGAAAGGCTCGCTCGGCCTGGCGGGCGAAGGCGCCCTCGCGCAGGAGATCGCGCGTTACGAGCGCAAGCTCGCGTCCGGTGACGAGCGGGGCGCGCGCGACGCCGCCGACTTGATGCGCCGCGCGGAGGAGCGCCTGCTCGCGGGCGAGTCGCCATCGGAGACCGTCACGGTCTGGCCCGTCCCGCCGCCGTCACTCACGGTGCGCACGCCGCCCGAGCCATCCGTTCGCGCGCAATACTTCGCCGAGGTGAGCGACCGCCTGGCGCACATCGACGAAGCGCTCGGCGGATCGCTAAAGCCGCTCGAAGGCGCCGCCCTCGCGTATCGCCAAGTGCACACCATCAAGGGCGCGGCGAGCGCGGTGGGTGACGAGGCGATGGCGTGGTTCTGCCACGGGCTCGAGGATCGGCTGCGTTCTGGCAACGCGAGCGACGAGGCTGCGAAGGCCGCGCTCGCGGAGCTTGCCCGGTGGCGAGGCCTGCTCGGTGGCCTGCTCGATGACCCCGCGAGCGCGCTCCTTTCGCTGCGCTCTCGCGGGCGCAGCGTCGCCCCTTCGACGCACCCGCCCCGCTCGTCGGACGACGACGCACCACGGTCGTCGATCGCCGACGATGCGACCATTCGTGTCGCCGTGCAAGCGGTCGACAGGCTGCTCGAGCGCACGACCACCGTCGCCGTCGCGCGCGAGGCGATGGCGCAGTCGGCCATCATGATGCTGCAACGAAGCGCGGAGATGCGCGCGCTCCGCGGTGACTTGGCCGAGGCCCTACGACTCATCGGCCCGCCACGCCCGTGGGGCGCTCCGGCTGCCGCGCTGTCGCGCATCCGCACCGTGGCGACGTCGCTCGCGGTCGCGAGCGAGCGGCTCGAGGAAGCCTCGGCCGGCGTGCGCCGCCCCGAGAGCGCCCTGCGGGATGCAGAGGCGGCCTCCAAGCGCGAGCTGTCGGCGATGAGGCAGACGCCGATACGCCAGCTCTTTGCGCGCCTCACGGTCGCGGTTCGCGCCGAAGCGCGCCGCAGCGAGCGCGAGATCGACGTGGTCGAGAGCGGCGCAGACGAGACGATCGACAGGCGCCTCGCGGAGGCTCTGCTCGACCCGTGCTTGCAAATCGCGCGCAACGCCGTCGCCCACGGCATCGAGCCGCCCGCCGTGCGCGAGCGAGCGGGCAAGGCGCGGGCGGGGACCATCCGCCTGTCGGCGCAAAAGACGTCGGGGCGGCTTCGCGTCACCATCGCAGACGACGGTGCGGGCGTGGACGCGGCCGACGTACGCCGTCGCGCGGTCTCCGCGGGGATGCTCGCGAAGGCCCTCGCCGAGCGCGCGGACGATGACACCCTGCTCGCGCTGCTGTTTCTTCCGGGGTTCACGACGCGCGACGCATCCGATCTCCTCGCGGGCCGGGGCATCGGCCTCGACATCGCGCTCGGCGCTGTGCAGAGGCTCGGCGGGCGCGTGCATCTCTCGAGTCGCAAGGGCGCGGGCCTGAGCGCGGCGGTCGAGGTCCCCGTCGAGAGCGGCTTCGCGACGGTGTTGTGGGTCGAAGCCGCGGGCGAGACGTACGCGCTCCTCGCGGCGGACGTGGCGGCCGTCAGGCGCGTCGCGGCGGGCAAGGGCGCGCCGCACTTGACGACGTGCATCGGCGAAGGCGCCGCCGCACCCGGTCCGATCAGCCTCGAGCTCGCGCTGCAAGACGGCGAGCCCACGTCGGTTACCGTCGATGCAGCCCTCGCGCTCGAGGAGCTGCTCGTGCGGCCGCTGACACCGCTCGTCGCGGCGATGGGGCCGTTCGCGGGAGCCATCGTTCGAGGCGACGGCACCGTGCGAATCGCGCTCGATGCGCACGCTCTCGCACCTCGCGCGCGCGCTCTCGCCGCGCAGGCGCCTGCGTGATAAAAATCAGTCGTGATCGTCGAGCGCATGACGGAGGCCGACGTGAGCGACGTGCTCGCGATCGAGACCGCGTCGTTTCGCGACTCCCGCCCGCGCCTGCCTAAGTCAACGGAGCCCTCGCGAGCGACCCTAAGTGCCGCGCGTGGTGGGCGGCTCGACGCAGCGCAGCTGCGTGAGGAGCTCGCTCGTCCATGGGCGCGCCTGTGGGTCGCGCGGGCCGAGGACGCAAAGCCCCCATCGGGCAGCCGGCTCGGGAGCGAGGCTCAGCGGCGCGCGAACGCCGCCGCGTTCTTGCTCGCGTGGCACGTAGCCGACGAGCTCCACGTCCTCGACGTGGCGACGCACCCCGAGCTACGTCGACGCGGCTACGGGCGCGCGCTCATGCAGCAATCACTCGCGTACGCGCGGGAGAAGGCCATCCGCCACGTGCTTCTCGAGGTGCGCCGGTCGAACGTCCCGGCGATTCGGCTCTACCGAGACTGCGGCTTCTTCGCGATGGGCATTCGCAAGCAGTACTACCCAGACGACGAGGACGCCGTCGAGATGGTGCTGGTGCTCGACGCGCGCGGCGAGGTGGAGCACCGCCGCGACGAGGTGAGCGTGTAATTCGGCTGTGCGTCCGTGTAGGTGAGCGATCTGAAATCCTTGCTGGTCCAGCCGTCCGCGCTTGGGGACGAGCGTCCGCGCTCGTGGGACGACACGTCCGCGTAGCTCGAAGGGCTAGATGCACGCACCCATGTTCGGCGCGTTTGGTTGGTCTATGCTGCTGCCCGTGCGTAAAACCAAGCTCGCCCTCGCCACGCTCATCCTCGCTCTTCCACTGGCTGCGCTCGCCCAGCCGAGACACCAAAGGGGCGGAGGAGGCGGACACCTTCTCACGACGGCCTCGGCGTCGGCTTCTTCGTCGGCACACGGTCCGCACACCAACACCTACGTCCCCGCCACCGGGCCCCTCGGGGCAGCCAAGGACGCCCTCGCGAAGGGCGACTACGCCGAGGCCGAAAAAGCGCTCAAGGCCATCTCCGGGGCGGCCCGTGGCGATGCGCTCGCGGAGCTGGCGCGCATCCAGACGTTGCAGGGAAAGAACACCGAGGCCGACGCGACGTGCGGTCAGCTCGCTGCGGCGGGTCGCGGGGCGCAGGCGGCGGCCCTTCGCGCGAACATCCTTTTTCACACGGGAAAGCGCGAGGACGCGATCAAGCTCCTCGAAGCCAACAAGAGCGCGACGGGCATGGGCGGCTACGAGGTTCGCGCCCTGCTCGGGGAATTCCTCATCGACGTAGGCAGGCGCACCGACGCGGAGATCCCCCTGATGACCATCCCGAACGACTACCGCGCCGACGTGATCAAAGACGACGACTCCGTCGGCATGACGCTCGTCGGCCGCGCGACGGAGCTCCTCCGCGCCTGGCACAACGCCGACGACTCGTACGGCACCGCGGAGAAAGACGACGCGCGAAACATCCGCGCGCACTTCTGGCACGCGGGGCTCGTGCTCCCCAAGTTCAACATGGCGAGCGCCGAGCGTCACATGCGCGCCGTGCTCAAGCTCGAGCCGAAGAACCCCGACGCCATCGTGTTCATGGCGCGCATCAAGCTCGCGCAGACGATGGACTTCGACACCGCCGAAGGTCTCATCAAGGACGCGCTCGCCGTGAACCCGAAGCACGTGGGCGCGCACGCGGTTCGCGCGGGCCTCGCGCTCCACGACATGGACATCAAGACCGCCGAGAGCGAGCTCGCCCTGGGCTTCGCCGTGGACCCGAACGACCTCGACCTCTGGAGCCTCAAGGCCGCCGCGCGCTTCCTCGCCGATGATCGCCAAGGCTACGAGGACGCCAAGAAAGAGACGCTCACGCGCAACAAGGAGTACTCGAGCTTTTACACGACCGTGGCCGAGTACGCCGAGTGGGAGCACCGCTACGACGACATCATCGCGATGATGAAAGAGGCCGTGCGCGTGGACCCCGAAGACGGCGCGGCGTGGGCGCAGCTCGGCCTGATGGAGACGCGTCGCGGCGACGAGCAGGACGGCCTCATCGCGCTCAACAAGGCCTACTCGAAGGACAAGTACAACGTCTACGTCTACAACACGCTCGATCTGTTCGAGTCGAACTTCGCCAAGGACTACGACCTCGTCGACGAGGGGCCGTTCAAGATTCGCTACTTGAAGAAGACCGAGCCCGTGCTCCGGCGCTACATCACGCCGATGCTCGGCGAGGCGTGGGCGTCGATGAAGGCGCGCTATGGCTTCGTGCCGGCGCAGCCGATCCAGATCGAGGTCTTCGAGCCCGGCCAGAACGGAAAGATCAAAGACTCGCGTCAGCAGTTCAACGTGCGCATCAGCGGTCTTCCCGGCGGGATGCTCCAGGGCGTGTGCTTCGGTCACGTCATCGCGGCGATGGGTCCCGGCGCGGAGCCCTTCAACTGGGGCAACGTGCTCTGGCACGAGCTCGGGCACGTCTTCGCGATTCAGCTCTCGAAGAACCACGTCCCCCGGTGGTTCACCGAGGGCCTGAGCGAGTACGAGACCATCGCCCGCCGGCCCGAGTGGCAGCGCGAGATGGACCCCGAGCTGTACGTCGCGATGGACCACCATCGGCTGCCGGGTGCGGTCGATATGAACCGCGTCTTCACGCACGCCGAGAGCGCGGAAGACATCACCGTCGCGTACTACGCCGCGAGCCAGATGATGGTGTTCACCGTCGAGCAGTTCGGCATGCCCAAGGTCGTCAAGGCGCTCGAGCTATGGGGGCAGAACCAAACCACCGCCGACGTGATCCAGAACGCGTTCGGCGTCCCCGCGGCCGAGTACGACCGCCGCTATCGCGAGTGGCAGATGAAGCGCCTCGAGCGCTACAAGGGCCAGTTCATCCCCGACCACCGGATGACCAAGACGCTCGACCAAGCCAAGGACGCCGTCCAAAAGACCCCGAACGACGCGGACGCCTTGGTGGATCTCACCATCGCGTACGTGCGCGAAGAGGACGCCGACAACGCCAAGGCCACCCTCGAGAAGGCGCTCAAGGCCGACCCGAAGAACATGCGCGCGCACTACTTGGCGTTCAGCTTCGCCGGCAAGGACGTCCCGGCGGCGGAGAAAGAGATCGCCGCGATACAGGCGCTCGGCGGGGACGGCTACTTCGTACGCGCCAAGCTCGCGGTCATCGCGAAGATGAAGAAGGACAAGGACGAGTACAAGAAGCAGCTCGAGGCGGCCTACCGCTTCGACCCGACGCAAGAGGCGCCCCTCGGGAACCTTCTCGAGATCGCCCTCGAGGACAAGCGCGAGGCCGACGAGATCGACATCCTGCGCAAGGCGGCGATGATCGACCAGCACGATCCGAAGCTATGGGCCGCGCTGCTCAAGCACCTCGTCGAGGGGCAGCAGTGGGAGGAGGCGCGCAGGGTGGGCGAGGGCGCGATGTTCGTCGCGATCTACGACGAGAACGTCCACATGAACTACGCGCGCGCTTTGGCAGCCCTGGGAAACCACGACCGCGCCGTGTTCGAGGCCGAGAGCGCGCTGTTGTGCGAGCCGAACGCCGAGGACGCCGCGAGCGCCCACGAAATCGCGGCGCGTTCGCTCGTGGCTCTCAAGCGGAACGCCGACGCGAAGACGCACCTCGACGAAGCCAAGCGCCTCGACCCGAACAACGCCGAGATCCAGAACGTCAAGCTCCCCTAACTCCTCCTCGCGGCTGCGCCGCTCCGGGACATCCTGAATCGACCGTGCCTTTGGCACGGTCAATTAGCTCGCGGCGGTGTGGTAGTCTACGTCATGGGTAAAGCGATTCCGCTGGAGCTCGTCGAGAAGCTCCCGAAAACCGATCTCCACGTCCACCTCGACGGGTCGATGCGCCTCGAGACCATCGTCGACCTCGCCGAGAGGCAGCACGTCGAGCTCCCGGCGACCGACCAAGAGGGTCTCAGGCGCGCGATGAACCTCGGCCGAAACTGCGGCTCGCTCGTCGAGTACCTCAAGGCGTTCGACGTGACCTTGCGCGTGCTCCAGACGGAAGAGGCCTTGACGCGCGTCGCCTACGAGCTCGCGGAAGACGCCGCGCGCGAGAACGTTCGCTACATGGAAGTCCGCTACTCGCCGATGCTCCACACGCGCAAGGGGCTGTCTCTCACGCGCGTCGTCGAGGCGGTGCTCGCGGGGCTTCGCGCGGGGCAGACGGACCTGCGCATCGAGTCGAACGTCATCTTGTGCGGCATCCGCAACGTGTCCCCCGAGAGCTCGCTCGAGATGGCCGAGCTTGCGGTCGCGTACAAGAACCGCGGCGTCGTCGGGTTCGATCTCGCGGGCGCCGAGTACGACCACCCCGCCAAGCACCACCTTCAGGCGTTCCAGCTCGTGCGCGACAACAACATCAACGTCACGATTCACGCGGGCGAGGCGTACGGCCCGGAGTCGATCGCCCAAGCCGTGCACGTGTGCGGCGCGCACCGCATCGGCCACGGCTGCCGCTTGCGCGAAAACGGAGACCTCCTGCACTACGTCAACGACCACCGCATTCCGCTCGAGTGCTGCCCGTCATCCAACGTCCAGACGGGTGCGGTGCGCGATCTCGCGAGCCACCCGCTCAAGCTCTATTTCAACCTCGGCTTGCGCGTCACGGTGAACACCGACAATCGCCTCGTCACGGACACCACCGTGTC
>Ga0209415_10011724_pt1 | contig 14717 bp, 17 predicted proteins | sample PeaSoiSIISIP2007_FD_187696 | JGI IMG/M metagenome (GOLD analysis project Ga0209415, IMG submission 187696) | Peat soil microbial communities from Weissenstadt, Germany - SII-SIP-2007 (SPAdes) (version 2) | ecosystem: Environmental > Terrestrial > Soil > Wetlands > Peat | place: Germany...
CTCGCGAGCCGGTCGAGCTCCCTGCTCTTCATGAACTTCAGGAGCGACGGGTCGTCGTCGCCGTTCTTTGAGACCAGGTGGTGCTTGGTGATGTGGTACCTGGCTGACATGGCGAGGTTCTTCGTTACCTGCGGGGAGGCGCCGATGTGCCCGTAGATGACGCGGGGCCGGAGGTACTCGGGAAAGTACCCAAGGGTGACATCCCATCCGTCGACCTCCCGTGAGTAGACCAGGTCGTGGCTCCCCCATTCCTCCGTCTGCTTAGCGGGGAAGAGCTTGGCTCCGTCGGCCGCCTCGCCGACCAGCTGCTCCAGCCTGTCCAGCAGTATCCTCCGCCTCATGGCCGAGTCGACCGTCTGGGGGTCTGTTCCAAGGACGGCAAGGATCATCTGGCCCACCTCGGGCCCGGTCATCGCCCTCGTCTCCTCCATGCTCGAGACGACCAGGTCGGTGAGCCTCGCGGCCAAGACCTCGAGCCCCCTCGGGGTGCCCCAGTCTCCCTTCGCCCGGACGATCGCGGCTATCGCCTTCCTCTTGGCGTCGCCTGTCTCCTGCTTCGAGGTTGAATCGTAAAACGCGTCGAACGCGTCCATGGCTCCGCGCATCGATTCGACGACTTTCATCGCAGACTCGCGGCCCGCTGAGCATTATATCCTTTAGGAGCGCGCCTTCGATGATTCGTGGTAGGTCCCCTCGCCGCGACGAGGCCGCATAGGATTATTAGCAAACTCGCGGCAAGGCCCTGGGGATTGGAAGACACCTCGGAGACCCGGAGCTGGCGGCCCCTAAGGCTCTCCATCGTGGCCACGCTGGTACTCCTAGGCCTTCAGGGCTGGACGGGCGATTTTGTGAACGTCTTCGTGACCACGTCCCCGGTGACGAACGTGAACCAGTCGGTCGGCGGTTTCTTCCAGGCGGTCGTCAACGGTGGCTTGTTCCTCATCTGGCACGGGATGGAGGGGTTCCTCATCCTCCTCTTGGCGGTCGGGGTCCTGGTCGTCTCGTTGAGATACCGGCGGAGGAGCGTGAAGATAGGGGCAGCCCTCGGGCTGATAACCGTCGTCGTGGCGGGGCTCGGAGGGTACCTCTTCGTGCTCTCGGGCTTCTCCAGCGGCGGCACCTCCATGCAGATGGGCGGGACCTTCGAGATGGCCTTCGCCTTTTACTTCATCACGCTCTACTACACCAAATAGGGCGCGCGTGTTTATTAGCTCGCCAGCCCAAATCCGATCCCGTAGATGGTCTACTGGTATGTCTACCTCGCCCTGGGCGTGGCGGTCGCGGTCTCGTTCTGGATGTCCTTGGTCGAGGCGACCTTCCTCACCGTCAGGCCGCTCTCTCTGACGACGGAGAGCACGGGGGGCAACTCGAGGGCGACGAAGGCCATCGACATAGTCGGCGAGAAGACCAAGCTCGTCAGCACCACTACGCTCCTCTCGACCTTCATGGACGTCATCCTGACGAGCGCCACGGGGCTGATCCTCTCCAGCGCCTTCGGGCCCAAGGGGTGGATCTTCACCGTGGTCATAGCCTCCCTCGTCATCATGGTCTTCCTCAACCTCCTCCCGAAGGCGATAGGCATCGAGAACTCGGTGAGGATGGCCATGTTCCTATCTCCCAGCACCGTGATACTGCTAAAGGTCCTCTCGCCCGTCGCCCTCCCCCTCACGAAGCTGGCCAAGACCTTGTCGCAGGCGGTGGTCGGGAAGCCTGCGTACGAGAGGGAAGCGCTCGTGGACGAGTTCGAAAGCCTCCTGATCATGCTCGAGAGGGCGGGGGAGATAGAGCCCGACTCAGGCAGGATCCTTCGCTCCGCCCTCGCGTCTTCGAAGACGACGGCGGGGGACCTGCTCACGCCCATCATCGAGATAGTCGCCGTGAACGTAGGCGCCGACGTGAAGGAGGCGCTGAGGCTCATGGGCAGGTCGAACCACCCCCACCTCCCCGTCTACGACTCCAAGGCCGGGGCGTACATCGGAGCCGTCACGTTCCGTTCCTTGTTCAGGGCCTTCAATTCCGAAGGCATAGCCGACGGCGTTGTCCGCTACATGGTCCAGCCGGCGAAGGTGGAGGCGGACGAGACGGCGGCGTCCGTGATGGACAAGATGCAAAAGGCCGGCGTGACCATGGCGTTCGTCTCCGAGGGGGGGAAGCTCAGGGGGATGGTCACCGTCACCGACATCCTCGAGGTCATCCTCGGGACGAAGATCAGGAGAGAAGCGCACTCGGACGCGAGGTAGCCCAGGGCGGGGACCGCCTGAGGAGGGCGTCGCCAGCCTCAGATGATAGAGGCTATCAGGACCGCCACGATGCCGGTGAGGAATATCCCGTCGAACTTCCCGGCACCTCCGATGCTCGCCACGTGAGTCCCGCCCTCTGAGATCTTCCCGAGGTTCGAGAGGTCTGCCCCTATCAGCGTGCCTAGGGTGCCGGCGATGTAGGCGGTTATCGCGAGGTAGCTCCCTCCGAAGGGGAGCGAGAAGAGGACCGCGGCCACCGGGGGGAGGATGGTCGGCGCGACTATCCCGACCCCCGCGACGTACTTGGCGACCGCGTGGACTGCCAACGCGGTAAGCGCGGTCGCGACCAGGGCGCCGAGCCAGATGCCCGGGTGCGCGTTGAGGAGGATCGCCGTGACGACCAGCGGGACCATGGCGCCGCCCACGTTGAGCGCGACCGTGGTCGTGACCTCGGTCAGCGCATACTGGGGGATCCTGTATGTTATCCAGAACGCCCTGACCTCTCGCACCACGACCGTCGGCCTCACGTTCTTCATCTGCCAGACGGGCACGTCGACGTAGCTGCCCACGAGCGCCACCCCGAGTATCAGGAGGAACTGGAGACGCGTGAACCCGGTCTTCTCGAACGCGACCTCGGTCACAAAGAAGAAGATGAACGCGACGATGATGAAGAAGAGGACGGCGAGGATGTAGTCGACGAGGGTGTAGTGCCGTCGGTAGACCGGGCGGCCGTCACTCGACGTTTCTCGCCTCGGGGCTACAAGCTCGCCCTGAGCTCTCCGACGACCCCGCGGGGCGTGGCCTCCGCGAAGACCTCGGCTTGGAACCTCCGCACCTCCACCTCCGCCGTCAGCCAGGCGTCGGGGAGCAGTCCCGCCTTCTCGCAGGTCAGCGAAAGGAACTCGTCGGGGCCCAGCCCCATGTCTGTCGCTACCTGCGGGAGCAGGAGGCCGCTAGTTCCCATCCCCGAGACGATCAGCCCGTCGGTCCCGACCCGCACGTGGCTCGGGAGCTCGAGCGCCGTGCACCTGATCGTCTCAGGCGCGGTGAGAGCGCTGACCTCCACCAACAGGGAGTCGAGCTCGGATGCCCTCACCCTGGGGAACCTGGGGTCGTGGGTGGCCGCGCCGACCGCCGCGTGGACGACGGCCTCCCCGAGGGGTTTCACGGGATAGGGCACGCCGATGCACCCCCTGAGCCCTCCGTCCGGATTCGTGAGCGTGACGAAGGCCCCTCGAAGGCTCTTCAGGAAGCCATCTTCCCACTTCGACCAAACAGGGAGCTCGTCGTCGCCCGGGACCCTCCCCTCGACCACCGCGGTCTCGATGGTCCGCCTCGCTATCGAGACGAGATGGGCTCCCTGCTCCAAAGAAAGCGTCACGCCTGCTACCTGAGGCCTCCCGACGCACCCTGCCCATAAACCCTTTTGCTGATGGGGTAAGTCCGCCCGGCTTCATTCTCCTTAAATCTCGTGCATCGGCCCGGAGACGAGGCATGGCGCTCCGAAAGCCCGCGGTCGCCGGGAGCTTCTACCCCGCGGGCGCGGCCGAGCTCAAGGAAGCGATCGAAGGCTCCTACCTGCACCGGCTTGGCCCGGGACGGCTCCCGTCCAAGGAAATGTTGGGACCGACACCGGGGCTCAAGGCTTGCGTCTGCCCCCACGCGGGCTACGTCTATTCCGGGCCGATAGCGGCGCACAGCTTCCTCGACATCTCTCAGCTCAGGACTCCCGGGCTGGTCGTCATCGTGGGGCCAAACCACTACGGGTTGGGGAGCGGGGTCGCGACCTACGGGGAGGGAGAATGGGAGACGCCTCTCGGGAGGGTTCCCGTGGACCAGGACGCTTCGAAGAGGATAATCGAGCTGACCCGGTCAGTCGACATCGACCCGGCGGCCCACCGAAGGGAGCACTCGATCGAAGTCCAGCTGCCCTTCCTTCAGCACATCTACGGCGGGTCCTTCAGCTTCCTGCCCATCTCGCTGGCCTTCCAAGAGAAGGGCGTCGCCCGTGACCTCGGCAAGGGGCTGGCCGAGCTGCTCAAAGAGTCGGCCGAGGAGGACGTCAACGCTGTCCTGATAGCGTCCTCCGACCTGACGCACTACGAGCCAGCCTCGCAAGCCAGGGAGAAGGACACCGCCCTGCTCAAGCACGTCCAGCGGATGGACCTCGACGCGTTCTACACCACCCTGGAGAGGAGGAGCATCACCGCGTGCGGGTACGGAGCCATCGCAACGGTGTTGGAGGCCTGCAGGCTCCTTGGATACGAGAAAGGACGTCTGAACGCGTACGCGACCAGCGGCGACGTCACCGGCGACAACGAAGCCGTCGTGGGATACCCCTCGGTCACGTTCCTGGAGTGAGCCGCGCGCACGAGGACATCCCTTATAGGGATGGGGAGCCCCTTCGACCCAAACGGGCACTCTGGCATGGTAGAGAAGGAAGGGATCCTGTGGCATCCTGTCGGCGACGGCAGGATAGTCTGCGACGCGTGCAACAGGCGGTGCTCCATCCCGGCGGGCTCGCACGGCTTCTGCTACGTGAGGAAGAACGTCGGGGGCAGGCTCTACCTCTCAGTCTACGGCAAGCTCGCAGCGATGCAGATCGACCCGATAGAGAAGAAGCCCTTCAACCACTTCCACCCGGGGACGCACGTCTTCACCGTCGGTACAATTTCCTGTTCGTGGCACTGCGTTTTTTGCCAGAACCACGCGATCAGCAAGGAGACCGACGTCTACGGGGAGGACGTCCCGCCCGAGCAGGTCCCTATCCTGGCGGCAGAGAACGACTGCGAGGGCGTCGGGTTCAGCTACAACGAGCCGACCATATTCGTCGAGTACGTGATCGATGCAGCGAGGGAGGCCCACAGCATGGGCAAGTACACGGTCTTCGTCACGAACGGGTACGGCACGCCGGAGTCGGTCAGGGCTATCAAGGGATACGTCGACGCGGTCGTGGTCGACTACAAGGGGAGCGGCGAGGAGCTCTTCCAAAGGCGGCAGACGATGACGGTGAGCGCCGAGCCGATAAAGGAGACACTCCTGGAGCTGAAAGCGCAGAAGATCCACACGGAGCTTACCGACCTGATCATCCCGCAGGTCGGCGAGGACCTGGACGAGGCGAAGAGGCTCTGCGACTGGCTATACGACAACCTCGGACCGGACGTCCCCATCCAGTTCACGAGGTTCCACCCCGACTACAAGATGCTCGAAATCCCACCCACTCCCTACGAACTGCTCCTGAAGCACCACGAGATAGCCACCAAGGCCGGCCTGAACTACGCCTACATCGGGAACGTCCCCGGGAGCCCGCAGGAGCACACCTACTGCCCCGGGTGCCGCGAAGTGGTCATCGAGAGGCACGGGTTCATGATAACCGGCTGGAACCTTGATGCAAACTACCGCTGCAGGAAGTGCGGCCACAAGATACCCATCGAGGGGAAGAGGGCGAGCCGGTTCCGCTACAGGGGGATCGAGTCCTTCTACATCCCGAACCCGCAGTGATCCGGGGCTCAAGGGCAGAGCCGCGGCTGAGTAAGGTGAGGTTGATCCTGCCGCGAAATTACCGGCCGCTTCTAGCTTATGAGAACGATGTACCTGCCGCGCTCCAGCGTCTTCGACTGGTTCATGCAAGCTTCCTCTGAGAAGCACACCTCGAGCTTGGGGTTCTTGTCCTTCGCAATCTCCCTTATCTCTTCCTCGCTCAGGCCAGACTCGAGCAGGAACCGGAGGTAGTTCACGTCGTGCCTGAGGTTCTGGTCTTCGTCTTCTGCGTTCATAATCCTCACTTTTCGTTGACAAACGAACTTTCTCGATATAAACCTTTCTTCCAACTGTTCTCGCTTCGACATCTGCGAATGACAATCTCGTGCGCGACGACGCCCGCGCCGCTCAATCGTCCAGCCTGCCGTCTCGCTCCCGAGGCCGTTTCACCCTTATCTACAGGAGACTGAACGCCAGGGTCGAATGAAGATCAAGGAGGCGAACGTGACGGTGATGGTCGGCGACATGAAGAAGGCGATCCGCTTCTATGTCGACGTGCTGGGGCTCGAGCTGAGGGCGAACTATGGGGACCAGTTCGCGCAGGTCGCCTGCCCCGGCATAGTGATCGGGCTCCACCCTAGGACGGAGAGCGACTCGAAGCCAAAGTCAGCGGGAATCTCCGTGGGATTCGGGACTGACGACCTGACCGCCGCGATTGCCGAGCTCAAGGCCAAGGGCGTGACCTTCTCTCGCGTGGTGGAGGATCGGCCGACGAAACTGGCTTTCTTCGCCGACCCGGACGGGAACCCATTGTATCTCTCCGAGTCCGCGCACCGGGGCAGCGGGTAGGCAACCCTCCGCGACCAATCAAATTCCCTGCGTCATCTTGCCCGGCGAGCCACGCGCCTCGGGCCCCGCATCACCCTTCTTTGCTCGCTCTTCTTTGGGAGGCGCGGTTCGCCAAGAGAACCAAGAAGGGCAAAAACCACAGATCGAATCTCAAGAACCCCGCCGGCGTGCTCACCCAGAAGACAGGCAGCGCCGAGGCCAGGAATATGGCGCCGACTAGGGCTTCCGACTTCCACCCCCTCTTGAAAGTTGCAATCACGGCCGGATGTATGCGTGGACGGCCTTTCGCTCCGGTCGCGTCCTCCCTTGCGACCAGGTAGGCTAGGGCGGCCAGCAGAAGGAACATGCCACCGACGTCGAGGGCATACGCGACCGAGCCCGCATCCAGCAAGGAGGTCGGGACGGACTCCAAGACGTAGTACAGGTACGGCTCCAGGGCGACGCAGAACAGGAGCAAGATGTTCAGGAGCAGGGCGAGAGGGACCTCAGCCGAAAGCACGGACATCGTCCTAGAATATAGCAGCCAAGTCAACACGACGATGAGGAAGCCGAACCCGAAGAGCAGGACGTTCATCGCAAGGTCCTGGCCGGTCTGCGGCTCCCTCCCGACGAGGATCAACGACCCTATCGAGAGGGCGAGCCCGAAGACCAGGTCCGAGAGAGACTCTATTCTGAGCTTTATCCTCGTTGACGGAGCCGCTGGGCTGCTGAGGTTTTCATCCGCCGCCGCCAATGGTCTCGGCTCACGAGTCGGAGCTGTCTATTTAGCTGGTGCCGAACCGGACGAAATTCGCATCCGATCTCCATCTAGACTTAAGAACCGCCCAAGGGGCCGCGGTGCAAGGCGAGGGCCGAGTCTAACCTCTGACGAACGACAACGCCTCGGGGAAGGCGAAGGGCAAGCGCTCCCGGGGGACGGTCTTCACAAGGCTGGGAGAGCTCGTCGTCAGGAGGCACAGGCTGGTCGTCGTCTTCTGGATAGTCGCCCTCGTGGTCTTGATACCCGTGATACTCGGCGAGGGAAACGTCCTCTCGCTCTCGCAGGGCTCGAGCTCCGGGAGCAACCTGGAGTCTGTCCAGGCCTCGAACATCATCCAGGCGCAGTTCTCGAGGTCGGTTGCCAGCAACAGCCTGGTCATCGTGGTGACGGGCAAGAACGTCACGACGCCCGCAGTCCAGGACACCATCAACAGCCTGGTCTCCAAGATAAAGGCCGACAAGAACCTCACTGGAATCCAGGATGTAACTAGCGTCTACTCCATCCTCTATCCCGCACTGAACGGCACCAGCGGACCCGCGCACAAGGTGCTGAACCAGACGCAGCTCGAGTCCCTCGCAGGGGGCGTCGCCTGGAAGCCCTCGCGCTACTCCATCGGTCCCCAGCTCGAATCCGTGGTCGCCTCCTTCGTCTCGCCGAACGCCAACACCACCCTGATCTCGGTCGGCGAGAACGAGTCCTCGACCATCAACGTGCTCGCAATCCGCGCGATAATTCTCGGGATGGGGCTGTGGAACGGGATGCCGGGCAGCCCTTCGGCCTCCGCATCGCCGGTCTCGGTGGTCCAGGTGACCGGCGGCGACGCCATCTCCCACGACTTCGGAGACTCGACGACCGGCGACCTCGGGATAATCCTCCCGGTCACGATAGCCCTGCTGATCATAGCCACGGGGCTCTTCTTCAGGTCGGTGGTGACCCCCTTCGTCGCGCTCAGCAGCATCGGGGTCGCGCTCGGAATCTCGCAGGTCTTCATCGTCCTCGCCGGCACCTTCATCGCCAAGGTGGACTTCACCATCCCGACCATCCTCCTCACCATCGTCATAGGCGTGGGGACGGACTACAGCGTCTTCATCATCTCCAGATACAGGGAGGAGCGAGTGAGAGGGCTCCCGGCCCGGGAGGCCATCGTCACGGCGGTGACCTGGGCCGGAGAGAGCATCACCACGAGCGGCGCGACCGTGATCATCTCCTTCCTCTCGCTGGGGTTCACCTCGGTCGTCTTCCTTCAGACCATGGGCGTCGTGGTGGGGCTGGGAGTGCTCGTGGCCCTCCTTGTCGCGCTTACGCTCGTCCCCTCCGTGATCGCCATGATCTCCGAGTCGATGTTCTGGCCGACAGCCGGGAAGCGGTTCGAGGCGCATTCGAAAGGCGTCCTCTCGAGGCTCGAGAGGCGGTCCGGATACTTCTCGAAGAGCGGCAGCTTCTCGGTCAAGCACGCGAAGGGGCTGATGGTGGTCGCCCTCCTGGTGACCGCCCCCGCCCTCTACGTCTACCTTGGCACGACCCCGACCTACGACTTCCTCTCCGGGGCTCCCAGCAACCTCGAGTCGGTCAGCGCCTCGAACCACCTGACGTCCGCGTTCAGGGGCGGCAGGCTGAACCCCTCCTACGTGGTCGTCTCCTTCGCCCAGCCGGTCTGGAACGGGATCGCGTTCAATTCGTACGAGATGGGCGTCCTCCAGAACGTCTCCAGCTACCTGGGCTCAAACCCGGACGTCGCCAACGTCACGGGGCCCACCATGCCGTACGGGAGCCCCGTCGCCTATTCCTCCGCCGCCATCGAGGTGGGCAGCAACGCTCAGGCCAAGCAGACCAGGACCGCCATCCTGCAGAGCATCGGGAAGGACAACACGACCGCGCTCATCACCCTCAGCTTCAGGATCGACCCGTCTTCGACGAAGGCGCTTGACGACGCCCAGGCGATGCGGAACTACCTCCACGCCAACTACGACGGCAAGCCGGACGTCGTCCAGGTCCTCCTGGGAGGGGCGTCGGGCTCGATAGTCGACACGAGGGAGGTCGCCCAGTCGCAGTTCAACCTCGTGGTCCCGCTGGTCGCCGTTGGGGTCGCCCTGGTCCTCTTCATCGTCCTCGACTCTCTTGTGCTTCCCCTCTTCGCGCTGATCTCTGTCCTGATGAGCATCATCTGGACGCTCGCCCTGACGGAGGTCGTCTTCAAGGGCCTGTACAACTACGACCTTCTCATCATAACTCCGCTGTTCCTCTTCGTCACGCTCCTGGGCCTCGGCATGGACTACAACATCTTCATCCTCACGAGGGTCCGCGAGGAGAGCCGCAGAGACAGCAACCGGAACGAGGCTGTCATCAGGGCCATCGAGAACACGGGAGGGGTGATCTCAGCGGCAGCGGTCATCTTGGCGGGGTCCCTCGGTGCCCTAATGCTCTCGGGCGACCTGCTGCTGAAGCAGATAGGCTTCGCCTTCTCCTTCTCGATCCTCGTGGACGCGCTCTTCGTCCGCACCTACCTCGTCCCCGCCGTGATGTCCTTCCTTGGGAAGTGGAACTGGTACAACCCGGTCTCGGTCCTGAAGAGGTCGAGGGAGCTGTACGCGGACACGGACGCCTGAACGCTTATCTTGGAGCCGACTCGGTCGGGCGTGTTGGCAGACGCGGCGAGCCGGGCGCGCCTCTTCTTCGTCGCGACCGTGGCAGGGATCGTCATCTACGTGGTCCTCGACGCGGTCTCCCAGTCCCTGCCGCCCCACTACAGCCCGATCAGCCAAGCCGAGAGCGACCTGGCCGTGGGGCCATACGGCTACATAATGGCGGTCAACTTCGTCAACCGCGGCCTCTTCTCCGTCCTCTTCCTGTACGGCCTCGCGAAGAGCCTGCCTTCGAAGGCAGGGTCACGGGGAGGCCTCATCCTGTTCGGCGTGTGGGCGGTCGGCGCGCTGATACTCGCCGTAGAGCCGACCGACGTCAGCGGGCCGGCCACGGCGCACGGGGCGGTTCACCTGCTGGTCGCGACCCTTGCCTTCCTGGGAGCCGCCTTCGGCGCGCTGTCGCTTTCGCGTGCGTTCGAGCGAGACCCCTCCCTCAAGGGGGTGGGCCGGTACGCGATGCCGCTGTCCGTCCTCGCGGTGGTCTTCTTCTTCGTGCTCTACGGGGGGCCGTTCGTCCTTCCCCACGCAGCTGCGAAGGTGGGCGGGCTCGTCGAGAGGGCGTTCATAGGCATGGTCCTGGCCTGGATGCTCGCGGTCTCGGCCTCGATGCTCAAGCGCTCGAGTCCGAGCTCAACTCGGCAGCCTGCCGCCCCGACTTCGTGAGCAGGGTCGGCGCCCGTCGGCCGGTCAGGCTTGGAGGGTCGGCTTCGGGGCCGGGACGGCTTCGGCGCCAGGCCGGAACTCCCTCAGGAGCCTCTCGCACACGGTGCAGATCGAGACCTCCTTGGGAAAGTCCTTGAACTTCACAGACCGAAGCTTCCAGGTCGGCCTCCTCTTGCCCGCCGTTACCCTCGCCCTTTCCATCACCTCGAGCTGGAGGTCGTAGTAGAACCCGCCCGCCTCCTTGAGGTAGTCGATGCCGTCGACGAGCTTCAGTCCGCTGAGCCTTGCGATGTAGCCCAGCCTCTGGTACTCCACGTCGTGGAGGTCCTTCTCCCTCTTCAGCTTGCGGTTCGTCCTCCTCTCGAACTCGTTCAGCCTCTCAGCGATAGACGCCCTCATCGACTCGTCCATCGTCGTCCCGCTCACGCGGATGGCTGCGCCCTTCCTGACCGAGTATGAGACCTCGTCGAGCTCCCTCACGGTGCTGCGGGCCTCCTCTATGAGGGTGCCGAGGAACTGCATCGACTTGAACTGGTCCGCGTTCTGGAGCACGAACGCGAGGTCGAACTCCTTGAAGGGCTCCGGGACGCCCTCCCTCCACTTCGCGGAGTTCGAGACCAATGCGTCCTTCGCGGCCTTGGTGGCGGCCATGTCCTTGGCGATCTTCATCTCGTCTTCGGTATCCCCGCTGAGCGCCGAGTTGATCTCGCTCGAGGTCCTTCCACAGAGCCAGCATGCGGCTTCTTCGGCCGGCGACGCCGCTGAGACTGCTTCCTTCGGCAAGAGAATCGCTCAGGCCGCGATACATGGTGAATTAAGGCTTGCATTCCGGCCGACTCCCTCCTTCGGGGCGATGAAGGCGCACGGCGCAGAAAGCGCTACTAATCGGCAGTTTGATGCAGGGGGGCTGCGCGCGAGTTGACCATAAGGATACACGTGGCCGGCCACCTGAAGGACTACACCGGCAGGTCGGTGGAGATTGAGATCCAGGGTGCCAGGGACGTCCTCGACGTGATAATGCAGCTCGACGCCAGGGTCCCGAACATCAAAGACCGGATCCTCGACGAGCACGACCAGATCAGGCGATTCATCAACATCTTCGTGAACGAGGAGAACATCAGGGACCTCGACGGCGAGTCCACGAAGGCGAAGGATGGAGACGTTATCTACATCCTGCCCTCGGTAGCTGGAGGGAAAGGCGCGTTGTCAGCCGGAGAGGGTGGGGCAAAGTGAAGGCGCGGGACTTGATAATGCTCGGCACGAAGAAGGGGGTGTTCGTATTCGAGTCGGTCGACGGGAGGAGGAACTGGAAGTCGTCAGGCCCCCACTTCAAGGGCACCTCGATCTATCACGTCACCTTCGACAGGCGGACCAAGACGATGTTCGCGACCGCGAACGACTTCATCAAAGGACCCTCGGTCGCCAAGAGCCGCGACTTCGGAAGGACATGGAAGGAGGGGAAGAAGCCGCCCAGGTTCCCGAAGAGCTCTGACTGGAGCGCGAAGCAGGTCTGGCACATAGAGCCCGGGGTCGAGGAGGAGCCCGGGGTCGTCTACTGCGGGCTAGACCCCGCAGCGCTGTTCAGGAGCGAGGACGGCGGCGAGACTTGGGCCTTGAACCACGGCCTCTACAACCACGAGACCAGGAAGAAATGGAACCCAGGGGCGGGCGGGCTCTGCTTGCACTCCATATTGGTCGACCCGAGAGACCCGGACACCATGCACGTGGCGATCTCATCGGTGGGGATACTCAAGACGAAGGACGGCGGCGAGTCGTGGTCCTTCAAGAACAGGAACCTCCTCGCCGAGTTCATGCCCAACAAATACCCAGAGTACGGGCAATGCCCCCACCACCTCGTCCGGCACCCTGCCCGACCGGACGTCATCTACCAGCAGAACCACTGCGGGGAATACAGGAGCGACGACAACGGGGAGACGTGGACGGAGATCGTCGGCAACCTGCCCTCGCGGTTCGGCTTCCCCGTCGCGGTCGACTTCAACGACCCCAAGAGGGTCTACGTTGCTCCGGAGGAGTCGGGGGCGGCGCGCCTGCCGCCCGACGACAGGTTCCTCGTGTGGGCTTCCGATGACGAGGGGAGGAGGTGGTCCGCTCTGGGGAACGGCCTCCCAAAGCGCTCATTCTACACGGTGTACAGGGAAGGGATGGACACCGACGAGGAGGACCCCTCCGGAGTATACGTAGGGACGGGGACGGGCCAGCTTTACTTCAGCAGGAACGGGGGCAGGAGGTGGAGCCTCATCGCCGACGGCCTTCCCCCCATCTTCTCAGTCAACGCCGCGGGCGCCTAGGCCCTGCTTCGCCCCGTCGCAGGAGAGGTTTAACCCGACCGCCTGCGAGGAGAGGCGCGAGAGCGAAGAATGACCAAGGTCACCGTCAAGCACAGCCGACTGTCGCGCGGCTCCAGCCTAGGCATGATCCTGCTCGGGGTCCTCACCCTCCTGTTCGTGAGCGGGTTCGTCGGGCTGATCCTGATCTTTGTCGGGCTCGTCATGTACTGGTTCTACCGCCGGCAGACCTTGGGCTCGCAGGCCGGGGGCGGGCCCCGCGCGGAGAAGGGCTCAGCCACATAGCTCAGAGCGACTCCCCAGACTGCTCGTGAAGCCTCCAGATCTCGTCTTTAGGCGGTCCCGTCACCCTCTCCGCCGTCCCTCTCCGGGTCAGCAGCACCTTGCCCTTCCTGAAGCGCCCAATCGGGGTCGCGCGCGAGCCGACCGAGCCCACAGCCTCGCTGACTAGCCCCTCCTCGCCCTCCTTGACGGCGATGAGGAGGGTGCCTGAGCTGATCAGTTTCAGGGGGTCCACCGCGAGCGCGGTGCAGATCCTCCTCGTCTCCCTCGAGACCGGGATGTCCGCTTCCGCGACCTCGAGGCCCAGCCCCGACGCGGTCGCCATCTCGTACAGCGCGCCGAGCACCCCTCCTTCCGTGCAGTCGTGCATCGCGTGGACGACCCCCGTCCGGTAGGCGACGACCGCCTCGTCCACCACGCTGAGCCTATCGAAGTGGCTCGCCGCCCCGGAGACCGTCTTCCTGTCCAGCCGCCTGGTGAACCGAGCGTCAGTCCCCAGGATGGCGGTCCCTTCGACGCCTGCGGTCTTCGTCATCATCAGGGTGTCGCCTTCGCGCGCCCCGGCGGCGGTGACGTAGGAACCAGCCACCGCGAAGGCCGTGGTGACGACGATCGGCCTGTGCAGCCCAGGGCTGAGTTCGGTGTGCCCTCCAACGATCGCGATCTCCAACCCCTTGGCCGTCCGGTGCATCTCCGAGGAGAGCTGCCTCACGTCCCGCTCGGACGCGTCCTCCGGCAGGAGTATCACGGACTGCATGAACTCCGGCCTGTTCCCGCTCGTCGCCACGTCGTTCGCGCTGACGTTGACGGCGTACCATCCCGCCCTTTCGCGGACGCCCGTTATGGGGTCGGACGAGACTATGAGGTACCTCCCCTTGGCCTTCTCTCCCCCCAGCCTCACGACGCCGAAGTCCAGCCCGACCGAGGGCTCCACGACCACCCTCCTCGACCTCGCCCCGGTCATCCCGAAGAGGTACCTCTCCATCACCTCCGGCGGGAGCTTCCCCAGAGAGAGTCTCGAAAGCTCTTCCTTTTTCAACTCGACCGACAAACGCGGGTTACTGCTGTCCCTTCTGCTCGTTCAGCCACTTGGCCGCTGCGCTGTATACGGGGTTGTCGCCCAGGTCTATCACCGGGATGAGGACGCTAGTCTCCTTATATGCGAGGCTGGGCTTGTACTGGAGCATCTCGGAGTACCCGACCCAGAGCCAGTGCACGCGGCCGTCGAGGTTCTCCTTAGTTATCATCTCGTTCTGCGGAAACGTCTCCCTCCACATCACCAGCCCCTGCGCCCACTGGAAGTTCGGCGCGATGCTCCCCACCTGCATCCCCGTGCACCTCAGCCTGATCATGTCCTCGAGGGCGAAGCGCTGGTGCTCGTGGACGATTAGCTCCTCGTAGGGCTTGAATGAGATCTTGACCAAGACAGTCGGGCGGCTCCGCTCTGCCCGGCGCTTTTAACCTTCTTCAGCGCTCCAACAGCGAGCGGTGCAGG
>Ga0209415_10011725_pt1 | contig 14716 bp, 14 predicted proteins | sample PeaSoiSIISIP2007_FD_187696 | JGI IMG/M metagenome (GOLD analysis project Ga0209415, IMG submission 187696) | Peat soil microbial communities from Weissenstadt, Germany - SII-SIP-2007 (SPAdes) (version 2) | ecosystem: Environmental > Terrestrial > Soil > Wetlands > Peat | place: Germany...
TACAACCACCGCTCCATTGTGCGAAGATGGCGGCATCTCGGCTTTATCTTTGGGCCGGGTGACCTCGGCCGCGAAAAAGCCCTCTGCGGGAGGCGGCGCAAACAGATTCTTCACTCGATGCGCCAACACTCCCTTTTCGGTACTCCCTTTCCAGATGAGATCCATCGCCTGGATGTGACCTGTCTCGGCCAGTTCTTGAAGTCGCTGCCCAGAGACCGGGCCAAGTCTTTGATCGCCACAGGCGTAGTACCACTCATCGGCCATAAAAGGGCATCCCCAGTGAAATGTCAGCAATTCGCGCCAGTGTCCGTCCGGGTCGGAGCCGACACTCTTGCGTACCGTAGAGACAGGACTCGTTCGATTTCGCCCATGGAGATTTCTTGCGGGTCCCTTTTCTGCGAGCCGTATGGCGGGCCTTAAGGAAAGGTTTCCGGCGCGGGATCTGTTCCCCTTCGCGTTGCGAACAGATTCAGACGATGTGGCTTGCTGGGAACGGGGAAATCTTGACCGGGTTATCATCGTCCACGACTTTGCCGACCCTGGCTGGGAGCAAGTGGCCGTGTTTGAGACTTTTTGGGAATGGCTCCGATCGGCGATCGAAGACTTCATCGCTTTCGAGCCGTAACTTCGCAATGGGAATAGATGACATTGAACTGAGCAAGGCTATTTCCCACGCATTGCGGCACGAGCCCTCTGCCTATGGGCTCACGCTGGATCCAGAGGGATGGGTCAATATCCGAGACCTCCTGGCGGGGCTCGCACGGGTCCGTCCGGAGTGGGAGGCTCTAAGCGAGGAGGACGTCTCGGGCATGGTTGCACGATCCCGGAAGCGTCGCCACGAAATCTCGCTCGGCAGAATCCGGGCGCTGTACGGTCACTCGACCCCTGAGCGTGTCCCCAAGGCCGGTACGGAACCTCCGCCGCTCCTCTATCACGGAACAGACGCCAAGGCCGCCGATCTCATCCTTTGTGAAGGTCTGAAGCCCATGGCGCGTCAGTATGTTCATTTGTCGCTCGACCGGCGAACGGCGCGTCAAGTCGGCTTGAGGAAGGATGCTGAACCGGTTGTACTCGTGATTGATGCGGGCCGGGCCCACGGAAATGGAGTTGCCTTCTATCAGGGCAACGAATCCGTTTGGTTGGCGGACTTCGTCCCTGCGGCATTCATTGTGAAAGTTACGTAGAGGAGCGGGGGTAGGACAACAGTTATGTTCGACATTTGCCTGAGCGAGGAAGTTGTTCCGGAATCCGATGACTGCAGAGCGCAGCCGGTAAGCAGCGGGATGGCGGCTCGAGGAATCCCTGAGTACCGCGTCGTCTTCACCCCACCGGAACCGTGACCGTCAAAGTCGTCCCGTGATTCGGCTCACTCTGAATCTCCACAGTCCCATTCACCAGCCGCGTGCGTTCCTTGATGCTCACCAGCCCGAGGCCCGAGCCCCGCCGAGCGTCGATCCCCGCTCCGCGATCGGATACCCTCAGTCGAAGCATCCCATCCGACCGCCGCAGCTCGACCCGGGCCTCATCCACCTTGGCATGCCGCACCACATTCTGCAGCGCTTCCTGCACCACCCGGAAAACACACAGGGAGACCGCGGATTCGAGACCGTCCAGGCAGCCCTCGGTTTCCAGCCCCACCCGGACACCGGTGAGCGCGGTTAACTCGGAGCAGTATTCCCGCAGCGCCGCGGCCAGGCCGGAATGCTCCAGCACCGCGGGATGCAGCTCGTGCGAAAGCCGGCGCGTCGATTCCGCCAGTTGCACCAGCTTCTGCTGAATCCGCTCGCTTTGCGCCACCGCCTCCGGTTGCTGAGGAATCTTCCTCTTCAGGTTGCTCATCCCGATGCTCAGCGCGGCGATCTGCTGGCTGAGATCGTCGTGCAACTCCCGGGCGATGCGGGCCCGCTCCTCTTCCTGGGCGCCGATGAGGCGCGCCGTAAGCGCCTGAATCTCCCGCTCCGCCCGCGAGCGCTCCTCCAGTTCGTGAGCCAGCCCCGTATTGGCGGCCCGCAAACTCGCTTCGGCCTCGCGGCGCTCGGTGATGTCCGTCATAGAGCCCGCGTAACCGACAAACTCGCCTTTCTCCGAGAATCGCGGCACGCCGTGGGCGATCACCCAGCGATACTCTCCATCAAAGCGCCGGACCCTGAATTCGGTAAAGTACTCGGAGCGGGCGGCCAGAGATTCGAGATATTGGGCACGCGCGCGTTCCGCGTCCTCGGGATGGATGGTATTGACCCACTCGAAACCGAGGTCTTGCCGGTCCGTGCCAAAGAACCTGGCGAGCGGCTTGTTGATGAACGAGTTCTCCGCGGAGACCGTGGACATCCACAGATAGGCGGGAGTGTCGTTGGCCACGGTGCGAAACCACTCCTCCCGGTCGCGATAGGCTTGCAGTTGCTGGTTCCTCCAGATGAGCGCCACCCCGCTGCCGTTGGCCACCGCGATCAGGGCGACAATCAGGATCATCTCCCACGAGAGGCGAGTGAGCGGGGCTTCCACTTCGCTCTCGTCGATCTTGGCGGTGAGATACCACGGCGAGTCCGGGATGCGGCGGGTCACCTTCAGGGCAGGCACTCCACGGTAGTCCGGCGTCCTGTGGGACCAGCCCGACACCAACTGGTTTGGATCCGGCAGTTCCGCCGTCGAATAAGAGCCGCGGCGGGTCAGGGCGCTTCCAGGCGCATGCCGCAAGTCGCTCAAAACCAGAATTCCATGGGGGCCCTCGAACCGCATGAGGAAGCTTTCCGCCGTCCGGGTGCGGGTCGGCCATGACTGGAGATAGGGGTAGAGAAACTTCCAGGGATCGATTTCCAGAATCAGGGCTCCTCGATCGCGCACCGGGATGGTCAGCGCCATCAACGGGCGGCCGAAGCGGGTGTCGAGAGTGAGGTCCGAGAGCACCACGTCGTTGGCCCGAACGGCTTCGCGGGCGAGTTCCCGGCGGGAAGGCAGCCTGAGTTGCGCGGATTCCGTGTGGTCCGGATTCAGCCGCAGGTGGACCGAGCCATCCATGTCCACAAGTGTTGCGTCGGTGTACAGAAACTCGTGCGACAGCCGTTTCATCACCGCCAGGATATCGGCCCGATCCGCTTCCGTCCCCGGGCCGCCGGACAGAACTCGCTGGGCGCTGCGCATCAGCGGGGATACCGCCAGGACACGGCCGTCGCCCAGGCGCTCGCCTCGCCAGTTGGCAATCTGGGCCACCTTTCCCGCGGCGATCGCGGCCAGTTGATTCACCGCCGCGGCATCCATCGCTTCGCGCTGGCGCCGGTAATACCACCAGACTGCGGCGATCATGGCCACCGCACAAACCGTCAGCGACAGGATCAGAAACCGGCCGCGCCGCGTCGAGAAGCTCCCCTCGCCCATGTCACTCCGGAATCAGCTTCAGGCGGATGGCGTACTGGACTAACTGGGCGGTGTTCTCCACCCCGAGTGTCTGCATGATCTCGTACTTGTGAGACTCCGCCGTGCGCGGCGAGATGTGGAGGATCGCGGCGACTTCCTTCATGGTCCGCCCTTCCGCGACCAGTTGCAGAACTTCGCGCTGCCGGGGCGTGAGGGGTGTGTCGCCCTTATCCTCCCCGCGCGCCTCCAGGAGCACGGTGATGAGGTCTTTGGCCAGCAGCGAAGTAATGTACGACCGTCCCTGCGCCACCTGGGTGATGGCCGTGATGAGTTCCTCGCCCGGCGAAACCTTGAGCAGATAGCCCGATGCTCCCTTGCGAAAAGCATCCACGGCCAACTGAGTTTCCCCGTGCATGGTGAGCACGATGATCCGGGTGTCCGGGTGGCGCGCGCGGATTTGCTGAATGGCATCCAGTCCGTTCAGCAACGGCATGGAGATGTCGGTCACCACCACATCCGGCCGCAGTTTCTCGACCGCTTCCACCAGGGCGCGCCCGTCGTGGACTACACCCACCAGATCGAAGGTATCCTTCAACAGGGATTGAAGGCCCTCGGCGACTACGGTGTGATCGTCAGCGAGAAGGACCTTAGTCCTGGGCATTCTTGAGACCCGCAGTTACAAGTTATTGTAGCGCGTCTCATGCCCCATTGAGCATCGCGATTCAGCAAGAGAGCCTGGCGATTCCGCGGGAGAGATAAGTATCGCCGGCCAGCACGCTCCTTACCGCCGCGATGAGTTCCTCGCCCGCATCCAGTTTCAAGACATAACCGCGAATTCCGGCTTCGAGCGCGCTGCGGACCAGTTGCGGCTCGCGATACACGGTGAGCAGGATCACCCGGTCGCACGCCCCGTGCTTGCGGATCTCCCGGGCGGCGTCGATCCCGTTCAACCCCGGCATGTTGATGTCGGAAACCACAATATCGGGGCGCAACTCGAGCGCGGCCTCGATCAGTGCGGCGCCTTCCCGCACCGCTCGTACGACCTCGAACTCGGGCGCGAGCAGGTCGTACATTTCGCGCAGAAGATCCGCATGATCGTCGGCCAGAACAATCCGTGGTCTTGCCGGCTCCGTCACCCCGCTGCCCTTCCGGAACCCGCCGCGAAACCATGCTCGTGGCCGGCCCTACGTCGATTTAACGCCATGGCCGCCTAATCCGCCATCCGTAAAACTACGGTGGTCCGGGCGCGCGGCAGTTACGTTACCGGTAATCTTCATCCGCCCATTCCCGAAGAATTGCGGATAGGAGTCTTTCCTTTTAGGGGCCACAATGTAAACGATTACCAAACGCCGACCCGTTTCCGGCCGTCATTATGCATCCACAGCCAAAGAAGACCAGGGATTGTCTCCCGCGCGCCCTGCAGACCCGCATCGAAACGGCGGTTGCCGACCTGGGCAGGGCACTCGCCGCGCTGGAAGAAGCCATAGGGGAACTGACGGGTAAGTCTCCTCCCGCAACCGGCCGTCACGGGGACCGGCCCGGACCCCGCAAGCATTCGTGCCGCTGACCAAGAAAAGCATTTGGGCCACGAATGAACACCGATGAACACGAATAAGTGCCCCTGTTTTCATTCGTGTTCATTCGTGGCCCGAGAATTTCTTCACGCGTTACAATCGTATCCTACGCCGCGCCGAGCAACTCATAGAGAGAACCGCGCGGGGGCGCGATGGCCATGAGTGTCTCTCCCGACACGCCGGTGCGCGCCAGCGCGCTTCCCAGCCGCGTGAGGGAGGGCAGATCCTCCTCGCCACCGGTCCAAAACTCGATGAGATAGACGACCGCCGCGTGTACCGCTTCCGAGGCCTCGGGGCGATGATGAAACCGCACGGCCTCAATCAGGTGCTCCGGGAATTCCCAGGTCTTCAGCACCTCGGCCCCAACTTCGCCATGATCCCGCTGGAACAGGAAGCGCTCGACATAGGTCAACGGACAGCCGCCCTTCAGCAGCCGGGCGCAGATAGATGGCTGGTTGGCCGGGGCCCTCTGGGTCTGCTGCCGGCCGATATCGTGTACCAGGCCCAACAGCAGCGCCTCTTCTGCGTCCATGATCCCGGTGGCCCGGGCGAGAGCTTCGGAAAGCTGTGCGGCGCGCAACGAGTGCTTCCAGACCTGGCGCATTCCTCCTCTGGAAAATACGGGCTCCAGAGCCGCGGCCAGCATGACCTTGCGAGTCTTGTCGCTGCCGACGTACGTGATTGCCTGGCGCACGGAAGCGATGCGCTGCCCCGGACTGTAGAGGGCCGAGTTCGCAACCTGGATCAAGCGCCCGGCCAGAACCGGATCGGAGGTGGCCAGCTTCTCCATCTCCCGGATCTCACAATCCCGGTGGAAGGCCAGTAAGGAGAAGACCTTGCGGGCAGTGCGGCCCTCGACCGCCAGATCCGCGGCGGCTCCGGGAAGAGCGCTCCCCCCGGCCGTCAGCGCCCGGCGGGCGTCCTGCACCAACTTCCGGTCGAAGAGCGTGAACTCGGAAATCTCTTCCAGCCCCGCCCAGATTCCGTCCGGCGGGCTGTCTTCGTAGGCCAGAAGCTGCATCTGCTCATCCAGCATATCGCTCAGTTGCAGCACGGCTGCCACCTTGCGCAGCAGGGGATCTGCCGATCCGTTGAACCGGCAATGCAGAATTTGCAGCACGGCGGCGAGATCTTCCGGAATGAGCGGCGCCGCGGAAGCCAATTCCGGTGCGGCTGTGCCGGCTCTCGGCAGAACGTCGGGAAGCAGGCGCCGCAACGCTCCCGCATCCAGCAGGAGCGGTGGGAAGTGGTGCAGGAGAGCCGCCTGGCGGAGCAATGCCGTGCCCCCCGGCGGGAACGACGCCCGGAACGCGATCTCCGCGGCCAACGCCGCCACGCGCCGGCAATGGGCCGCCAGTGGCGCGTCCGCGGGGTAAAGCTGCTTCACCTCACCCGGGATCCATTCCAAGCCCATGCCGACTCCCGTCTGCCCGGAGACTCCGCAACCGGGAGCGACGATCCGAGCATCTCATCGTCTATTCTGACGGCACGGGAAGCAGGCGGTATTCAGAGCTTCGCCCTAGTCATTCCGCGAATCCAACCGAGTCTCGCAGACAAATGACCTGAGCCCCGCCCCCGCCGGCACGTTGGCCAGGATTACGCTGCGGGCGCTCACCCGAACCGCCCGCGGTTGTGTCTGCATCGGCCCTACGACGCCCCCAGCCTTTATGAAGCCCCAGCCCTTATGGAGCCCCAGCCTTTATGAAGCCCCAGCCTTTTATGAAGCCGATGTGGCCGCGTTGGCGAGCTGGGTATTGCTGGTCGTCCAGATCGAGTTGATACTTCCACCCGCGCCAATAAATAGCGCGGCGGATGCCAGAGCCACGAAGGCCATCAGCAGGGTGTATTCAATCAGGTCTTGCCCATTGTCTTCTGCGAGAAACGTCCGAAGAATTTGATTCATGACCAAGATGCTAATGCCGGAAGCGGCGTGCCGAAAAGTCGCCAGAGGTTAGCACTGAAACGTACAGGCGGTACTACCAGTACCGGCCCAATAGGGCTATCGCCGGGAGCCAGGGCTACCCCGGTCCGACTCGGATTCTGACTCGCCCTGCACCAGCCGCCCCATGAACCGCTTTGATTCTACGCCGGATTTTGATACCTTCGTACGGTCTGGGAATGGACCCGCAATTCGCGCTTGGGCGAGCGGCGGATCCCGGGATGCGCACATGAAACGAAAGATCTCTCTCACTATAAACGGCAAATCTTATACCGACGAAGTCGAGCCACGGCTCCTTCTCATCCACTATCTGCGCGAGGTGGCGGGCCTCACCGGCCCCCACATCGGCTGCGAAACCTCCATCTGCGGCGCCTGTACCGTGATGCTCGACGGCCGGACCGTTAAATCGTGCACCATGTTTGCGGTGCAGGCCGACGGGCGGCAGATCCTCACCATCGAGGGTCTGGCTGCCGACGGCAAACTGGACCCCGTCCAGGAAGCCTTCTGGAACGAGCACGGGCTGCAGTGCGGCTTCTGCACCCCGGGCATGATCCTCAGCTCCAAACAACTGTTGGAGGACAATCCCAACCCCACCGACCAGGAGATCCGCCACGGCCTGGAGGGCAATCTCTGCCGCTGCACCGGCTATCAGCACATCGTCAACGCGGTAAGGGCCGCGGCAAAGGCGGGGGCATAACCTATGGCCACCACTATCAGCAAGCCCGCAACCCTGGTCGGCAAGGGCATCCGCCGCCAGGAAGATCCGCGACTCATCACCGGCACCGCCGTCTACGTGGACGACATCAAGATGCCAGGCATGCATCACGCGGCCATCGTGCGCAGTCCGCACGCGGCCGCCAGGATCGCCGGCATCAACACCGAGGCTGCCCTGGCACACCCCGGGGTCGTGGCCGTCTTCACCGGCGCCGACGTCAAGAATCTGGGCGCCGTGCCCTGCGCCTCGTCGTTGCCCGGATTGCGCGTGCCGCACCACCACCTGCTGGCCCAGGACCGCGTTTACTACACCGGCCATCCCGTAGCGGTGGTGGTGGCGACCGACCGCTACGTGGCGGCCGATGCGGCCAGCCTCGTCGAAGTTCAGTACGATCCGCAACCCGCCGTGGCCGATCCCGAGAAGGCCCTCGCCGCGGGCGCTCCGGCGGTCCATCCGCAATGGCCGGACAACACCTCGTTCACCTTCCACCAGGAAGGCGGCGACACCGGGCAGGCCTTCCGCGACGCCGAGATCGTGGTCAAGCAGCGCATCACCAGCCAGCGCCTCATCCCCACGTCCATCGAAACGCGCGGCGTGGTGGCCGAGTGGCGGCCCGGCGAAAAATCGCTGACCATGTTTACCTCCACCCAAATCCCACACCTGGTGCGCACCCTGGTGGCCGGCATCCTGGGCATGCCGGAAAATCACCTGCGCGTCATCACGCCGGAGGTGGGCGGCGGCTTCGGCTCCAAGCTCAACGTGTACGCCGAAGAGGCGTTGATGTGTTACATCGCCAAGGAGATCGGCAAGCCGGTGAAGTGGGTGGAGTCGCGCCGCGAGAATTTCCAGGCCACCATTCACGGCCGCGGCCACGTGGACTATTACGAGTTGGCGGCCAAACGCGACGGCACCATGCTGGGGCTCAAGCTGAAGCTCATCCAGGATCTGGGCGCCTACCACCAACTGCTCACTCCCGCGATCCCCACCCTCTCGGTGCTCATGATGCCGGGCCTGTACAAGTTCAAGAGCATCTCGGCCGACATCATCGGGGTCTTCACCAACTGCGTTCCCACCGATGCTTACCGCGGCGCGGGACGACCGGAAGCCACCCACGGCATCGAGCGCATGGTGGACATCCTGGCGGCCGAGCTGCATATGGACCCCGCGGAAATCCGCTTCAAGAATTTCGTGGGTAAGGACGAGTTCCCGTACGCCACCACCACGGGCCTTTTCTACGACAGCGGCAACTATGCGCTCCCGCTGCAAAACGCCATGGCGCAAGTGGATTACGCCGGCTTGCGCCAGGAACAGGCGACCGCTCGCGCTGCCGGCAAGCTGATGGGCATCGGCCTTTCCACTTACGGCGAAATCTGCGCCATCGGACCTTCGGCCGCCATGCCCGCCGGCGGCTGGGAGAGCGCCACGGTGAAGATCGAGCCTTCCGGCAAGGTCACGGTGATGACCGGCGCTTCGCCGCACGGCCAGGGCGAGGAGACCACCTTCGCGCAGATCGTGGCCGATGAGCTGGGAGTCGACATCGACGACGTGATGGTGGTGCACGGCGACACCGCCGTGGTGCAGTACGGCATCGGCACCTTCGGCAGCCGCGGCACGGCGGTCGGCGGCGCCGCGCTCTTCTACGCGCTCCAGGAACTGAAGGCCAAGATCAAGAAGTTCGGCGCCATGCTGCTGGGCTCGGACAACGTCTCGCTGGTGGGCGGATCGTGTGTGGACGACGCCACCGGCAAATCGGTCTCTTTTGCGGAGATGGCGGTGGCCGCGTACCACGCCAAGACCCTGCCGCCCAACACGCAACCCGGCCTGGTGGCAACTTACTTCTGGGAGCCGCCCAATTTCACCTTCCCGTTCGGCGCCCACATCGTAGTGACCGATGTCGATCGCGAAACCGGCCGGATCTCGATCCGCCGCTACGTGGCGGTGGACGATTGCGGCAAGATCATCAACCCCCTGCTGGTGGCCGGACAGGTGCATGGCGGCGTGGCGCAGGGACTCGGCCAGGCGCTGTGGGAAGAGGCGGTCTACGACGAGCAGGGCCAGCTCATCACCGGTGAGCTGACCGACTATGCGCTGCCCAAGGCCAGCTTCATGCCGCTCATCGAAAGCAGCCACACGGAAACGCCATCGCCCGTCAATCCGCTGGGCGTCAAAGGCGTGGGCGAGGCCGGCACGATCGGCTGTTCGCCGGCGGTGGTGAACTCCGTGGTGGACGCACTTTCCCCGCTGGGCGTGCGGCATATCGACATGCCGCTCACCCCGCAAAAAATCTGGAAGCTCATCGTCCAATCCGGAGGCCTCTCATGATCCCCCAAACATTCGAATACACCGCCCCGCAAACTCTCGAAGAAGCGCTCGGCCTCATCGCCGGCGGCGACCGCAAGATTCTGGCCGGCGGCATGAGCCTCATCCCGTTGATGAAGTTGCGCCTCGCCACGCCCGGCGAGGTCGTCGATCTGGGCCGCGTGTCGGGCCTGAACGGCATCTCCGAAAATGGCGGCGTGGTCTCGATCGGCGCCATGACCACGCACCACGCCATTGAAACCTCGCGCGTGACCCGCGCGCATTGCCCGCTGCTGGCCGAGACCGCGGGCCACATCGGCGATGTCCAGGTGCGCAACGTGGGCACCCTGGGCGGCGCCGTGGCGCATGCCGATCCCGCGGCCGATTATCCCGCGGCCTTGCTGGCGCTCGAGGCGCAGATCAAACTGATCTCGGCGCAGGCCACACGCAGCGTGGCGGCATCTGATTTCTTCCTGGACGCCTTCACCACGGCCCTCGAGCCCGGCGAGATCGTGCTCGAAGTGGAGGTGCCGGCCGAAGACCAGAGCGAAGGCTACAGCTATGAGAAGGTCCCGCATCCCGCGTCGGGATTCGCCGTGGTGGGCATAGCCGCCCGCATCAAGAAAGACGGCAACCGCATCGCCATGGCGCGCATCGGCGTCACCGGCATGGGCGCGCACGCCTTCCGCGCGCTGGCCGCCGAGAAGGTGCTCGAGAATGGCGGCTCCGTGGCCGACGCCGCCGCCACCGTGGGAGACGGCGAGACCCCCAATTCGGACCTCTACGCTTCCGCCGATTACCGCCTGCATCTCGCCCGGGTTCACGCCGCGCGCGCGCTGGCGACCGCCATCTCGAGGGCGTCGTGAAAATCTCCGGCGTCTACACGCTGAACGTTCCTCAGGAGCGCGCCTACGCGCTCCTGCAGGACCCGGCGATCCTGGCGAAGTGCATGCCCGGCTGCGAAGGGCTCGACCGCATCGCGGAGAACCAATACGCCATGCGCATGAAGATGGTGCTGGCCAGCATTTCTGGCCTCTTCGCGGGCAAGGTGACCATCGCCGATCCCAACCCGCCCACCGGCTACCGGCTGATCGTGGAAGGCTCGGGCAAGATCGGATTCATGAAGGGCGACGGCGTGCTGATGCTGTCCCCCGCCGGCAGCGGCGCCACCGTGCACTTCGAAGGCGACGTGCAGGTGGGCGGCACCATCGCGTCCGTCGGACAGCGCCTTCTCGATACCACCTCCCGCATGCTGATCAAGCGCTTTTTCACCAGGTTGGCTGCGGAGTCGGCACAGGCCGGGGTGGAAAGGGTGGCGGCGGACTGAGCCGACGCATTTGCCAAGGCCCAGGGCGCCCAAGGCAAATGCCATCCCCGCTCCTTACCCCGTACCGACTCATCGTGCCTGCCGAGCAGACTGCTATAATCCGTCGATGAGTGAGGCCAAGGAGGCAGCCCCGTGCCACACACCTTCCGACTGCCGATAATTTTCATGAGTTGTGCGCTCCTTCTGGCGCAGACCAACAAGGATGCGGAGAGCACAGAAGAGTGGCAGACTTCTTGGAGCAAATTCGTTGAGAAGGTCGACGCCGTACGCAAGGACGGTGAAACTTCACGAGCCGGATACGTTAAGCAGCTCGATGCCATTCGCCCAGGCGCTGGCCGCGAATTGCCCTACAGCAACACGGCGATTCCTCCGGAAGGTGCAATCATCGCTTTCAATGAAAACACCCCTCTTAATAAAGGTGTATGGCCCAAGGCGGAAGCCTTCTATCGGGAAGTGGAGTTTGAAGGCGTTTTTCGGGGCACGCAGGAGGTTTCCGAGCGTATAAAACAAAACCTGGGACAATCTTTCCGCCTCAAGATTGAACTGGAGAATCCTCCAGGGCGGGCAGACCTCGACTCCTCCCTTCGAGCCCCGTTCTATGTTCTGCACGTGTACCCAAAGGAGACCGCGCGATCTGCATGGCAGGCCGCCACGGTTGGTAGGCGAATCCGCTTTCGGGCCCGCGTTCAAGCTATGACGTACTTCATGAGGGGTGGTAACCCCAACGTGCCGGTATATATGTTCGTACTCACGGATGCTGAGGTGATGCCAAAGTGACGCGTCCGGCGTGAAAAACGATCCGTCCGGGATCGCTGGCCACCCGTAATGGGCTCCAGAGATGTCGCGTAGCATCGCGACCGGGTTGTTGACGATTTCCGAACGGTCGATCATCTGTATGGGGTGGTATGACGCTCAAGATCGACAAGGCCGGGCGAATCGTCCTGCCGAAGCCCGTCCGGGAACGGCTCGGATTGCGAGCCGGGATGGACTTGGAAATGGCCGAGACTCCCGAAGGGCTGGTACTCAAGCCGGCCGACCAGCGACCGTCCATGGTCCGGGTGAACGGATTTTGGGTGCATCAGGGCATTGCCCCGAAGGGACTCGACTGGAGCCGGTTCATCGAAGAGGAGCGCGACGGCCGGCACCGGCGGGTTCGGCTTTCGCCGCGCTCAGTTTGATCCGGGCAGGCGGCAACCGATTCACCCCAGTGAAGCGCTCCGCATTCTGGAAGTAATCCGCGATCTGGCCGCGGGTTGGCGCGCGCGGCAAGGTTTACGGCCGCCCCATGATCCTCGCAGGCCGGGGTACGAAGAGCCGCGCCGCAATGATCCCTGAGTAGGGGATAATTGATCACGGGAATTCGATATGGCGACAACGACGACCATGACCGGCGCGGCTTTCGATCAGCTTCCCTTTGACAAATTCCACCGGTGGGAGTTGCTTCACGGCGAACTGATCGCCGTGCCCGCCAAGACACCCAGACACCAGATCATCGTCGGTATGCTCTCTGCGGATTTATACGAGTACTTACGTCAGAACGGCGGCGGCATTGCGGTTTGGGGGTGCGAATATGCGCTCGGGGAGGACGACCGTCTCACTCCCGATGTCGGTATCTTGTTCAGAGAGAAGTGGGAGTCAGTCGACAGGAATAAGACGCCGATCCCCCTGCCGCCGGATATCGCCGTGGAAGTGATCGACCCGGGCGATCTCGCCGAATACAGCCTGCGCAAGATCTGGACGTACCTGGGGTCAGGCGTCAAGGAAGTGTGGCAGATCGTGCCCGAGATCGAAATAGTGATGATCTACCGGGGCGTCAAGTCGGTTACCGTCCTGGACGTTGCCGAGAGCCTCAGCACCCCACTGTTGCCCGGCTGGGAGATTTCTGTCCGCCAGATCTTCAGCGCCCGTCGGCAGCCTTAAACACGCCCACCGGGCCAAAGAATCGCGGCGGACCGGCCCCGCGTTTGGGATAATGGTACGGGATTCAATATGGCATCTGCGACAACCATGAGCGGCGCGGCCTTCGACCAGCTTCCGTATGAAGAGGGCCGCCGGTGGGAACTGGTCCAGGGAGAAATGATCGCCGTGTCCAGCGCCACACTAGAACACCAGGGGATTGTCCTCGATCTCGGCGCAAATCTGCGCCAGTACCTCCGGCGCGAACCCCGCGGCGGTGTAGCGCTAGATGTGGAGTTCGCGCTCAGCGACGATAACCGCCTTCGCCCAGACTTGGCCATTCTATTGGGTGAGCACTGGACGTCCGTCGACCGGAAAAAAGTACCGATCCCACTGGCGCCGGATATCGCAGTGGAAGTTCAGTCTCTGAGCGCACGGGCCAACGACATCATGCGCAAGATCCGAACCTATTTGGCGGCGGGCGTTCAGGAAGTCTGGCAGGTCGCGCCCGAATTCCAAACAGTCCTTATCTACCGGGGCGCCAAGTCGATCACCGTCCTCGAAATCGGCGATAGCCTGAGCACACTGTTACTGCCGGGGTGGGAGCTTCCCCTCCGCGAAATCTTCACCGCCTAAATGCCCCTTACCCAAATCCTGGACTCCCAAGACCCCACCCTCTACGACGTGCGCTCCAAAGCCCCCGGCCCGCAAGGCTCGCTCCCCATCACCCCCGAGATGCTGATCCAGCGTCCTCCCGGCGACCTCTTCGGCTGGAGCCAGAACGCCGGCATGGGCTGGGACCCGGCCACTCTCGGCGGCAAAGAGTTCCTCATTCTGAGCACGCACGGCGGCATCCGCGCGGCCGACGGCACGCCCGTCGCGCTGGGCTACCACACCGGCCACTGGGAAGTCGGCCTCCTCATGGATGCCGCCGCCAAGGAACTGAAATCGCACGGCGCCATCCCCTTCGCCGCCTATTGCACCGACCCCTGCGACGGCCGCACGCAGGGAACCACCGGCATGTTCGATTCCTTGCCCTACCGCAACGACGCGGCCTCGGTCTTCAAGCGCCTGATCCGCTCGCTGCCCACGCGCCGCGGCGTCATCGGCATCGCCACCTGCGACAAAGGCCTCCCCGCCATGATGATGGCGCTCGCTGGGTCGCGCGATCTCCCGTGCGTGCTCGTGCCCGGCGGCGTTTCCCTGCTGGCCGAAGAGGGCGAAGACGCCGCCAAGATCCAGTCCGCCGGAGCGCGCTTCGCTCACGGACAAATGACGCTCGCCGCCGCCGCCGAAGGGCTCTGCCGCGCCTGCGCCACGCCTGGCGGAGGCTGCCAGTTTCTGGGCACCGCGGCGACCTCGCAAGTCGTCGGCGAGGCGCTCGGCATGTCGCTGCCGCACTCGGCGCTGTCGCCCTCCGGGCATCCCATCTGGACCGACATGGCGCGCCGCTCGGCCCGCGCCGCCCTCGCGCTCGAAGCGCGCGGCCTGGCCATGAAGGACGTCCTCACCGCGGCCTCGCTCGAAAACGCCCTGATCCTGCACGCCGCGTTCGGCGGCTCGACCAACCTGGTCCTGCATCTCCCCGCCATCGCCCACGCCGCGGGCCTGGCGCG
>Ga0209415_10011726_pt1 | contig 14716 bp, 15 predicted proteins | sample PeaSoiSIISIP2007_FD_187696 | JGI IMG/M metagenome (GOLD analysis project Ga0209415, IMG submission 187696) | Peat soil microbial communities from Weissenstadt, Germany - SII-SIP-2007 (SPAdes) (version 2) | ecosystem: Environmental > Terrestrial > Soil > Wetlands > Peat | place: Germany...
TCACCCCAGAAATGATGTGGAAGCCCAAAACGCCAACGCGAGCGCTTTCTCGTAATCCCCCCAAGTGGATAGCGGAGCGCACAATATCTTGTGTCGTCGTTCGGACAGGGCCACACGGTATGTCAGTGGGATGACGGCTTCAACAGCATTTTGATTCTTTCCGCATCCGTAACACATCATGTTGTGTGTCAAATTTAACAGGCTTTCATATGAAATGTGGTGAATCGCAAAAAACAGGAGGGATTCCGGGCTTCGGCTCTGGACGTGCCACCCGGCATTTGCCATATTCCCCACCACAGATTTTTCCGTCCTTGCGAGGAACCGACCGATGAGCATTGGCACGTTGCTGTTCACTTGGGCCAAAGGCAAGCTGGTAGGCACCGATCAGCAGGGCAACCGCTATTATGTGGAGCGTCGGGCCGTGAAGGGCCGTCGCACCCGCCGCTGGGTGCTCTATAAGGGTGCCGTGGACGGCTCGCGGGTGCCCCCCGAATGGCACGCCTGGCTGCACTATACCGTCGATGCTCCGCTGGAGCCCGCCGCCGATAAGCCGTGGGTGAAGGAACATCGCGCCAATCCGACCGGCACCCCGGCCGCTTACCTGCCCGCCGGTCACGACCTGCGCGGCGGCAATCGCGCCAAGGCCACCGGCGATTACGAGGCGTGGCAGCCCTGATTAGGAGCGCCGCGCCGTGCTAGGCAGTCGTGAAAGAGATACCGCCATCGGCGGGCTGGTTCTGGTGCTGGGTTTGGCCGTGCTGGGCATTGCCTATGGCGCCGGAAACCGGGCCAAGATGGTGGGCTATGATGTGCAGGCCCGCTTCAATAAGGCCGATGGCATCTCCGTCGGCAGCGACCTGCGTTTGTCGGGGGTCAGCATCGGCAAGGTGGTGGCCCAGGGGTTGGATGACCGTTTTCGGGCGGTTCTGACCTTGCGGCTGCAGCCGGGCGTAGTCATTCCCACCGACAGTTCGGCGTTGATCCAGACCGATGGGTTGATGGGCGCCAAGTTCATTGCCGTCCAGCCGGGCGGTGACGATGAAATGCTGAAGCCGGGGCAGATGTTCCAGTCCACCCAGGATTCGGTGAATGTGCAAGACCTGCTTGAGCAGATCATCGCCCAAGGCGAAAACCGCCGGGCGAAACAGCAGAATCAAGGAGGAGCGGCCCCTTAAGGCCGCGGAGAAGCGAACGCCATGGGTAGGAATCTGATCGAAACCATCATGGGGGCCGTGGTCCTTCTGGTCGCTGGCTTTTTCTTGGCCTTCGCCTATTCCCAGGCGGATCTGGGAACGGTCAAGGGCTATCAGGTGCAGGCGGCTTTCACCAGCGTCGGCGGTCTTCCCAACGGCGGCGATGTCCGCATCAACGGCATCAAGGTCGGCACGGTTCTCGATCAGAAGATCGACACCACTACCTTCAACGCCGTGGTGACCATGTCGATTACCCCCGATATTCATCTGCCGGTGGATACGGTGGCGGTGGTGGATTCTGAAGGTTTGCTGGGCGGCAAGTTCGTCAAGCTGATCCCTGGCCGCAGTGCCCAGACCATTGCCGCTGGCGGCGTTATCGAGCACACCAAGAACTATCAGTCTCTGGAGGAAATGGTGGGCAAGGTGATCTTCCTGGCCACCGACAGCGGCAGCAGCGCCAAGCCTGCGGCTTCGTCGGGAGATCCTGCGGCTTCGTCGGGAGATGAGCCCAAGTGAGCAGAGCCCGCGCCTGTCTGGCGGCTGGATTGCTGATGGCGGGTCACGTCTCGGCTCTGGCTGCCGATATTCCGGCTTTGGCTGGGGCTCAGGCCGGGGCGTCGGATCGCTCGTCTGACATTGTTTACGACACGGCCATTCTGCAAGGCATGGACAAGGTGACCGGCCGGGTGATGACCATCGAAGCGCCGGTGGGCAGCACCGTGCATTTCGGCACCTTGGAATTCATCGTCCGTACCTGCCGCAAGCGCCCACCGGAGGAAACTCCCGAGGCGGCGGCTTTCCTGGATATCTGGGAAATGCGCAATGGCGAATCGGCGACGGGTTTGTTCCGTGGCTGGATGTTCGCCTCCAGCCCGGCCTTGTCGGCGCTGGAGCACCCGGTCTACGACATCTGGGAAGTGGACTGCGCCGACAGCAAGTCCAAGGGATCGTCGGTTCCCAAATCTCCGTAAAACACCGCCGGTTGGCGCAGGGCGGCGCTTAGGCGCAGCTGGTACTCGTCACGAGGAATCTCGATGGCGCCGAACCGGCTTAAATGCTCGGTGACGAATTGGGTGTCCAACAGCTGGAAGCCGCCCTTGCGTAAACGGGCCACCAGATGGACCAGGGCCACCTTGCTGGCGTCGGTGACGCGGCTGAACATGCTTTCTCCAAAGAAGGCCCCGCCCAGGGCCAGGCCATAGAGCCCTCCCACCAGATCGCCATGGCGCCAGACTTCGACGGAATGGCAATAGCCCATGCGGTGCAGTTCGGTGAAGAGCAGCAGGATCTGATCGTTGATCCAGGTTTCGGGGCGGTCGGGGGCTGGCTCGGCGCACAGCTCCATGACCCGCTGAAAGGCCGTGTCGCAACGCACCTCGAAGCCGCCTTTACGGACGCTTTTGCGCAGGGAATGCGAGGTGTGAAAATCATCCAGCGGCAGAATGCCCCGCTCTTCGGGGTCGACCCAGTACAGTTTTGGGTCATCACGCTGCTGGGCCATGGGAAAAACCCCCATGGCATAGGCTTGCAGCAATTGTCGTGGCGTTAAAGGCAGCATGGATGATCTGGCCGCTTGCGAAAGACGGCCATCATAACGCTTCAGGCGCGGAAGAAATAGCGTCGGGCGTGTTTCACCAGCAGGAACTTGGCTCGTTCATCCTCGCGGCCGCCGATCTGCTCGTAATCCTCGGCGACGGACGCGGCAAAGATATCGAACAGTTGGGGGTCGAAATGGCTGCCGCGTCCCTGGGTCATGATGTCCAGGGCGGCCTGAATGCTCATGGGTTCTTTGTAGGGGCGCCGCGACGTCAGGGCGTCGAACACGTCGGCCAGAGCGAAAATGCGGGCGCTTAAGGGAATGGCATCGCCCTTTGCTCCCGTCGGATAGCCGCTGCCATCCCATTTTTCGTGATGTCCGCCCACCACCGGTGCGGCATCGCCCAGCCATTTGGATTCACCGATGATGTCCAGGCCGTGCTTCACATGGGTTTTCATCACGGCGAACTCTGTCTCGTCCAGCTTGCCGGGTTTCAGCAGAATGCTGTCGGAGATGGCGATCTTGCCCACGTCATGCAGCCACGATCCCTTCATCAGATGGCCGATATCCTCGGCGTCCAGCCCCACCCGTTCAGCCAGGCGCAGGGCGTAGTAGGTGACGCGGAAATTATGTGCGTGGGTGTCGCTGTCGCGCTTGGCGGCGGCGCTGCCCAGTACGGCCAGAATATCCAGATTGGCGCTGAGCAGATTTTGCGACAACGCTTCCTGTTCGCGGTGCAGGCCGATGATGATGGGATAGACGGCGGCGGCAGTCAGCAGGGCCACCAGCACCACCAGGACGACGGTGCCGGTGACACGGCCTGTGATGGTCTCTACCTCTCGCTGGGGAATATGATAGACACCCTCAAGGGTTCCGGCCGGTTTCCCATCCTCGGTCAGCAGCGGCACCAGCACCTGCAGATAAAGCTTATCTCCCGAAGCGATCTTGCGATACCAGGGGTCGATGCCCGTCGGGAAGCGGTGGGCTCCGGTGTCCACCTGATGCGCGACGTCGGCGGGCAGGCTCTCGCTGGCCTGAGCGACTTCCTGGCGGTCGGGATCATAGACCTCGGCCATCATGAAATGCCCCTGGGGATTGCTTTGGTGGTCGTGCAGGAAATCGCTCAGCAGCCGGCGCACCTCTTCCGCTTTGCCTTGGGTCTGCGGACCCGGCGACAGCTTGGCATAGGCGGCAGCCTCTTGGGTGGCGAGGGATAGAATCGTGTCGTCCACCCGTTCGCTTTCGATGAACAAGGTGATAAGGCCAGCCAAAAAGGCTGCCAACAGGGCTCCCAGGCCAAGGCGCAGGGCAAGACGGCGATGAAGGGGGGTCAACATGGTCTCCGCAGTTTTGATGATCCTAGCTTAACCCGGTCTGAACGGGAATGACTGATCGAACATCCTGGGTGCAGCTCACGATAGTTCTGGGCTGCCTACTACCTATGTTTTAGCTGTGGCTCATGGCGCGTGTATCTCTTGACAGTTAGGCGGGAATTCATACTGTCGAGTGCTATTCACAGTGTGGGGGTGGGGAATGAATGCGGTGCTTCCGGTCTATAGCCGTCAAATAGAGGTGCTATTCAACGAATTGCGCGAGGTCGGAGACCTTCTTGGGGGAGACCTTGGTCCTATTTTTCATCGTGCCCTTGACGCCCAGGGCTTGTCGGTGGAGACGCCTGTTTTCCTAGCCTTGAAATCTCATTGGAGCCAACTCCTGAAGGGGGATGCCTCCCATCTTGGCTTGCTTGAAGCCTGCGGTGGTCAGGATAAGGCGGTTCAAGAGTGTCTGGCCTTCGGCTCCCGGCTGGTGGGCGTCTTGGGCGAGTTTCTCAGCCAGCGCCTCCCGGTTTCCATGCTCAGCGGCAAGGACAGTCTGCGCCGGTATGCCCGTCTTCATGGGGCTTTGACCCAGGCTCATCTGGAAAGCGTACGGATGCTGCTGGCCAGCCCCGAGGCGATTCGTTCCGATGGCGCGGCCCGGCTGATGGCCGAGGTGGTCGATCAAGAGGTCGGCAACAGCATCAGCGAGATCGCCGGCCTGACCAAGGATACCGACGAAGCCGCTTTGAAGCTGCATCAGGTGGCGGTGATCACCAGCGAGAACGCCGCCAGCGCGGCTTCCGCCGCCACCCAGGCCTTGGCCAATGCCGAGACGGTAGCGGCAGCGACCGAGGAGCTGCATTGCGCCATCGAGGAAATCGTCTTGCAGGTGGAGCAGACCAAGGATGCGGCCAGCCGCGCCGTCGCTGCCGCCGAAACGGCGCAGGGGGTCATGAGCGGACTGAGCGATGCCGCCGTGCGCATTGGTTCGGTGGTGGACCTGATCAACAGCATTGCCGCCCAGACCAATCTGCTGGCCCTGAACGCCACCATCGAGGCGGCGCGGGCAGGGGATGCCGGCAAGGGGTTTGCTGTGGTGGCCGGAGAGGTCAAGCTGCTGGCCAACCAGACGGCGCGGGCCACCGGCGAAATTTCCGAGCAAATCGATGCCATCCGGCATGTGGCGGACAATGCGCTGACATCCATGAGTCGGGTGACGGGATTGATCCGAGATGCCGAGACTTCGGCTGCGATCATCGCCGGGTCGGTCACCGAGCAATCGGCGGCGACCAGCGAGATTGCCCGTACGGTGGGGCAAACCGCCACCGCGTCGGAAAAGGTTTCGGCCCTGATGGTGGATGTGGCGGAACGGGCCGGGCTGGCGCGCCAACTGTCCGAGGATGTGCAGAAAGATAATCGTCGGGTCACGGACACCATTTTGGGAATGCGCAAGACCTTGGGCCGTGTGGTGCGTTCCTCCGCGCCCGAGGCTGACCGTCGGGCGATGGCCCGGTCGGGGGTGTTCCTGCCGGGGCAGGCTTCAAGCCAGGGCAACAGCTTCGAGGTGACGGTGACCAATCTGTCGGCGGGCGGGCTTTGCCTTCATGCCGAACAGCATGGCCGTTGGTCTCAAGGTCAGGTGGTCGAGGTGATGGTGTCGTTGCTGGGACCGGCGCGGCGCGGGCGCATCGTCTCGGTCGAAGATCATCTGGCGCATCTGGCCTTGGACGGCTCCAGCCTTCTGGATGCGTCTTGTGTCGCCGAAGCCACCTTGAAAGGTGGGTTGGCGCTGATCGAAAAGGCCAAAAGCGACCATGAGGGATTCGTCGCAGGCGTGGTGAAGGTGATCGGCGGCGCGGCCCAGACCAAGGCCGCCGATCTGGCCAACCACCATACCTGCCGCCTGGGAAAATGGTACGACAGCGTGTCGGATCAGCGGGTGCGGGCTTGTCCGTCCTTCATGGCCATGATCGAGCCTCATGGCCGGGTGCATGAGGCCGGAAAGCGGGCGCTCAATCTGTTTTGGGGTGGTGATCGGGCCGGCTGCGAGCAGGCGACCCAAGAGCTGAAGCAGGCCTCGCAACAGGTGATCGGCCTGCTGGAGAAGCTGAAGGGCGAGTTCACGGGGGCATTGCAATGCGCGAGAGGCCAAGGGGCGGATGGCCCCGCTTAGGCTGAGGGACTTTAAGTGATGCGGATTTTCTGCATCACAGTCTAAAAGGACAATAAAAAAAGGCGGCTCCACCGATGGCGGGCCGCCTTTCTTCGTTGGTTTCGGCTTACTTTTCGTCGCCGTAGACGAACTTTTCCAGCCAGTGAATATCGTACGCGCCGGAAACGAAGTCTTCGTTCTCCACCAGCCGCTGTTGCAGCGGAATGGTGGTCTTGACGCCGCCGATGACGAACTCGCCCAAGGCGCGACGCAGACGCATCACGCATTCGGTACGGGTGGCGCCATGCACGATCAGCTTGGCGATCATGCTGTCATAGGTCGGCGGCACCTTGTAGCCGGTGTAAAGGGCGGAATCGATCCGCACGCCCAGCCCGCCGGGAGTGTGGAAGCTGGTGATGGTGCCGGGGCAGGGGGCGAACGTCTCCGGGTCCTCGGCATTGATGCGGCATTCGATGGCATGGCCGGTGAAGCGGATGTCGGCCTGGGTGTATCCCAGCTCGGCGCCCTGAGCCACGCGGATCTGTTCGCAGACCAGATCCAGGCCGGAAATGGCTTCCGTCACCGGATGCTCCACCTGCAAGCGGGTGTTCATCTCGATGAAATAGAATTCGCCATTCTCGTACAGGAATTCCAGAGTGCCGGCGTTGCGATAGCCCAGCTTGCGGATGGCGTTGCAGGCGATATTGCCGATGCGCTCGCGTTCCGGCTGGGTCAGGATCGGCGACGGAGCCTCTTCCAACACCTTCTGGTGGCGGCGCTGCAGCGAGCAGTCTCGTTCGCCCAGATGCACCACATTGCCGTGGTTGTCGGCCAGGATCTGGATTTCGATATGGCGGGGCTTTTGGAGATATTTCTCCATATAGACATTGTCATTGCCGAACGCCGCCTTGGCTTCCTGGCGGGCCAGACGATAGGCCTCGCGCAGGTCTTCGGCGCTGTTGGCGTGCTTCATGCCCTTGCCGCCGCCGCCGGCGGTGGCCTTGATCAGCACCGGATAGCCCATCTCGGCCGCCATGGCCAGAGCCTCGTCCTCGCTGTCCACCGAGCCGTCAGAGCCGGGAACGCAAGGCAGACCGGCATCGCGGGCCGCCTGCTTGGCGGTGATCTTGTCGCCCATCATGCGGATATGGTCCGCCGTCGGGCCGATGAAGGTCATGCCGTGCTCTTCGACCATCTGGGCGAAATCGGCATTTTCCGACAAGAAGCCATAGCCGGGATGAATGGCGTCGGCCCCGGTGATGGTGGCGGCAGACAGAATCGCCGCCTTGTTCAGATAGCTGTCGCGCGCCGGCGGCGGTCCGATGCACACCGACTCGTCGGCCAGACGGACATGCATGGCATCGTGATCGGCGGTGGAATGCACCGCCACGGTCTTGATGCCCATTTCGCGGCACGCACGATGGATGCGCAGCGCGATTTCGCCTCGGTTGGCGATCAGTATCTTCTTGAACATGATCAAGCGATGATCAGCAAGGGTTCACCGAACTCTACCGGCTGACCGTCGGTCACCAGGATCTGCTGCAGCTTGCCGGCCTTGGGGGCGCGGATCGGGTTGAAGGTCTTCATGGCCTCGATCAGCAGCAGGGTCTGGCCCTCGGCCACGGTGTCGCCCAGATTGACGAAGCGGGCAGCGCCGGGTTCGGGCGACAGATAGGTGACGCCGACCATGGGCGACTTGACGGCGCCGGGATGGTTGGCCAGGTCTTCGCCAGCGGCGGCGGCAGCAACAGCCGGACCGGCGGCGGCAGCGGCCACGGGGGCGGCGGCGGGAGCATAGGCGACGGCGGCGGCGGTGCGGGCGACCCGGATACGCAGGCCCGAGGATTCGTATTCGATCTCGGTCAGGTTGGTGTCGTCAAGCAGGGCGGCCAGGGACCGTACGGCTTCGCTGTCGATGCTGGATTTGGTCATTATGCCTCTTCGATATCCTGAGGAAGTGCGGGGGGTGCTTTAATCAGGCGGCTTAAGGCGTCGAGCGCCAGGATATAGCCGTGACTGCCGAAACCGCAGATCATGCCCTTGGCCACTTTGGACACATAGGAATGATGGCGGAACGGCTCCCGCTGGTGAATGTTGGACAGATGAACCTCGACCACCGGCACCTCCACCGCCAACAAGGCGTCATGGATGGCGACCGAGGTATGGGTGTAGGCACCGGCGTTCAAGACCAGTCCGGCCACGCGGCCACGGGCCTGCTGGATCCAATCGACCAGCTCGCCTTCGTGGTTGCTTTGGCGGAATTCGACGGACAAGCCAGCATTTGCGCCATGGCGCTTGCAGGCCGCGTCGATGTCGGCCAGGGTCTCGTATCCATAGATTTCCGGCTGGCGCGTCCCCAACATATTGAGGTTGGGACCGTTCAGCACCAAAATGATGGGGGGCGTATCTGCGGCACTCATGCCTGTGTTTATAGCATGGGTAACGGCTGGCGCAATCCCCATGGCTGGAATAGGCCGTTGAAACAGACGCAACAGCCCCTCATACTGTGCCGCCCATTTCGATTAAGCTTCTGACCGCAAAAGGAATTCCCATGCAAGTGACCATCAACGGCGAGTCCCGCGTTCTGGACGGCTCATTGACGGTGGAGGGACTTCTCTCCGATCTGGGGGTCGATCAGCGCAAGGTGGCGGTGGAACGCAACCTGGAAATCGTGCCGAAATCCGCCTATGGCCAGACGGCCTTAAGAGACGGCGACAAGCTGGAGATCGTGCATTTCATCGGCGGCGGCGCGCCCGAGGCCGACAGCGCCGCCGATACCCTGGTGGTGGCGGGCCAGAGCTTCCATTCCCGCCTGCTGGTGGGCACCGGCAAATATAAGGACTTCGAGGAAACCGCGCGGGCCATCAAGGCATCCGGCGCCGAGATCGTCACCGTGGCGGTGCGACGGGTCAATCTGTCCGATCCCTCCAAGCCCATGCTGGTGGATTACGTCAGTCCCAAGGACTACACCTTCCTGCCCAACACGGCGGGCTGTTACACCGCCGACGAGGCGGTGCGCACTCTGCGCCTGGCCCGCGAGGCCGGCGGTTGGGATCTGGTCAAGCTGGAAGTGCTGGGCGAGCAGAAGTTCCTCTATCCCGACATGGTGGAAACCCTCAAGGCCGCCGAGATTCTGGTCAAGGAAGGCTTCAAGGTGATGGTCTATTGCACCGACGACATCATCATGGCCAAGCGCCTGGAAGACATCGGCTGTTGTGCCATCATGCCGCTGGGGGCTCCCATCGGTTCGGGCCTGGGTGTGCAGAACCCGGTGAATATCCGCCAGATCATCGAACAATCCTCGGTGCCGGTGCTGGTCGATGCCGGAGTGGGCACCGCTTCCGATGCCGCCATCGCCATGGAGCTGGGCTGCGACGGCGTGCTGATGAACACCGCCATCGCCGCCGCCAAGGATCCGATTGCCATGGCCAAGGCTATGCGGCTGGCGGTCGAGGCCGGGCGGTTGTCCTATCAGGCCGGGCGGATGCCGAAAAAGCTGTTCGCCGACCCGTCCAGTCCGCTGGCCGGCTTGATCTGAGTCGAAACGAAAACAGGGGAACCGCTTCCGGGAGAGCCTGTGAAGCGGTTTTTCTATTTAAGGTAGATGTGCGCCCCTGGGCTGTGGTTGAATGACCTCGTTATGCAACTAACGGGGGTTTTCTTATGAAGGCTTTGTATATTGGGGTTGTCGCCGGTGTGGCCTTGGCGGGTTTGGCCGCCTGCAGCGATAGCGGGGAAAAGCCTGGGGCCAATCAGCCGCCGCCGCCCGTAGAGGCATGGCAGCCACAGATTCACGCCTATCAGAATGTCTGGCGCCTGAATAATCAGGGCTGGGACGATGGCGACGCTGCCTGGTACTACAACCTGACCCAGGGCTCGCAGGTCGTCGAATACGACATCTTCAAAGCCCTGGAGCGTCCGGCTTCAGCCGAGCCTTTCCGTGGGGACGGGCTGGCCCGCTTCGGCTATCTGAACCAGCTGACCAGTTCCGGCAATCCCGACGCTCTGCCGGTGGGCTTTGCCAAGGATCAGGATCATGGCCGCGCCTGGCTGGGCATGACCTGCGCCGCTTGCCACACCAACCGCATGGAGATCAACGGCAAGGTGGTGCAGGTTGACGGCGCTCCGACGCTGGGGGATCTGGCGGCGTTTCTCACCGAGTTGCGGGATTCCCTGAAAGCCACCCAGGCTGATCCGGCCAAGTTCCAGCGTTTGCAATGGGTGGTGTTGGGCAAGCATCCCTTTAAATTCCAGATCAAGAAGCTGCATCAGCGTCTGCAGGCCAATCTGGATCATGTGCAGCAGATCGTGACCGATTCCCAGACCGACGCCCCTTGGGGGCCGGCTCGCCTCGATGCTTTCGGCATGATCTTCAACCGGGTGGCCGAGGTGGATTTGGGCTATGCCCCCAACCGCCAGACTCCCAACGCTCCGGTCAGCTATCCCCATATCTGGGATACCGGCCGCTTCGACTGGGTGCAGTGGAACGCCGTGGTTCCCAACAAGACCGACACCGAGAAGCTGGGCCGAAATACCGGCGAGGTGCTGGGCGTGTTCGGCACCGCCAAGCTGAAGAAGCCGACCCTGCTGCATTATTTCTATGACAGTACCGCGCGCATCCAGAATCTGAAAGATATGGAAGTGCATGTGGAACGGCTGAACGCTCCCAAATGGGAAGAGGTGGTGGGACGCCTGGACCCCGAAAAGGTGGCGCGCGGCAAAAAGCTCTATGACAGCCAAGGCTGCCAGGCGTGCCACCAGATCATTAACAGCCTGGATCACAGCGCCCCCATCGTGGTCAACCAGACCCCGGTTTCCGTGCTGAAGACGGATCCCACCATGGCCGAGAATGCCGGGCGCATGGTGCATAGCCGTCAGCTTTCCGGCGTGGCTATGCCGCCCATTATCGGGACACCTTTGAAGCCGGTGGATAGCGGCGTCAATCTGCTGACCAACGCAGTGGGCGGCGTTGTGTTTAAAAGCATCATCGACCCGGCCAACACTCTGGCGACCTATGAGGACAAGAATGCCGCCAACAGCCCCGGCTGGCAAAAGGCGGCGCAGGTGGACTGGAACAACTACAAGAACCACAAATCGGCCCAGCAATCTCAGCTGGACGCCGAGATGAAGGCCTTCGACGACAAGCAGCGGGACCGTCAGGCTCAGGCCGTCAGTCAGGGGCCGGTCTATAAAGGGCGTCCGCTGGACGGCATCTGGGCCACCGCGCCTTATCTGCATAACGGTTCGGTGCCGAACCTGTATCAACTGCTGCTGCCCCAGGCTCAGCGGGCGAGCAGCTTCAAAGTGGGCGGCATGAAGTTCGACCCGGTCAATGTGGGTTTCGACCTTGCCGATGGTCTGGCGATCCTCGACACCACCAAGCCGGCCAACTCCAACGCCGGACATGACTATGGGACAAATCTTAGCGATGCCGAGCGTTGGGACTTGGTGGAGTATCTGAAGAGCCTGTAAGGGCTGATGTTTCCCCTCTTGCCCGCCAATTCGCGGGCAAGAGGGTTTTTCTGCCGCCCGATTCTGGGCCGTCTACCATTCCTGGTGGGTGGAAGGTTGCAGAAAAATGGCGAAAATGTGTCTTGTGATCACGTTATAGTGTGTTGATTTCATTGTGTAATATAAAAAAAATTGAGGGTGGTGCATTTTTCTCTTTTCATCGCTGAAAAAAAGCGTAAATAGCGGTCTATAGACGTACCGCGCACGTGCCTCTGGCCCTGGTTGGTTAAGCAACGACGTCAAGGCGTTCTTCTGATGTCTGCTGGTTTTCCGGCACCCCGGAGGGATAGGCTATGGCCGTTGTTTTTTGCATAACCGACGTAAAGAAGGGGTCGCTGTTCACCCAGAACAGCATTGGCCGTAATAACGCCGGTCAGGGAACCATCCCGTCACCTTTGTCGAACAGTATCTAGACGGTCGCTTGATGCTTTGATTTGCATCAGGTGGCGACCGTCCTAAATCTGTTCGCGGGCTCGTCTGTCCGCTCATTCACAATTTGGTGAAACCTCGCGTACGAAAGGTGTATGCGATGACCGACAAAATTTCCCATTTTCTGGCCACTCAACAGCCCGAAACCCCCTGCCTCGTCGTTGATCTTGACGTGATCGCCGGGAACTATCATTCGCTGCGACGATATCTCCCGGTCGCTCAGGTGTTCTATGCCGTCAAGGCCAATCCGGCCCCGGAAGTCATCCGCATGTTGGCCGGCCTGGGCTCTTGCTTCGACTGCGCCAGCCGCCCCGAGATCGAATCTGTGCTGGCTTCGGGCGCGACCCCGGAACGCATCTCGTTCGGCAACACCATCAAGAAGCAGCGCGACATCGCCTGGGCTTATGAGCATGGCGTGCGCCTGTTCGCTTTTGACTCGGAAGTCGAGTTGGAGAAGCTGGCCCAGTCCGCTCCCGGCTCCAAGGTGTTCTGCCGCTTGCTGATGACCTGCGAAGGCGCCGACTGGCCGCTGTCGCGCAAATTCGGCTGCGAGGCTGATATGGCCCGCGACCTGCTGATCCGCGCCCGCGATCTGGGTCTGGACCCCTATGGCATTTCTTTCCATGTCGGCTCGCAGCAGACCATGCTGGACCAGTGGGACGTCGCCATCGGCAAGACCGCCATGCTGTTCTCGGCCCTCAACGATGCCGGCATCGAGCTGAAGATGATCAATCTGGGCGGCGGTCTGCCGGCGCGCTACCGCGACGACGTCGCCCCGGTTGACGCCTATGCCAACGCCATCATGAACGCCATGACCGAGCATTTCGGCAATAACCTGCCGCAGATGATCGTCGAGCCGGGCCGTTCCCTGGTGGGCGATTCGGGCATTCTGGAAACCGAGGTGGTCCTGGTTTCGCGCAAGTCCTATGACGAAGACGAACGCTGGGTCTATCTGGACGTGGGCAAGTTCGGCGGTTTGGCCGAAACCATGGACGAGGCCATTAAATATCGCCTGCAGCTGGTTGACGGCGACGAAGGCCCCACCGGCCCGGTAGTGTTGGCTGGCCCGACCTGCGATTCGGCGGATATTCTGTACGAAAAGCACCAGTACCAGATGCCCTTGTCCCTGAAGCCCGGCGACAAGGTGCGTATTCTGTCCACCGGCGCCTACACCACCAGCTATTCGGCGGTGAACTTCAACGGCTTTGCTCCGCTGAAGGCTTACTTCATCTGATCCGAATTCAGCGTGATTGACGAAAAGGCCGCATCCGTCTGGGTGCGGCCTTTTGTTTTGTCGCTGTGCAGTGAGACATAGGACTGTCACTTATTTGTCTTGGCATCCAAGGCTATCCTGTTCCATCTGGGATAACCTTATGTGGGAAACCGATTCCATGCAGATGCAGGTCGAAGAATTGCCGGGTGGCGTGTCGCGGATCAAACTTGACGGGGATTTGGACGCCAAGGGCAGCAGCGAGATCGAAGTCAGCTTCGCAGCGGTGACCTCGGCCCGCGACAAGGTGGTGGTGGATCTGAGCAAGGTGGGGTTTCTGGCTTCCATCGGCATCCGCAGCTTGCTGCTGGCGGCCAAGACCATCAGCCGTCGCGGCGGCAAGATGGTGCTGCTGGCCCCCAATGAGGATGTGGAGAAGGTGCTGGTGACGTCCGGCGCCAATCAGGTTGTGGCTATTCAAGGGAATCTTGAGGGCGCGCTGGCGGCTGTTGCTTAAGGCTGCCGCCTCTGGGTGGGATCGGGCTGCCGCCCGTGCCCGCTTGGGGCCTTGGGCCCCAAACCCCGTTTGTCCTATGAATGGGCCGGGGCTGCTTCCGTCTGTGTCGCACAAAAAAAGCCCCGCCGGCAGGTCCGGCGGGGCTTTTTCTAATCCGATAAAGCGGATCAGTTCTTAGGCTTGCGGGCCTGGTCGAGCAGCTGCTTCAGCGCGGCGGGCGGCATGGCGCCGGGCACCAGCTGGTCGCCGACGATGAAGGCCGGAGTGCCGTTGACGCCCAGGGCGTGGGCCAACTGCAGGTCATCGTTGATGGCCTTGTCGATCTGCTGGTCTTCCATGTCCTTCTTTAGCTTTTCAGCATTCAGACCGGCTTCGGCGGCGGTCTTCATGATGGTCTGCTCGTTGAGCGGCCCCTTCATATGCATCATCGCCTTATGCAGCTCTTCGTACTTCTTCTGATTGCGGGCGGCCAGGGCGGCGCGGGCGGCATAGACCGAATCGGGGCCGAGCACCGGCAGTTCCTTCATCACCAGCTTGACCTTGCCGTCGGCCTTGATGGTCTCGAACAGAGCGTCGGACATGGCCTTGCAGTAGGGGCAGCGATAATCGAAGAATTCGACCACGGTGACATCGCCCTTGGGGTTGCCCAGCACCGGCGAGGCGGGATTGTCGAAGATGTCGCGGGCGCGGTCGGCAATGGCCTTCTTGGCGTCGTTTTCGGCGGCCAGCTGCTCTTTCTCGCGCAGAGCCTCAATGGCTTCGGCGATGATGGAGGGGTTTTCCATGATGTAGTCATGGACCAGCTTCTTCACCGCGTCCTGCTGCTTGGGGTTCAGGGGTTGGTCTTC
>Ga0209415_10011727_pt1 | contig 14716 bp, 17 predicted proteins | sample PeaSoiSIISIP2007_FD_187696 | JGI IMG/M metagenome (GOLD analysis project Ga0209415, IMG submission 187696) | Peat soil microbial communities from Weissenstadt, Germany - SII-SIP-2007 (SPAdes) (version 2) | ecosystem: Environmental > Terrestrial > Soil > Wetlands > Peat | place: Germany...
GCGCAGGGAAAGCTCGGTATCCGGGATACCGAGCGCGAGCCGACAAAAAGCGGCGTGCTCGGCCTGGTTGGCGCGGCCCTCGGCATGCCCCGCGACGACGACACCGGCCTTGCGGAGCTTGCCTCCTTGAGGATGGGCGTACGAGTAGACACGGCCGGGACACTTCTTCACGACTATCACACCGCAGGCGGAGGGGTGTTCCGTGCCGAAGAGTACTACGTCCACGGCACATCGGACTGCGTCCCGACCCACCGTTACTACCTTCAAGGCGCAAGCTTCGTCGCCGCCTTCGAGGGCGACGATGCGCTCGTTTTGCGCATCGCTGAGGCCCTCCGTTCACCTCGCTACGCGCCATTTCTCGGGCGCCGATCGTGCCCACCCTCCGTCCCACTCTTGATCGGCGTCGTCGAGGGAAGCGTCCGCGAGGCGCTCGAAGGGGCTCCGCTCGCGCTCGAGTCCGACCGCGGTCCGTATCGACTGGTTCTCGAATCGCGAACCGGCGAGGGAGACGTGCGCTACGACGTGCCTTTGTCCTTCACGCCGACCGAGCGGCGCTACGGCATGAGGTACGTCACCACTGAGTGGCTTGCAGGTCCCGCTCCGAGAGAGGTCACAGCGTGACCCCGCCTCTGTTCCTGGTCCGGTTGATCCTTGACCGCCGGGCGGTCCTGAGAGTGGGTGTACGTCACCGGCTGGGAGCGGCGGCGGACGAGGGCGCCCTGCTCCATGCGGGGCTGTCGGAGCTTTTCGCGAGGTCCTCGGATCGCGCCGAGATCCCGATGCATGTCTTTGCTGTCGACGACCTCTGCGCGGCAGCCGCGCGGCAGCCGGATGTGCTCTTTCTTCTGGCCTACGCTGATGTCGATGATGTTGCCCTTGTGTCAGCGATGGGACCGAAGCGCCCCGAGGTCGTCCGGCAGTGCGAAACGCGCGAAATGCCGACGTTTGCCGTCGGACAGCGGCTTACGTTTCGGACGCGCGTCTGTCCGATCGCGCGAACACGAAGGCCTGGCGAGCGTCCACGGGAAGTGGACCGTCAGGGAAAGGTCAAGCATCGGGAGATCGACGCCTTCATCCACGCGACGCTGACCGCACCAAACGACGTCAAGGTCGATCGCGAGACGGTATACATGCACTGGTTGGAGAGAGAGTTGCGGCGCGACGGCGCGAGTAGCCTGAACACGGCTCGTCTGCCCGAGTTCAGGCGGGAGCTCATGCGACGCCATGGCGGCGCGCGGGTCGAGCGCCCCAACGCGGTCCTAGAAGGCGATCTCACAGTGCGTGATCCCCTGGCGTTTCGTGCGCTCCTTGCTCGGGGCATCGGCCGGCATCGCGCGTTCGGTTTCGGCATGCTTCTCCTTCGTCCGCCGGTACATTGAGATGCTGAAGGGACGACTGGGTCTGGAAACAGCCAGAGTGCCACACGGGGATCGGCACGGTTGTGTGTGGCTCCGCCGCGGCAACCTGACGGTCGAGAACGGCACGCTGCGATTCGTCACCGCCGGCAGTCCGGATCTGCCGGCCGGCGACTACGGGATCCCGTTCCAGACGTTGAGCGCTGTGATCCTCGAACCCGGAACGACGGTGAGTCACGATACGCTCCGGCTGCTCGCGCGACACGGAACTGGGCTCGTCGTTGCTGGTGAGGAAGGCGTGCGGTTCTACGCGTCCATGCCGTTCGGTCAGGACGACAGCGCGCTAGCCAGGCAGCAGGTTCGATTGTGGTCGGACGAAGCGAGCCGCCTGCAGGTAGCCCGACGGATGTACGCGTGGCGTCTCGGTGAACTTCTGCCGTCAGAGGACCTGACGGTGCTGCGGGGGATCGAGGGCGCACGCGTCAAGGCGCAGTACCGGACGCTCGCGAAACAGTTCGGGATCAATTGGGCCGGCCGGCGTTATGACCGCGATGATCCGGAGGCGACGGACCGCGTGAACCAGGCCGTCAACCACGCCTCCGCTGCACTGCGCGCGGCGGCGATGATTGCCGTGGCCGCAACAGCTACGATTCCCCAACTTGGGTTCATACACGAAGGGTCGAGTCAGGCGCTCTGCCTAGACATCGCGGACCTGTATCGCGAGAAGGTGTGCCTCCCTGCGGCGTTCCGAACGGTCAAGCAGCTCGAGTCCGGCGAGGACGACTCGCTCGAGCGGTGTGCGCGGCGCGCGGTGGGCCGCGCCCTTCAGGATCAGCAGGTCATCCCGGCGATGATCGATCGCATCAAGACGCTGTTCGCAGCGGCGGACGCCGAGGCGAACCATGCCGCGCCCGCCGCGCCGGACCTACCCGCATGACGGTCGTTGTAACTCGGAACGTACCGGACAGGTTCCGCGGCTTTCTGGCGAGTTGTATGTTGGAGCTCGCACCCGGTGTGTACGCGAGTCCACGCATGACAACCGCCGTTCGCGATCGCGTGTGGGCAGTATGCTGTGAGTGGGCCGAGGCGATTCCAGACGACGGCGGGGTGCTGATGACCTGGAAGGATCAACAATCGCCGAGCGGACAAGCAGTGCTGGTTCTCGGCTGGCCCCGGAAGGAGTTGATCGAACTCAACGGAGTATGGCTGGATCGGCGGCCCCCGGACTCATTGACAACTGAATAGTGCGTTCCTGTTCGGCCTGCGATTGAAGAGCGAGCATGATTGCCGCCGCCGCGCGAGCGTCGGCGATGGGATCGTGAGGCCTGCCCGGGAACGGAATGTGGAGCGCACGAAGCGCGGAGACAAGGCCAACGGACCGTCCGGCGTGTTCCTCGTAGGCCTTGGCCGCGCAGACGAAGCGGACAGAGGGCAGGCGCAAGGTACAACGGGCGCACATCGTCATCACGGCGGCGCGGTCGAAGGCCGCGCGGTATGCAACCACGACCTTGTTGTCTCCGAGCACGTCGACGACGCGCTTCCACACGACCGGCCACAAGGGCGCGTCACGAAGGTCCGCCCGGGTCAGACCATGAATGTCTGTGTATCTGACCGGTCCCGTGAACCTGACGAGCGATTGGAAGTGTGCGGCTTCGCGGCCTGACTCGAAACGTGCAATACCAATCGCGCAGACCGTCAAGGGCGAGCGGCTGGCAATCTCCACGTCCAAAGCAACAAAGCGATCGAGATTCTCAGGCATCTGTCCTTGTTCTATGCTAACCGGTGGGCTGGGCCAAAGCTCGCCTCCGGCGCGCTAGCCTGTATCGGAAAAGGCCCGCCAAACAAGAGTCTTCCCCGCGCGCGCGGGGATCAACCGCACCTGGGCGGCCTGGATGCGTTTCTGAATGCGTCTTCCCCGCGCGCGCGGGGATCAACCCAGACCGGCGTCGCGCTCACCGGCAATACGACGGTCTTCCCCGCGCGCGCGGGGATCAACCTCTCGCGGACCGTGATGGTCTCCGGGTGAGTGAGTCTTCCCCGCGCGCGCGGGGATCAACCCTGACGCTCGGCCACTGCGCCGAGGAAGGCGACGTCTTCCCCGCGCGCGCGGGGATCAACCTTCGAGCTCCTCGAAGAGCATCTCCTGGCCGAGGTCTTCCCCGCGCGCGCGGGGATCAACCCCAATCCCGTTCGCTGGCGTCGCAGGCATGCGGGTCTTCCCCGCGCGCGCGGGGATCAACCGCTCGCCGCGGCCGTTGCGGCCGAAATCATCACGTCTTCCCCGCGCGCGCGGGGATCAACCCGTGGGGGTGGGATGTCCCGTCGGGCCATCCGAGTCTTCCCCGCGCGCGCGGGGATCAACCCTACGTCGACGGCGAAGGGACTAATCCGGTGCGGTCTTCCCCGCGCGCGCGGGGATCAACCCCACACCGACATCGCGTCACCGATGCCCAAGTCGTCTTCCCCGCGCGCGCGGGGATCAACCCTTCGATAAAACCGTCACCGGCGTGTCGAACACGTCTTCCCCGCGCGCGCGGGGATCAACCCCTTGGGTGAAAGGGCTCTCCCCGGAAGCCGGGGTCTTCCCCGCGCGCGCGGGGATCAACCCGAGAAGACGTGGACCGACGACCAGGGGAAGACGTCTTCCCCGCGCGCGCGGGGATCAACCCTCCACGGTGAACGTCACGTTCACCCTGGACAGGTCTTCCCCGCGCGCGCGGGGATCAACCCCACCACGTTGGCGGCGGCGGTCGCCGCGAGCGGTCTTCCCCGCGCGCGCGGGGATCAACCCGCGGCGCTCAAGACCATCCCGCCGCAGGAGAAGTCTTCCCCGCGCGCGCGGGGATCAACCCGCCCTTGGAGTTGGTCGAGGAGTGAGCCCGCGGTCTTCCCCGCGCGCGCGGGGATCAACCCTCGACCGTGAACGTCGCGTTCACCCTGGACAGGTCTTCCCCGCGCGCGCGGGGATCAACCCGACCACCGCACCTGAGATCAGGAAGGGGAAGAGTCTTCCCCGCGCGCGCGGGGATCAACCCACGTACTGGTCAATGGGCGTCTCGGGCACGTGGTCTTCCCCGCGCGCGCGGGGATCAACCGCCGTTCAGGCCGGTATTCGCGCTTGAACTGCCGTCTTCCCCGCGCGCGCGGGGATCAACCCCGACGACGAGCACGACGCAACCGTGGACGTATGTCTTCCCCGCGCGCGCGGGGATCAACCGTCTACAAGTATCGCGACGACCTGCGGTCCAGCGTCTTCCCCGCGCGCGCGGGGATCAACCCTGGAGCACCGTCCGGCCTTCCGTGATGTTGCGGTCTTCCCCGCGCGCGCGGGGATCAACCGTCGCCCATGCCCTGATGCTGCTTGATCAGCACGTCTTCCCCGCGCGCGCGGGGATCAACCCCGCGGCGTCCACCGCGCCGTCAACCACGTCGAGTCTTCCCCGCGCGCGCGGGGATCAACCCTCGGCTTGACCAGGGAGCCCTAATGCGCATCCGTCTTCCCCGCGCGCGCGGGGATCAACCCCCCGTCTGGGCGGCCGGCTGTAACATGGTGATGTCTTCCCCGCGCGCGCGGGGATCAACCCTGCGTGGAGGTCTGCCCAGCCACCGGCCATGCGTCTTCCCCGCGCGCGCGGGGATCAACCCCGCGCCGCGAACCGCGCGCGTCTGGCACACGCGTCTTCCCCGCGCGCGCGGGGATCAACCCCCGGTCGCGCAGCCGCCCCTGCCCCCGTTCGAGTCTTCCCCGCGCGCGCGGGGATCAACCCTCAGCGAGCGTTATGGGATTTGGAAGCAGAAGGTCTTCCCCGCGCGCGCGGGGATCAACCGTTGTTTGAGCGCACTGCTCAAAGTCCCAGTGCGTCTTCCCCGCGCGCGCGGGGATCAACCCATGTGGATGTCGTTCTTGCTGCCGTTCTACACGTCTTCCCCGCGCGCGCGGGGATCAACCTCACACGTCGTTCGTGCAGTCGCTCGGCAATACGTCTTCCCCGCGCGCGCGGGGATCAACCCCCATGCGTGCGTTTAGCCACTCTGCTACTCGAGTCTTCCCCGCGCGCGCGGGGATCAACCCACATTCTGCGTGGAGCTGGCGCTGGCGCTAGCGTCTTCCCCGCGCGCGCGGGGATCAACCCTGGCCGCGACCGCCCCATAGCTGAACGTGAAGGTCTTCCCCGCGCGCGCGGGGATCAACCCCGGGCAGCGCACGCGGCTTGCGCAGCGTGCAAGTCTTCCCCGCGCGCGCGGGGATCAACCCGCCGTCGAGGAGCTCGATTCAGCCGACTGGGAGTCTTCCCCGCGCGCGCGGGGATCAACCCGGGAAGACGCTGACCTTTCCCGGTCGACCGTCGTCTTCCCCGCGCGCGCGGGGATCAACCTCGACCCTGAGCGCGAACGGCTCGACTGGGGTGGTCTTCCCCGCGCGCGCGGGGATCAACCGCGGATGTCACGCTCGGACTGTCGATCTTCAACGTCTTCCCCGCGCGCGCGGGGATCAACCCATGGCGTTCGTAGTGGAGACGGAGCGCGTGGCGTCTTCCCCGCGCGCGCGGGGATCAACCTCCATTTGGCGTCAGTTATCTCCCGGCTGACTGTCGTTCATTGTTTGTTGTGAACACGAGTAGATCAAAAAAAGATAGTTGATGTCTACTCCCCTTTCCGGTGTGCGATGTCATGCCGACCGGCCATCACGGGTTCAATGATCCCGCTGTGCTCCGCGCCGTCAATGCTCTCCGCGTGACGCGCGCGGCGTCCGAGGTGTGCGCGCTCGCGTTTGCTACGACCCCGCATTGGCACCCCAACGCGGCTGCCGCGTTGGGGACCCCGCCGGAACGGGGCCTGCGGGCATTGACCGCGCGTCCGCGCAGCGCGACCAGGGCCCTCACGTGATGGCCGGCTGGTCCCCGCAGTACGGGTCACCGTCGGTCAGGAGGACCCACTCGCCTCTATCCGGCGAACCTCGACGGACACGACGCGCGGACCGCGCCCGGGCAGGAAGTGCTCGGCCCGGGGCGGCTGCTGCAAGACCGTGACGACTTGCGCGGCGACATCCGCCAGCAGCGCCTCGAGCCCGCACCCGGTCACGACGACGTCGTGCATGCTGAACACCACGCGCACGGTGTCCGGGGCCCCTTCCGCGTACAAGAACTGCGCCCACGGCAGGACGTACGTGCGCTTCGGCAGCACGACGCGCAAACCATACGACCGCTGCTCTCGATCCACCGTCCACGGCGTCTCGTTACAGACTGAGTCCATACCTATGTCCTCGCTCACGCTGCTGCGCCGGCTGCGCGCGCTCGTGGCCAGGCGCGTGCGCGATGGCCTGCTGCTGGACGGGCGCGGAGAGGGCATGTCCGGGGGCGTCGTGCTCACATCCGACCGACTGGCGAGCCGCCTCCACGACGACCCGGATCCCCCGCTCGAACCCTCGCGACACGTCCGGCCCGAGGCGGTCCGCCACGTCGGCGTGCATGGTCCGCACCAGCTCGGAGGCGGACAGCCGCGCCCCTGATCGCCCCACCGATTCCTCGAGCCGCGCCTTGTCGCTCGTGATCACCGTGAGCTGCTCGCGGCCGCGCGACGCCGCGACATAGAACAGCTCGCGGCTCATCGTCTCGCCCGCAATCACCACCGCATCGACCGATTGCCCCTGGCTCCGGTGCGCCGTCACCGCGTAGCCGTGGTCGAAGTGCTTGTACGACGACGGGAGCATCCGACCATCCTCGAGGTGCACCCGACCGCCCTCGTCCACCTGCGAGACGGTCACCAGCTCCCCGTTCGTGACGCGCAGGCCAGGCCCCTGCCAATTCGCGGTCAGCAGAAGGCGATCGTGCGGCGCCATCTCGATGGGCCGCCGGTCGTACACGTCGAAGGCGTGCGCGTGCCCGACCGTCACGATGTGCTCCTCGCCCGCCGCCGTGCGCGCCAGGAGCTGGTTCGCGCCCGCCTGCACGATCTCCAGCGCCGCGTCCCGCCGGATCTCGGCCGTGTCGTGATGAAACACGAGGACCTGGCCCGCGTGGAACTGCCGCGGGTCCTGTTTCTGGGCCAGGGTGTAGTGCAGCGGCACGTAGCGATCCACCGTGACGCCCTCGCCCAGCTCGCCCGCCTGTTCCCGCTCGGCGCGAATCGCGGCGGTCACCTGCGCGATGTCGTCGTGCGTTGCGCAGACGACCAACACGGAGCGCGGCTGGTCGTGGGCGTTCCCCTGTGCCTGACGCCACGCCTCCGCCACCGACCGCGACCGATCCGCCCAGGCCACCTCCCGGACCGCTCCCAGCTGTTCGAGCTGCATCAACCCGCGGGCCGGATCTTCCCGCAACGCTTCGATCGCGTGCCGGTACCCCTCCACCCTCTGACGCTGCACGTGCGTGAGGACCACACTCCGCAGGCCGGACTCGCGCTCGAGGACCCGGAGCGCATCGCCGGCCTCGACGCTTTGCAGCTGTCGGGTATCCCCGCTGAAGATCACCCGGGCCGCCTGGTCCTCCGCCAGCGTCAGCAGTTCCGTCATCTGCCGGGCGGAGACCATCCCGGCTTCGTCCACGATCAAGACCTTGTCGCGCAGCTCTGCCTGCTCCTCGGGATCGACGAGGAGACGCTGAATTGTCATCGCGTGCGACACCCCGGCCTCCTGCAGCTCGTGCACGGCACTCCTCGTCGGCGCCACGGCTACCACCTCGCGCCCGCTCTCGGCCAGTCCGCGGGAGAGCTCCTGCAACGTGGCCGTCTTGCCCGTGCCGGCAGCGCCGCGCAGACTGATCGCCCAGTCGTGGGAGGCGAGGACCTGGTGCACCGCGTGCTGCTGGTCTGGCCGCAGCCGATCGGACACCAGGAAGGTGTGCTCGCCGCCCAGGCGGTCGAACGCGCCGATGCCACGATTGATGGCGGCGATCATTTCTCGCTCGCGATCGAGACTCTCGTGCGTTGCCACCTGATGTCCGACGCGGAGGATCTCGCCCGAGGACTCCTCCAGCCCCAGCACGCCCTTGGCCTCCTCCAGCGCAATCCGCCCGCGGCCTTGTCGCAGCGCTTCGGTCAGGAGCTCGTGATCCTGGACGACCGATCGCCGTTCGAACAGATGCTGCTCCGCATACCGCAGCGCGGGGGCGGCCGGCTCCAACGTGAGGCCGATGTGTTCCCGTTCCAGCGCAAGCTCGAGCGCCTGTTCCCGGAGCTCGGTGAGGGTGACCGACTCCTCCGGCGTCAGCCTGACGACCTGGCGTGCCCTGACCTCGGCGGGGGAGATCTCGATCAGCTTGTCCTGCCGGGAGTCCCGGACCAGGATGGCCACTTCGTTGTCGGTCGGGCGCCGGCCGGTCTGCTCGGCGAACACCTCGATGGCCTGATCCCGCTGCTGACTCCGTTGACTGTATCTGTGCAGCAGTTCCTCGGAGACGCCCCGAATCTCAAACCCCAGGTCACGGCCCCGCGCATCGTGCCGGTCGTCGATGTCGTATCCCAGGGCGCGCACCTCGTGGGCCAGCGCGTTTCGATAGACCTCCGTCAGATACGCCCGTTGCTCGTAGATGTCCGACGCCTGCAGCGCCTTCCAGCGTCCCTCGGTGCCGTCGTACGTCAGGTTGCCGGCGACCGCATGCGTGTGGAGCTGCGGGTCGAGCTCGCGACTGGTGTCGTGGTGATAGACGGCGAGCACCAGGTTCCCGGTGAGGCGATTCTCGTTCGCGCCCTCGAGGCGGACGCGCGCCGCGGCCGCGGCCTCCAGTTCCAACAAGGCCGTCTCGACCGCGCGCTGATGCGCCTCCCCGAGCCGGCCATCCTCGCCCAGGGCCGCCACTACCGAGACCGACTTGGGAGCCGAGAACGTGAAGTCGTACAGATGGCGCCCCCGACTCTGGATTTCCCCGTCCACCGACAGGCGGTCCGCGCTCTGCCGTGGTCGCAGCATCTCGCCCGTGTCGGGATGGAAGCCCTGCCGAATGGCCTCGAACTGCTCCTCCGTGACCTCGCCCACGAGCCCGAGTTCCGCGGCGCCCCGGCCGTGCCAGTAGCCGACCACCCGCTGCTCTTCGGCGTAGTAGTCGCTGTGCACCAAATGGTGCGCCGCGTACCCACGTCCGTTCGACATCGCGCGAATCGTCAACATGCGCGCCTCCCATGCGCGAGGAGCGTACGGTGGAACGACCCGTCATTCCTTTGAGAGAGAGACACCATCCCTAAGCCTACGGCTTAGCGTCATCCGTACTTGTCGCTGATCCATCACTGTTCGAGCCCTGTTCCACGTCTGTTCCATGGCGTTCCACGTCTGTTTCAGGCGGAGGCGTGGTGGCGTGGCTGGGCGGCGCCTGCACGTCCCGGTGCCGATCTCGTGGTGTCGTTGATGTGGGTTTCTTCGGGGTCGACTCCACCGACGAAGACGGTTCGGCCGTCTGCACTGGTATCGCGATGGCCTGCGGCACCACCGCGGTCCCACTCGTCCTCCACCGCTCGAACGCGACGCCGCCGAAGAGTCCCAGCACCCAGGCGGCGACGCACAGCAGACAGACCCCCCGTATCCACTCGAGGTCGAACTGATGCCTGAGGTCGGCGACGGCCACTCGGACGGTGTCGGTCGCGTTCGCGACGCTCGTGCTCACCTGGTTCATGGCGCTGCGGGCCTGCGCCGCAATATCCGCGCAGCCGCTCAGCTGGGCCGCCGCTTGCTGAAACTGTCCGGTCGCATGGGTCACGCGTTTCGAGAGGGCCGTCAGCGCGTCAGCCGTCGCCGGCAATCCGGATTGCACGAACTGTTGGCGGAGACTCTCGGTGATCGCTCGCGCGATGGCCTCCGGGCTGATCCCCTGCGCGAGATCGGCCGGCAGCCTGGTCAGCCGGTCGTCGAGCTGCTGGTGGTACGCCTGGCCCGCCTCGGCGGCCGCGTGCATCGTGGCGAGGCTCGTCTCGAGCAGCTGCGCCATCTGCGCACGCTCGAGCGCGACCGCGTGCGGCGCGTCGCGAATGAGGAGGGCGAGCAGTCCGATCGCCTCCACCAGGCGGAGGAGCTCGTCCTCGGGACGCAGATGGCGGAAATACAGCATGCGCTGATAGAAGTACTCCCGCTGGCCGGGCTCGAGCAGCGTCGCGATGGCGGTGAACAGGTCCTCCGGGGGAGACGCCGGGGATGGTCGGGACATGTCTCGTACCGCTAGGGCAGCAACAGCGCTGTGACGGTGTCGAACTGCTCGAACAACCGATGCCGGTAGCCTTCCGCTCGCAGTACCGCCTTCGACAGCTGCAGCTCCGGCACCGTCGTCTGGTGATGCACGACCTCGCTCAAGGTGACGCCGTAATTCCGCATCGCCGTCTCGAGGTGCGGCAGGCGATACGCCATGTGAATAACCGCTGGCGTGAAGGCCTGCTGGAACGCTCGGGCCTGAGCGCTGTCGCGCCAGTACGCGAAGGTCGCATTCGGGTCCGTCTCGTTCTCCACGATCAAGTACGCGACGCGGCCCTGTAACCGATCCGCCCAGGTCAGCACACTCTCGACACTCGCCGGGTCGGCGGTGATCAGCCCGATCGCCGTGAACACGATCCCGCGCTGCGCCATCGGCGTGTACATCTGGTCGAACCAGGTGTGGGCGACACGGCCGGCGCCGCTACCCATGTCGGCCAGCAGGATGGGCGGCCCGGTATCCAGATAATCGAGGAAGGCATCCAGCCCCTCCGGCGTGTGAACGTTGATCTTCGGGACCTGGCCGCCAAAGAAATGCGTCAAGCTGCCCCGCGCTTTGTTCTCCGTGTCGAGATCCAGCAAGGTCACCGGAATCTGATGGTCCTGATACCACTCGGCCAGGCCGGTCATGACGTTCGTCTTGCCGACGCCGCCCTTTCCACCCATGGACACGATTACGCGCTTCCGTCGTGGCGTCTGCGCGTCGGCGCCGGCTGCGGTTGCCTGCCTCTCGGTCGTCGTCATCTCGTCACCTCTTCCGCGGCTTGACCTCCGCAATCAGCTGTAACGGCTCGTTCTCGTCGAATTCGAACGCTTTCGGCTCGGCCGCCGCCGCCGGCGCGCGCTGCTTCACGGCCGCGATGCGTGTCCACACGTCTTCGGGCCTGTCGGGTGAACACGGTGGTAACGACGGGTCCACATCTGAAGCAGGCTGCACGCCCCGGGACGGCTGGCGACGTGAAGGACGCCTGGCGCCTGTCTTCCGCGCCCGCGCCCGCACAAAGTGGTAGAGCGTGTGCGTGGCTACGGTCACGCCCACCGCTCGCGCAAAATCGTGACGATCTCGCGGTAGCTCCGGCCGCGTGCGCGTAGCGCGCGAATCAACGCCGCATACGGGTCGAGCTTCGAACGCCGCCGCGGAGGCGGCAAGCTGTCGAGAATGGCTTGGAGCGTGTTCTCCATCGCGAATGTCAGCGCCGCAGTCACCGCCTCGTTTGAGCGCCGGCTCACTGACCCGCAGGCTCAACCTGTTCGCCGTACTCCAACTGCAGCTCCGCCAACCACTGCTGCAGCTCGGGACTGTCCCACGCGCGCCGAAAGAGATCGCGCAGGGCGGCCCACTCGGTCGCCGACAGGTCGAAATACATCTGTCCCCGCGTCCATGTCACTCGCCGTGCGCCGGATCCGTCGTCGGCCACGGCCATCGTGTAGTGCCGGCCGATCCACGGGCGGTCGCCGGCGGCTTCGAGCATCGCGCGGAACTCCACGAGCTCAGGATACTGGGTGATGTACAGACCGAATCCCCGGGATCCCCATTCAATGGACGTGTGGAACTCAGCGCCCCCTGCCGACAAGAACGAGACCGTGACCTCATCGGCCGTCATCGCCGGCGGGAGACTCACAGCCTGCCGCACGTCGTCGTCGCTCGGTTCCGGGCGGCGCACAGGGCGCCGGTCGTGGCGGATCCAATGCCCACGCGCGGCCAACCGCCATAGCACGGGCCAATACGGCGCAAGGAGCCGATCGAGCGTCGCGCTATCGACGCCCTCCTGGAGCACCGCGACCGAGAAGCAGTGGCCGATATTGCCCGGGCGTTCCCAGCGATCGGTCGGTTGCAGCAGGGCCCGTCGGCGAGCGATCTGCGTCAGCACGATGTGGTCGCGCTGCTCCGCATCGGTGGCCGAGAGGGTATCGGTCGTCAGAAAGCCGTCGAGATTGCCGAAATAGGCCCACGTGTGCCCGGAGGCCGGCTCGAGGCGATGTGTATAGACGGCTTCGAACGCGTCGAGGAGCGCGAGATAGGACTCGCGGGAGGGGACCACGACGATCGGGGACCGCACGCGTTCCTCGTCCGCCCCGATGCGCACGTACTGGGCAAGCACGTCCCACTGCACGGCCGACAACGCATGCTGAGCCTCCCACCGCTTGCGGATCTCGGCGAGGGCGTCGGTCGGCGTTTTGAGCAGTTCAACACGGGCGGCCGACCGGTCCATCCCCGCGGCCCGATCCTCGAGCGCGAGAAAGGCGGCTTCAGAGAGGGAGACCTCCCGGCCCAGCTCGTCCGCAAAGGCGCGACGATACCGCTCCAACAGTTCCAGTCGCGCTTCGTTCAGGCGGAGCGAGACGACCTCACTGCGAGGTGTTTTCTTGGACATCATTTGTAAACCAGATTCGATACGGTTTTCGTTTTACAAATCAACATGGTATCATGGCGTATCAGGTTAGGGCAAGGGCAGGCTGTTTACCGTTGCCGCGGAGGGGCTCCCCTGCGCAGTCGCGACCGTCTCAAAAGAGAGGTATTCGCGGTGGGGACGCTCCCGAATTCGTCCGCTGCACTTCACGAAAAAAGACGAGGCGAGGATGCCACGCAACAACGACGTCACGGGCACGATGGTCCGAACGCGCACCGACGAGCCGCTCATCGACGTTGACACCACCACACGGAAAGGGGACGACATGACTCGTGGAACCGGCACTCATGACCTGCGGCAGGTCGGTGCGACAGGGCGGGGCAAGAAGCTGACGGAAGGTCTCCCTTCGCGAGCACTCCCAACGGCGCACGCCGGCGACCCGAGACTGGCTCAGGTGCCGCTAAAACTCATCCGGTTCCAGACGGTGAGAGATCGAACGGGGCTCTCTCGCTCCACGATCTGGAGGCTGGAGCGCACAGGCGCCTTCCCAAAGCACCATCGCATTTCAGCGAATGCGGTCGCCTGGGTTGAGCAGGACGTGGTCGACTGGATGAGGGCCAAAGCGAGCGTCCGATAACAGCGACGGTTCCGAGTTCCCGATGACACCAGATCTCGTGCCGAAGGCCTGCCTCGCGGGAACGCGCTTGACCGCGGACATCTTGGAGCGTCGGCATGGCAGGTCTCTAAATTGATTGCCACCGCGTGGCCACGAGCTCATCACACGGCCCCGCTCGGTGCGGCGGATCGCCATCATGACGACCCCCCTCTGCGGCGATCCTCTTCGTCCAAGAGGGACCGGATCAGATCTGGATGCACATAGAACGTGGTTGCCTGCAGTTCGGCAAAAGTCGCTCGAAGATCAAGCAGGTCCCGTCGCGCTGCTTCGCGCAGCACACCGAGAGTGCCAATGAACGGCAGGTTACGGCGCGCGGCTTCACGGCGAGCCTCGACTTCGTCGAGGAGCAACTGGTCGGCGTGAATCTCTTCCGCCAACGCAATCGCCTCGCGCTCCCCCGAATCAAGGTAATGAAGTGACGGGTCCGGAGCCAAGCGAAGCCGTTCTATCCTGAGCCAGCCAGGAGGATGGCTGATCCAGTGGCGTACGGATTCGGGCGTTTCCACGTGTTGCAGTTCATCGAACACAGCTGGCGGGATGAGCACGCGATCGAAGAGTTGCGGAAGCAGCTCGGCTTGACGAATGAGAATCAGGTAATGGAGCGGCGTCACATCGGCAATGACAATCATGCCGGCGAGTGCCTAATGAGAAAGCGCCTCGCCAGCGCGGCGATCATGCTCCAGGTCGGCCGCGGTGTAATGCAAATACACGCCATGCGCCTTCAAGAACGCATGGACTTCCACACGTGTCTGGTAACCGAGCAATCGCCGGAGCTGGGCCGTCGAGAGCTTCTCCGCCCTGTACGCTTCAAGCGCGAACGCCTCCAGCGCCGTCCGCGACAGATCCTCGCCCTTCGCGGACAACTCGGCAGCAATGTCTTCCGGAAGTTCCAGAGTAATCTGCATCACGTCATCCAGCCGGACCAGTTGGGCGGCCTCGTCATCGTGTTCATTGCGCACATCTTGTTGTCGGACGCGTCTCTAGTCCCGAGCCGACGAACTTCAGTATAGCCCCAGAACGCGAGTTGAGGTCCTGATCGTCGGCGGATGCGTGCAAACGCCGAACTCTGCCGCCGAGCGGCTGGTCCGCGTCGGGGAGCGTCCGTCCATCTTTGCGGCAAGGACTTTCAGAGCTGCACGACGGACAGACCGGGCATGTGCCTGAA
>Ga0209415_10011728_pt1 | contig 14715 bp, 11 predicted proteins | sample PeaSoiSIISIP2007_FD_187696 | JGI IMG/M metagenome (GOLD analysis project Ga0209415, IMG submission 187696) | Peat soil microbial communities from Weissenstadt, Germany - SII-SIP-2007 (SPAdes) (version 2) | ecosystem: Environmental > Terrestrial > Soil > Wetlands > Peat | place: Germany...
CACGCCAACGACGGGATCCTCGCGATGCCGATCTTCTGGGAGGGCGAGCTGGTCGCCTGGTCGGGGATCGTGATGCACGACGACGACGTCGGCAGCCCCGTCCCCGGAAGCTTCGTCAGCGGCGCCGCCGACCGCTTCGGCGAGGCGCCGCTGTTCCCCGGCATCAAGCTCGCGGAGGACTTCGAGCCGCGCGCCGACATCGAGCGCGCGTACCTGCGCAACAGCCGCACCTCCGAGCTCAACGCGCTCAACATGCGCGCCCGCGTCGCCTCACTGCGGACCACCTACCAGCGGGTCAACGAGCTGATCGCCGAGTACGGCCTCGATGTCTTCCGCGCCGCGCAGGAAGCGATCATCGACTACGTGGAGCGGATCGTTCGCTCGCGGCTGCGCGAGATCCCCGACGGCGAGTGGTACTCGATGGGCTACCACGACCACGACGGCAACAACAACGTGATGTACCCGATCTGCGTTCGCGTGATCAAGCGCGGTGACCGCCTCGTGGTCGACCTGACCGGCACCTCGCCGCAGGCGCCGGGGTCGATCAACTGCGCGCGGCCGTGCATGGAGGGCGCGATCCTCGGCGTGGTCCTGACCTTCCTCTGTTACGACCTGCCGTGGGCGATCGCCGGTCTGCGCCGGATCGTCGAGATCGTCTCCGAGGAGGGCACGCTCAACAACGCGCTCAGCCCGGCCGGCGTCTCGATGGGCTCGACGATGGCTCCGCTCTCCACCCAGGACATCGCGGCGCAGGCGTTCGCCAAGATGATGCTCTGCTCCGAGCGCTACCGAGGCGAGGCGCAGGCGAACTGGACGCCGGGGGTCAACGGCACGCTGCTGATCGCGCCCAACCCGCACGGTGAGCCGTTCGTCGGCGCGATCACCGACTTCTTCAGCGGCGGCGGCGGAGCGCGCACCTTCACCGACGGTCTCGACAGCGGCGGCATCTTCCACTCGATGGCTTCGCGCATGGCCAACGCCGAAACGGTCGAGAGTCGCGTTCCGGTTCTGCAGATCTACCGCCGCGAGCTCGAGGACGCCGGCGGCCCGGGGCGCTTCCGCGGTGGCGTCGCCGTCGAGTTCGCGACGATGCCGCACAAGCTGCCGATCCGCCCCGCGGGAATCAACAACATCGGCTCGGGCATCAGCCTGCCCGCAGGACGCGGCCTCTCCGGGGCCTCGCCCGGAGCGGCCTCCCGCAATGTGGTGCTGCGCCGCTCCAACATCGCCGAGCTGTTCGCGGCCGGTACGGTCCCCGGCGCGCCCGAGGAGATCGGCGCCGCGGAGATCTTCGTGCCTGCCGCCAAATCATTCGAGACGCTCGACGAGGGCGACGTCCTGATCGGGATCATCGCCAGCGGCGCCGGCTACGGGGATCCGATGCGGCGCGAGCCGCAGAGCGTGGCTCGCGACGTCGGTGAGGGACTGGTGTCGCAGGAAGCCGCCCGCTCGGCCTACGGGGTCGTGCTGGCCGGCGGCGCGGTCGACGAGGCGGCAACGCGCTCGACGCGCGAAGCGGTCCGTGCCGAGCGCCTTGCGCAGGGCCGGGCGGTCGCGGGCGACGCCGGCGGCGGCACGGTCGAAGGCGGCGTCGTGCTGCATCCGGTGTCGGACTCGGTCGAGGCGGTCGAGCTCGACGGCGAGCGTTCGCTGCGCTGCAGCCTCTGCCACTTCCGCTTCGGGCCCTACGAGCACGACCACAAGCGCTCGGCCCTGATGCGCGAGCGGCGGCTGATCGAGGTCAGTCGCCACAACCACCTGTGCCTGGACGACTTCGTGCTGCGGGAGTTCTACTGCCCGGGCTGCGCGACGGCGCTCGCCGCCGACGTGCAGCTGCGCGAGGATCCGATCATCGACGAGAGCAGGCTTTCGGCAGCGCCGGGCTGAGCCGCGAGCGCTCATGTCCCGGCTGCGGCACCGCCTTCGCGGCCGAGGTTGAGCCGGCGGCGCGCAGTCGCTCCGCGGCGCACGCCTGCGCGGCGGCTTCGACCGAGCCGCCGCGCAGAACAAACCCAACCGCTCCGGCGCGCCTGCGCCGCGACGGTCCTAGAGCGCTACGCAGACCGCCTTGGTCTCGAGGTAGTTCTCCAGCACCTGGTGGCCCATCTCGCGCCCCCAGCCGGATTCCTTGTAGCCGCCGAACGGCTGCGCCGCGTCGAACACGTGGTAGGTGTTGATCCAGACCGTGCCCGCACGCAGGCGCGCCGCGGTGCGGTGCGCCTTGCTGATGTCGCGCGTGAACACCCCGGCCGCGAGCCCGTAGTTGGTGTCGTTGGCGACCGGCACGATCTCCTCGGGGTCCGAGAACGGGATCGCGCACACGACCGGCCCGAAGATCTCCTCGCGCACGACCTTCATGTCTCCTGTCGTGTTCGTCAGGACCGTCGGCTGGACGAAATAGCCGCGATCGCCGAAGCGCCCGCCGCCGACGACCGCCTCCGCGCCGGCGTCGGCACCTGACTGCAGGTATCCGAGCACCTTCTCGAACTGCTCGTCGGAGATCAGCGGGCCCATCTGCGAGTCGGCGTCGAGGCCCGGGCCGACGTGGATCTTCTTGGCGTGATCGGCGACGCCCGCGACGACTTCGTCGAAGGCGGCGTCCTGGATGTACAGGCGCGAGCCGGCGTTGCAGCACTGGCCATGGTTGAAGAAGATGCCGTTGGAAGCGCCCACGATCGCCGCGTCGATGTCGGCGTCGGCGAAGACGACATTGGGCGACTTGCCGCCCAGCTCCAGCGACACCTTCTTGAGGTTGCCCGCGGCGGCACCGACGATCAGCTTGCCGACCTCGGTCGAACCGGTGAAGGCGACCTTGTCGACGTCGTCATTGGCCGACAGCGCCGCGCCGGCGTCCCCATAGCCGGTGACGATGTTGACAACACCGGCGGGCAGCCCCGCCTCGAGCAGGAGCTCGCCGAGGTAGAGCGCCGACAGCGGCGTCTGCTCGGCGGGCTTCAGCACGACCGTGCAGCCGCAGGCGAGCGCCGGCCCGAGCTTCCAAGCCGCCATCAGCAGCGGGAAGTTCCACGGGATGATCTGACCGACGACGCCGACCGGCTCGCGCAGCGTGTAGGAGAGATAGTCGCCGGGTGCGGAGATCGGCGTCGTGTCGCCGAGGATCTTCGTCGGCCAGCCCGCCATGTAGTGGAAGAGGTCGGCGGAGAGCGGCACGTCGGCGACGCGCGCGACGTTGCGCGGTTTGCCGTTGTCGAGCGACTCGAGCAGCGCCAGCTCCTCAAGGTTCTCCTCGATCAGATCCCCGATGCGCCAGATCAGCTTGCCGCGCGCCGACGGCTTCATCCGCCGCCACGGCGAGTCGTAGTCAAACGCCCTGCGCGCGGCGCGAACCGCCCGATCGATGTCCTCCTTCTCGCCGTAGGCGACCTCGGCAAGCCGCTCCTCGTTCGCCGGGTTGATCGTCTCGAAGGTGCGTCCGGAGGCGGCCGGCGCCCACTCCCCGTCGATCAGCAGCCTGCCGGGGCTCGAGATGAAATCCTGGACGCGTTCCCACGCCTGGTCCGTTTGCTCTGTGACCGCCATCGGGGTGTCCTTTCTCAGGTGAAAGAAGCCCGGAGACGACCCTGGACGGCGCTGGGCGCGCAAGCGAGCTAGGCCCGACACCCGCGATCTCCGGGTCGATCCGGACCGCGGCTTTGTGCAATGCCACGCTAGAACATCCCCGCGGCGTCGTCAACAGCGGCGCCGGACACGGGGTACAGTCCCCACCGCCCGCGCGTCTGCACGCGGTGAGAGAAGATCGACGGAGGCATGAGCCATGGCCAAGCCGCGCGCGCTCGTGATCGGCGGGACCGGCCCAACCGGGCCGTTCGTCGTCGAGGGCCTGCACGAGCGCGGCTTTGCCGTGACGATCCTCCACGGCGGCCAGCACGAGGTCGACTTCGCCGCGGCGGATGTGCGCCACATCCACGAAGACCCGCATTTCCGCGAGGGGCTCGAACGAGGCCTCGCCGACGAGGTCTTCGAGCTCGTCGTCGCCCAGTACGGCCGGTTGCGGATCATCGCGGACTTCTTCAAGGGCCGCACGGAGCGGCTCGTCGCGGTCGGCGGCGCGACGGCCATCTTTGCTCCCGACGGGGACGAGCGCTGGGGGGCGAGCGGCAAGCCGGCGCTGTTCCCCGACAGCTCGACGATCTACGTGCGCGACGCCGGCGCGGACGGCTCGAACAAGATCGGATTGCGGATGGTCGAGGCGATGGACGTCGTGTTCGAGAACCACGCCGCCGGCGCCTACTCGGCGACCTACATCGGCTACCCGCTCAACTACGGCCCGCGAACTCCCGGCCCCTACGACTGGTCGGTGATCCGCCGCGTGCTCGACGGCCGTCGCAGCTTCGCGATCGCCGACGGCGGCATCAAGATCGACAGCCGTGTCTACACCGCCAACGCGGCGGCGGCGGTGCTGCTCGCCGTCGATGACCCCGAGCACGCCGCGGGGCGCCGCTACTGCGTCGCCGACGAGAACGCCTACACGATGCGCCAGCGGATCGAGCTGATCGCGCGCCACCTCGGCCACGAGCTCGAGCTCGTGGACATGCCCTACGAGCTGGCCTGGCCCTGCCACCCGCTGTGGCGGCACGTGCGCGGTCACCGCCTCACCCAGAGCGGCGCGATCCGCGCGGAGCTCGGCTACCGCGACGCGGTCGCGCCCGACGAGGCGATGGCGACGACGATCGAATGGCTGCTCGCCAACCCGCCGGTGCGCGGCGGCGAGCTCGAGCGCCAGATCGCCGATCCGTTCGACTACGAGCGCGAGGACCAGCTGCTCGCGCGCTGGCGCGCCGCGCGCGAGCAGCTGGGGGAGATCGACTCGCAGCTGCCCGAGCAGGGCCACCAGTACCGCCACCCCAAGCAGCCGGGCGAGGCCTGGAGCGTGCCATCCGAGGCCACGGGACAGCCGCGTGGCTGAAACTGCCGCCCGCGCGCCGCTGGACGGCGTGCGCGTGCTCGACTTCACGACCGCGATGGCCGGTCCGACGGCGAGCATGCTGCTCGCAGACTTCGGCGCGTCGGTGGTCAAGGTCGAGCCGCCAGAGGGCGAGAGCTCGCGCCGCTGGGGGGTCGCGAGGTTCGGCGCCGCCGGCGATCTGAGCGGCCTCTTCGCGGCGCTCAACCGCAACAAGGCGAGCATCACCGTCGATCTGAAGTCCGCGGCCGGGCTGGCGGCGGTGCGCGCGCTCGCGGCCGAGGCCGACGTCGTGATCGAGAGCTTCAAGCCGGGCGTCGCGCAGCGGCTCGGCATCGGCTACGAGCAGCTTTCGCAGGAGCATCCCGAACTCGTCTACTGCTCGGTGTCGGGCTTCGGCCAGACCGGGCCGCTGCGCGAGCAGCCTGGCTACGACCAGCTGCTGCAGGCCTACGCCGGCCACATGAGCGTGACCGGCGAGCCGGGGCAGCCCTCGGTGCGGATCGGCCCCTCGGCGATCGACCTGCTGACCGGGGCGCACGCCGCCTACGGCATCGTGCTCGCGCTGCGCGAGCGCGCGCGATCAGGTCGCGGGCAGCAGCTCGAGACGTCACTGTATGACTCCTCGCTGCACCTGATCACGCACTTCATCGCCGACTACACGGGCTCCGGAATGCTGCCAGGCAAGCTCGGCGGCGACTTCGCGTTCCTCGCGCCCTACGGGATGTTCGCCGGCAGTGACCGCGAGTTCTACATGGGCGTCGGTACCGACACGATGTTCGCCAAGCTGTGCGATGCGCTCGAGGCGCCGAAGCTCGCGGAGGACCCGCGCTTCGCCACCAACGGCGCGCGCCTCGAGCACCGCGACGAGCTCACCGCGCTGCTCTCGCCGCGCTTTCTCGCGCGCGACGCCAGCCACTGGGTGGAGCTCTGCCGCGAGCTCGGGATCCCCGCGTCCCTGGTCAACGACCTGGCCGAGGTGCTCGAGCAGGAGCAGGCGCTCGCGCGAGAGATGGTCGTCGCGACCGGCATCCCTGGCGTGCGCAGCGCCGGCATCCCGGTCAAGCTCGACCGCACGCCGGGCTCGATTCGCCGCCCGCCGCCTGCGCTCGGCGCGGACAACGGCGTCCCGTCCCCGTGGCCGCGGTGAGCGCCCGGCGAGAGCACGCCGCCATCGTCGGCATCGGCACCGCCGGATTCGGTGCGATGGCGGAGGCGAGCGTCGCCGCGATGGCCGAGCAGGCGCTCGCCGCGGCGCTCGCCGACAGCGGCCTGCGCCGCGGCGACATCGACGCGCTGGCGGTCCATATCGGCTCGCCGCGCGGGCTCGACTACGACGAGCTGGCGCTGCTGCTGGGGCTCGAGGTCGCCTACGCCACGCAGACCTGGAGCCACGGCCGCTTCGGCTCGACCGTGATCGCGACCGCCGCGATGGTGCTCGAGCTCGGCCTCGCCGACTGCGCGCTGTGCGTCGCCGCCTTCAAGAACAGCTCGTTCACGCGGATCGGGACGGCGCAGCACGTCGCCTTCTTCGAGGGCCTGCGCGAGGGCGGCGGGCCTCACGCCGAGGCTCCCTACGCCGGCCTCGCGGCACCGATCGGCGGCGCGGCGATGTCGACGCGCCGCTACCTGCACCGCTACGGGATCGACCGCGAGAAGCTCGGTGCCGTCGCGATCGCGCAGCGCCGAGCAGCCCAGCAGAACCCGCTGGCGCTGATGCGCGAGCCGATGTCGCAGGCGGACTACGAGAGCTCCCGCTTCATCGTCGAGCCGCTGCGCCTGCTCGACTGCTCGGTGCCCGTCGACGCGGCGGTCGCGGTGATCCTGACGCGCGCCGACCGCGCCGCGCATCTGCGTGCCCCACCCGTCCACGTGCGCGGCTACCAGGGCATCCAGGCCGGCGCGAACGAGTTCATCTTCGGAACACCTGGCCTGGGCGTCAACCAGGCCGGCGTCTTCGAGCCCGAGCCGCTCGGCGCGGACGAGCCGGTGTACCGCCGCGCCGGCGTCGGCCCGGCGGAGGTGGGAACGCTCCACTGCTACGACGGCTTCACGCCGCAGGTGCTCTGGACGCTCGAGCGCTTCGGCTTCTGCGCCCCCGGCGAGGCGGCGGACTGGGTCGCCGGCGGGCGCATCGAGCTCGGCGGCGAGCTGCCCGTCAACACCAGCGGCGGACATCTGTCGGAGGGGCACGCCAACGGCTGGGGCCACACGCTCGAGATCGTCCGCCAGCTGCGCGGGCAGGCCGGACCCCGCCAGATCCCGGGAGTGGCGGTCGCGCAGTGGGCGAGCACGCTCGGAGACTCGATCATCTATGCAAGCGTTGCCGGCTGAGCCCGACCCGCTCGAGCTGCGCGAGTTCCCCGGCGCGGGCGACGGCGCCGCGCTGCTGCCGCCGCGCACCCGCGACAACGCGCCCTACTGGGACGGCCTGCGCGAGCGCCGGCTGCTGCTGCAGCGCTGCGAGGGCTGCGGCCGTGCGCGCTTCCCGGTCGCGCCGGTCTGCCCTCACTGCGCCAGCGGCGCGCACTCCTGGCAGCCGCTGAGCGGCGCCGGGACAGTCCACAGCTGGGTCCGCTACCAGCGCGGATACCTGCCGGAGTTCGAGCCGCTGATTCCCTACGACGTGCTCTGCGTGGCGCTCGCGGACGGCCCCCGCGTGTTCGGGCGCCTGCTCGCCGGCGGCGAGCCGCCGTCGATCGGGATGGCGGTCCAGGCGCTCGTCGAGCGCTTCCCCGGCGGGGCCTGCGTGCTCGCCTTCCGGGGGAGATAAACACCCCACGCCCACCGCCAGGGGATCTGCTACACATTGCGGCAGCATGCGTAAGCCAGACGACCGCCACAGCAACACCCCGGGCGCCATCGGCGCCGGCTCGGTCGCTGCCTACGCGTACTACCCCGGCTCGTCCTGGCGATTTAGCTAGGCGCCCGGACCTGCGCCCGCCGCGAGCGGGCGCGCGGCCACGGCAAGAGCGGCCCACAGGGCCCGGGCGCCTCCTCACCCCGTCGCGAAACGCAGCTTGCAAGCGCTTCGCGAGCCCACCCCTAAGCTTCCAGGCGAACTTTGAAAGGACCCATCCAATGATGATCGTGATGAAACCGAGTGCGACGCAGGAGGAGATCGACCATGTGATCGACCGCATCCTCAGCGTCGGCGCGCGCGCTCACGTGTCCAAGGGTGAAGAGGTGACGGTGATCGGCGCGATCGGCGACCGCGAGCACGTCGCCCGGCTCGAGCTCGACGGCGCCCCCGGCGTCTCCCAGGTCGTGCCGATCCTCAAGCCCTACAAGCTCTCCTCGGCGCAGATGGGCCACGGCGAGCGCTCCGTCTTCGAGATCGGCGGGCGTCGCATCGGCGGCGAGCACTTCGCGCTGATCGCCGGCCCCTGCACCGTCGAGTCGCGCGAGCAGGTGCTCGAAACCGCGGAGGTCGTCAAGAACGCCGGCGCCGCGATGTTCCGCGGCGGCGCCTACAAGCCGCGCACCTCCCCCTACGCCTTCCAGGGCCTGGGCCAGGAGGGCCTGCGCCTGCTCGCCGAGGCCAAGGCGATCCACGGCCTGCCGATCGTCACCGAGCTGATGGACGTGCGCGACATCGAGGCGGTGCTCGAGGTCGCCGACGTGGTCCAGATCGGCGCGCGCAACATGCAGAACTACACCCTCCTCGCAGAGGTCGGGCGCAGCGGCTGCCCGGTGCTGCTCAAGCGAGGCCTCTCGGCGACGCTCGAGGAGCTGCTGATGGCGGCCGAGTACATCCTCAAGGAGGGCAACGAGAAGGTCATGCTCTGCGAGCGCGGCATCCGCACGTTCGAGACCGCCTACCGCTTCACGCTCGACCTGATGGCCGTGCCGGTGCTGCGCCAGCTCTCGCACCTGCCGGTCGTCGTCGATCCGAGCCACGCGGCCGGGCGCCGCGACCTCGTCACGCCGCTGTCGCTCGCCGCGGCCGCGGCCGGCGCCGACGGCATCATCGTCGAGGTGCATCCCAACCCGGAGGAAGCGATCTGCGACGGCCCGCAGGCGCTTCGCGCCGACGAGTTCGCCGACTACGCGGCCTCCGTCGAGCGCGCAGCGGCCGTGGCCGGCAAGGCGTTCACGCACGCGTGAGGATCGCCGTCATCGGGGTCGGGCTGATCGGCGGCTCGATCGCGCTCGCCGCGCGTGAGCGCCTCCAGGCGCGCGTGGTCGGCTTCGACCCAGACGACGGCGTCGGCGCGACCGCGCTGGCGCGCGGCGCGGTCGAGGAGATGGCCGCGAGCGTCGAGGCCGCCGTCGCCGACGCCGAGCTCGTGTTCGTGGCCGCGCCTGTCAGCGCGCTCGGCGGCGTTCTCGACGCGGTGCTCGCCTCGGCGGGCGCCGACTGTGCCGTCAGCGACGTCGGCTCGACCAAGCGAGCGCTCGTGGCGGACCGCGGCGACCCGCGCTTCATCGGCGGGCACCCGCTCGCCGGCGCCGAGACCTCGGGCGTCGAGCACGCACGCGCCGACCTCTTCGACGGCGCGACCTGGTATCTGACGCCGGGCCCCTCGACCTCGGGCGTCCTCTACGAGCGCCTGCACCGCGCGCTCGCCGGGATCGGCGCGCAGCCGGCGGCGATCGACGCCGAGCTGCACGACCGCGTGATGGCGAGCGTCTCGCACCTGCCGCACGTCTTCGCGAACGTGCTGGTCGCACAGGCGGCGCGCGCGCTCGGCGACGGCGCCGACGTGCCCGCAACAGGCCCGAGCTTTCGCGATGCGACCCGCGTCGCGGGCGCCAGCGCGACGATCTGGCCCGACATCTACCTCTCAAACCGCGACGCGCTGGTTGCGCTGATCGACGAGACGCAGGGCCGCCTGCGTGCCGTCCGCGACGCGCTCGCGCGGGCCGACCGCGCGGAGATCGAGCGCTGGAACGACGAGGCGCGCCGCGACCGCGACGCGCTGCTCGGCGTCGGCCTCGTCGGCGGCGCAGTGCACGAGCTGCGCGCGGCGGTCGTCGATCGCCCCGGAGTTGTGGCCGAGATCGCGCTCGCGCTCGGCCGCGCGGGCATCAACATCGTCGACATCGCGCTGTCGCCCTCGCGCGACGGCAGCCAGGGCGTCGTCGCGTTGTGGGTGCGCGGCGAGGAGCAGACCGCGCGCGCGGTCGAGCTGATCGAGGCGCTGGACATCCCCGTCGCGCGGGCCTGAGGCCGGCGTGGAGGCGATCGCGATCGAGCCGCTGGCGGCGCCGCCCGCCGCCAGCGTGCGCCCACCGGGGTCGAAGTCGATCACCAACCGCGCGCTGCTGTGCGCGGCGCTCGCCGACGGCACGAGCACGCTGCGCGGAGCGCTGTTCGCGCAGGACACCGCCGCGATGGCAGACGCGGTCGCCTCACTCGGCGCCGAGGTGATTGCGGACGAGGGTGCGCGCACGCTGAGCGTGACCGGGCCGCGGCGCCCCGCGGCCGAAGTTCGCATCGACGCGCGGCAGTCGGGCACGACCTCGCGCTTCATCCTGCCGGCCGCCGCGCTCGGCGGTGAGCGCGTGATCGTCGACGGTGACCCGCAGCTGCGCAAACGGCCGTTCGCGCCGCTCCTCGACGCCCTGGCGGCGCTGGGCGCGAGCGTCGAGGCGCTCGGGCAACCGGGGCACCTGCCGGTCGCCGTGCGCGGCCCCGCCGCCGGTGGAGCGGTTCGCCTGCCCGGCCACATCTCGAGCCAGTTCCTCTCCGGGCTGCTGTTGGCGGCGCCGCTGATGGCCCGCGGCGTCGAGGTCGAGCTGACCTCGCCGCTGGTTTCCGCTCCCTACGTGCGGATGACGGCTGCTGTGATGGACGCCTTCGGCGTCCGGGTCGACGGCCTGAGCGTCGAGCCCTCGAGCTATGTCCCGGCCGACCTCGCGATCGAGCCCGACGCCAGCGCCGCCTCCTACTTCTTCGCCGCGGCGGCGATCTGCGGCGGGCGCGTCACCGTGGAGGGCCTCGGCAGCGACTCGATCCAGGGCGACGTCGCCTTCGTTGACGTGCTCGAGCGGATGGGAGCGAGCGTGGAACGCCGCGCCGACTCGATCACGGTCAGCGGCGAGGGCCCCCTGCACGGCGTCGACGCCGACATGGCCGAGATCTCCGACACGGCGCAGACGCTGGCGGCGGTCGCGGTCTTCGCAGAGGGCCCGACGCGCGTCCGGGGCGTCGGTTTCATCCGCGCCAAGGAGACCGACCGGATCGGCGCGCTCGTGACCGAGCTGCGCCGCGCCGGCATCGGCGCTCGCGCGGAGGCCGACGGCTTCAGCGTGGCTCCCGGCGCGCCGCGGCCGACCCGCTTTCACACCTACGACGACCACCGCATGGCGATGAGCCTGTCGCTGCTCGGCCTGCGCGTGGCGGGGATCGAGATCGAGGACCCCGGCTGCGTAGCCAAGACCTACCCGGGCTTCTTCGCCGACCTCGACTCGCTGCGTGTCGGGTGAGCGCCGCGGGCCCGCGGCTATGGTGGTTGGCATGATCGTCGCGATCGACGGCCCCGTCGGGGCCGGAAAGTCGACCGTCGCCCGCGGCGTCGCCGACGCGCTCGGCCTGCGCTACCTCGACAGCGGCGCGATGTATCGCTGCGTCGCGCTGGCCAGCCTCGAGGACCCCTCGCGCGCGCCGGCCGAACACGCCGCGACGCTGTCGCTGTCGCTCGGTGAGCGCGTGCTGCTGGGCGGCCGGGACGTCACCGAGGCGATCCGAAGCCCCGCGGTGTCCGCTCGCGCGTCGGTCGTCGCGGCCGATCCGGCTGTGCGGGCGGCGCTCGTCGAGCGCCAGCGCGAGCTTCTCGCGAGCGGCGACTGGGTCGCCGAGGGGCGCGACATCGGCACCGTCGTGGCTCCTGCGGCCGAGGTCAAGATCTTCCTCACCGCCAGCGAGCAGGAGCGTGCGGCGCGCCGAGCGCGTGAGCTCGGCAGCGATCCCGAGGCGGTTCGCCGCGAGCTCGTCGCGCGCGACGCACGTGACCGCGAGCGCGAGCACTCGCCGCTGGCGGCGGCGCCCGACGCCGTCGTGCTCGACAGCGGCGGCCTCGACGTCGGCGAGGTGGTCGAGCGGATCGCCGCGCTCGTGCGCGCGGCGCGGCCGGCGGCGACTCCGTGAGCCCGCCCGGCGGCGAGCGTGCAGTCAAGGTCGCGGTCGTCGGCTACCCGAACGTCGGCAAGTCCTCGCTCGTCAACCGCCTGAGCGGCTCGCGCGAGGCGATCGTGCACGAGCGCCCCGGGATCACGCGCGACCGCAAGGAGCTCGAGTGCGAGTGGAACGGCCGCAGCTTCACGCTGATCGACACCGGCGGCGTTGACTTCGCCGACCTCGACCCGCTCGCGGGCTCGATCCGCGAGCAGGCGCAGGCCGCGATCAACGACGCGCAGGTGGCGCTGCTGGTCGTCGACGCCCGCGCCGGCGCACGGCCGGGCGAGCACGAGATCGCGGATCTGCTGCGCCGCGGCGACACGCCGGTGCTCGTCGCCGCAAACAAGTGCGACACCGTCGCCGACATCCCGCTCGCTGCCGAGTTCCACGCGCTGGGCCTCGGCGAGCCGGTCGCGGTGTCCGCGGCGCAGGGGCTCGGCACCGGTGACCTGCTCGACCGCCTCGTCGAAATGCTGCCGCCGGTGGCGGCGGAGGAGGGCGAGGGCGACGACGACACCGTGCGCCTGGCGGTGATCGGGCGGCCCAACGTCGGCAAGTCCTCGCTGGTCAACCGCTTCGCGGGCGAGGAGCGCGTGATCGTCGCCGACGAAGCCGGCACAACGCGCGACGCGATCGACCTGCCGCTGATCGTCGACGGCCGCTCGCTGGTGATCGTCGACACGGCCGGGATGCGCCGCCAGTCGAAGGTCAGCGAGTCGGTCGAGTACTACACCACGCTGCGCTCGCAGCGCGCCGCCGAGCGCGCCGACGTCGCGCTCGTGGTCTGCGACGCCCTCGACGGCGTCACGGCGCAGGACCTGCGCGTCGCCGACCTCGCGATGCGAAGCGGCTGCGCGACGCTGGTCGTGCTCAACAAATGGGACATCCACGCCGCCGACCTCGACCTCGAGTACGAGCGCGCGCGCGTGGCCGAGAAGCTGCGCCAGCGCCCGCGCGTGCTGACCGCGTCGGCCACCAGCGGCCGCAACGTCTCGCGTGTGCTGAGCGAGTCGATCGCACTCGGGGACCGCCGCGCCGGCCGCATCCCCACACCCGAGCTCAACCGCTTCCTCGGCGAGACCGTGCAGACGCGCCAGCCGCCCGCCAAGCAGGGCCATCGCCTGAAGATGCTCTACATGGCCCAGGTCGGGACGCGGCCCCCGCGCTACGCGATCCAGGTCAACTCCCGCACGCGCGTCACGCGCGACTACGCCTACTACGTCGAGAACCGGATGCGCGAGCGCTACGGCCTCGACGGCGTGCCGCTGGTGATCGACTTCGTCGAGCGGGGGTCGGAGCGGCGCGAACGGCGCGAGCACGGCGCTCGCCCGCCGCGCGAACGATCCTGAAGCTGAGCGGATCTGTGGAGCCCGACCCGGCGCCGCACGCTCGGCTGCCAGCAGCGCGACTTCATGCAAGCGAGCGCAGTAATCCCGGCCGCGTGCCGCCCGTCGCCACGACGGGAGCCGAGCGGGGCGGCGGCTTGTGCCGCCCCGCTCGCGCGATGCGTGTGAACTCCCGGCGCTCGTGCTGCTGGCATCCGGGAGCGCGGAGGCTGCCGCGCGCAGTCAGGTCAGGTGCTCTTGGCGGCCAGGAGCTCCGCCTCGGTCGGAGTGCGCCGAGCGTGCCGGAAGCCGAGTGCGACGAGGATCATCATGATGAACGCCAGGCAGAACGAGGCAATTGCTCCGTCCAGCAGGATGCTCCCAATCTCCGAGAACCCGTAAGCCTCCAGCAGCAGCCCACGGAGCGTGGTCCCCTGGAACGAGGTCTGCTCAAGCCCCGCCAGTTGCGTGTCCTTCGGGTTCGAGCGTGCGGCCGTACTGATCTTCGCGTACACCCCGCCGTAGGGCATCTCGGAAAGGTGAACGGCGATGAAGTGATCCGCCCAGACCTCCGCCTGAGCGCCGGTCAGCAACTGCTGACCAGCGTACTGCGACACCACGGGAATCATCGCCGGCGTGATCTCAGTACCGGCCACCGGGTGTGCGAACGCTGCCTTCGGTGGGAAGAAGATCTGCTGTTCAGCCAACTGGTTGTGGACGTTGGAGTCCACGTAGCTGTTACCCCACAGCATCAGGGCCCCAGCGACGACGAGAACCACCACGAGGACCAGACCGGCACCGCTGGCCAATATGTCGAACACCCTGCGACGCATCGCCTCACTCCTTCGGGAAATTGCTGAGGCCCGGTGCTTCACGACACGTGGCCGATGCGCTCCGGACCTGACCAGAATCGAGCACCGGCACGCGGGCACCAACAGCGCGACGCCACAGAGGCACTACGTAGTAACTACGTGCACCCTCGCGACCCGCGAAAGCCCGACGACCCCCGCCACGAGACTCGCTGCCGCGGTGACAGCGAGAACGCGACAGCGCGAGCGGCCCTGAGAGCATCCCGGTGCATGGCTGGCAGCACGGACACGCGCCGCCAGCAGCTCGTCAGCCGGCTGCGGGAGCGCGGCGCGATGTCCGCAGCGGAGGCCGGCCACTAGCTGTAGGCGCGACCGCCGTGGGTGCGTGGTTGGCGGAGGCTGGCGGCGCGGTCGCGCCACCGTCCGGAGTCGGGCGCTCCGCGCCGCGCCCAACTCCGACCGCCGGCGGCCTACGGCGTATGGATGCTGTGAAGGTCGATCACTTCCTGCTTGATCTCACCCGGGACATTCGGC
>Ga0209415_10011729_pt1 | contig 14715 bp, 19 predicted proteins | sample PeaSoiSIISIP2007_FD_187696 | JGI IMG/M metagenome (GOLD analysis project Ga0209415, IMG submission 187696) | Peat soil microbial communities from Weissenstadt, Germany - SII-SIP-2007 (SPAdes) (version 2) | ecosystem: Environmental > Terrestrial > Soil > Wetlands > Peat | place: Germany...
GCATTGCTGCGGACGGGCGATGTATTGCTGGAAAGTCCGATGGAGGGAATTGCCCAGCATTACATCGATGCCTCGATTTCACTCGCTGGCGTCATCCTCAACCCGTCGTTTCCCCTAGCTAGCTACCTGAAAAACAGGGGCTTGGCGGACGACGATTTTGTCAACTCGACTGAATTCTCACCAGGGGCGTCATAGAGCTCAACAAGGAAGGAGGCGGTGCTGGCCTGGCAGTATGGCTGGTTGGGCAGGCCTAACTAGGAGGTTGCGCCCGTGACGCCGTCGCCCTTGTCACTTACTTACCACAATTAACTGAGGAGCGACCGGGCCACACAAATACGAAATCTGTCGTGTTGACCGTGACAGAGAACCGCATTGTCCCGGTAGGGTAGCAACCTTCCGCAGAGCACAGAAAGGGGTAATGGCGAGGGTCTTGAGTGACAAACGATACCGTCAACGCTGTGTTTGGAGCGACGGTGAAGACTTTTGACGAAGCGCCGGGGAGAAAAAAGCTTTCGTTCGAAAGAAATCCGCTCGAAAAACAGGACATTTTCCTAAGCTCCCACACCTCTTTGCGCTCTCCCTTATTGAGACCTTTGTTCGTGCGAACGACCGAAAGCGGCAAAGCCGCGTGCCCATCAACACTGGTACCGCCGTGACGCACTGAGATCTCAGACTCCGTGTTGTTGACAATGGTTGTCGTGAAACTCAGGAGTTCGCCCACAGCTCCCAAGCCGATACTCTCGAATCCCGCCCGGGAGCTCACTTCGATTCCTGCGTGGCTCAGCTTGTGGATTGCATTACCTGTTACTGGGTCTCGGATGCTCGAGGACTCAGCGCCGGAGCGGTTGTCCGCTCCCCAGACAAATGCGCTCACGGCCTCCACCCTGAAGGTGGGTAGGTCGTTCTGGGCAAACGTAAGGAACGTGAATGCAAGAACGGCAAGCGTGACTGCAAGTGTGCGTCGCATTGTACTTCGCATAGGCCGATGCCAAACTGCTCCTGTTTTGATGGCAACCTCAGCATCAACTTGCCGATCTACAGCTCAACACAGTGGCCGGTCCCGTGGGAACTGTCACAATTGCCAGCTACTTCAACCTATTGACTTTATGGAAATTGGCGAGGAGGCTGAGTGCGGATATGCTGGCAGGCATGAAGTTTGGCGGCTCCGAACTCGTCGGTCTCATCGTGGCGGTGAGCTTTGCTGCGGGGCTCAATGTGTATGCGACGGTAGCCACCCTGGGACTCCTCGCCAACGCCGGCCTGCTCGATCTGCCAACCGGCCTTCATCTGATAACAAGTTGGTGGGTGATCGCCGCCTCCGGCATACTTTTTGCCATCGAGTTTTTCGCCGACAAGATCCCCGCTTTCGATTTGTTCTGGAATGCCCTGCACACCTTCGTGCGTATTCCCGTGGCGGCTTTGATCGCCTACGGTGCAACGGCGCAGCTTTCGCCGGAAAAGCAATTGCTGGCAACGCTGGCTGGCGGGGCGATTGCCCTGGCCGCCCACGGCGGGAAGACGGCGGCGCGTGTAGCCGTCACACCATCCCCAGAGCCAGCGTCGAATTTCGTCCTCAGCGCGGGTGAAGACACGCTCGCTGTATTTCTGACATGGCTTGCAACGCGGCACCCGATTGCAGCAGGCACGATCGTCGTGGTGTTTCTGATCGTAATCGTCGTTGTGATGCGATGGGTGGTACGCGCTATGAAGAACCTGTTTCGTGGTGCGGAGAATGAACTGGCGCCATCGAAGCGCCGAATTTGAACTTTTTTATGTCCCCAAGACTGATGGAAGTCAGGACGGATTCGGCGTAAAGTTTGTTTTGCCTGTTTTCGGCTACTGCTGAGGTGTGTTGCATCGTGACTGCCCTCATGGCACTGTGTTTTGCTGGTTCCGCAACGTGGCAACAGAGTTTTTCAAACATTTGTTGGAGGACCATATGAAGAGAGTTTGGTTGGGAGTGGTTTTGCTTGCCGTGATTGCGTCGCCCGCTTTTGGGCAAGGTAAAGAACGGGATCGAGTCGAGAATGCTGGGAAAGTGATGAAGGAGATTATGGGACATTCCCGACGATATTCCACAGAGCGTGATTGACAAGGCTGATTGCGTCGTCGTACTGCCATCGGTCCTGAGGTTCGCAATCGGCATCGGAGGGAGCTATGGTCGGGGAGTTATGACTTGCCGGGGCGGGAAGGATTTCCAAGGTAGCTGGGGTCCACCGACTATGATGGCGCTAGAAGGCGGGAGCTTCGGCTTGCAGTTGGGCGGCCAGGCGACCGACTTCGTATTGCTGCTGATGAGCCCTCGATCTGCCGATAACATCCTTACCAGCCAGGTCAAGCTGGGAGGTGATGCCTCCGCTGCGGCAGGTGACAGGGCGGCATTCGATGCTTTTCGAACGGAAAGCACGAGACGGGCTGCTTGGAGAAAAAAATCGCTGATTCTTGTTGTTCTTCCTGCCCCCGCATTGCACATCGATTTTGAGTGTGTGCGCGTTGCTGGCTGCATGACGCATGAGGCTGTCAGTACTGACAGTATTTGCGATCTCTCCGCGGCGTTAGCATTCCACCAAGGCTAGCCAACAAGACTCATATTGGGCGTTGGATCGAACCAGGCTATGAGCCTGAAGACGAGCCGGACACGCCATAGATTCGAGTGGAGGTAAGCACATGTGGAAACGGTTGTGGGTGTTGAAAAAGTCACTGTGATTAGCACGCGGAGAGATGGCAGAAGCGTGGTACAAGGAAGCAATCCTTACCATGTTCTGCTGGATCACCATTCTCGGAGGCGTGCTCATCATGATGGGGCAACACGATCGTTCCGAAGCCTTGTTTTACTACTTCCGTCTGGAAGATCAGGTTCCAGAAACTCATCGGCTGCGGCTCATCGAAAAACACATCAGCTTTGACTTTGTGCGCGAGAGGCTGAAGGACAGCTACAGCGAGACGGGTCGTCCGTCGATTGACCCCGAGCTACTACTGCGCATTCTGCTGATTGGCTATTTGTACGGCGTCACCAGCGAACGCAAGTTGGTGGAGGAGTTGAGCATGCATCTGGCCTGGAGGTGGTTTACAGGTCTGGGGTTCGATCAGGAGATCCCGCATCACTCGACATTTTCCAAGAATCGGCAGGGCCGCTTTCAGGAGTCGAAGCTGTTCGAGCAGTTGTTTGAGCAGATCGTGCGGCAGTGTGTGGATGCAGGACTGGTACAGGGCCAGCACCTATCGGTGGATGGCAGCTTCGTGGAAGCGAATGCCGCCAAGGAGAGTCGCATTCCGCGAGAGCAGTTGGCGGAGGCAGCCCAGGTGCACCACACCGTGCGCCAGTATCTGCGGGAAGTGGAGGAGCAGAACCCTGTGGAAGAGCCGGTGCGCGAGCAGGAATCAGGTATCGACCACCGATCCCGATTCCACCTATGCCACCAAAGGAGGCACGCCCGCTCGTCTCGGTTACTACGACAACTATCTGGTCGACAACGACAGCTGCGTGATCGTGGGCGTGCAAGCAACCGCAGCCCGCATGAGTCAGGAAACGGTGGCCGCGCAAGATATGCTAACCCCTTTCGCCGCGTGGCAAGGACGAGCGCCGGAATCGGTAGCCGCCGACACGACGTATGGGAATGGGGAGTTCTTACAGTGGTTGGCGGATCGGAACATCACTCCCTATATGCGGACCCGCGACAGTATCCACAGAAAGAGGAGTCCATTCTTCGGTCCCGAGCGTTTCACTTACGAACCGGAACACGATCGCTATATCTGCCCTGCCGGTCAGCCCCTGAACTACGGCGGCCAAACTCATCGCAATCACGCCTGGACTTGCATCGGGACACGCAAACGGTGTGGCCCGTGCGCGCTCCGGCCGCAATGCACGAGTGCGGCTTTCCGAGGCCTGGTCATCCATCAGAATGAACCGGCGCGGCAACGCGCCCGGGAGTTAGCGAACACGCCGGAGTTTGCCAAGGCACAGCGGCAAAGGAAGAAAGTAGAAGCCCTGTTCGCGGAACTCAAGAATCAGATCGGACTGCGCCGTCTACGCCTGCGACGACTGAAGTTCGTGCGCGAGCAGTTCTTCCTGGCGGCGGCAGCCCAGAACATCAAGCGACTGGTGCGCTTCCTCAGTCAGCCGACAACACCGGTTCTGCCGGCCACCACTTAGTCGAACGGAGACAAGAAAACCGGCGAGGGCATGCTCGCAGATGAAAACGCGTTCTGTTGAGGGACTTTTTCAACACCCACTCTCGATTACACGCAATATAAAAAGGCGCCCACTTCGCGGTAGGTTGTGATTGTTCGCATCACCAACCTAGCGAAAAGGAGCGTCTTTATGAGTCAAGAAACGTATATCGGTATGGACGTTCATCAGGCCACCATCTCGGTTGCCGTGATGGATGCGCGTGGCAAGCTGATCATGGAATGCCTGCTGGAGACCAAAGCGGCCACGGTGGTTGAGTTCATCCAAGGATTGCAGGGAACGCTGTCGCTGACCTTCGAGAAAGGCACCTCGGCTACCTGGTTGCATGATCTGCTGCAACCTCACGTCCACAAGCTTGTGGTCTGCGATCCGAGAAAGAACGCTCTGTTGAAGGATGGCAGCAAGAGTGACCGGATCGATGCACGCAAGCTGGCGGAGCTGTTACGCACCAACCAACTCAAGCCGGCATGGGGTGCGCACCTTGAAAGAGCTGGGGCGCAGCTATCTAACCCTCACCCAAGATGTCACGCGGGTGCCCATGTACCCGGTGAGTGTGGCCGAACATCCGGAGCGCGCCTTCTCATGCCGCACCAGCTAGCACCTAGCTAGAAATCGCCGCTGAACGAGCCGCGTTCAGTCGGCGTTCGTTCCAAGTTAGCCGAGCTTATGCTCCCAGCTTGCCTCCAATCACTTCGCCGGAGACGATGATCTCCACGCGGCGATTCTTCTGCCGCCCGTCGTTTGTGCTGTTGTCTGCAACGGGGTCGGCCTTGCCCAGGCCAACGGCTGTTACCGTGTCTGCCGTCAGCCCCTGCTGGTCGAGAAACTCGCGCACTGCGTCTGCACGTTGCTGCGAAAGCTTCATGTTCCCTTCATCGCTGCCGATATTGTCCGTATGTCCTTCGATGGCTAGATGCAAGCCTGGGTGCGCCAGGATGATCCCGCCGAGCTTGGCCAGTTTGATTTTTGCGTCCGTTTTCAGGTCGTACTTACCGAAGTCAAAAAGCACATCCGCCATGTTCACCACCAGGCCGCGGGGCGAGTCGGTGGTCTGAAGCACGCTGTTCAGTTGCTCCAACAGTTGGGCACGCAGGGCTGCCGTTGCGGCGCGGGCCCGTTCCGCTTCCTTTTTGGCCGCCTGTGTCTTGGCCTGCTCTGCCGCTTGTTTCGCTTCCCCCTCTGCCTTCATCTGGGCTTCCTTTGCCGCCGTCAGTTCCGCCTGACGCTTTGCCTCCAGGGCTGCCTGTTCCTCAGCCTTGGCCTTCGCGGCTGCCGCGGCTGCATCCTTTTCCTTCTGGACACGTTCCGCTTCCTGGCGTTCCGCCGAGAGAGCACGGGCATCCTCAGCAAACTGGGTGGTCTGCCGGGCATTGGTCACGATCTTGCCTTTGTCGGACTTGGAGGCCAGCGAGTTCTCTGCCGTTTGAAGACTGCCGGTTGCCTTGCTGAAAATCTCGGGGGCGTACTTCTCCGCACCCTGAGACTTCGCAATATCCACCGCATTTCGCGCTTCGTACATGTCAAGCGGTACGTTCTTCAGGTCAAGGGTAAGCGCGAGCGGATTCCCCAGTTTCGCGTATTGACTGCGCTTCATGAGCTTGTAGCTGTTCTCGGGATAAATCTTGCCCTTGGTGTTTTTCGTGGTGTCGTTTACGAGCACAACAATTTCACTCGGCAGTGCGACCGCAAAATAAGGCTCCGCGGTGACACCCATCGCGAATGTCTGGGATTGCGCGATCGTGTTCAGCTTGCCTTCTCCATTCTTATCGATCGGAATTTCACCCAGGTTGGTTGTAGATCCATCTGGCGTGACGATCCAAAGTACATAGGTCAGGAATTCGGATCCCAATGTCGTGGGCTGCGGCATTCCTTTGACCTTCACAGCAATGGCCGTACCACCTTTCTTGGCCTCTACCTTGGCCTCACCGCTCGCATTTGGTGCGGCCGGGGCGCCGACAAAGATCACCTTTGTGGACCCGCCGCCAACTTCATAGCCAACTGACTTAATGGACTTCCTGACGACGTCTGATTCTGGCACCTGTGGTTTACCCTGGGCTGCAGAGCTGCTGGTAAAAGAAAGCGTCGACACTGCCAGCCCCACGGCAAGTCCCAAGCTCGAGAGAACAATTCGCTTCATTTGCGTGCTCCTTTTCAGTTCAATAAACCTTTTGGTCATCCCTCGCTTCCGCCGGGATCCGAAGTGGGGCGTTACCGGAAACCTAAAATTGCGTGTACCTAGCGGCGTCGAGAACAACCTCCGCTTCGACTCCAGCCGCGCTGCTCCCGGCCGTGCGCTGGTAGTTTTGGGTCTGTGCTGACAATGCCAACAGTAAACCCAGCACGAGAGACACTGTAACAACCCTTAAAGATTTGTTCGTTGCATTCTCTCCGTGTTTCATCGTCCCCGAAAAGTCTGTCCGCTCACCGTCCGAGCGACGGAACTTAAACGCAAGATTAAACATCTCAGGTTACGGCCAGGCCTAGGGCCGCGACTACTGGCAAAAGTGTCAGTGGCGACGCACCGCAACTGGAGTCGTTTCGCTTAGCCCACTGGGCGAGCCGGCGAAGGGATGATCTGCTGCAGCTGCTGGATCGGCTGAACCCGACATTACCGATCTAACGCAAGTGATCGAACAGGAAGTAGAGAAATGTCCGGAGGCACGGCGCTTGCGGACGCATCCTGGAGTGGGTGCACTGGTGCACTGACGGCCTTAGCCTTCGTATTAATCATCGGAAGGGCGGAGCGATTTCAGTGCGGGAAGCAGATCGCAAGCTATCTGGGATTAGTGCCCGTGGAGGACCGCAGCGGAAATCGGCGACGACTGGGCTATATCACTAAGCAAGGGAGTTCGATGTTGCGCTTCTTGCTGGTGGAAGCGGCCCAAGTTACAGCGCGCAGCATTTACTAGACCCCACCTTACGTCTAGCTTGCTTGCCACGTAGATCGCGAACACTATTTCTCTTTTTTCCACCTGATAAAACTTTGCGGCTCGTTTCGCTCCCAATGCTTTCATGAACTTCGGCCAATAGTCCTCTCGCAGGTTCAAGGTCTCGCCCTCGATGTTGATCATCCGCTGCACCACGTCCCTCGCGTTCGCGTCGTTCAGGGTGTCGTAACTCCGCGCGTAATCTTTGATCAGTTGCACGCGCTCGTCGCCGAGCGCCACCTGGCCGGTCGCATAGTCTTGATTAGACTGGCCAAAATGCAGCGGATTCTGCATCGGTGAATTGCATCGTGTCAGTAATGATCTGAACCTTTGCCCGCAGGACGTCCGAACGCAGCAATTGGATGTCGGTGTCGGTCAAGGGCTTCGCAGTCACTTGTACCGTCTGGGCGGAAACAGTTGCGGTTAGAAGGACCACCGAAGCACAGATTGCCATTAACATTCGCTGAAACCTCTCCTGTCGGTCTTCAAAATTGAGTCCATATCTATTCCATCTCAAAGGCAGTGAACTGAAACACTTTCTTGTGTTCAATTTCCAGCACAATTGCAGCGCCGGGTCGGTAGCGAGCGAGTTCAGAACGAAGATCCTCGGGGTGGTTCAACGGCACTCGGTTGATGGAACGGATTACGTCCCCAACCTCAAGATCAGCGTCGAGCTTGGGCGTGTAATCGACCTTGGCAGCAACAACCAGCCCCTTTGCCGAGCGCAGGTCAGGCAGCCTCTCCGCGATCCTGTCGCTCAGTTCGAGCACAAACACGCCTAGCGGAACAATTAAGCTATTTTGTGGCTCAACCAAGTCCGCCATGCTGCCGGTTCCTTTGGTGTCATCAACCGCCATGATCGAAAGCTTCTTCACCGCACTTCCACGAAACACCTGCACCTCGATTGGACGGTCACGCTCACCCCCGAGGAGTGCGGCACTGAATGTTGGCAGCGAATCCACTTCCTGATTGTTCACTTTCGCGATGACATCCCCGGGTTCAACGCCGGCCTTGTCTGCAGGACCCCCGAGTGCCACGTCAGAAATGACTATTCCAGAGTCCCGTGGCAGCTTCAGTCCTGCTGCCAAGTCCGGCGTGATCGCCTGAATGTGCGCCTTGATCGTAGGGCGGCGAAGATGGCCGTGTTCTTTGAACTCCTGATACGAGGCTTTTACGACTGGCTCGGGGATGGCAAATCCCAGCCCTTCGCTGAACTCGCCTTCAGTAATCGTGAAGGTGTTGAGTCCTACGAGATTTCCGTCACGATCAATTAGTGCCCCGCCGCTGCTGCCGGGGTTGATCGGGGCGTCGGTCTGCACGTGAACCATGGGCTCGTCCGGATCGACTTGACGCTCGACAGCACTTACGATTCCGCGCGTAACCGTGTGATCCAATCCTTCCGGAGAACCAATCGCCAGCACGATCTGTCCTAGACGGACCCTGTACTGTTCCCGCAGTGGAATGAACGGCAGGCCCTTCTCGCCGATCTTCACGAGGGCAAGGTCCACCAGGCTGTCCAAGCCAATGAGCTTGGCATCGTAAACCCGCTGCTGGCGGAGCAGATTGGGCCCGCCTGCGATGATCTCCACCAACATGGGAGCGATCGTGACTCGAATCCGCAGGGCGCCCGCGACGACGTGCGCATTCGTCATGATGTAGCCATCGGGGTCGACAATGACACCCGACCCGAGGACGCGCTGTCGCGAGATCACATCTGTGTCTCTTCCGTACTTGGAGTCTTCTGGCCGACCGAAGCTGGTGACTTCGATCCGCACCACGGCGGGCAGAACCTTCTCCACTACTTCGTCCAACGCCCCGTCGTATAGGCGCAAAATGTCTGTCGCCGACGCAGGCGCCGAAGGAGGCATGCCAGTGACACCCCGAGGTACGAGCGTGGGAACTACCGTCTGCGCCGAGAGCAATGGTCCAAAGTTCTGGGTAGCGGCCACGACGACTAGTAACACAACTGCCGTAAAGCCAGGTTTCTGTCTCATTGAATGCCTCGTTAACAGATATTTCACCAACTACTCATGGGGTGTCATTGCCATCATTGACTCGGCGGTGGAAGCGTCAAGGGCGCAGACAATCGAAAGCTCAGCGCCGACTCGACCGGAATTTCAATCTGCTGGTTCCCGGTCGCTGCTCCTCCCGCCAATCCGGCCCCAGCCCCTACCAGCGCACCAACCGCTGCTCCCCTACCTCCGCCTGCTATCCCGCCGATCAACGCCCCGCCGGCGGCTCCGCCACCAGTCGTTTTCGCTGTCCTGCTACCTTTCCCCTTGACCGTGTTTTCCAGTACGTCGGTCTGGATGTTGAAGGTTTGGCCCAGTACAGTAATGCTTCTGAGCGCGAGGGCGAGTTGGCCTTCCCCCTTAACCTTTCCCTTCTCCTTGGCTGCCACCACGGTGCCGCTGATCGTTGATCCCACAGGGATCGCTGCCGTTCCTTGTACATTTACCTGTTGCGCCAGTGTGGCGAGGAAAGTTTGGCCCGTCTGGCTGGTCTTGGAACTCAGCGTCTGGCCCACCCTAACCGTAAGAATAGTTCCTGCCGGCACAACGATCGGCTCTGGCGGGGCTGGCGCAGGTGCCGGCGGTGCCGCCGGCTGGGTGGCCTGTTCGGCGGCGGGCTCGACTGCGATCTGATCATCCACGGCAGCTACTCCCGGTTCTTCCTGGGCGATCTGTTCCACTTTCTTCCGGGCGGCTGGGGTCTTTGCCTTGCCGGTCAGTTTAACCTTGCCCTCATTGGCGGCCACGGTGACCTGGGAGTCCTTCGTGTCCGGATCAGCAGCAACCTTGGTCTGAACATCCTTCGTGATAGTGTCGTCACTCGGTTTTGTTTTTGAACACGCGATCGATACCCCAATTAAGGCGGTTAGAAGAACAATTGAAAGAAACCTCGTGGGGATGCGCATAGAGCCTCCTCAGTTTTCGTGTGACCTGGGCATCTCACAAGGCAGATTGGTCTGAGCGTGCGACGCCACTCTAGAGCACTGTCGCAGTCTATAGGCATCGTGCTGAATCCGGTCACTGGCAGAACTGACAGTGCACAGGGTCGTCTGAGCCTTTTGGGATTGCTCCCGAATGACGTTGGTGCTTTATCGGAGGCGCGCCCTGACAAGAGCATAGAACCGAATAATAGCGCGGATCTTTGGTGACAAATGAAACCGTCAATGCCCTTTTAAGACTTACGGGGGAAGACTTTCGATGCACTGTTCGGAGACAAGCGAATTTCATTTCGAGGAAAGCCACTCGAGAAGCAATTCATTCTTGTCAGGTCCCACGCCTTTTTGCGTTCTCTTTTGCTGAGTCCTTTCTTCGTAAGCACAACGGGCAGCGGCAAGGTTACATGCCCATCAACACTGGTACTTCCTTGACGCACGGTTGTGAAACTCATTAGTTCACCTGCTTCCCCTGAGCCGATTTTCTCGAATCCCGCCCGCGAACTAACTTCGATTCCTCCGTGTGTCAACTTTTAGATTGAATAGCCGGTCACCGGGGGTCCCGAACGATCGAGGACACAGCCCCTGGGCCGTGGGCCTCCCCCCACACAAATGCGCTCACGACTTCTGTCTTAAAAGTGGGTACGTTGTCGTGGGCACACGATAGAAGTGTAAGCGCCAGACTGGCAAGCGTGTACGCCAGTGTGAATCGCATTGTAGTTTGAACGAACCGATGCTGAACTGCGTTTGCCCGATCCCCCGTGCGGGCCCGGGCGCTACCTCGTCCTTTGTAAACCATGGCGGAAAGGCATGCGACTGGTAGAAATGCCAGCATCCTGGGGCACCGGTTGCCGTTCATTGCCTTGGGGCCACACCAGAGGGCGATTCCAAAGGGACGCGTGGCATGACGAGAGCTGTGTGTTCTGACAGTCGCTAAGGAATATTCGGTCGCCTAAACTCAATTTTGCACAGTGGATTGCAGCTGCGATTCCTTAAGGTGTGTAGATGTTGACCAAAAGCCGAATTTATCTTTACTCGGTCGCCAGGGTTATGGGCTATTTCTTAGCCCTAGGGATTTCGACCATGGGCGTCGCACAAGCGGGACACACGGACGACTTGGCGAAGGCATGCCAAAGCAAAAACGGCAAGTGGTTGGAGAAATATTCGGAGTGTGAGTATGCGGACCGGCAGTGGTGCACTGCCACAGGGGGGCGGTTCGACGAATGTGGGTCCGCTTGCCGTCATAACCCTGATCCGGCGGCTCCATGCACCATGCAGTGTGTTCCCTTGTGCATTTTTCCAGTCAAGGAGACAAGGGCGGACGCGGAAAGCTCTTCGCCGCTCGGCCAGGCCAAGGACATCTTGCAGGGTGGCGCCGTTGCGGCAGCTAATGTGAAATCAGCCAGTCCCCAGGATAACCGAACGGCTGTTCAATCATCGCCATCTGCGGCTACGCCTGCATCGCCAGCCGCAGAGACAAAAACGGAACCGGAGAAGGCTAATGAGGCCAAGAAGAATTCACGCGGCACCATCGTCGTCGCTCCTCTTCCGCTCGTGAGCCCGGCGATTGGTAACGGACTCATCCCGGTCGCGGGCTACATCTTCCCCTTTAGGAAGAACGACAAGGTTTCTCCTCCTTCGACCGTTGGCGCAGCGGGTCTGATCAGCAACAACGGGAGCAGGGGGTACTTCATAGGCGGGGACCTACATTTAGACCAGAACACCTATGAGATCACGTCCATGTTTGGTAAGGGTAACGTGAACTACAACCTGTACGGCAGCGGAATTTTCGATGGACTTAAGTTGCCTGCGGTGCAATCCGGTCATCTGTTCCGCGCTGAGGTTTTACGGCGGCTCTGGTGGAAGATTTTTGTCGGGCCAAGATTTTGGACTGCGAAGTCCTTTGTCACGCTAGGTCCGAACAACATTCAGAACCTGCCTCCACTTCCGCCGGGCTTCGGCATCCAGAACAACATGAGGGCTTTAGGGCTGAGAATGATCCGCGACACTCGCCTCAACCAGTTCTTCCCGTCCGCTGGTGAAAAACTGGAATTCACATCCGACTTCTTCATGCAATCGCTAGGCAGCAAATACTCGTTTCAAGCATACAGACTTGTTTTCAACCAATACCACAGCCTGAGCAAGAATCAAGTGCTCGCCTACGATTTGTTTGCCTGCGCGACCAGCGGCCACCCCCCCTTCTACGGAAATTGCATCTACGGCACGAGCAATGAACTACGGGGCTACACAGCCGGCAAGTATTTCGACCGCTATATGTTTGCGGCACAGGTGGAGTATCGCCTAACTTTGCCGTACGGCATCGGCCTAGCCGCATTCAGTGGCATCGGGGAAGTGATCCCAGGTTCGAGTCAGATACTCCTCAAAAACAATCATTTCCTCCCTGACGTTGGCGGAGGGCCGCGCTATGACCTGAGCAGGAAATATCATGTCAACCTCAGGGCTGACTTCGCCCGGGGAAGGGACAGTTGGACGTGGAGCATGGGTATCGGGGAGGCGTTCTGAAAAATCAACAGATGTCTGCTCAGGCTAGAGGCAAGGTATATCTGCCCAGTCGTTTAGCTCAACGACTGTCAGTTCTGACAGTCGCGCCATCTCGGGTTCTGGATCATACTCTTCGCAAAAACGATGAACCGAATAGCCTCGAATAGAAGTTGCCAGACCATCGGGACCAAATCAATAGGTGGAGGAAAAAATGCAAAATCAACGCTCTATGAGGATGTTAACAAACAACCGGATTCAACAACCGAATTGTCGGATCATGCGTACCCCACTTTTGCATCCGGCGTTTCTGGGTCTGCTTGTTATTTGTGTACTCGCTTTTAGCCCGGTAGCGGGGGCGCAGGACGCGGCAAAACAAGCGCCCAAGTCCAGGGAGGTATCGGGATTCTTGGGTGACTATTCCGGTCTATTTCCCGATCCTAAGAATGGCGACTTATTAGTCTATGTGAAGGATCGGTCCATCCTGAAAAAGTACCATAAGTTCATTCTTGACCCGGTCACCGTCTATTTGCTTCCTTCGGCACAAAACCGTGGAGTCGACCCCGACGATTTGGCGCGACTGGCCAAGTATTTCCATGATGCTGTCGCCGATGAACTCGCCAAATCCGGAGGCTATGAAATCGTGACGACTCCCGGGCCGGACGTACTTGAGTTGAACATGGCAATCACGAATGTGGTACCCACCGGTGGCGGGAAGAATGCGGCCGTGAAGGGCGCCGCGACCGCCGCGAGCATGGCCGCGGCACCTGGCGCTAGCTTGTTGGTTCCCAGGATCAGTGTTGGAAAGGTCAGTATCGAAGGGGAAATGCTCGAATCATCTTCCCGCGAGCGTGTGGCAGCGTTCGTAACCAGTAAGACAGGCCGCAGGTGGTTTGCCGGTCTTAACACGGTCAAGAAATGGGGAGATATCGAGACCGCATTTCGCTCGTGGGCGAAGGAATTGCGCAAGCGCTTAGACGCGGTGCATGCGGATTAGCCATATTCCTGAGTCAGGCAGTAGTAGATTCGTCGGAAAGTCTCCTATGTTCGCGACGAAATCAAGTGTTCCCGAATAGCATACCGAACCAGTTCAGCATTTGTCCTTAAGCGTAGGTGTTCCATGATCTTGTACTTGTGAAATGCTACGGTCCGGGGAGTCATCTTGAGGTTATAGGCAACTTCTTTCATCGATCTCCCCTCGGCTAACAACTGAAGGACCTCACGCTGCCGAGCGGTGAGTTTTTCCTGGCCAAGCTTTGAGACCCGGCTCTCAAGAAAGAACCCATCCGCGTCCTTTGTAACCAGTGGGGACACGTACCTCTTGCCTTTGAGCACTTCACGAACTGCAGTTTGGAGTTCTGTCGCAGCCGAGGTCTTCAGCAGGTAACCGGAAGCCCCATTTCTGAATGCCTCAGCCGCAACTCCCAGATCGGTGTTCATAGTCAGATACACAATCTTGATTGCACGCGCTAACTTTTTAATGCGCTTGCCGGCTTCCAGTCCGTTCAGCAACGGCATACCGACATCAAGGACTATGACATCCGGCCTAAGTGTTGGGACCGCTGCTAAGAGAGCCTGTCCGTCTGCGAAAATGCCAATGACCTCAAACTCTGGTTCGAGAAGCTTGACGCAGCCTTCCGCGACGAGGGTATGATCATCGGCAATCACTACTTTAGGACGAGCGGTTGGACTCATTCTGCCACCTTTTCCCGCAATCGGCCCCCAGATCCCCGCCAGGATCTGTCTCGCGCCACACTTGGGCACTAAACTCACGTCTCTGAGTCATTCGGCTCAATGACCGGTCTGAACAGCCAAGCCAAGGTCGGAATTTGGCTTTTCCTTCGACGACCCATCCCTGCATCAACGACTGCTCACCTTGGCGACGACGGCGTTGAAGAGCCGGTCTACTGGTTTGGAGTTGATGGGCCTGACGGCTTGACCGACACATATGGGATCTCGTACGCAAGCTCCACCTCCACCACAAGATCCAGGCGATGTTCGAACTGCATGAATTTGGCAACCGTCGAAGACGAAAGGCCAGCTTTCTGGAATTCTTTCGCGTACTTCTTCTTAACGTCAATACGGCGGGATTCGAAGTCGAGGCCCTGATCAATGATGGTTCTTGCATCCGCTTCGGTCATGGTGTTGGCGTTGTA
>Ga0209415_10011730_pt1 | contig 14714 bp, 15 predicted proteins | sample PeaSoiSIISIP2007_FD_187696 | JGI IMG/M metagenome (GOLD analysis project Ga0209415, IMG submission 187696) | Peat soil microbial communities from Weissenstadt, Germany - SII-SIP-2007 (SPAdes) (version 2) | ecosystem: Environmental > Terrestrial > Soil > Wetlands > Peat | place: Germany...
CGACGCAGAGCGTCGTGAGGGCGAGCACGAGCGCGACGATCCACCCAAGCACCAGCAGGACCAGCGCCAGGACAACGAGGTACCAGCCCAGCGACGCTCTGTTGCGCCGTGGGTCGCCGGACGCAGGGTCCTCGCGCTGAGACACCTGCGAATCGTAACCCTCAGATCGGGATGCCCCACAGCGGGAACCAGCGCTCCAGCTCCGGCTCGATCGGCAGCTCGCCGGCCATCTGCGCCTTCAGCTGCAGCTCGCGCTCGGTTGAGCGCTCGTTAACGCCGCTGGGCTCGGGCACGAACGGGTACCAGAAGCCGCGCTTGTAGTTGTAGATGAAGTACACCGGCCGTTGCTGTGTGTCCGCGAACGCGAACACGGCGCACAGCAGCCGCTCGCCGTGGCCGGCCGTCTCGATCGAGCTCGAGACGGCGTTGATGCCGACCGCGAGGTCTTCGACGCTTGGCTGACCGTCAGGGTTGCGCAGGACCATCCAGCGGTAGCCGTAGTTGTCGTCCTGGGTGGCTACCATCGTGCCGCTCTCCCCCCCGGTGGCTCGCACGACGTTCTCCATGTCGCTCAGCGTCGCTTCGAACTCGCTCGTCGCAAGCGCCTGGAACACGATTGCCGCGACCCCGGCCGGGTCGATCGCGTGTTCGGACTGCAACGCGATGTACGCGGTCGTGATCGCGAACAGCCGGTCGGGCGCCGGCCCGGCGACCTCATGGCGGCCCGTGATGACGTCACGTAGGCCCACGGTCAGGCTGCACTCTGCAGCTGGGACTCCAAGCGCTCCAGCGCGGCCAGGCGCTGCTCCAGCGGCGGGTGGTCGGCAAAGATGTTCATCAGCGACTTCTTGGTCCTGGCGGGCAGAATGAAGAAGGCGCTCATCCCTTCCGCTCTGCGCAGGTCCTGGCTTGGCACCCGCTCCATCGTGCCGCTGATCTTCAGCAGCGCCGATGCCAGCGCGCTGGGGCGTCCGGTGAGCACAGCCGAGCCGCGGTCGGCGGCGAACTCGCGGTAGCGCGAGAGCGCCCGCAGGAGCAGGAACGAGACCGCGTAGACGACGACCGAGACGAGCACCACGATCATGATGTCCTCCTCCTCTTCACTGTTGCCGTAGCCGCCGCCGAAGAACAGCGCGAACTGGGCGATCATCGAGGCGAGCGTGGCGAAGAAGCTCGCCAGCGTCATCACCATTACGTCGCGGTTGATCACGTGCGTGAGCTCGTGCGCCATCACCCCTTCGAGCTCGGCGGGCTCCAGCAGTTCGAGGATCCCCCGTGTCGCGCACACGCGCGCCGACTTCTGCGATTTGCCCATCGCGCACGCATTCGGCATCGAGGTCTCGATCACGCACACCCTCGGCTTGGGCAGGTTGGCCTGCACGCACAACCGCTCGACGATCCCATGCAGCTCGGGCTCCTGTGCGGGGGAGACCTCTTTGACTCCCATCGTCGCCATCGCGATCTTGTCCGAGCCGAACAGCTGCACCACCAGCAGCACGAGCGCCACCACCACGATCACGCCGGCCCCGGCGCCAGCGGCGAAGAGCACCCCGACGAACACCACGTACACCAGCCCGAGCAGGAACATCGTCAGCACCATCCGTGCCTGCAGGCCCGTGTCTTTGCCGAACTTCTCTCCTCGTCTAGCCATCCTTCTCCGATTGTCGCAGAAGGCGACTAGAGTCCCAGTTGTGAAGCCCGAAGTTCATCTGCTCGGCATCTCGATCAAGACGTTCGGGCTCACGTTCGCGCTCGGCTTCCTCGCTTGCGGCCTGGTCGTCGCCCGCCGGCTGCGCGAGCTGGACCGACCTGTGGACTGGGCGTACGAGATCGTGTTCGCCGCGCTCGTCGGCGGTGTGGTCGGCGCGCGCGGCTACTACGTGATCCAGAACTACTCCCAGGTCAAGCACGACCTGCTCGGGAGCGTCTTCTCGGGGTCGGGGCTGGTGTGGTACGGCGGCGCGATCGGCGGCGCGATCGGTGTGGTTGCGTGGATGCGCTGGCGCGATGCGATGCAGCTGAAGATGTTAGACATGTGTGCGACCGCGCTCACGCTCGGCTACGGCATCGGGCGGATCGGCTGCCAGGTCTCAGGCGATGGCGACTACGGGATCTCCTCGAGCCTGCCCTGGGCAATGGGCTACCCGCACGGCACCGTCCCGACCCCGCCGGGCGTGCGCGTGCAGCCGACGCCGATCTATGAGACGGTCTCGATGTGCCTGCTCGCGTACCTGCTGTGGCAGCTGCGCGACCGTGTGCGCCCGGGGGTCATCTTCGCGCTGTATCTCGTGTTCAGCGGCCTGGAGCGGTTGCTGGTCGAGTTCATCCGCCGTAATGCCGAGATCTTCGCGGGCCTGACCGCGCCGCAGCTGGAGAGCATCGGGCTGATGGCGATCGGCGCCTTGTGGTTGGTGTGGATGGCGCGTCGGGGATCACTCGCGGCGCCCGATCCGACGACTGCCTGATCCGGCAGCGATAATCCTGGTATGGCCACCGGAACCACCCCGCCGCAGACCGGCCTCTCGTCGGCGCTGCCCCTCGGCAGCCGCCTGAACGAGCGCGGGCGGCTGGAGATCGGCGGGTGCGACACGATCGAGCTCGCGCGAGAGTACGGGACGCCCGCATACGTCGTCGCCGAAGAAGATCTGCGGTCGCGGGCGCGGGCTTTCCTGGAGGCTGGCCGGCGGACCGGGCACAAGGACTTCCACGTCGTGTTCGCCTCCAAGGCGTTCCCGTGTACGGCCGTGCTCAGTCTGTTCGCGCGCGAGGGCTTGTGGTGCGACGTGGCCTCCGGCGGCGAGCTGGCGCTGGCGCTGAACGCGGGGTTCGCGCCGGAGCGGATCGTGCTGCACGGCAACGCCAAGTCCGAGGACGAGCTGCGCATGGCTCTAGAGTGCCGTGTCGGTCTGATCGTGATCGACAACTTCGATGAGATCGAGCGCCTCGAGCGGCCGCTCCGCGACGAGCAGGACGTGCTCATCCGGGTGACGCCGGACGTCAGTGGCTACACGCACGAGCATATCTCCACGGGCCAAGCCGACTCGAAGTTCGGGTTTTCGATGGCCGACGCACCCGAGGCGATTGCTCGGGTGCAAGCAGTCGATGGGCTGCGGTTGGTGGGGTTGCACGCGCACATCGGCTCGCAGCTGCTCGAGCTCGAGCCGTTTCGCCGCGAGGTCTCAGAGCTCGCGAGGCTCGGTGATTTTCCGGTGTGGGATCTCGGCGGCGGGCTCGGTGTGCGCTATACCTCAGATCAGCCCGAGCCTCCGTCGATCGAGTCCTATGTAGACGCGCTTGTTGCGGCGGCGGACGAGCACGGTATGGGCGTGGGTTCCGGCAGGCGCCTGCTGATTGAGCCCGGCCGCGCGCTGAGCGCCAACGCCGGCGTGACGCTGTACACCGTGCAGAGCGTCAAGCACAACGTCTCGCGCTGGGTGGGGGTCGATGGCGGTATGTCTGACAACCTGCGCCCGATGCTCTACGGTGCGCGCTACGAGGCCCACGTGGCCGACCGATACGGTGGCCAGACCCGGTGCGTGCTCGCCGGCAAGCACTGCGAGTCCGGCGATGTGATCGTGCGCGACGCACTGCTCGACGATCCCAGACCGGGCGATGTGATCGTCACGCCCGCCACCGGCGCGTACGGGTATGCGATGGCGTCCAACTACAACGGCGTGCCGCGACCGCCGGTGATCTTCTGCGGCGAAGGACGCGCGCGCGTGGTCGTGCGGCGCGAGACCTTCGACGATCTGATCGCGCGCGATGTCCACTGATCCCTTCCGCATCGGCCTGCTCGGTCACGGCACCGTCGGGTCGGCGTTTGCCGAGCTGCTGGAGGAGAGGGCCGCGGAGATCGAGCGGTTCAACGGACGCAGGCCCGTGATCACTGGCGTGCTGACGCGCACGCGGGGCAGCTTCGAGGAGGTGCTGTCTGACGCCGATCTGATCGTCGAGCTGATGGGGGGGATCGAGCCCGCGCGCGAGTACCTGCTGGTGGCGATGCGCGCTGGCAAGGACGTGGTCAGCGCGAACAAGCAGCTGCTCTCCCAGCGCGGCGAGGAGCTGTTCGGTCTCGCCCGCGAGCATGGCGTGCTGCTGCGGTTCGAGGCCGCAGTGGCCGGCGCGGTGCCGATCGTGCGCCTGCTCGAGGAGTCGCTGGCCGCCACACCGATCGAGCGCATCCACGGAATCGTCAACGGCACGACCAACTACATCCTCTCAGAGATGGCCCGTGGCAGCACCTACGCGCAGGCGCTGGCCGATGCCCAGCGCAAGGGCTATGCCGAGGCGGACCCGAGCGATGACGTCAGTGGCCGCGACGCGGCGGCGAAGATGGCGATCCTCGCGCGCCTGGCGTTCGGGGCGCCGGTGCGCCTCCAGGATGTCCCCTACGAGGGCATCGAGCACCTGCGGGCCGACGATCTACAGTACGCCCGCGAGCTGGGTCTCGGCCTGAAGCTGATCGGCACGGCCGAGCGTCGCGACGGCGGGCTGTCGGTGCGGGTGTATCCCGCGTTCCTGTACGCCGGGCATCCGCTGTCGTCGGTGTCGGGGCCGTTCAACGCGGTGACCGTCGAATCGGAGACGATCACCGAGATCACGATGTCCGGTCCGGGCGCCGGCGGGCGGCAGACCGCGAGCGCGGTGCTGGGCGATGTGGTCAGCGTGATGACCGGCGGCGCGCGTCCGCCAGCCCCGCCGCTTGAGCTGAGTCTCCTGGAAGACGTCCCGAGCGCGTTCTACCTGCACCTGGACGTCGCCGACCGGCCGGGCGTGCTCGCGGCCGTGACCCAGGTGCTGGGCGAGCAGGGCGTGTCGATCAAGTCGGTGCTCCAGCGCGGCCTCGGCGAGAACGCGCGCCTGGTGATGGTCACCCACGCGGTCCCCGAATCGAGCCTGCGTGCCGCGATCGTGCGGCTCGAAGAGTTCGACTTCGTACGCTCCACGCCCCGGACCATCTGTGTGATCGAAGAGGAGTTCTTGTGAACGAGGCAACCGTCAAGGTCCCCACGGTGGAGGGCATCCCGCCCACGGGCGCCCACGTGCCCCTGATCGAGCGCTATCGCGAGCGTCTTCCGTTCGCTGCAGGCGATCCACTAGTCAGCCTGCAAGAGGGCTCGACCCCGCTGCTGCGCGCGCCCGTGCTCTCGGAGATGGTCGGCGCGAGCGTGCGCTTGAAGCTCGAGGGCGCCAACCCGACCGGCTCGTTCAAGGACCGCGGCATGACCTGCGCTGTCTCGGCGGCCGTGCGCGAGGGCGCGCAGGCGGTCATCTGCGCCTCGACGGGCAACACCGCAGCAAGTGCGGCGGCATACGCCGCGCGCGCGGGCATTACCTGCGCGGTGATCGTCCCGGAGGGCAAGATCGCCCAGGGCAAGATGGCTCAGACGCTGGTCCACGGCGCGCGCGTGATCTCGCTGGCCGGCAACTTCGACCAGGCGCTGACGCTGGTGCGCGAGCTGACTGACACGCACCCAATCGTGCTCGTCAACTCCGTCAACGAGTACCGCATCGAAGGCCAGAAGACGGCCGCCTTCGAGATCCACGAGGGCCTAGAAGGCGGTCTGGAAGCGCTGTGCATTCCGGTCGGCAACGCGGGCAACATCACCTCCTACTGGCGTGGCTTTCAGGAGATGGGCGCCGCGCCGCGCCTGTTCGGCTACCAGGCCGCGGGCGCCGCTCCGCTCGTGGAGGGAAGACCGATCGAGCGCCCCGAAACCGTGGCGAGCGCGATCAGGATCGGCAACCCCGTGCGCTGGGAGGACGCAATGACCGCGGCGCGAGATTCGCGCGGGTCGATCAGGGCGGTCAGCGACGATGAGATCCTGGCGGCGTTCCAGCTGCTGGCCTCCCGGGAAGGGATGTTCTGCGAGCCGGCCTCGGCAGCGTCGGTGGCGGGTCTGCTCAAGTACGGCGCGGACGGCGCGGAGCAGATCGTGTGCGTGCTGACCGGTCGTGGCCTGAAGGATCCGGAGACCGCGATCGCCCACAACGACGGGCGGATCATCAGCTGCCCGGCGGAGATGGGAGCGATCGAGGAGGCGGTGCTGGGTGATCCGTAGGCGGGTCGTGCGCGTGCCCGCGTCCTCCGCCAACCTGGGCCCGGGGTTCGACTGCATGGCGGCGGCCGTCGGTCTGCACCTCGAGCTCGAGGTGCGCGAGACCGGACAGTTCGCGGTCGAGACCGACCTGCCGGTCGCGCATGGGCGCGAGAACCTGTGCGTGCGGGCGTTCGAGCGGTTGCATCCCGCGGATGGGTTCGCGTTTACGATCGGCTCTGAGATCCCGCTCTGTGGGGGCCTCGGATCGAGCGCCGCGGCGATCGTCGCCGGGCTGATGGCCGCGGACCACCTGTTCGAGCTGGACGTCGACCTGCTCGAGCTGGCGAGCGCGATCGAGGGCCATCCTGACAATGTTGCCGCAGCGCTGAACGGCGGGTTCGTCGTGTACGCGGACGGGCAGGCGACGCGCTTCGATCCGCCCACGGGCCTGGAGGCGATCGCGGTCGTGCCCGAGCAGGCGGTGCGCACCAGGACCGCGCGCGATGTCCTGCCGCGGGAGGTGCCGCTCCGGGAGGCCGTGTTCAACGTCGCGCACACCGCGCTGCTCACGCTCGGGCTGGCTCGCGGCGACTGGGACCTCCTCGCGCGCGGATTGCACGACAGCCTGCACCAGGCGCGCCGCGCGAGCCTGTTCCCGCGTTCATACGAGCTCGCTGTGCGCGCCCCCGAGCTGGGAGCGTTGGGAGCGACCATCTCCGGCGCGGGCCCGACCGTGCTCGTGTGGTGCTTCTACGAGCAGACCGGCGCCGTTGTCGAGGCGCTCCGCCCGGAGGTCGAGGGCTGGGCCACGTTGCTGCGAACTCCGTTTGAGGCTCAGGGGGCTTATGTTGGGGAGATGTAGCTGAGAGAATGATCTGAGCGGAGCTTCAGCTGAGACGTACCACCCGCCCGCGCGCGTCCTCAAACCCCGGCAGCCGCGCAAGCGCTTCATCGGCCAGTCTCAGGTAGTCCACGCCAAGGTCGGGTCGGTGGTCGAGGATCGAAACGGCGCGCTCGGCCGACTCGGCGTAGGCGATCGAGGAGCGGATCGCGGTGTCGAACACCTGCTCGTCAAACCGCTCCTTCAGCGAGGCGAGGGCCTCGCGCGAGTGCACGGTGCGCATGTCCGCGAGGTTCAACAGCACGCCGAGCAGTTGCAGGTCAGGGTTGAGGCTGTCCCGCGCGAGCTCGATCACCTCCATCGCCTGCTCGACCCCCTGCAGCGCGAAGTACTGGGCCTCGGCAGTCACGAGCGCGCGATCGGCGGCGACGAGCGCGTTGACCGTCAGCAGTCCGAGTGAGGGCGGGCAGTCGATCAGGATCAGTTCGTACCTGTCGGGCACCTGCGCGAGCGCGCGGCGCAGCGTCAGCTCGCGGCCGAGCTTCCCGCCGAGCATCAACTCGGCCTCGGCAAGGCTAAGGTTGGCGGGGATCAGATCGTCGTGGATCGCCTCTCCCGTCGACGCGCGTCCGGACAGCACGTCGGCGATCGTCGGCTCGACGTCGGGCGGCAGGTCGAAGTAGTCGGACAGGTTTCCCTGCGGATCGAGGTCGACCGCAAGCGTGTTCACACCCGCCCGCCGAAACACGTCGGCCAGGGTCCGCACTGTGGTCGTCTTGCCGGTACCGCCCTTTTGGGAGAGCACGGCGATCGTTGTCGTGGCAGTCGTCTGGGACTCGGTCATTCAGGCGCGATACTACGTGCCCGGGCCGCGGGACTCAGTCCGCGCTGTGCAGGGTGCTCGAGGCCGCCGCGGCTCCGCCCGCGTCGGGAGCGACGCTGAGGAAGCGCAGCCGGTAGCGGCCGACGAGGATCTCATCGCCGTCTTGGAGCACCTTCCACTCGATCCGCGCGCCGTTCACGAACACGCCGTTCAGGCTGCGATCGTCGAGCACGCGAACCCCGTCGGCTTGGCGCACGACCAGGGCGTGCCGGCGCGAGACGGTCGGGTCGTCGAAGCGCACGTCGGCCGCCAGGCTGCGACCGATGCGGGTCCACTCGCGCGTCAGCGCGACCGTCTTGAGCTCCTCGCCGTATTCGTAGGCGAGGTACTCGCCGGGCTCCTGAAGCCGTTCGCGCGCATCCTCCAGCCATGCGTCGCTGTCGACGGGCTCGGGTTGGGAGAGCGTACCGCCGACGAGGCTAGTCTTCAGCGTGTCGGCGTTGCTCATCCGTGCTCCGGTGCGGGGAGCGCTCTCCTCGCGCTGGCCGGGGTTGCCGCGACTGGCGATGATTCGCCCCCGCCCCGGACTGGGCGCGCTCGCCATGGCCGCGCCGCCCGAGCGGCCACGAGCAAGGCCGTCCGCACTGAACAGGGATGCGCGGACGAAATCGCGACCCCCACAGCCGGGGCAGTCGCTCAGCGTGTCGGTGCCTGCGAGCGTCAGCATGTATCCGCAGCCACTGCAACGGAACGAGCCCGCGCCGGCCATTGTGCCCGAAGTAAGCGATTCCATCCTGTGCTTGCCCCTTTCTGCTTCGGATTCCCCAGGGTGCTGCCTATCAGGAAGAGCTCGTGGCGATCATAACAAGCATGTCAATGTTGATGTAAGCCGCAGTCGCGAGTTCTGGTAACAGAAATCTATCACCGCATTCCCAATTCTGGCGTCTCGCGAGGAGACCTCGAGCGCGCCTGCTGTCTGCTACCCGCGCGTGGCTCTGGGCAAACGGCAGGAGCCCGGGCGGCGGCGGCGAACTCCGACACAATGAGCCAAGACCCCAAGCCCGCCGAGCGCGACATCGAGCAATTTGAGCGCTTCCTGCTGCGTCGCGGTGTCGGCGCGCTGGAGGCCGATCGGGACCGCTGCGCGGACTGCGGGCGCACGCCGCTGGTGGGCGAGCATGTGCATCTCTATGCACGCGTACAGGGCATCGTCTGCGAGCTGTGCAGCTCGCTGCGCCGCGAGCATCCGGTCGCGACCGAGCTCGTGCGCCACTCCGAGCACGGTCACACCGTACGGCTGACGCGCGCGGCGTAACGCCCGTCGCGCCCGGCGTCTAGACTGCCGCTGCACCATGGACCCCGTGACCGTGTCGATCGTCGTCGACCGCCCGCGCGAGCAGGTGTTCGACTACCTGCAGGACATCGCCAACCACCCGGAGTTCACCGATCACTACCTCCTCGACTGGCATCTGACGCGCATCGACTCGGTCGGGCGCGGCGCGGGGGCACGCTTTCGCGTGAAGGCTGGCGTGCGCTTCGCGTGGGGCGATGTCACGTTCGTCGAGGTCGACCGGCCGCGCCGGATCGTCGAGGTTGGGCGCACCGGCAAGGGCAACCGTGTGCGCATGCTCGGCGTCTACGAGCTCGCTCCCGGCGCCTCGGGTACCACGCGCGTGCAGTTCACGCTCGAGACGGCGCCCGCCACGCTCTCCGATCGTCTGCTGGAGCGGTTCGGCGCGCGTGGCTGGATGCGCCGCCAGAACGTCCGCGCCATGCGCCGCCTGCGCACGATCCTCGAGTCAGACGTTGGTCGTGGTCGCCGCGTCACGGTCGCGGGCGGGTAACCGCCGGTGGACGGGTACTGGATAGACTGCCGCGTCGCATGAGCTGTCGCCCCAGCACAGTCTTTCCCTATCGCTTTTCCTCGAGCGCTGTTCGCGCACGCACACACATCGCCGCTCGCCGGATAGCGATCGCTGCGCTGGCGCTCGGAGCCGCGCTTGCGCTCGCCGCATGTGGGGACTCGCACACCCACGTGAGCACCGGCACCTACGCTGGCGAGTCCGGCCAGAACGCCCCGTATCTGAACGTCGGCCCGCTTGTCTACGAGGTTCAGCTCTCACGCGAGCTGAACCCAGCTAACGTCGAAGACGCCGCCTACCTGCAGGGCCTGACGCTCACGCAGCGCGAGTTGAAACCGGGCGAGGAGTGGTTCGCCGTTTTCATCCAGGTCTACAACCACACCTCGACGCCCCACCTCGGCACCAGCGACGTGACGATCAGCGACACTCAGAGCAACATCTACACCCCGATCCTGCCGGACCAGACAAACCAGTTTGCCTACCGCGCCGGTCTCATCCCCGCCGAAAGTCAGGTCCCGGTGCCCGGCTCGGTCGCCGCCAACGGGGGCACCCAGGGCGCGTTGCTGCTCTACAAGATCCAGGTCTTCTCACTCGACAACCGCCCTCTGAAGATCCACATCGTCGATCTGACCGACGCGACACACACCGCCTCGGCCGAGCTCGACGTTTAACCTCAGCCGCTGAACCTCAGCTGCTCGCCCGCAGCCCCGCTTCGAGCACCTGTCGCGCGACCGGTGCGGCGGTGGCTCCGCCGGAACCGTCTTTGACGAGCAGCACGCCGACGACGATGCGGGGGCGTAGCGCGGGCGCGAATGCCGCAAACCAGGCGTCGGTGTTACTCGGTTCGCTCGCCGCGCCCGGGCAGCTTGCCTTGTGTGATTCCCCGGAGCCGCTTTCCTTGGCGCCGCCTTCTTCGCTGCCGCCCGAGCACGAGCTCGTGGTGCCCAGTTCGGCCGTGCCCGTCTTGCCCGCGACCGTCACACCCGGGATCGCGGCCGAGGTGCCCGTGCCTTCGCGCACCACCCCGATCATCAGTCGCCTGACCGTGCGCGCCACGGCGGCGCTGGTCGCTGTGGCGAGCGTGCGGGGCGGGGCATGGAGCACGAACGTGGGCAGCGGACGGCGTCCGCCGTCGGCGATCGTGGTCGCCACCGTCGCCATCTGCAGGGCGCTTGCCTGCACCTCGCCCTGGCCGATCGCCGTCGAGCCTACATCCAGTTCGCCCTGAATCTGCGAGGCCGCCGGCAGTGTGCTCTCCACCGCGCCGGGGATGCCCGGTTCGTGGTTGAAGCCGTACTGTTCGGCCATCGCCACCAGTCGCGGTGCACCCAGTTTGACTCCGAGTGGGGCGAACACCGAGTTGCATGAGACCGCGAACGCCAGTTCCAGCGAGCCGCCACATTCCTCGCCGTTGGCGTTGCTCAGCTTGACCCCGTCGAGCGTCGCGTATGTCGCGTAGGGGAACGTGCTGTGTGGACTCGCGATCCCGGCTTGCAGGACGCCGCTGACGGTGACCATCTTGAAGGTCGAGCCTGGTGGCTGCAGATCGTCGATGCCCAGACCGGCGACGGCCAGGATCTGTCCTGTGCTCGGCTGCATCGCCACGACCCCGCCGAGCTGACCGCCGAGCGCCGTGACCGCGGCGCGCTGCACGGCGGGGGAGATCGTCGTGCGCACCGTGGGTGCCGCCTTCGGTACGGCGACCGCCAGCACCCGGGTCGGCCCGCCGGGCTGGGTGCTGCTCGCCAGCAGTTCGCCTCCCGGAGCGCCCCGCAGGCTGTCGTCCAGCGCCTCCTCGACCCCGCTGACGCCGACGATCGCGCCCGCCGGGACCCCTTCGGCTTCGAGTTGCGCCGCGCGCGCACTCGGGATGGGCCCGACTTCGCCCAGCGCCGCGCCGGCGACTGCGCCGAGTGGGGAGTCTCGCTGTCGGGCTTCGGTGGCGGCGCCTTCGGCCAGGATCGATCCGTCGCGCGCCAGCAGCGTCGCCCGCCGCGGCAGCGCCATCTTGCGGCTGAGCACCTCGCCGGGACGCAGGCCGGGGAACTCCAGCGATCGTGACCACGCGATCCCGCCGCCGCTGCCGCCGACGATCCTCAGCGCGAACGCGAGCCGTAGCGCCCCGAACAGGCGGGTGCGCACACGCACCGTCACTGTCACCAGTCCGCCGGAGGCGTCGCGGGGCTTGCCCGTCACCTGCAGTCGTGTCGCGGTCGCCGTTCGCAGTGCGTGCCGGCAGTCGTCGGCCAGCTTCTGCGGCGTTGTCTCGCGTTTCGACAGACCGTCGATGTCGTCGTACATCGCCACGTATTCGCCTTTCGTCCACGCGGTGACGAACCGTGCCGCGAGCGCGTGCGCCGCGTCCGGGCTGTGGTTCCCGCCAACGATCGCCCCGATTACGAATGCAAGCGCCGCCAGTGCGATCACCGGCCGTGCCCGCATGGCACGTTGCCGTTGCCGGCGTCGATGGTCGTGGTGATTGCTGGGGCCCCCTGCGCCCGAGTGCTCGCCTGCGGATGTCGCGTTCACGATCGACTCCAGTTGCGAGCGTCCACGCCGCGGAACGGTAGAACATGGATTAGTGAACCTGCTTGCGCGCACGAACTGCGGCTTGAAACGATGGGCGCCCGCGTGAGCACGCTCGATTGGCTGATCGTCGCGTTCGCCGTGCTGCTGGCGGGATTTGGCTTCCGGCGGGGATTCATTGTGGGGGCGCTCTCGTTTGCGGGTTTCGCATTAGGTGCATTCCTCGGAACGCGCCTCGGTCCTCTTCTGCTGCCGCGCGGATCGGCCTCGCCGTATGCCCCCGCGTTCGGCTTGATCGGCGCGCTGCTGGCCGGCGCGATCCTCGCGACCGGCCTGGAGGGCCTGGGATTCAGGCTGCGCCGCACGCTGATCCTGCCGGGTCTCGGCCTGCTGGATGGCCTGCTCGGCGCGCTCTTAGGCGCGGCGCTCGGCTTGGGCATCGTGTGGATCGCCGCCGCTGTGGCCGGGCAGACGCCGGGCGGGGGAGAACTGCGCGCGGACATCCAGCGCTCGGCCATCCTGCGCGAGCTCAACCAGCTGCTGCCGCCCACGGGGCCGATCCTGAACGCGCTCGCGCGTCTTGACCCGCTGCCGCAGGTTGCCGGTCCCTCACCCGATGTGGCGGCGCCGCTGCCTCAGATCGGCCGGGCGCCGGACGTGCGCGCGGCCTCGCGCAGCGTCGTGCGCGTGCTCGGTACCGCTTGCGGCCTGGCGATTGAGGGCTCAGGCTGGGTGGCACGCCCCGACGAGGTCGTCACCAACGCGCATGTCGTCGCCGGCGAGCGGGATACGACAGTCGAGGTCGGTGGCCATCCGCCGGCGCTGCCTGCGGAAGCGATCGCGTTCGACCCGACGAACGACATCGTGGTGCTGCGAGTTTCCGGTCTCGAGAGCGTGCCGCCGCTGAGGTTCGTGCACGAACCGGCGTCGGGCCGCGCGGGCGCGATCCTCGGCTATCCCGAGAACGGACCGTATGACGTGCAGCCTGGCCGCATCGGGCGCACGCAGACCGTGTTTACCGACAACGCCTACGGCCAGGGTCCCGTCTCGCGGCTGCTGACACCGTTGCGCGGGCTGGTGCGACCTGGCAACTCCGGCGGACCGCTCGTTGACGGGAGCGCCAACGTCTTGACGACGGTGTTCGCCGGCACCGTCGGCGGTGCTCCGCCCGGCGGCTATGGCGTGGCCAACGCGACGGTCCTGCGCATCTTGGCCGGCGCCGGATCGGCGGCGGTCTCGACCGGCCCCTGCGCGGCGGGCTGAACTCAGGTCCCTGCCGCGGCGGGGCGGTTCGTAGAGCGGGGTCGGGTGGGACGCTTGGCGGGCAGATCGGGGTCCGGCGTGGACATGTTGTCTTTTTCGGCATGAACGGGCGCGCGGGTGCGCGCCCGCGCGTTTACGACCTTTTTTTGAATCGATTCTCCGCCCACCGCTTCGATCGTGGCACGCTCGTCGATCGCCGTCTGCACGGTAGCCAGCCGGCGCACCAGCGTAGAGCGCACCTGCTCGAGCTCCTCCGCGCTCAGCAGCGTCGGACCGGCGCCGGCGCGGGTTGCGGTGGCTAGCGGCGCGACGCCAGGGTGTTCGGCTTCGATCTCGCCGATCGCCCGCTCCAGGGTGGCTATCTGCGCGCGTAGCGCGCGCCTGCGCGCAGCGGCGGCCTCGCCTGTCTGCACTCCCGCCGAGCCCTGTTCCGGTCGCGCCGGGACGTCCTGTGGGATGGCGACATACAGGGCTGCCGCGACGTCGCGCGGGTCGACTCCGGTCGCCTCGGCCTCGCGGGCCGCGTCAGCCGCGATCGTGCCGATGGCTGATAGCCGAGGGAGGGTGGACGCGACGAAAGTTCCGCTGCCCTGTTGGCTTTCGAGCAGACCCTTTTGCTCCAGCCGCTGGTAGACGACGCGGACGGTGTTGACGTTGAGGCCGCTCGCCTCGGCCATCTCACGCAGGCCCGGCAATCGCTGTCCGGGCCTGAACTCGCCGTCGTGGATGCGCGCGCACAGCGCCCAGCCGAGCTGCAGGCCGATGGGCACATCGGCGTTGCGATCGATGGCCGCCGCGAATCCGTCCAGCTCAGGTGGTTGCTGCTGTGTGCTCACGTCTCTCTACGGTAGCGCCCACACGCAGAAACCTAGTGTTCTGGTGAACTAGTACACTAGGGAAATGGCCGTGGAGTGGGAGCCTGTGCACGAAGGGGCATCAGGGCCGCCCGTGGATGTGAGTCCGACCGCGCGGGAGGTCGCCGAGCGGGCGTTCTTGCCGACGAAGAGCCTGATGGAGGAAGTCGGGGACATGATGATCCTGACCGGCAGGACGATCTCCTCCAGCCTGCGCCCCCCGTACCCGTACGGCGGGGAGTTCGTATCGCAGTTCCTGTTCGCGCTGCGCCTGTGCTGGCTGCCGCTGCTGCTGTCCACCGTCGCCATCAGCTACGGGGCGCCGGGCCTGGAGGCGGAGAACTTCCTGACGATCTTCGGCGCGACCGATCGGCTCGGTGGGTTCTTCGTGGTGTTCGCCATCCGCGAAATCGGTCCCCTGATCACCGCGATCGTGCTCGCGGGCGTCGCGGGCACCGCGATCACCGCGGATCTGGGGGCGCGCAAGATCCGCGAGGAGCTCGA
>Ga0209415_10011731_pt1 | contig 14713 bp, 8 predicted proteins | sample PeaSoiSIISIP2007_FD_187696 | JGI IMG/M metagenome (GOLD analysis project Ga0209415, IMG submission 187696) | Peat soil microbial communities from Weissenstadt, Germany - SII-SIP-2007 (SPAdes) (version 2) | ecosystem: Environmental > Terrestrial > Soil > Wetlands > Peat | place: Germany...
TGATTTTTCCCGACAGTGCTTGCTAGTAGCTACCAAAAAAAGTAGGGGCTACGCCGCGCAACGCAGAGAAGCCCCTTGGGATAGCGGCGCCGACCGGACTTTCTTACTTGATCGTGGCCTTCTTTTTCAGCTCCTCGACGAATTCTTTCGCCTGCTGCTGCTGAATCGCCTCCACGATATGCTGCTTTACCTGATCGAGCGGTGGTGGCTGGCTCGCCCGTACGTCGTCGAGACGGATCACATGCCAGCCGAACTGGCTCTGCACGGGTGTCGTGGTGTACTTGCCCTTTTCGAGCTTGACCATCGCGTCGGAGAAGGGCTTGACATACGCGGCCGGTGGTGCCCAGTCGAGTTCGCCTCCATTGGCCGCGGATCCTGCGTCCTTGGTTCCCTTGGCAAGATCCTCAAACTTCCCGCCCTTGTCGAGTTTGGAGATGATGTCCTTGGCCTGCGCCTCGGATTCGACCAGGATGTGGTGGACCTTGTACTCCTTTTCGCCGGCCATCTGACGCTCACGATCGTACTCGGCCTGGATCTGTGCATCGGTTGGCTTGTGCTGGTCGATCTCGTCGCGCAGCAGTGCCTGGATGATGATGTTGCGCTGGGCATTTTCGATCTGGAACTTGACGTCCTCGCGTTGCGGGATCTTGCGCCGCTTGGCCTCCTGTTCCAGTATTTCAAATTCGATGAGCTTTTCCCTCAGGCTGGCGCGCAACTCTGGGGTGTCCGGCTGCTTGATCTGACGGATCACTAGTTCCAACTCCGACCGCTTGATTGGCGTGCCATTTACCACAGCAATGTTGCCGTTCGGTGCCGCGGCGGCGTCCTTGGCGGGAGCGGCAACGCTCGGCTTTGCCGGGGTCGCACTGCCGGCCGCGGGTGCGGCGGCGTCTTGCGCGTATGCGCCGGCGACCAGAGCCGCAGCAGCGATTATGGGTAGGACTCGAAACATGCAATCACCTTGCAAAATGGGGGAGAGGGAAGTTCAACCGCGGGATCATACACAATTGCGAACTGCCCACGCCCGGAGCATGTCTGCTTGCGCCTGCCCTTCCTGCGTTACAGGTGGATCCGCCGTATGCGCGATGCCGTCACTGCCCCCAAGAGCGCCACCAGGGCGGTGCCAGCAAAGCCGACGCGAAACGCGTACTGGATCGCGGGCGACGCGTTGCCCGACCGCGGACCGGTTGCGGCGGCCTTGGCCACAATGTTCGCCAAGTTCGGATCGAGGCCCGGTAGCAAGGCAAACACCACCGCACCGAACAACGCCGTTCCCAGGGCGGCTCCTGTGGCCCGCGACAGCGTGACGACGGCCGCTGCTGCTCCCAGCCGCTCGCGGCCCGCGAGCCACTGCGTCACGATCTGGGCGGTCGGCATCACGGTACCCAGGCCGGATCCGCACAAAAATCCCAGGGCGGCGAGAACTAGCATGGGCAGCGGGAGCAGCGCCAGCGCCGCGAGCGCCGCGCTGGCAATGCTGAGCCCGACCACGGGCATCGCGAAGGGGCGGCCAAATCGGGCGACGATGCGCCCGGTGATGGTTGAGCCGACGACGATGCCTATGGTGACCGGCAATAGCAGTAGGCCCGAATCGCGCACGCTTGCCCCTTGTCCGAGTTGCAGGAAGATCGGCAGGAAGAAGACGACGGAAAACATGCAGGCGCCGAAACAGACCACGGTCAGAGCCATGCGGGCGATGGATGGTTCGCGCAACAACTCCACCGGCAGAAAGGGATCGGTGTGCCGCGCCTCGCGATCGAAAAGGGCCCACCACAGTGCCGAGGCCGCCAGCACCATGGTGAGACTAGGCGCCGAAAACCAGTCAAAGCGATGTCCGGCAAAGCTCACCCATGCCAGGCTCACGCCCGCAGCAGCGGAGAACAGCACTGCCCCGAGCGCATCGGCGAGCGGGCGCACATCGAGGTTGTGCAGCTGCGGGAGTTTGCGCACGCGCCAGGTGGCCAGCAAACAGAGGGGGACGTTGGCGAGAAACAGCCAGCGCCAGCTCAAATGGTGCACCACCAGGCCGCCGATGATTGGGCCGCCGATGCTGGCAAGCGAGAAGTTGGTCGCGAAGTAGCCCTGAAAGCGCGCTCGCTCGCGCGGGGGCACGAGTTCGCCAACCAGGGCCTGCGACAACACCACGAGCCCCCCGCCGCCCAGCCCTTGCACAATGCGCGACGCCACGAGCAGCCCCAGGTTGGGCGCCAGGCCGCAGGCAAGTGAGCCGGACCCAAACAGGGCCATCGACAACAGCAACATGTCGCGGCGTCCATATCGATCGCCAAGGCGTCCATATAGAGGCGCGGTGACGGTCATCGCGATCATGTAGCCCAGGGCAATCCAGGTCGTGTCGCGCAGCCCGCCCAGTTCGGCGGCAATGCTCGGTGTCGCGGTGGCAAGCAGGGTCTGGTCGGCAACTGCCAGGAACATCGGCAGCATGATGGCGGAAAACAGCTGGAGAAAACGCGCCGTCGTGACCGTCTTCGGCGGGCGTTCCGGGGGCGTCGGTTCGACTTCGGTCACCGCGGGCTCGATCGCCGCGGGCGTTACCGTGTCGACGGCTTCGTCGGCCATGCCGGGGTTTCCTTGTTCTGGGTGCAATAACGGACGGTACCCGTAGTCAGCAGGGGCGCGGCGATCGCTTGGCAACTTTTTGATTTGTTTGGCATTGACCTACTGGCCACCAAAGCAAGGGAACGCTGCGTCGCGCCGCCGGGTCGTGGAGTGCAGGCCGCGGTGCGGCCGTTTTCGCCGCGAGCGCAACTCCAACGCGCAAAACGGCCGCAGGTCCAGTGTTGCAGCACGTGGAACGCGGATTTTCTGGCCCCCAAAAGGGCGGCTTGCTGCAGTACTCGAGCCAGCGGTCCGTCGTAGCGTCGGAATGGACAGCGCCGCGGCGCTCACCACTCATAGCGATAGCCGACGCCATAGACGGAAAATACGACTTCGCGATCGGGAACAATGGTCGCGATTTTCTTTCGTAGCTTCTTGATGTGACTGTCGACCGTGCGGGCCTCGACAATTCGGTAATCCGCGTACATCGCGTCCATCAATTGGCTGCGCGTAAAAATGCGCCCGGGCTGGCTGACAAGGATCTTGAGTAACTGGAATTCGACCACGCTCAGATCGAGATTCCTGTCGTCCACGGATGCGCGCTGTGTTTTTTCGTCCATCGCAATTCCCGGAACGCCTGGCCCCGGCACCGCACGAATGCGTCGAAGAATCGCCTTGACCCGCGCAACCACCTCGCGGGGACTAAAGGGTTTGCAGATGTAATCGTCGGCGCCCAGTTCCAGACCGAGCAACCGATCGATTTCCTCAACCCGCGCGGTCACGATCACGATCGGCAGATCGGTCTTGGCCCTCAGCCGCTTGCACAGCTCGAGCCCGTCGAGTCCGGGCAGCATCAAATCCAGAACGATGAGATCGACCGGGTGCGTCGCGAGCCAATCTTCCACCTGGTCACCGCGCTCCAGGTACGACGTGTCGAAGCCGCTGTTTTCCAAATAATCACGCAGCGCAGCGGCGATCTTGGGTTCATCTTCAACGACCAAGATATGAGCGGACCCCGTTGGCGACATTATCTTTTCCGGAACGGGGCTCAGATCGCCGGGAACTCTATTTTCCATGCCAAGCCACCCAGCAAGCTGGTGCTTGCCGTCATCTGCCCGCCGTGGGCCTTGACGATGGCTTGGGCGATCGAAAGCCCGAGCCCGGAGCCACCGCTGGCGCGACTGCGCGATGAATCAACGCGAAACAGGCGAACCGTTAGGCGTGCCAAGTCCTGCTGCGGCACGCTGGGCGCGGAGTCTTCCCATTCCAGAACCACCTGGCCCGGTTGCAAGCGGGTCGCAACGCGTAGACGACCGGGAGCGTCGGTGTAACGCAGTGTGTTCTGTCGCAGGTTATCGAGCAGTTGCGAAAGACGATTCGGGTCTCCGCGAATCGAAGTCTGTGGCGCCAGCGCAAGCTGCAAGCTCAGCCCCGCATCGGCCAGCATGTCCTGACAGTTTTCCAGCTCTTCCTGCACGAATCTGCTCAAATCCATTGACGTCATTTTGAAATCAAGCGCGCCCTGATCGGACTCGGACAACGTGTGCAGGTCTTCGACCAGGCGGGATAACTTGCCGACTTCCTGCGACAGTGATGCAAGAGTGTCAGCGTTGGGCTTGCGAACTCCGTCCTGCAAGGCTTCGACCTCGGCGCGCAACACTGCCAGCGGCGTACGCAGCTCGTGCGAGATGTCGACAATCCATCGTTCGCGCGCGCGACGGCCGTTCAGCAATGCTTCGCCGAGCGAATTAAAATCCGCAGCGAGCTGCGCAAACTCATCGCCGCCGGAAACATTGGTGCGCACCTGATAATCGCCACGCGTGAGCGCGCGCGTTCCTTCGGCGAGTTGCCGTACCGGTCGGCTGATCCACCGGGCAATTCCTGCCGAGAGCAAGATCGCCGTGACCAGCATGCCGGCGGTGAGAATCGCGAAGCTGAGCCCCTGGCGCTCGGCAAACATCCGGTCGAGTGCCTCGACGAGATCATCGCGGGGTAGGTAACCCAGATAGCCGACGACTTGATCGCGCCATTGGATGGGTCGCAGGACCGCACGAGGTACAAGCTCGGCGGCGCCGATCAACAGCTGACGTTTGCCATCGAGCAGCAGCAACCGTGGACTGAACGTGATCGTGTCGGCGCCATGCGGCGCGTCAATTGCGGCCTGCGTATTTGTCTGCGCACCTCCTGCTGCTGCAACGAGGGATGTGCTCCCGCCGTTGGGGCGCGGCGGCGATAAATAACGGCGCAGCAGATCGGCCCAGCGATGCGGATCGTCGGCGACCCATGACCAATCCCCCTGACGACCGTAGCCCTCCGCCAACTCTGCCGCGATGGAATCGAGCCGGGCGAGTTCCTGGCGCCGGAGATGTTCGCGGAACTCGCGGTCGAAGCTCCAGCTCAGGCCGACGTACATTAAAAACGCGAGCAGGGCGTTGGCGCCCAGGATGACGACGAACAATTTGCTATAGATGCGGCGAAGCATACAAAGGCACCGGTAGTGGGCCCGCAATCGATTGTGGCAAGACCCAGAGGACGGAAAAATGATAGCGCGCAAAATCGCAACAAATGTGCAAGCGACGCCCCGCAGAGGTCTTCCACTTTTGTTCCGCAGTTCTTCCTCTTGGCTCGCGCGTCTTCGCCTAGAATGCCATCGCCTGATCCAGCCATTATGAGAGCACGCAAGAGCTGCGGCCTTCCCGGGGTCCACGCGCCCCTCACAGTAAGTGAACCAACCGTGAACCCACCGCAATGAACGACGCCCAATCTGCAAAGTTGCCCGAACCTACTAATGCCCGGCGCGGCTGGCTCCGGTGGCGCCGGCGCTGGCCTTTGCTGATTGTCGTCGTACTGCTCGGTGCCGGTGCAACCGCCTGGTACGTTCATCGCAGCCCGCCAACGCAGGACGCCGCCGCTGCCAGCAAGGGTCCTGGGCGCGGTGCGCGCGGCGTCGAGGCAGTACCCGTGGGGGTCGCGACCGTCTCTTCGCAGGACATCCGGGTCATCCAAAACGCTCTGGGCACTGTCACGCCCCTGGCCACCGTCACGGTCCAGGCGCAGGTCAGCGGCCAGTTGACGCAAGTCGCGTTCGTTGAAGGTCAGACAGTGCATAAGGGCGATTTCCTCCTGGAAATCGATCCGCGTCCCTACCAAGCCGCTCTCGCACAAGCCCAAGGCCAGTTGGTCAAGGACCAGGCCGCGCTCGAGGAGGCGAAAATGGACCTGGTGCGCTATCAGGAGCTGGTCGAAAAGAAGTCGATCATGCGCCAGCAGGCGGAGGACCAAAAATGGATCGTTGTCCAGAACGAAGGCGCCGTGCAGGTTGACCGGGCGCAAGTGGCGACAGCACAGATCAATCTCGGCTTTTGTCACATCGTCTCCCCGACCGATGGCCGCATCGGATTGCGATTGGTCGATCCCGGGAACTTCGTCCAGGTCGGAAGCAGTGGTACGAATCTGGCGGTCATCACGCGCATGCAGCCGATGACCGTTGTCTTCGCGTTGCCGGAGGACGGGCTCCCCGCGGTCATCGCTCGGCAACGGGCGGGCGCGAAGCTGCAGGTCCAGGCCTACGATCGCAGCGGCACGCACCTTCTAGACACCGGCACGTTGTCGGCGATCGACAGCCAGATCAATACCAGTACTGGCACGGTCAATCTGAAGGCGCAGTTCGCGAACGCGAACGGGGTGCTGTTTCCCAACCAGTTCGTCAACGTCGTGTTGCAAGTCGACGTGTTAACGGGCGCCGTCGCGGTGCCGACCGCTGCGATCCAGCGGGGCTCGAACGGAACCTTTGTGTATGTGGTGAAACCGGACAACACGGTCACGATGACGTTGGTCAAGACCGGTCCCACCGACGGAGCATCTGTTGCAGCCTTATCGGGCCTCAACCCCGGCGATCGTGTGGTGATCGACGGAGCGGACAAACTGCGCGATGGCGCGCCGGTGAGCATTCCCACGGGGAAGTGAACAATGAGTCCGTCTCATCCGTTCATCGTGCGACCGGTGGCGACCTCGCTGCTGATGCTTGCGATCCTGCTTTCAGGAATTCTCGCGTTTCGCTTCTTGCCGCTGTCGGCGTTGCCCGAAGTCGACTATCCGACGATTCAGATCCAGACCTTTTATCCCGGCGCCAGCCCCGACGTTATGAGCACATCGGTCACGGCGCCGCTGGAAGTCCAGCTGGGCCAGATGCCGGGACTCACGCAGATGTCCTCGTCGAGTTCGGCGGGCGCCTCGGTGATCACGCTGCAGTTCAACCTGTCGCTCAATATCGACATCGCCGAACAGGAAGTGCAAGCGGCCATCAACGCGGCCGGCAACCTGCTGCCTTCCGATCTGCCTGCGCCGCCCATCTATGCGAAGGTCAATCCGGCGGATGCACCGATACTCACGCTGGCGCTGACTTCGAAATCGATGCCGCTGACGCAGGTCGAGGATCTCGCAGACACGCGGCTCGCGCAGAAGATTTCCCAACTGTCGGGCGTGGGACTCGTAAGCATCAGCGGCGGCCAGAGGCCGGCCGTGCGCATCGCAGCCGATCTGCGCAAGCTTGCAGCATATGGCCTGAACATCGACGACCTGCGCACCACGATCGGTAACGCCAACGTCGACATTCCAAAAGGCAACTTCGACGGGCCGATGCAGTCGTACACGGTCAATGCCAATGACCAACTGCAAAGTGCGGACGAATATCGCAACCTCGTGATCGCCTATCGCAACGGCTCGCCCGTGATGCTGTCGAGCGTGGCTCAGGTGATTGACGGTGCGCAGAACAACAAGCTGGCCGCATGGAGTGGGAATGCGCCGGCGGTGATCATGAACATCCAGCGCCAGCCGGGCGCCAACGTGATCGCCGTTGTCGATGGCATCAAGTCGCTGTTGCCGCAGCTGAAGGCATCGCTGCCCCCATCGATCGACGTCGCAGTCCTCAGTGACCGCACGACGACCATTCGGGCCTCGGTGAACGACGTCGAGTTTGAACTGGGCTTGGCTGTCGGATTGGTCGTCCTCGTGATTTTCCTGTTTCTGCGCAACTTGCCCGCCACCATCATCCCGGCGTTGTCGGTGCCGCTGTCGCTGGTCGGCACTTTCGGCGCGATGTACCTGATGGGCTTCAGCGTCAACAACCTCACACTGATGGCGTTGACCGTCGCCACCGGCTTCGTGGTCGACGACGCCATCGTGATGATTGAGAACATTTCACGCTATCTGGAGCTGGGCGATTCGCCGCTCGATGCCGCGATGAAAGGCTCCAAGCAGATCGGCTTCACGATCGTCTCGCTGACCGTGTCGCTGATCGCTGTGCTGATCCCACTGCTTTTCATGAAAGACGTGGTCGGCCGGCTGTTTCGCGAGTTCGCCATCACCCTGGCGGTCACGATTCTGATTTCGGCCGTCGTGTCGCTCACGCTGGTTCCGATGTTGTGCGCCAAGGTCCTGCGCTCCTCGCGTCGTGCCGGACAAGGCGAGGGCCATGCCGGTCCTGAACGCGACACGACCGGCTGGTACGGCAGCCTCTTGCGCGGCTACGCCCGCTCGCTCGATTGGGTACTCGGCCGCCGTGCACTGGTGCTGATCATCGCGTTCGGTACGCTGGTGCTGACGGTTGTACTGTACGTGCTGATTCCGAAGGGTCTGTTTCCGGTTCAGGATACCGGAATGATCCAGGGTATCTCGCAGGCGCCGGCGTCGATCTCGTTTCCCGAGATGTCGGCACGTCAACAAGCGCTTGGCGCGGTCCTACTGAGCGATCCCGACGTCGCTACCCTGTCATCGTTCATCGGCGTCGACGGCAGCAACATGACGCTCAACAGTGGGCGCTTCCTGATCGAGCTCAAACCGCATGTTCAGCGCAGCGCAAGCGCAAGTGACGTGATCCGGCGGCTGGACGCGGCCACCTCCAAAGTCGCCGGCATCCGCCTGTACATGCAGCCGGTGCAGGACCTGACGATCGACACGACGGTCAGCCGCACCCAGTACAAGTTCGTCTTGGAAGATGCCAATCCGGACGAAATCGAATCATGGACGCCAAAGCTGATTGACCGCCTGAATCAGCTGCCCGAGCTCGAAGGCGTGGCCAGCGACCTTCAGCAGCGCGGACTGGCTACCTATGTGACGATCGACCGGGCAACGGCCGCCCGGTTTGGCATTACGCCGGCGACGGTTGACAATGCGCTCTACGATGCGTACGGCCAACGCATTGTGTCGACGATATTCACGCAGTCCAACCAGTATCGCGTGATTCTCGAAGCCGACCCGCAGTCGCAGCGGTCGCCGTCCGACTTGTCGCAGATCTATCTTGCGTCCTCGACATCGTCGACGGGGACCGGGCAAGTGCCGCTTTCGGCGATCACGACGATCAGTGAAATCAAGCTGCCGTTGCAGATCAACCATCTGGGGCAGTTTCCCTCGGCCAACGTCTCGTTCAACCTCGCGCACGGCGTTTCCCTGGGAGAGGCGGTCCAGAAGATCGAGCAGGCAATGCACGAAGCCGGCCAGCCGGAAAGCGTGTTTGCCGTGTTCCAAGGGGCCGCGCTGGCTTTCCAGCAGGCGCTCGGCAACGAGGTATTCCTGTTGCTGGCTGCGATCATCACGGTCTACATCGTTCTGGGCGTGCTGTACGAGAGCTATATCCACCCGTTGACGATCCTGTCGACCCTGCCTTCGGCGGGAATCGGCGCGCTGCTCGCACTGATGATTGCGGGCGATGATCTCGACATCATCGGCATCATCGGCATCGTGCTGCTGATCGGCATCGTCAAGAAGAACGCGATCATGATGATTGACTTCGCATTGGAAGCAGAGCGCGAGCAGGGCATGAGCCCGTTGGATGCGATCCGCCAGGCGTGTTTGCTGCGGCTGCGGCCGATTCTAATGACCACGATGGCAGCGATTTTCGGTGCGCTGCCGCTGATGCTGGGGACCGGCGTGGGTTCGGAGCTGCGTCACCCGCTGGGTATCACGATCGTCGGCGGCTTGATCTTTAGCCAGTTGCTGACGCTCTACACCACGCCGGTCATCTATCTGGCGTTCGACTGGCTGGGGCGGCGCGTGCGCGCGCGCCTCGCCGGCATTGGCGGCGGCGCGCACGGCGGCGAGCTGGGCAGCGAATCGTCGCGATGAACATCACCGAACTGTGCATCCGGCGGCCGATCGCCACGACGCTGTTGACCGCCGGTGTCGCGCTGGCCGGCGCGATCGGTTTCGTGCTGCTGCCGGTTGCCCCGCTGCCGCAAGTGGACTTCCCGACGATCTCGGTTTCGGCGACGCTGCCGGGCGCCAGCCCCGAGGTCGTCGCCAACAGTGTGGCTACGCCGCTGGAACGTCACCTGGGCGTCATCGCGGACGTCACCGAAATGACGTCTTCGAGCACGGTGGGATCGGCGCGCATCACCTTGCAGTTTGGCCTGGACCGCGACATTGACGGCGCGGCGCGCGATGTGCAGGCCGCCATCAACGCCGCGCGCGAGGACTTGCCGACCAATTTGCGCGCCAATCCGACCTATCGCAAGGTCAATCCCGCCGATGCGCCGATCATGATCCTGTCGATGACCTCTTCGACGCTGAGCCGCGGCCAGATCTTCGACGCCGCCTCGTCGGTGCTGCAGCAAAAGTTCTCGCAGGTCAGCGGAATCGGGCAGGTCACGCTGGGGGGCTCCGCGCTACCGGCGGTGCGCATCGAGTTGAACCCAACCGCGCTGAACAAATACGGAATTGGTCTCGAGGACGTGCGCGCCGCGCTGGCTTCCGCTAACGCCCACGCGCCCAAGGGCGCGGTCGAGGGCAACGGGCTGCATTTTCAGATCTACGACAACGATCAGGCCACCCACGCCAACGACTACGCTTCCTTGATCGTCGCTTGGCGCGGCGGCGCTCCGGTCCAGCTCGCGGCAGTTGCCGATATCATCGATTCCATCGAGAACATCCGCAATGACGGCATCGCGAACGGCAAGCCCGCGGTGCTCGTCATCCTGTACCGCCAGCCGGGCGCCAACATCATCGAGACGGTCGAACGGGTCAAGGCGGCGCTGCCGTTCCTGCGGGCGTCGATCGCTGGCGATATCGACCTGGAGGTCGCGATCGATCGCTCGACAACGATCCGTGCTTCGCTACGCGACATCGAGTTCTCGGTCCTGCTGTCGATCCTGTTGGTCATCGGGGTCGTGTTCGTGTTCCTACGCACGGCGTCGGCCACCTTGGTTCCCGCCGTGGTGGTGCCGGTGTCGCTGATTGGCACGTTCGGCGTCATGTATTTGTGCGGCTATAGCCTGGACAACCTGTCGTTGATGGCACTGACGATCGCCACCGGGTTTGTCGTCGATGACGCCATCGTCGTGATGGAGAACATCACGCGACATGTCGAAGAGGGCATGCCCCGGCTGCAGGCAGCGTTGCTTGGCGCGCGCGAAGTCAGTTTCACGGTGTTGTCGATGAGCCTGTCTCTGGTTGCCGTGTTCACGCCCATCCTGCTGATGGGCGGCATCCTCGGGCGCCTGTTTCGCGAGTTCGCCCTGACCTTGTCGTTCGCGATCCTGGTTTCGATGGTGTTCTCACTGACGACCACACCGATGATCTGTGCGCAACTGCGACAAGCCCGCAAAGACCGTCCGCCTTCCGGATTTCATCGCATCAGCGAACGCGGGTTCACGGTGCTCCACGATGCGTACCGACGCTCGCTCAACCGCGTCGTCGCGCACCCGGTGCTGGTCATCGGTGTCCAGATCGCGATTTTCGTGCTCGGGGTGGTGTTGTTCGTCTTGGCGCCCAAAGGCTTCGTTCCGCAGGAAGATACCGGGCAGATCATTGGCGGCGTCCAGGCCGATCAGAGCATTTCCTTCCAGTCGATGAGGAAGAAAATGCATCAATTCAGCGCGATCCTGGAGAAGGATCCGGCGGTGGACCATGTGGTCGGATTCACCGGCGGCGGCCAAACCAACTCGGGATTCATGTTCGCATCGCTCAAGCCGCGCAGCGAGCGCACTGAGTCCTCCGACCGCGTCATCGACAGGTTGAGCAAGCAACTATCCAAGATACCGGGCGCGAACCTGTTTCTGCAATCGGGACAGGACATCCGCATAGGCGGGCGCCAGAGCAACGCGCAATACCAGTTCACACTGCAAGACACCGACCTGCAGGAGCTCTATCAATGGGGACCTAAGATCCTGGCGGTCATGCGGCGCATCCCGCAGCTCATGCAAGTAAATTCGGATCTTCAACAAAACGGACTGGAGAGCGATCTCGTCATTGACCGCAAAACCGCCGCTCGCCTGGGAATCACGACGAGTCAGATTGACAACACCCTGTACGACGCGTTCGGCCAGCGCCAGGTTTCGACGATTTACAACACGCTCAATCAATACCATGTCGTCATGGAGGTCGCTCCCCAGTACTGGCAGGATCCGGCAACGCTCAAGGACGTCTTCATCAGTACGGCGGGCGGCGGTGTCGGCGGCACGCAGTCCACCAACGCCGTGGCCGGAACCGTGGTCGGCAGCAACCAGACTAGCTCCGCCTCGGTGGTTGCGCAGGACACACTGCGCAACCTCGCCACCAACCAAATTGCCGCGAGTGGACATACGACCGCATCCACCGGCTCCGCGGTCAGTGCTTTTGCCGAAACCATGGTACCCCTGGCTGCTGTCGCGCACTATGAGGTGGGCAAGACGCCGCTGGCGGTCAACCACCAGGGTTCGTTCGTCGCGAGCACGATCTCGTTCAACATGGCGCCCGGGGCGTCGCTGAGCGATGCGGTTGCGCTGATTCGTGCGGAAATGACTAAGCTTGGCGTGCCGCCGACCCTGCATGGCGAGTTCCAGGGTACGGCCCGGGCCTTCCAGCAGTCGCTGGACAATGAACCGGTTCTGATCGCTGCCGCCCTGGCCGCGATCTACATCGTGCTCGGTATTCTGTATGAAAGCACGATTCACCCGATCACCATCATGTCGACGCTGCTGTCCGCGTGGGTGGGGGCGTTTGTTGCGTTGCTGATCTTCGGCATGGAATTCGACATCTTCTCGCTGATCGGCGTGTTCCTGCTGTTCGGCATCGTGAAGAAGAACGCCATCATGATGATCGACTTTGCACTGGTCGCGCAGCGGCAAGACGGGCTTTCCGCGCACGACGCCATCATTCGCGCCTGCGTGCTGCGCTTTCGGCCCATCATGATGACGACCGTCGCCGCGATGTTCGGCGCCTTGCCCCTGGCGCTGGGTACGGGCGAGGGCGCCGAGCTGCGCCGTCCGCTCGGTATCACGATCATCGGTGGGCTGATGCTCAGCCAGTTGCTAACGCTGTACACCACTCCGGTCACATATCTGATACTTGATCGTTTCCGTGGCTGGATCCGCGCAAATTGGGGGCGCGGATCGCAGCCGGTGACGGACACGCGCGGTGCATCGTGAGCACCAGGCACGCGTCAACTCCTCATGACTTGTTGAGATCACCAACATGAACATCTTGCGCAGCTTCAAGTTTTCGAGCGTCGTAGCGGTGTCATTCCTGTCGGCGTGCGCATCGGTCGGACCCGACTACCAGCGCCCGACCGTGGCCACGCCCGTGCAGTACAAGGAAATCGAGGGCTGGAAGCCGATCGCTCCCAAGCTAGCGGACAGTGACATGGCGTGGTGGTCGATTTACAACGATTCCAAACTCGATGAACTCGAGCGGCAAGTTACGGTGTCGAACGAGTCGCTCAAGGCCACCGAGGCCAGCTACCGGCAGGCACTGGAGATCGTCAATGAAAGTCGCGCGGGCTATTGGCCGACGATCACGGCCAATGCATCGGGTCAGCGCGCGCGGGCGGCAGCGGCGCCCCGCATCTCAACGACCCAAGATGTGGTCAGCGCTACGCTTGCGGCGAGTTGGGTTCCGGATTTCTGGGGACGGATCCGCCGGACCGTAGAAAGCAGCGTCGCCAGCGCCCAAGCCAGCGCGGCCGATCTGGCCGCGGCGCGATTGTCACTGCAGAGCACGCTCGCCACGGACTATTTCTCGCTGCGGGTTGCCGATGATCTCAAGCGCCTGTTTGAAGAGACCGTGACGGCTTACCAAGCGACGCTCGATATCACGCGCAACCAGTTCGAAGCCGGAACGGCGGCGGAAACGGACGTGATCACCGCCGAGACCGAGCTCCAAGGCGCACAGGCGCAACTGGTCGGAGTTGGCGTGCAGCGCGCGCAGCTCGAGCACGCTATCGGCGTGCTGATCGGCAAGACGCCGGACCAGTTTTCGATAGAACCTGCGCCATTGACCCGTGATGTGCCGGTGGCGCCCGTCGGCATGCCGTCGACCTTGCTCGAGCGCAGACCCGACATCGCTGCGGCCGAACGCGCGGCAGCCGCGGCAAGCGCGCAAATCGGCGTGGCGATTGCTGCCTACTATCCCGACATCACCCTGTCGGCATCCGGCGGGTACCTGGGCTCCGCGCTCGCTGGCCTGTTCAAGGCAGCCAATGAAGTGTGGACCGTCGGCCCGCAGGTGACCGAGACAATTTTTAACGGCGGCCTGTTTCGCGCCCAGGTCGCGGCGGCGCGAGCGGCCTACGACGGCAGCGTCGCGAGCTATCGGCAAACCGTGTTGTCGGCCTTCCAGCAAGTCGAGGACCAGCTCGCAGCACTGCGGATTCTCGAAGAGCAAGCGGAAATCCAGCAACGCGCGGTGGTTTCCGCGCGTGAAGCGGTGCGGCTGACGATCTACCAGTATGAAGCCGGGACCGTTGCATACACGAGCGTGGTAACGGTTCAGGCGATCGCGCTGACGGACGAGCAAAATCTATTGACGACATTGGGCAACCGGCTCAGCGCCAGCGTGGCACTGGTCGCGGCGCTGGGCGGTGGATGGAAGTCCGAGATGCTGGCAGACGGTTCTCGCCAGGAATCCGTGCCCAAATAGCACCAGCGGATCGTTGAGAGGAGCCGGCTTTTGGCAGATCCGGTCAGCGGCCAGGGGCGGTGATTGCGGTATACAAATCGATGAAAAGAAAGCGGCACTGACGACCGATGCGAGGTCGCGCAGGACTGCAACTTTGCAGTTTCCGTTACCCTTTGCCGTCGACGCTAGCGCCGGGTGTGCGCAAACCGCGGGCGGCTACGCCGATGCAGGTACCGACGCCCGCAAACGCACGCTCCCGTTCGAAAGTAAAGCCAGCCAGATCAATTTG